>Ga0075420_100000463_pt1 | contig 32264 bp, 43 predicted proteins | sample SoiMetdeltSBSDD4_FD_75296 | JGI IMG/M metagenome (GOLD analysis project Ga0075420, IMG submission 75296) | Bulk soil microbial communities from a Populus tree surrounding site in Tennessee, USA - Soil MetaG P. deltoides SBSDD4 | ecosystem: Environmental > Terrestrial > Soil > Tree plantation...
GCCGGGGGACAACGTGAAGATGGTGGTCACGCTGATCACCCCGATCGCGATGGAGCAGGGACTGCGCTTTGCGATCCGCGAGGGCGGCAAGACCGTCGGCGCCGGCGTGGTCGCGAAGATCATCGAATAACAATGCAAAGCCAAAGAATCAGGATCCGTCTCAAAGCCTTCGACTATCGGCTGATCGATCAGTCGGCGCTGGAGATCGTGGACACGGCGAAGCGCACGGGCGCGGTCGTGCGCGGCCCGGTGCCGCTGCCGACCCGCAAGCAGCGCTTCGACCTGCTGCGCTCGCCGCACATCGACAAGGCTTCGCGCGACCAGCTCGAGATCCGCACGCATTTGCGGCTGATGGACATCATCGATCCGACGGACAAGACCGTCGACGCACTGATGAAGCTGGATCTGCCGGCTGGCGTCGACGTGGAGATCAAAGTTCAGTAGCTATACGTAGTTAAAGGTGAAAGGCCGGCCAATTGCAGCCGGCGTCCCCGCGCAGGCGGGGATCAACAGAAGAGGAAGGTATGACGATTGGATTGGTCGGCCGCAAGGTCGGCATGACGCGAATCTTCACCGACGACGGCGGCACGCTGCCGGTCACGGTGCTGGACGTCTCCGACAACCGCGTCACCCAGGTCAAGACCGCGGAGAAGGACGGCTACGCCGCGGTGCAGGTCGCCTTCGGCAAGCGCCGCGCGACGCGCGTGAACAAGGCGCTCGCCGGCCATCTGGCGAAGGCCGCCGTCGAAGCCGGCCATGTGCTGAAGGAATTCCGCCTGGCCAAGCCCGAAGAGCTCGGCGAGCTCAAGCCCGGAGCGAAGATTCCGGTGCAGCAGCTCTTCAAGGTCGGCCAGCGGGTCGACGTGCAGGGCATCACCATCGGCAAGGGCTTCGCGGGCGTGATCAAGCGCCATCACTTCCACTCGCAGCGCGCGAGCCACGGCAACTCGATCTCGCACAAGACCCCCGGCTCGACCGGCCAGAACCAGAGCCCGGCGCGCGTGTTCCCGGGCAAGCGCATGCCCGGTCACCTGGGCGACGTGCGCCGCACTATCTCGAACCTGGAGATCGTGCGCGTCGACGCCGAGCGGCAGCTGCTCCTCGTGAAGGGCTCGGTGCCCGGCTCGAGCGGCCGCGACGTGCTCGTGCGCCTGGCGGCGAAGGGTCAACCGAAGCCCAGGCCGGAACAGGCGACCAAGGCCGCGCCGAAAGGCGCGCCGAAAGCCGAGCCGAAGGCCGAAGCCAAGCCCAAGGCCGACGCGAAGCCCGCGGCCAAGCAACCCGCGCCGAAGGCCTGATCATGGAACTCAAGATGATCGGCAGTAACGGGGCGGTGCAGGCGAACGACGAAGTGTTCGCCCGCGATTTCAACGAATCGCTGGTGCACCAGCTGGTGGTCGCGTACCAGGCGAACGCGCGCATCGGCGCGCGCGCGCAGAAGGACCGCGGCGCGGTGAACCACTCGACCAAGAAGCCGTGGCGGCAGAAGGGCACGGGCCGCGCCCGCGCCGGCATGACCTCGAGCCCGCTGTGGCGCGGCGGCGGCAAGATCTTCCCCAACTCGCCCGACGAGAACTTCTCGCATAAGCTGAACCGCAAGATGTACCGCGCCGGCATGGCGTCGATCCTCTCGCAGCTCGCGCGCGAGGACCGCATCCGCGTGGTCGACGAGTTCAAGGTCGACGCGCCCAAGACCAAGCTGCTGGCGCAGAAGGTGAAGGCGCTGGGCTTCGACGAGGTGCTGGTGCTGACCGAGGAGGTCGACCAGAACCTGATGCTCTCGTCGCGCAACCTGGAGAACGTGCAGGTGATGTCGGTGCGCAACGCCAATCCGGTGGCGCTGGTGCGCTCGGCCCGGGTGCTGCTCACCAAGGGCGCCGTGGCGCGCCTCGAGGAGCTGCTCAAATGAAAAAGTACGCGATCGATCAGCTGATGAACGTGGTGCTCGCGCCGGTGGTGTCGGAGAAAAGCACCTTCGTCGCCGACAAGAACCGGCAGTACGTATTTCGTGTGGCCGACGACGCCACCAAGCCCGAGATCAAGGCCGCGGTCGAGCTCATGTTCAAGATCAAGGTTGACTCGGTGACCGTGTCGAACGTGAAGGGCAAGGAGCGGCGCTTCGGCCGCACCATCGGCCGCAAGCGCAGCTGGAAGAAGGCCTACGTGCGCCTCGCCGAAGGCCAGGAAATCAACTTTGCGGCTACGGAGTAAGGCATGCCACTGGTAAAAGTCAAGCCAACCTCTCCCGGCCGCCGCGCGCTGGTGAAGGTCGTCACGCCCGAGCTGCACAAGGGCGATCCGTTCTGGCCGCTCACGCGCCAGCAGTCGAAGATGAACGGCCGCAACCACCACGGCACGATCACCATGCGCCACAAGGGCGGCGGCCACAAGCACCACTACCGCGTGATCGATTTCCGGCGCGACAAGGACGGCATTCCGGCCACGGTCGAGCGCCTCGAGTACGACCCGAACCGCAGCGCGCACCTCGCGCTCCTGCTCTACAAGGACGGCGAGCGCCGCTACGTCATCGCGGCGAAGGGCGTGACGGTGGGCACGCAGCTCATGTCGGGCTCCGAGGCGCCGATCAAGGCCGGCAACACGCTGCCGCTGCGCAACATCCCCATCGGCACCGAGGTGCACTGCGTCGAGATGTTGCCGGGCAAGGGCGCGCAGCTCGCGCGCTCGGCCGGCTCGCACGTGCAGGTCCTGGCGCGCGAGGGCTCGTACGCCCAGCTGCGGCTGCGCTCGGGCGAGATCCGCAAGGTGCATATCGACTGCCGCGCGACCATCGGCGAGGCGGGCAATGCCGAGCACAACCTCGAGTCGATCGGCAAGGCCGGCCGCAAGCGCTGGCGCGGCGTGCGCCCGACGGTGCGCGGCGTGGCGATGAACCCGATCGATCACCCGCACGGCGGCGGCGAAGGCCGCACCGCGGCGGCGCAGCCCCCGGTATCGCCGTGGGGCGTGCAGACCAAGGGATTCAAGACCCGCCGCAACAAGCGGACGCAAGTCATGATCGTCCGCGACAGAAGGGTGAAATAACTATGGCTCGATCCATCAAGAAGGGCCCGTTCGTCGATCATCACCTCATGGCCAAGGTGGACAAGGCCCGCGCCGGCAACGACAAGCGACCGATCAAGACCTGGTCGCGACGCTCGACCATCGTTCCCGAGTTCGTCGGTCTGACGATCGCCGTCCACAACGGCAAGCAGCACATGCCGGTGTACGTGACCGAGAACATGGTGGGCCACAAGCTCGGCGAGTTCGCGCTGACGCGCATCTTCAAGAGCCACTCGGCGGTCGGCAAGCGCACCGAGGATGCGGTCGGCGACGACAAGCGCCGCTTGCCGCCGGGCGCGCAGGGTCCTGCGGCAGTGGCGCCCGCGGCTGCGCCGGGGGCAGCGCCCGCCGCCGCCCCGGCAGCTCCGGGTGGGAAGAAATAATGGAAACCCGGGCCAGCCTGCGCGGCGCGCGCCTCTCCGCCCAGAAAGGGCGGCTGGTCGCCGACCTGATCCGCGGCAAACCGGTCGATCAGGCGATCAACATCCTGGCGTACACGCCCAAGAAGGGCGCGGTGCTGATCCGCAAGCTGCTCGAGTCGGCGATCGCCAACGCCGAGCACAACGACGGCGCCGACATCGACGCGCTGAAGGTCAAGCGCATTACCGTCGAGCGCGGCATGTTTCTCAAGCGCTTCCAGGCGCGCGCCAAGGGCCGCGGCAACCGCGTACTCAAGCATACGTGCCATATCTACATCACGGTGGGTGACTGATGGGTCAGAAAATCAATCCGATCGGCTTCCGGCTCGCGGTCAACAAGAACTGGACCTCGCGCTGGTACGCGAACAAGAAGAACTTCGCGCCGATGCTGGCCGAAGACATCAAGGTGCGCGATTTCCTGAAGAGCAAGCTGGCGCACGCCTCGGTCGGCCGCGTGCTGATCGAGCGCCCGGCGAAGGACGCGCGCATCACCATCTTTTCGGCTCGCCCCGGGGTGGTGATCGGCAAGAAGGGCGAGGAGATCGAGTCGCTCAAGGCGGCGCTGCGCCGCATCATGGGCGTGCAGCAGGTGCACGTGAACATCGAGGAGATCCGCAAGCCCGAGATCGATGCGCAGCTCATCGCCGACTCGATCGCGCAGCAGCTCGAGAAGCGCATCATGTTCCGGCGCGCGATGAAGCGCGCGATGCAGAACGCCATGCGCCTGGGCGCGCAGGGCATCAAGATCATGAGCGCCGGCCGCCTGAACGGCATCGAGATCGCGCGCACCGAGTGGTACCGCGAGGGCCGCGTGCCGCTGCATACGCTGCGCGCCGACATCGACTACGGCATGGGCGAGGCCAAGACCACCTACGGCGTGATCGGCATCAAGGTCTGGGTCTACAAGGGCGAAGTGATGCCGAAGGGCGAAGCCGCGGCCGCGCTGCCGGCGGCGGCGACCGCGCCGCTGCCCCAGCCGGAAGCGCCGGCGGAGCCCAAGCGCGCCAAGCGCCCGGTGCCGAAGCCCGGCGCCAAGCGCGGGACGCCGCGCCCGCGCAAGGAAGCCGGCCCCGCGCCGAAGACGGTCGTCAAGAAGCCCAGGAAGACCATCAAGGACGAAGGCGAAAAGAAGGTCGAAGGCGAGAAGAAGGACGAAGGCGAGAAGAAGGAATAGGTCATGTTGCAACCCGCAAGAACCAAGTACCGCAAGCAGCAGAAGGGCCGCAACACCGGCAGCGCCCAGCGCGGCGCGAAGGTGTCGTTCGGCGAGTACGGCCTGAAGGCCATTACGCGCGGGCGGCTGACCGCGCGCCAGCTCGAGGCCGGGCGCCGCGCGATGTCGCGCCACATCAAGCGTGGCGGGCGCATCTGGATCCGCGTGTTCCCCGACAAGCCGGTATCGCAGAAGCCGGCCGAGGTGCGCATGGGCAACGGCAAGGGCAACCCCGAGTACTTCGTGTGCGAGATTCAGCCCGGCAAGGTCATCTTCGAGATGGACGGCGTCACCGAGGCCCTGGCCAAGGAGGCGTTCGCGCTCGCCTCGGCCAAGCTGCCGTTCCGCACCATCGTCGTGCAGCGCATGCTGGGAGGCTAGATGAAGGCAATCGAACTTCGCGCAAAGAACGGCGAGGAGCTGCAAAAGGAGCTCGAGGCGCTGCTGCGGGCGCAATTCGGCCTGCGCATGCAGCTCGCGACCCAGCAGCTCTCCAATACCAGCCAACTGAAGAAGGTGAAGCGCGACATCGCGCGCGTGCGCACCGTCATGAAGGAGAAGACCGCAAAATGAGTCCCACGGCAGCACCGCCCGCGGCGCCGGTGAAGAATCAGCGCACCCTGGTAGGTCGGGTCACCAGCAACAAGATGCAGAAGACGGTCGTGGTGCGCGTCGAGCGGCGCGTGCGCGACGCGCTGATGGGAAAGACCATCACGCGCTCGCGGAAATACCACGCCCACGTGGAAGAAGGGCAGTTCGGCGAGGGCGACCTGGTCGAGATCGCCGAGTGCCGGCCGATTTCCAGGACCAAGGCCTGGAAAGTGACGCGGCTGGTGGAGAAATCGAAGGCGGTTTGAGTTAGAATCGCGGTCCCCGTCGGGGTCCAAAACTGCATCGCGTGGCGGTGCAAGTTGGAGTGGAGAGACAAAGATGATTCAGATGCAGACCGTGTTGGACGTCGCCGATAACACCGGCGCGCGCGCAGTCATGTGCATCAAGGTGATGGGCGGCTCCAAGCGCCGCTACGCCTCGATCGGCGACCTGATCAAGGTCAGCGTGAAGGACGCGGCGCCGCGCGGCCGGGTGAAGAAGGGTGAGATCTACGACGCCGTGGTGGTGCGCACCGCCAAGGGCGTGCGTCGCGCGGACGGCTCGCTCATCCGCTTCGACCGCAACGCGGCGGTGCTGCTCACGCCGAAGATGGAGCCGATCGGCACGCGCATTTTCGGCCCGGTGACGCGCGAGCTGCGCACCGAGCAGTTCATGAAGATCGTTTCACTGGCACCCGAGGTTCTGTGATGCAGAGGATCCGCAAGGGCGACGAAGTGGTGGTGCTCGCGGGCCGCGACAAAGGCAAGCGCGGCACCGTGCTGCGCCGCGTGGACGCCGAGCACGTGGTGGTCGAGGGCGTGAACCGGGTGAAGAAGAACCAGCGCCCCAACCCGATGAAAGGCATCTCGGGCGGCATCGTCGACAAGGACCTGCCGATCCATATCTCGAACGTGGCGCTGTTCAATCCCGCGACCAAGAAAGCCGACCGCGCGGGCGTGAAGACGCTGCAGGACGGTCGCAAGGTGCGCATCTTCAAGGCGAACGACGAGCAGGTGGACGCGTAATGGCCAAGCCCGAAAAACCCAAGCAGGATGCGAAGCCGGCCGAAAAGAAGCCGGCTCCGCCACAAGCCCAGAAACCCAAGAAGGAAGCGCAGGCGCCGAAGAAGGAAGCCGCGCCGGCGAAGCCGGCCGCGCCGGAGGTGCCGCCGCCGCCCGCGCGGCTCGCAGGCCTCTACCGCGAAAAGGTGGTGCCCGAGCTGATGCAAAAGCACGGCTACAAGACGGTGATGCAGGTCCCGCGCATCAAGAAGATCACCGTGAACATGGGCGTGGGCGAGACCACCACCGACAAGAAGGTGCTCGACGCCGCGGTCGCCGACATGGCGAAGATCACCGGTCAGAAGCCGGTGGTCACCAAGTCGCGCAAGTCGATCGCCAACTTCAAGATCCGCGCCAACTTTCCGGTCGGCTGCATGGTGACCCTGCGCGGCGCGCGCATGTACGAGTTCCTCGACCGCCTGGTGAACGTCGCGATGCCGCGCATCCGCGACTTCCGCGGCGTCTCCAACCGCGCGTTCGACGGCCGCGGCAACTACAACCTCGGCTTCAAGGAACAGATCATTTTCCCCGAGATCGACTACGACAAGATCGACATGCTGCGCGGCATGAACATCGCGATTACCACCTCGGCGAAGACCGACGACGAGGCGAGGTCGCTGCTCGCCGCGTTCCGCTTCCCGTTCAAGCACTGAGAGAACCCCATGGCCAAGCTCGCACTCAAGCTCCGCGACCAGAAGCGCCGCAAGACAGTGGAGAAGTTCAAGGCCCGGCGCGCGCAGCTGCTCGAAATCATCCAGGATTCCCGCGCCTCCGACGAGGCCAAGGCCGAGGCGCGCGACAAGCTGCAGAAGCTGCCGCGCGACGCTTCGCCGGTGCGCTTGCGCAACCGCTGCGCGCTGACCGGGCGGCCGCGCGGCGTGTACCGCAAGTTCGGTCTCGCGCGGAACAAGCTGCGTGACCTGGCGCTGAAGGGCGAAGTGCCGGGCATCATCAAGGCGAGCTGGTAAGGAGAACGCATGAGCATGAGCGACCCCATTGCGGACATGCTGGTCCGCATCCGCAATGCCCAGCTGGTAGGGCATACGGAGGTGGCGATGCCCGCCTCCAAGCTGAAGGCCTCGATTGCCCAGGTGCTCAAGGACGAGGGCTACATCGAGGATTTCGCGCTGCGCGACCAGGGTACCAAGAAGGAGCTGCGCATCGGCCTCAAGTACTACGCCGGCCGGCCGGTGATCGAGCGCCTCGAGCGCGTGTCGAAGCCGGGGCTGCGCGTCTACCGCGGCCGCGACGACATTCCGCGCGTGATGAACGGGCTGGGGGTGGCGATTCTCTCGACCTCGCGCGGCGTGATGACCGACCGCAAGGCGCGCGCCGACGGCGTCGGCGGCGAAGTGCTTTGCATTGTGGCTTAAGGGGGCGGCGTGTCGCGCATCGCTAAATATCCAGTCCCGCTGCCGAAGGGCGTTGAAGTGAGCATCGCCGGCGGCAATATCTCCGTGAAGGGTCCGCTCGGCAGCATTGCGCGCGCGGCCGATCCCAACGTGGCGGTGGAGAAAAAGGGCGAGCAGATCGAATTCAAGGCGCTCGGCAACTCCAACCACGCCAACGCGATGTCGGGAACGATGCGCGCGCTGGTCGCCGGCATGGTGGCGGGCGTCACCAAGGGCTTTGAGAAGCGCCTCGCGCTGGTCGGCGTCGGCTTCCGCGCCCAGGCGCAGGGCGACAAGCTGCAGCTCTCGCTCGGCTTTTCGCATCCCGTCGTGCACCAGATGCCGAAGGGCGTCAAGGTCGCGACCCCGACCCAGACCGAGATCGTGATCAGCGGCATCGACAAGCAGCTCGTCGGCCAGGTGGCCGCCGAGGTCCGCGCGGTCAGGCCGCCCGAGCCCTACAAGGGCAAGGGCGTGCGCTATCGCGACGAAGTCATCGTGTTGAAAGAGACGAAGAAGAAGTAATCCTCATGAGCGCGAAAAACCTTGCCCGCATTCGCCGCGCGCGCCAGACCCGCATCAAGATCCGCGAGGTCGGCGCGGTGCGCCTCACGATCCATCGCACCAACGCGCACATCTACGCGCAACTCACCTCGCCCTCGGGCGACAAGGTGCTCGCCACCGCCTCGAGCACCGAGAAGGACCTGCGCGGACAGCTCAAGCACGGCGGCAACCGCAAGGCCGCGGAAGTCGTCGGTCAGCGCATCGCGGCAAAGGCCAAGGAAAAGGGTATCGACAAGGTCGCGTTCGACCGCGCCGGCTACCGGTACCACGGCCGCGTCAAGGCGCTCGCCGATGCGGCGCGCGCCGGCGGCCTGAAGTTTTAGATGCAGGCGCTCTAGCGAGGACTCATGGCAAAGATCCAACCCAGGATGCAGCACGAGGAGCGCGGCGACGGCCTGCGCGAGAAGATGGTCGCGGTCAACCGCGTCACCAAGGTGGTGAAAGGCGGCCGCGTGCTCGGCTTCGCCGCGCTCACCGTGGTCGGCGACGGCGACGGCGGCATCGGCATGGGCAAGGGCAAGGCGCGCGAGGTTCCGGTCGCGGTGCAGAAGGCGATGGAAGAGGCGCGCCGTAAGCTGTTCAAGGTCAAGCTGAAAAACGGCACCCTGCATCACGTAGTCACCGGCCGCCACGGCGCGGCCAAGGTGCTGATGCAGCCGGCGCATGAAGGCACCGGCATCATTGCCGGCGGTCCGATGCGCGCGGTATTCGAAGTGATGGGCGTCACCAACGTGCTCGCCAAGTGCTTCGGCTCGACCAACCCCTACAACGTGGTGCGCGCCACGCTGAACGGGCTGCGCTCGATGAGCACGCCGGCCGAGATCGCGGCGCGGCGCGGCAAGAAGGTCGAGGAAATCACGACATGAAGAAGATCAAGGTGACCCTTCTGAAGAGCGTGGCGGGCATCAAGCGCACGCATCTCGCGACCGTGCGCGGCCTCGGCCTGCGCCGGATCAACCACGCCGTCGAGCTCGCCGATACGCCGGCGGTGCGCGGCATGATCAACAAGGTCAACTACCTGGTGCGGATCGATGCGGCTTAACACCCTGAAACCGGCGCCCGGCGCCAAGAAAGACCGTCACCGCGTCGGCCGCGGCGTGGGCTCGGGCTGGGGCAAGACCGCCGGCCGCGGCCACAAGGGCCAGAAGGCGCGCTCGGGCGGATTCCACAAGCTCGGCTTCGAGGGTGGCCAGATGCCGCTGCATCGCCGCCTGCCAAAGCGCGGCTTCAACTCGCCGACGCGCGAGGATATCGCCGAGGTGCGGCTTTCCGAGCTGGAGACGCTCCCGGCGGGCGAGGTGAACCTCGCCGCGCTGCAGGCCGCGGGCATCGTGTCGCGCAAGGCGCTCGGCGCGAAGATCATCGTCTCCGGCAAGCTGACCAAGAAGCTCAGCGTCAAGGGCGGCGACGTGCGGGCCTCGAAAGGCGCGCGCACGGCGATCGAAGCCGCGGGCGGCAGCATCGAAGTGATCGAGAAGCCGGCTGCGGAGCCCAAGAGGAAGGGTACGAAGGAGAAGAAGGAGAAGAAGAAGGAAGTAAAGGCCGATGGCGACAGCGCTGCCTAACGTCGGCAAGGGCGCGCGCTACGGCGACCTCAAGCGGCGGCTGCTGTTCCTGCTCGCCGCGCTGCTGGTGTTCCGCATCGGCGCGCATATCCCGGTGCCGGGCATCGACCCCAACGTGCTCGCCGAACTGTTCCAGGGCCAGCAGGGCGGGATCCTGGGCATGTTCAACATGTTCTCCGGCGGCGCGCTGTCGCGCTTCACGATCTTCGCGCTCGGCATCATGCCGTACATCTCGGCCTCGATCATCATGCAGCTCATGACCGCGGTGAGCCCGCAGCTCGAACAGCTGCGCAAGGAAGGCGAGGCCGGGCGGCGCAAGATCACGCAGTACACGCGCTACGGCACGGTGTTGCTCGCGCTCTTCCAGGCGACCGGTATCTCGATCGCGCTCGAGTCGCAGCCCGGGCTGGTGCTCGACCCGGGGCTCATGTTCCGCATCACCACGGTGACCTCGCTCGTGACCGGCACCATGTTCCTGATGTGGCTCGGCGAGCAGATCACCGAGCGCGGCCTGGGCAACGGCATCTCGATCATCATCTTCGCCGGGATCGCGGTCGGCCTGCCCGCGGCCATCGCCGGCACGCTGGAGCTGGTGCGCACCGGCGCAATGCATCCGCTCACCGCGCTGCTGATCGCGGTCGCGGTGCTGGCCGTCACCGCCTTCGTGTGCTTCGTCGAGCGCGGGCAGCGCAAGATCCTGGTCAACTACGCCAAGCGCCAGGTCGGCAACCGCGTGTACGGCGGGCAGAGCTCGCACCTGCCGTTCAAGCTCAACATGTCCGGCGTAATCCCGCCGATCTTCGCCAGCTCGCTCATTCTGTTCCCGGCCACGCTGCTCGGCTGGTTCGGCTCGGCCGAGGGCATGCTCTGGCTGCGCGACATCGCCGGCACCCTGACGCCGGGGCAGCCGATCTACGTGCTTGCGTATGGCGCGCTGATCGTGTTCTTCTGCTTCTTCTACACCGCGCTGCAGTACAACCCGAAGGAGACCGCCGACAACCTCAAGAAGTCGGGCGCCTTCGTGCCGGGGATCCGGCCCGGCGATCAGACCGCGAGGTATCTCGAGAAGATCCTGACCCGGCTCACGCTGGCGGGCGCGATCTACGTGACCGCGGTGTGCCTGCTGCCGGAGTTCCTGATCCTGCGCTGGAACGTGCCGTTCTACTTCGGCGGCACCTCGCTCCTGATCCTCGTGGTGGTGACGATGGACTTCATGGCGCAGGTGCAGGCATACATCATGACCCACCAGTACGAAAGCCTGCTGCGCAAGGCGAATTTCAAAGGAGGCCTGCCGGTCCGCTGATGCCCAAGGAAGACGTCATCGAGATGCAGGGCGAAGTCTTGGAGAACCTGCCGAACGCGACCTTCCGGGTGAAGCTGGAGAACGGCCATACGATCCACGCGTTCATCTCCGGCAAGATGCGCATGAACTACATCCGCATCCTGCCGGGCGACAAAGTGACGGTGCAGATGACTCCGTACGACCTAACCAAAGGTCGGATTACGTTTAGAGCAAAGTGAGAAGCCTATGAAAGTGATGGCATCAGTAAAAAAGATCTGCCGCAAGTGCAAGATCGTGCGGCGCAAGGGCGTGGTACGGGTGATTTGCGCCGATCCGCGCCATAAACAGCGCCAAGGTTGATAACACCTTGTTAAACCAGATATAATTTCAGGTTCGCCATGGCACGAATCGCAGGGATCAATATCCCCAATCACCAGCACGCCGAGGTCGCGCTGACCGCGATCTACGGCATCGGCCGCGCGCGCGCGCAGGCGATCTGCGCCGCCGCCGGCGTGCAGGGCAACCGCAAGATCAAGGACCTGAACGACGCCGAGCTCGAGCGGCTGCGCGAGAACGTGCAACGCCTGACGGTGGAAGGCGACCTGCGCCGCGAGGTGCAGATGTCGATCAAGCGACTGATCGACCTTAGCTGCTACCGGGGCTCGCGTCATCGGAAGGGATTGCCGGTGCGCGGCCAGCGCACCCGCACCAACGCACGCACGCGGAAAGGTCCGAGGAAAGCCGCCATTAAACTGAACGTTCCAGCCGGGAAGGCCGCATAACCCATGGCAAGCCGCAATACACCGACGCGCCAGGAGCTGCAGCAGACCGCTTCCGCGCGCGCGCGCAAGAAGGTCAAGAAGAACGTCGCCGAGGGCATCGCGCACATCCACGCGTCCTTCAACAACACCATCGTGACGATCACCGACCGGCAGGGCAACACGCTGGCCTGGGCGACTTCGGGCCATGCCGGGTTCAAGGGCTCGCGCAAGTCGACGCCGTTCGCCGCGCAGGTTGCCGCCGAGCGCTGTGGCCGCGCCGCGCAGGAGTGCGGCGTGAAGAACATCGAGGTGCGCATCAAGGGCCCGGGACCCGGGCGTGAATCCGCGGTGCGCGCGCTGAACGCGATCGGCCTGAAGATCGGCAGCATCGCGGACGTTACCCCCATTCCCCACAACGGTTGCCGGCCGCCGAAGCGGCGGCGGGTCTAGACATGGCGAGAAATCTTGATAAATGCCGGCATTGCCGGCGCGAGGGCGAAAAGCTGTTCCTGAAGGGCGAGAAATGCTTCACCGACAAATGCCCGGTGGAGCGCCGCGCCTACGCGCCCGGCCAGCACGGGCAGAAGAGCGGCGCGCGGCTTTCCGACTACGGCAAACAGCTGCGCGAGAAGCAGAAGGTGCGCCACATCTACGGCCTGCTCGAGCGCCAGTTCCGCAAGACCTACGCCGAGGCGGCGCGCTCGAAGGGCGTCACCGGCGAGCGGCTGCTGCAGCTGCTCGAGTCGCGCCTCGACACGGTCGTCTACCGCATGGGCTTCGGCGCCTCGCGCACCGAAGCGCGCCAGGTGGTGCGCCATAACGCCATCCTGGTGAACGGCAAGCGCGTCAACATTCCGTCGTACCAGGTGCGCGCGGGCGACGTGATCGAGGTGGCCGGGAAGGCGAAGGAGCAGCTGCGCATCAAGGCTGCGGCCGAAGCCGCCGCCTCGCGCAGCATTCCCGAGTGGATGGAAGTGGATACCAAGGGTCTGAAAGGTACGTTCAAGGCGCTGCCGGCGCGAACCGACTTGCCTCAGACCATCAACGAAAGTTTGATCATCGAGTTGTATTCGAAGTAATAGGAACCCAGACATGCCGCAATCGGGATTTTTGAAACCGAGAATCGTTGACGTTCAGAATCTTTCGCCGAACCACGCGCGCGTCACCATGGAGCCGTTCGAGCGCGGCTACGGCCATACGCTCGGCAACGCGCTGCGCCGCGTGCTGCTGTCGTCGATGCCGGGCTACGCCCCGACCGAAGTGCAGATCGCGGGCGTGGTGCACGAGTACTCGACGCTCGATGGCGTGCGCGAGGACGTGGTCGACATCCTGCTCAACCTGAAGGGCGTGGTATTCCGCCTGCACAACCGAGCCGAAGCGATCCTGTCGCTGAAGAAGAAGGGCGGCGAGGGCAACGGCGCGGTGACCGCGGCCGACATCGAGCCGGCGCACGACGTCGAGATCGTCAATCCGGATCACGTCATCGCCCACCTCGCGGGCGGCGGCAAGCTCGAGATGCAGATCAAGGTCGAATCCGGCCGCGGCTACGTCCCCGGCAACATGCGCTACCTGCCGGAGGAGACGAAAGGCATCGGCCGCATCATCCTCGACGCCTCGTTCAGCCCGGTGCGCCGGGTGTCGTATTCGGTCGAGTCGGCGCGCGTCGAGCAGCGCACCGACCTCGACAAGCTGATCATGGACATCGAGACCAACGGCGCGATCGAGCCCGAGGAGGCGATCCGCTACGCCGCGCGCGTGCTGGTCGACCAGCTGTCGGTGTTCGCGCAGCTCGAGGGCACCGCGCTGCCCGCCGAGCAGCCGAAGTCGCCGGCGGTCGATCCGATCCTGCTGCGCCCGGTGGACGACCTCGAGCTCACCGTGCGCTCGGCGAACTGCCTGAAGGCCGAAAACATCTACTACATCGGCGACCTGATCCAGCGCACCGAGACCGAGCTGCTCAAGACACCCAACCTCGGCCGCAAGTCGCTCAACGAGATCAAGGAAGTCCTCGCCTCGCGCGGCCTGACGCTCGGCATGAAGCTCGAAAACTGGCCCCCGGCCGGGCTCGAACATAGGTCCTAGATGCGCCACGGACACGGACTCAGGAAGCTCAACCGCACGACGAGTCACCGGCTCGCGATGCTGCGCAACATGACGGTATCGCTGCTGCGCCACGAGGAGATCCGCACCACGCTGCCCAAGGCGAAGGAGCTGCGCCGCGTGGTCGAGCCCATGATCACGCTGGGCAAGAAGGCGTCGCTCGCCAACCGCCGGCTCGCTTTCGACCGCCTGCGCGACCGCTCGATCGTCGAGAAGCTGTTCGACGACCTCGGGCCGCGCTTCGCCAAGCGGAACGGCGGCTACCTGCGCATTCTCAAGATGGGGTTCCGCAACGGCGACAACGCTCCGATGGCGGTGGTGATGCTCACCGAGCAAGCCGCCGAGGGATCCGCCGAGCCGCAGGGCGACGACAAGAAGAAGCCCGAGAAGAAAGGCGACAAGAAAGCGGAGAAGAAGGCGGAGAAGAAGAGCGACGAGAAGAAGCAGGCCAAAGCGGCCTGATCGTCCTCTTCCCCGGCCTCAAGGCCGGAAGCGCGGTCGCATGGCGACGATCTACACCGTAGGCCACGGCGCGCGCAGCAGCGAGGCGCTGGTTTCGCTCCTCAGGGAAGCCGGCATCGCCACACTGGTCGACGTGCGCGCCTTCCCCTCCTCGAAGCGGCACCCCCAGTTTTCCCGACAGAATCTGCAAGCGGCGCTGGCGCAGGCCGCGATCGCCTACGACTGGCAGGGCAAGGCGCTCGGCGGCTATCGGAGCGTGCCCTATCCCGAGCACATGAAAGGCGAGCCGTTCCGTGCCGCCGCCGCCGCGCTGGCCACGCGGCCGGGGCGGATCTGCATCCTTTGCGCAGAGAGCAACCCCGACGATTGCCATCGCTCGCATATCGCCGACTGGCTCGCGACGCGCGGCCACAAGGTCGTGCACCTGCTCGCGCCGGGCGCAACGCGCGAGCACGCAGTGCATCCACAGGAGGACCTATGGCGGGACGTCTGAAAGACAGGGTGGCGATCGTCACCGGCGCCGGCTCGCGCGGGCCCGGCGTCGGCAACGGGAAGGCGACATCGATTCTCTTCGCGCGGGAGGGCGCGAAGGTGCTTTGCGTCGACGCCGAAATTGCGCGCGCAGAGGAGACTTGCAAAGCGATCGAGCAGGAGGGTGGAACGGCAAGCGCGTTCGCAGCGGACGTCACGCGCGTCGCCGATTGCCGCGCCATGGTCGAGGAAGCGGAGCGGCGCTGGGGTGGGCTCGACATCCTGCACAACAACGTCGGGGTCGAGTCGCGGCTCGACTTGATGGAGACCACCGAGCAGGAATGGGACCGCGTGATGGCGATCGACCTGAAGTCGATGCTGCTCGCCACCCAGGCTGCGGTGCCGTCGATGGAGCGGCGCGGCGCTGGAGCGATTACCTGCGTGTCCTCGATCGCGGCCATAGTCGGCCATGGGCGCACCGCCTACGCCGCGGCCAAGGCCGGCGTGATCGGCTTTGTCACCAGCGTCGCGGTCCAGCTCGGCCCGAAACGCATCCGCGTCAACGCGATCGCGCCGGGACAGGTATGGACGCCGATGGTCGAGCGCCTCGGCGCCGAGGCGCGCGAGCGGCGCAAGCGCGCCGCCCCACTCGCCACGGAGGGCACCGGCTGGGACGTGGGATGGGGCGCGGTGTATCTCGCGAGCGACGAGGCCCGCTGGGTCACCGGCCACGTCCTGGTGATCGATGCCGGGCTGACGAAGACTACGCGTTGAGCGCCGCCCCGGCATAATGCGGGAAAACCAAAGGGTGTAGGGAGCCAATGCCGGACCAGGGACCTGCCAGCGCGCTGCTCGACCGCTCGCTCATCGAGGAAATCCGCCGCATCGAGCGCGCCACCGGTAAGAACGACGTGCTTTCCGGGTTCGTGCTCAAGCTCGAGGGCCATCTCGCAGGCTTCGCCACCGCGTTCTCAGGCTGCGTCGCGCGCGGGGACAACGCGGGCGCGGTGCGAGTAGCCCACACCCTCAAGGGGACCTGCCGGCAGCTCGGCGCCCAGGCGCTCGGCAACCTGTTCGCCGAGATCGAGGCGAGCGCCAAGGCAGGCGATTACGCCGGGGCGAAGCGCAAGTTCGACGGTGCCGGCGCCCTCATCACGGAGTCGATCCAAGCTCTCAAAGACGCCTGAGAAGTGCGTCTTTTTGCTCGTGCCGCCCTGAGAATTTGTGATATTACTCAGGCACATATCGCGCGCACTTGCAAAACAACGTAAACTCGAGCAAAACCTGGTCAACAGGACGATTGCCGCTGCGCCGGGAGGCAATACTAACGACCTACTGATCAAGGACCCCCCCTTGGCTGACATGGTGCTGGTGCTGTGCATATTGATGAGCGCGTACTTCATCCGCGGGATCACCGGATTCGGTTCCGCGCTCATCTCCGTGCCGCTGCTCGCACTCTCGCAGCCGCTGCAGTTCGCGGTTCCACTGGTGCTGGCGCTCGACTTCACCGCGTCGCTCGTGCTCGGCGGCACCAACACGAAAAAGGCCAAGTGGGGAGAGATCAAGATCTTGCTGCCGTTCGGCATGCTCGGCGCTTGCCTCGGCGCCTACGCGCTGGTGACGCTGCCCACGGTACCGGTGCTCCTCACGCTGGGCGCGTTCACGATGTTCTTCGGCTTCCGTAACATTTTCGGCCTGCAGCCCGTCGGCGCGGTATCGCGCGCGTGGGCGGTGCCGGCCGGACTCGCGGGGGGCGCGACCGGCGCGCTGTTCGGCGCGGGCTCGCCGCCGTACATCATGTACCTCACGCGCCGCTTGCTGGATAAAGGCGCGGTGCGTGCCACGTTCTCCTGGCTCATCGCCATCGACGGCGGCTTCCGGCTGGGCCTGTTCCTGTTCGCCGGGCTGCTGTTCGACGCCAAGCTGCAGATCGCCTACGCGCTCGGGCTGTTCCCGATGGCGGTGGGCCTCTATACCGGCAACAAGGTGCATCTGGACATGACCAGCGAAGGCATGCTGCGGGTCGTGGGCGCGCTGCTCGTGCTGAGCGGCGCGATGCTGTTTCTGAAGGTGGCCGCATGAATTGTCGTTCGAACAACAGTCGGAGGAAATCGCCATGACTGGCAAAGCCGTCAAGAGCTTCGCGCTGACCCTGCTCGCGGCCACTGCGATGTATGCGCCGCAGGCAGCCGCGCAAGAGAAGCCGTATACGTTCTACGTCCTGAACCAGCGCAGCGTCGCGCTGACCGCGCAGTACTGGAACCCGATCCTGACCTACGTCGGCAAGAAGAGCGGAGTGCCGCTCGAGCTCAAGCTCGCAAAGACCGCGCAAGAAGGCAACACGATCGCCGAAAAGGGCGGCTACGACTTCCAGTACACGAACCACTTCTTCACTCCGGAGCGCGATCGCGTCGGCTACAAGGTGATTGCGCGGCCGGCTGGTCCCGGCATCCGCTCCCAGATTGTGGTGCCGGAGGACTCGCCGGTGCAGACGCTGCAGGACCTGAACGGCAAGGACGTGGGCTTCGTGACGCCGGACGGCTTCACCGGCTACTGGCTGCCGTACGACGCGCTGCTCCGCGCCAAGGTGAAGGTGAACGTCGTGTTCACCGGCAACCAGGAAGCGTCTTCCGCGCAGCTCAGGGTGAACAAGATCGCCGCCGCGGGGGTGAACAGCTCGGTGATGGCGCGCTACGCGCGCCGCGAATCGTTCGCTTACCGCGCGCTGTGGACCTCCGAGATCTACCAGGACCTGTGCATCATGGCGTACAAGAAGGTCCCCGCCGACAAGGTGGCGGCGGTGCGGGCCGCGCTCATCGGCATGGTCAACGACGCGGACGGGCGCCGCGTGCTCGAGGCCGGCGCCGACCTGCTGAAGAGCACCGGCGAGCTGGGCTTCGTCGCCGCGGAAGACCGCGACTACGACAACTACCGCAAGTTCTACAGAAGCACGCAAGTGAAGTAGCGGCGCCGGATACGGCGGGAAGGGGAAGTGACGATGAGCAATGCGCGCGGTATTCGGTTCTGGAAGAACTGGGGTCTGGTATCGCGCCTCATGCTCGCGGTGGGCATCGCGATCGTCACCGGCGGCGGGGTGCAAACCGCGCTGCTCGTGGCGGAAGGCGCGGCCGAGCATTCCGCGCGCCTCAAGCGCGAGTTGAACGAGTCGCTCACCTTCATGGCACCCCTGATCGCCGACCAGGCGCTGGTCGGCGAGTACGCGGTGATCGGGCAGCTGCTCAACAACCAGGTGAAGAAGGGTGAAGTCGAGAGCTTCCAGTGGACCGACAAGGACGGCAAGAAGCTGGTGGCGCGCGACAAGCCCGATACGCTGGAAGCACCGGGCTGGTTCACCAGCGTGGCCGCCATCGACCGCGCGGAGGAAAGCATCGAAGTCACGGCCGGCGGCGTGGGCTACGGCACGCTGCACGCCGCCATGACCACCACCAAGGCCTACAACCGCCTCTGGCAGCAGTTCGTCAAGCAGCTGCAGATCGTAGCGGTGACGCTGTTCCTCATGCTGCAGTTCATCTGGCTCATCTTCCGCGGCAACCTCGGCACGCTGCGCATGCTGGCCGAAGGCGCGAACCGCTTCAGCCAGGGCGACTACGCGGTGCGGATCGAGCCCGAAGGCTCGCCCGAGGTGAGCTCGGCGGCCGACGCGTTCAACAACATGGCGAACAACATCGAGAGCCTGATCGCCTCTCTCGGCAAGTCCGAGGCAAAGAACAAGCTGCTCGCGACCATCGTCGAGCAGTCGAGCGAGGCGATCTGGACCAAGGACCTGGCCGGCGTGATTACCAGCTGGAACTCCGGCGCGGCCGCGATGTTCGGTTATCCGCCGGCCGAGGCCATCGGGCGCGCACTCAACGTCGGCGAGTCGACCCCGGAAGAGGAGCAGGCACGCCGCCAGCGCCTGCTCGCGGGCGAGAAGTTCTCCTATGACGCCAAGGCCATGACGCGCTCGCGCACCGCGATCGACATCCAGGTCGCGGTCGCTCCGCTGCTCGACGACACCAACCAGTGCATCGGCAGCATCGCGGTGGCGCGCGACGTGACCCAGCACAAGCGCAGCGAGGAAGCGCTGCGCCTCGCGCGCGAGGCGGCGGAGGCGGCGAGCCACGCGAAGAGCTCGTTCCTCGCCCGCATGAGCCACGAGATCCGCACGCCGATGAACGGCGTCCTCGGCATGACCGAGCTGCTGCTCGAAACCGGCCTGACCAGCACCCAGCGCAAGTACGCCGAGACCGTGCAGCGCTCCGGACAAAACCTGCTCGGCATCATCAACGACCTGCTCGACTTCTCGAAGATCGAGGCCGGCAAGCTCGAGCTCGAGAACGTGGACATGGACCTGCGGCGCACGATCGAGGACGTGGTCGACCTGCTGGCCGAGCGCGCGCACGCCAAGGGGCTCGAGCTCGCGTGCAGCCTTCCGGCGGACCTGGTCACCAACGTGCGCGGCGACCCGCTGCGCCTGGGGCAGATCCTGACCAACCTGGTGGGCAACGCGATCAAGTTCACCGAGCAGGGCTCGGTCGTGATCCGCGTCGCGAGCTTCGAGGAAAGCGCGAAGAAGGTCACCATGCGCTTCGACGTGACCGATACCGGCGTGGGCATCAGCCCGGACGCGCAGTCGCGCATCTTCGACGAGTTCTCCCAGGCCGACGGCTCCACCACGCGCAAGCACGGCGGCTCGGGCCTCGGCCTCGCGATCAGCAAGCAGCTGGTGGAAATGATGGGCGGCGCGATCCACGTCGAGTCGGCGCTCGGCGCCGGCTCCACGTTCTGGTTCACCGCGAGCTTCGAGAAGCAGGACGACGTGCGCGCCGCGCCGATGGGCATGCTCACCGGGGTGCGCGCGCTGATCGTCGAATCCACCGCGATCAACCGCGGCATCCTGCAGTCGCAGATGAGCAACTGGGGCATGACGAACCGCGTCGCCTCCACGCCGCAGCAGGCGATCGAGCAGCTCGCGCAGGCGGCGGCGCGCGGCGCGCCCTACGACCTCGCGATCATCGACCTCGGGCTGCCCGGCATGGACTCGCTTGAGCTTGCGCGCACCATCCGGGCGCGCGCCGACATCTCGAAGGTGCGCCTGGTCATGCTCACGCGCCGCCAGGTCGACATCCGCAACGCGCGCGACGCCGGCTACGACGCCTGCCTCGCGAAGCCGGTGCGCCAGACCGTGCTGTACGAGTGCCTGGTCAACGTCATGGCCGGTCAGCCGCAGGAGACGGTGACTGCGCCGGCGCCGTCGGAGCCGGTGAATACCGCGCCGCCCGGCCTGCGCGGCAACATCCTGCTGGTGGAGGACAACCTCATCAACCAGCAGGTCGCGCTCGGCATCCTGCAGATCCAGGGCTACAACGTGACCGTGGTGAGCAACGGCCGCGAAGCGCTCGATGCCCACGAGCAGGGCACGTTCGACCTGATCCTGATGGATTGCCACATGCCGGAGATGGACGGGTTCGAGGCGACGCGCGAGATCCGCGGCCGCGAGCGCGCCTCGACCGGCAGGCGCATGCCGATCATCGCGCTCACCGCGAACGCGATGGCGCAGGATCGCGAGGAATGCCTGAACGCCGGCATGGACGACCATTTGAGCAAGCCGTTCAGCATGCAGACGCTGCAGGACATGTTGGATCGCTGGATGCCGAAGGCCGCGTCCGTGTCCGCGCACGAGGCGGCGCCTGCGCCGCGCGCGGGCGGCAAGCCGGGCGAAGCCATCGAACGGCCGGTGCTCGAGCAGCTCGCCAAGGTGCTGACGAACGGCAAGCCGGAGCTGCTCTGCAGGGTGATCAACCTCTACCTCGCCGAGTCGCCCAAGCTGGTGCAGAAGCTGAAGCAGGCGGTGGTCGCGGCCGACGCGCCGGAGATCGCGCGCGCGGCGCACTCGCTCAAGTCGAGCAGCGGCAACGTTGGCGCCAAGGTCCTGAGCGGCTATTGCGAGGACATCGAGGCCTGCTCGCGCCGCGCCGACACCGAAGGCGCGCGCAGGGTCCTGGCGAAGATCGAAACCGAGCACAACCGCGTGCAGAGCGCGCTAAACGCGGAGATCGAGCAGCTGATCGCGAAAGCCTAGGCCCGGGGGGCAGGGGGAGGGGGTATGGAAACAGCGGAAATCGAGCTCGTCGAGCAGCTGCTCGACAATACGGCGGTGAGCGCCGGTCGCTATATCGCGCATGTCGCGGTGCCTTGCCGCGACCTCGACGAGGCGGCACGCTGGTACGCCGAGGTCCTCGGCGCGCAGCCGGTGCGCCGCCTGAAGGACCGCGTCACCTTCAGCTTCGGCGGGGTGCTGCAACTGGTCTGCCACCTGGAGCGGCGCGCGATCGAGTCCAACCCGCGCGCCTACCCGCGGCACCACGGCCTCACGTTTCTGCGCATGGAAGATTTTTCCCGGATGAAGCAGCATCTGGAAAAGATCGGCGTGAAGTTCCTGGTGCGCCCGGCGGCGCGCTTCGTGAATACCGACCATGAGCACCAGACCCTGATGCTGGTCGATCCCTCCGGCAACGTGGTCGAGTTCAAGTGCTACGTGCGGCCGGAGTTCAGCTACTAGCTACGGAATCAGGATCGCGCGGTAGTCGTTGACGTTGGTGCGGGTCGGGCCGGTCATCACCAGGTCGCCGAGCGCGCTGAAATACCCGTAGCTGTCGTGCCGCGCGAGGTGGGCCTTTGCATCGGGGCCCCGGTCGAGGCTGTCGGGGGTGAGGACGGCGCCCGCGTTGTCCTCCGTCCCGTCGATGCCGTCGGTGTCGGCCGCAATGGCCCACGCGCCACCGGTTTCGATTCCGAGCGATAGCAGAAACTCCGTGCAGCGACCGCCGCGGCCGCCTGCGCCGCGAATCGTCACCGTGCATTCACCGCCCGAGATCAGTGCCGCGGGTCCCTCGGTGCGCTTCGCAAGCTGCGCCATGTCGCGCCCGACCTCGCGCGCTTCGCCGGTAATCGTGTCGCCGAGCATGACCGGCCTGATATTTCGCCGCTGGAAGACTTCGGCTGCCGCCTCCAGCGAGCGGCGCGCGGTGGCGATGACCCGGTTCTCGGCCTGGCTGGTCTTGGGGCTCTCGGAGAACGGGCCGCGGAAATCGATGCGGTATTTCGCGAGCACTGCCCTGGCATCGTCGATCGTGGTCGGATCGCTCGCGCAGGGTCCTGAGGCGATATGCGTGGGGTCGTCGCCCACCACGTCCGAGATGATGAGCGCCACGACCGGCGCGCGCGAGGCGGCCGCGAGCCGCCCGCCGGCGATTGCCGACAGGTGCTTGCGCACTGTGTTCATTTCGCGGATGTCGGCGCCGCTGCGCAGCAGCTCGCTCGTCAGCGCCTTCAGCTGGCCCATGGTGATGCCGGCCGCCGGCAGCGACAGCAGGCTCGAGCCGCCGCCGGACAGCAAGACGAGCAGCAGATCGTCCGGGCCGAGCTCCTTCGTTTTCTGCAGAATCTGCAGCGCGGCGCGCTCGCCGGCCTCGTCCGGTACCGGATGCCCGGCCTCGACCACGCGAATGCGCTGCGTCGGCAGCCCGTGCTTGTAGCGCGTGACTGCGATGCCTTCCACCGGCGCGGACCAGGTCTGCTCCACCGCCAGGGCCATCGACGCGGCAGCCTTGCCGGCGGCGGCGACGAAGGTTCGGCCCCTGGGCGGCGGCGGCAGATGCGCGCCGAGGATCTGCAGCGGGTCCGCGGCCGCGACCGCGGCGCGGAAACTTTCCTCGAGCAGCGGCCTCAGCCGAAGGTTTCCTTCGCGGCGTCGGCACCGAGGCGGTAGAACTTCGGATACGCGTCGCGGAATGCGCGCTGGATCTCTTCGACCGGCACGTCGGCGTACACCCCGCGGTCGCGCAGGTACTCCATGTGGCGGCGGTCGTCCTCGTCGAAGGGATGAAAGATCGAGTCCTCGCGCCCGTCGAACTCGAGCGGCTTCACGCGGAAGCGCTTGCACAGCGCGAGGTTGAACGCCGGCGTTGCCTTCACCCACTTGCCGTCGATGCGCAGCTCGGTATAGCCGTGGTAGACGAAGAGATCGCTGCCCATGGTCTCGGCGAGGCGCGGCGTGGTGAGGTGGTTCTTCACATCGGCGAAGCCGACGCGCGCCTCGATGCCCGCCACGCGCGCGCAGGCGGCGAGCAGCGCCGCCTTGCCGATGCAGAATCCCTGGCCGGCCTCGAGCACCGCCGAGGCGCGGAACACGTCGGTCTTGGTGAAGTCGAGGAACGGGTTGTACCGGACCTTGTCGCGCACCGCGTAGTAGAGCGCGACGGCACGCTCGCGCTCCGACCGGCCGTTCGAATGTTCCCTTGAGAATGCAACAATGGCCGGATGGGCGCTGTCGACGTAGCGCCCGGCCCTGAGGTAGTCGCTCATCGGTCGAGCTTCATCAGCCGGCGCGCGCCCGCGAACAGCGCGCTTTTCTGGTCGGCGAGGCCGTCGACTACCGAGAAGTGGTGCTTGCCGGGCATGCCGATGTCGCCGGCGAATGCCGCGCGCCAGCGGCTGCCGAGCAGCGCGTTCTGCCGCAGGAACTCGCTCGATTCGTCGCCGCCCACGCAGGTCATGACCGGCGCGCGCGTGGCGGGCGGCATGAACGCGGGCGAGAGCTTGAGCGCGCTCTCCGCGTCGAGGCGCAGGTCGCCGTTCAGCCATTCCACGTCGGTGAGCGGCCGCAGGTCGTAGACCCCGCTGATCGCGAGCCCGCCCTTCCACAGATCCTTAGGCAGCGCGCGGTCGAACACCGGCCACAGCGCGCACATCAGCATCGCGGTCAGGTGCCCGCCCGCGGAATGCCCGCCGACGTAGAGCCGGTCCTGGTCCATGCCGTATTCCTCGGCGTGGAGCCACAGCCAACGGCTCGCGCGCAGCATCTGGCGCACGATCTGGTCCATCGTCACGCGCGGGCACAGGTCGTAGTTGACCACCGCGAGCGACACGCCGGCGTCGACCCAGGCCGGCGCGAGGAAGGAGAAGTCCTTCTTGTCGAGCGCGCGCCAGTAGCCGCCGTGAATGAACATCATGCAGCTGCCGTCGCCCTTGCGCGCGGGGAAGATGTCGATGGTCTCGCCCGGCTGCTCGCCGTAGGGCCGGTCGAGATAGCAGGTCATGGTGCTGCGCGCGCGCGCCGAAGCCTCGGCCCAGCGCGCGAGGAACTGCGGGTGCTCGGGCACCAGCTCGCGGTTGTTGTAGAGCTGGCTGAGCGAAAGCTTCTCGGGCGCGTTCATCCCCGCTTTTCCTTCCACAACCCCATCGCTTCCTGGCCCGGGCGGTCGGAGAAGGAAAACAGGACCGTCTCGGCCTTCGCCTCGAGCTGGAGCGGATGCCACGACGGGACCACGAACGTGTCGCGCGGCTCGAAATCGAAGCGCTCGGCGCCGATGGTCGCGGTGCCGCTGCCTTCGACCACCGAGAACACCGTGCCATCGGTGCAGCGGTACGGCTGCGTGCGGTAGCCCTTGGGCAGCAGCTGGATGAACGCCGCGATCGTCGGCATGGCGTGCCCGCCGGAGAGCGGGTTGATGAATTCCATCTTCCAGCCGTGGCAGGGGTCCGGGTCCTCGTCGCGCGCCATCTTGCCGAGCGACTCACGGCTGCGCTCGTACGGATAGTTGAAGATCGGCGAGGTCTTGCCGAAGGGCGCATCGGCCCCGAGCGGCACGAGCCCCTGACCGAAGCGCGCCACCGAGGCGCCCTCGCTGCGCGAGACCGGCTGCACCTCCTCGGGATAGACCTCGTGGAACTGGGCGGCGAAGGTTTGCACGATGCGGATGTCGAGGCCGTCCATCCACACCACGGGGTCGCTTCCCGGGTTGCCGTGGTCGTGCCAGGTCCACGACGGCGTGATGATGAAATCGCCCGGCCGCATGGTGGTGCGTTCGCCGTCGACGGCGGTATAGGCGCCGGATCCTTCGACGATGAAGCGCAGCGCCGACTGCGAATGGCGGTGGCTCGGCGCGATCTCGCCCGGCAGGATGAGCTGCAGCCCCGCGTACAGGCTCTGCGTGATGCACGATTCGCCGCGCATTCCCGGGTTCTCGAGGATCAGCACGCGCCGCACCGCTTCCTTCGCCGTGATCAGCTTGCCCGCTTCCATGAGATACGGGCGCGCGTCGCGGTACTGCCAGAGCGCCGGCTTGCAGGGCGTCACCGGCTCGTTCGGGATCAGGCTGTGCAGCACCTCCCAGAGGGGCGCGAGGTTGTGCTTGTCCATGCGGCCGTAGAGCACCTGGCGCTCGGCGCTGAGGTTTGGTTTGGGAACGCTAGCCATGGGTCGTCTTTCCGGAAACCGCAGATTTTACGGGCTTCATCCACACCACGGGCTTGCCGAGCGTTTTGCCGAGCGCCTGGCCTTCGGGATCGGCAAGCGCCGCCTCGCGCGCCTTGCGGATCGCCGCCGCCTGCTCGCGGGCATCGGCGGTCGCCGGGTTTTCCACCAGCGCGTCGAGGATGGCGAGAAAGTTCCCCTTTCCGCGGCGGTGCGTCTCGCCGTAGCCCTTGATCAGGCGCGCGCACTCGGCGATCTCACGCGCGAGCGCCGCGTCCCGGCGCGCGGTCTCGGCCACCAGGCCGAGCCAGCGCTCGATCAGCTGCTGTTCCTCCTGGTAGCGGTAGCTCATCGGCCGCCACGGCCGCAGCCAGGCGAGGCTGCGCACCAGGAGGTAGCCGAAAATGCCCGAGGTCCTGATGTGCAGGCCGACGTTGTACGCGTCGAGCTTGCCGCGCTTCTCGGCCCACGACACCAGGCGCCTGCCCAAGGCACGCGGGAGAACCGAGGCGAACTCCTCAACGCCGGGCTTAAGGTAGTCGATCACCACCACCGGCTCGCCGGCCTTCGCCCCGACTTCCCGTCTCACCCTTTCGAACCGCGACGCGCGCGTCTTGAGGTCGGCGACGCGGATGATGTCCTCGTAGGCCATCCAGAGCGCGAGCTGGCGCGCCACTTCGGCGGCAAGCTTGTCGTCGCCTCCCAGGAAGGGCTGCACGCGCTCCTGATAGAGGCGCGCGTATTTTTCGCCCTGGTAGTCGAGCAGTCTTTCCGCCCCCAGCCGGAGAATTTCCTGCAATTCCGTCGCTCGCTGCGGCGGCGCCGGCTCGGCGGGTGCCGGGCGCTCGCGCGCGGCGATCTCGTAGCCGGCGGCGAAGCCGCGCAGGCTCGCCTCGGCGCCGCGGCCGCCGCGCCGGATCGCCTGCTCGCACGCCTCGCGCGCAAGGGGCAGCACGCCGCTGCCCGCCATGGCGCCGAACAGCACCGCGTTGATCACCGTGCCGCTCTCCTGCGCGAGCTTGCGCATGTCGAACAGCACCGCGCGCTTCGCGAGCTGCCTGGCCGCCTCGTGCACGCGCTCCGACTCGAAGCGCCCGTCGGCCATCTGCATCTTCTCGACCGTGGCGTAGATTCGATGCGTCGAGGCGACGAGCGTGGTGCGCTCCGGGCTCACGAAGCCGTTCAGCATCGCGCGCCCGGCTTCGACCAGCTCGGAGGCGACCATCACATCGACGTTGCCCGGGCTCGGCGTGAGCGAAAGCACGGGTTCCTTTCCCTTCAAGTCGTTCCTGTAAAACGGGAAGATCTCGAGGTAATAGGTGGTCGCGCCGGTGCGCTGCGCGACGCCGGGAATCGACGTCGCCTGCGCCGGGTAGCCGGTTTGCGTCGCGGCCTCCATCAGCCAGTCGGCCATCACGCCGCCGCCTTCGCCGCCGAGCGCCGCGATGAGAATGGTGATCGGCCGTTCGGGAAGTTTCATAGGACCTTGTGGAGCAGCTTGTCGAAAAGGCTCGGGTTCTGGACCACTTCGGCGCGATAGAAGGACGGGCACAGCACCGCGGCGTGCGCGTTCTCGCCGCACAGCCCGCAGCCCACGCAGCCGTCGATCACCGTGGCGACCGGGTCGCGGCGCAGCGGATCGGGGTTGTCCTTCACGGTGAGCGTCGGGCAGCCGGAGAGCCGGATGCACGAGTGGTCGCCGGTGCAGGTGTCCTCATCGACACCGTATTTCACGCGCACATGACGCTCGCCCTTCTTCAGCTTGTCGGCGACCTGGGGCTTCAGCCGGCGTTGCCGTTCCAGCTGGCATTCGCCCTCGGCGACGATCACCTTGAGCCCCTTCTGCGGCGTGGTCATCGCCTCACGGTAGGTCCTGGCCATGGCGCCAACGTCGTAATTGTTCACGGTGCGAAGCCAGTTCACCCCAAGGCCCTTGAGCGTGTTCTCGATGGTGCGATCGGCGCCCGCGGCGCTCGCGCCGACCGCCACCATGCGCGCATCTTCCGGCGGCGAGGAGATCAGCTCCTGCGTGCCGGTGGCCGAGGCATAGCCGTTCTTCATGATCACCAGCACGCCGTCGCCCTTGTTGAGCAGGTTGGAGGCGACGCCCGAGAGCAGGCCGTTGTGCCAGAACCCGCCGTCGCCCATCACCGCGACCGCGCGCCTGGACGACATCGGGTTCACGCCGGCGGCCGCGGCGAGGCTCATGCCGTAGCCAAGGAGTGTGTTGCCCTGCGAGAACGGCTCGAAGCTCGCGAACGCGTGGCAGCCGACGTCCATCGACACGTGCGGCCGGCCGATGTCCTGCGCCACGAGCTTCATCGCCGAGAACACCGGGCGCTCCGGGCAGCCGACGCAGAACGTGGGCGGACGCTGAGGCAACGCGCCGAGCAGCGATGCGGCCTTCTCTTTCGCGTCTTTGAGCTCACGCAGCCAGCTCGCGCCCCCCGAAGTGTCGAGGTGGGGAGCATGCGGGGCGAGAAAGCGCGCGAGGCCGCGCACCAGCGCCTCGACGCTGTACTCGCCTGCCATGTGCATGCAGTCCTTGCCATGCAGCCGGGTTGGCACGTCGGCGCGGCGCAGGAACGTCGCGACTTCCTGCTCGATGAATTCCGGCTGGCCCTCCTCCAGGACGAGGATCGCCTTCTTGTCCCTGGCGAACCCGACGATCTCCTCGGGTACGAGCGGATAGACGACGTTCAGGGCCAGGATCGGAATGCGGCTCGCGCCGAACGGATCGGCGAGTCCCAGCGTGCGCAGCGCGCGCATCAGGCCGTTGTACAGCCCGCCCTGGACGAGGATGCCGACGTTTTCGCTCCCGGCGAAAACCTCGTTCAGCCGGTTCTCCAGGATGAACTTGCGCGCCGCCGGCAGCCGCACCTCCGACTTGAGCTTCTCCTGCCGGAAGGTCGCCGGCGGGTGCGCCAGCCGATCGTAGATGAATTCCTTGGGAGGGCCGTCCAGGCGGTTTCTCGTCGACACGGCGGGTGCGAGGTTCCGCTTGGTGGTGAACGAGCCGCGGACATGACATGCCCGAATGCGCAGCTCCATCATGACCGGGGTACTCGAAGCCTCGGAGAGCTCGAAGCCGCGTTCCACCATCTCGGCGATGGTGGCGAGATTCGGTCGCGGGTCGAGCAGCCACATGAGCGACTTGAGCGCAAACGCGTGGCTGCGCTCCTGGGCCACGACGCCGCCCTCGCCGTAGTCCTCGCCCAGCACGATAAGCGTGCCGCCCATCACCCCGGCGCTCGCGAGGTAGGAGAGCGCGTCGGCCGCGACGTTGGTGCCGACGATCGACTTCCAGGTGACCGCGCCGCGCGCCGGGTAGTTGATCGAGGCGCCGAGCATCGCCGCTGCCGAGGCCTCGCTGGTGCAGGCCTCGACATGCACGCCGAGCTCGTCGAGGTAGTCCTTCGCCTGCACCATTACGTCGAGCAGGTGCGACACCGGCGCGCCCTGGTAGCCGCCGACATAGGACACGCCCGACTGGAGCAGCGCCTTGGTGACCGCGAGGATGCCTTCGCCGTGGAAGGTCTCGCCGTCGCCGAGGCGCAGCGACTCTATTTCCTTCGTGAACTGCCGTTCCACAGCCTGTCCCACCAGTTGGGGTTCTGAATGACTTCGGCGCGGTAGAAGGACGGGCACAGCACCGCGGCGTGCGCGTTCTCGCCGCACAGGCCGCAGCCCACGCAGCCGTCGATCACCGTGGCGACCGGGTCGCGGCGCAGCGGATCGGGGTTGTCCTTGATGGTGAGCGTCGGGCAGCCCGACAGCCGGATGCACGAGTGGTCGCCGGTGCAGGTGTCCTCGTCGACGCCGTACTTCACGCGCACCACGCGTTCACCAGAAGAGAGTTTTTTTGAAACGGCAGGCCGAAGCTTGCGCTGGCGCTCGAGCTGGCACTCGCCCTCGGCCACGATCACTTTCAGGCCCTTGTGATCGGTGGTCATCGCTTCCTTCAGCGTCTTCGCCACTTCGCCGACGCGGTAGTTGTCGACGGTGCGGATCCAGTCGACGCCGATGCCTTCGAGCGCGCGCTCGATGCTCATGTCGGGCGCCTTGTGCTCGCTGTGCTGCGGCGAAGACGGCAGCTCTTGCGTCCCGGTGGCGGAGCTGTAGCCGTTCTTCATGATCACCAGGATGCCGTCGTTCTTGTTGAACACGGTGTTGGCGATCCCGCTGGTGAGCCCGTTGTGCCAGAAGCCGCCGTCGCCCATCATCGTCACGGTGCGCCTGGCCATCGCCGGGTGCACCGCGGAATTGGATGCGAGCCCCAGGCCGTAGCCGAGCACCGTATTGCCGATGTTGAACGGCGGCAGGGTGGAGAAGAGGTGGCAGCCGATGTCGGCCGAGAGGTGGAACTTGCCGCTTTCCTTCTCGAGCACCTTCATCGCCGAGAACACCGGCCGCTCCGGGCAGCCGACGCAGAACCCGGGCGGGCGCTGCGGCAGGCCGGAGAGCAGGCTTGAAGCCTTCTGCTTGAGCTCCTTGACCGGGGCGATCGCGCTCTCACGATTGAGGAAGCGGGCGACGCCGGTGAGAACCACTTCCCCGGTGTATTCGCCCGCGAGCGGCAGCACGTCCTTGCCGCGTACTTTGACCTCGTGAACCTCGGCGCGCCGCAGGATGGCGAGGATCGCGTCCTCGATGTAGGCGGGCTGGCCTTCTTCGACGATCAGGACCTGCTTCTTGCTCTTGCAGAAGTCGACCACTTCGTCCGGCACCAGCGGATACGTGACGTTCAGGCAGTAGATCGGCACCCGGGTGTTGCCGAACGCATCCGCGAGGCCGAGCGTCTGCAGCGCGCGGATCACCGCGTTGTACAGCCCGCCGAGGCAGACGATGCCGGTGTCGGTCATCTCGCCCGGGAAGAGCTCGTTCAGGCGCTTCTCTTTGATGAAAGAAACCGCGGCCGGCCAGCGCACCTCGACCTTCTGCTTCTCCTGCAGGTAGGTCGCCGGCGGCAGGCAGATGCGGTCGTAGTCGAAGTCCGGGTTCTCGATCAGGTGCTTCTTGGAGAGGCGCGGCGCCTGGTTCTTCCGGGTGGTAAAGCTGCCCTGCACGTGGCAGGCGCGGATGCGAAGCTCGAGCATGACCGGCGTGCTCGAGGCTTCCGACAGCTCGAAGCCCTGCTCGACCATCTCGACGATCTTGGGCAGGTTGGGGCGCGGATCCATCAGCCAGATCTGCGACTTCATCGCAAAGGCGTGCGTGCGCTCCTGGATGATCGAGGCGCCCTCGCCGTAGTCCTCGCCGAGGACGAGCAGCGTGCCGCCCTTTACGCCGGCCGAGGCCAGGTTGGAGAGCGCGTCCGAAGCCACGTTGGTGCCGACGGTGGACTTGAAAGCCACCGCGCCGCGCATCGGGTAGTTGATCGAGGCGCCAAGCATCGCCGCCGCGCCGGCCTCGTTGGCGTTCGCCTCGACGTGCACGCCGAGCTCGTCGAGGATCTCGCGCGCGTCGTTCAGCACGTCCATCACGTGCGACACCGGCGCGCCCTGATAGCCGCCGACGTAGGACACGCCCGATTGCAGCAGCGCCTTGGTGACCGCGAGGATGCCTTCGCCGTGGAAGGTCTCGCCGTCGCCTAGCTTGAGCTTCTCGACTTCTGCCTTGAATGAGCGTTCCATAAGTTACTTAAAGAGCAGTTTCGGCAGCCAGGTGGCGAGCGGGGGGAACAGCATCACCGCGACCAGCGCGAACAGTCCCATCACCACGTACGGCGTGACCGCGTGCCACACCTGGCGCATCTCGATCTCCTTCGGCGCCACGCTCTTCATGGTGAAGAGCAGCATGCCGAAGGGCGGCGTGAGCAGCCCGAGCTGCATGCAGATCAGGAACAGCACCCCGAACCACACCGGGTCGAAGCCATAGAGGGCGACGAGCGGCATGAAGAACGGCAGGCAGATGAGCATCATGCTCACCTGGTCGATGAAGCAGCCGAGGAACAGCAGCACCAGCATCATCGCGATCAGCACGGTCCAGGCGCCGAAGCCCGCCTCCCGGATCGCCTCGACCATGCCGTTGGTCGCGCCGGAAAACGTGAGGATCTGCGAGAACGTGGTGGCGCCGATGATGATGAAAAGGATGATTCCCGAGATCCCGGCGGTGCCGAGCAGCGCGGTCATCAGGTTGGACCAGGTGAGCGCGCGGTAGATCCACGCCACGGCGACCGTCGCCACCGCGCCGACCGCGGCGGCCTCGGTGGGCGTGGCCCAGCCCGCGGCCATCGCGGCGACCACCACCACGAAAATCAGCACCAGCGGCAGCACGTACAGGATGAGCGGCTTGATCCGCTCCCAGAGCGGCGCTTCCTCGTGCTCGAAGGCGGGCGCGAGCGACGGGTCGGCGGTCGCGCGCAGCACGATCCAGCCGATGAACATCAGCGACAGCACGACCCCGGGGATGATGCCGGCGATCAGCAGCTGCGAGATCGAGATCCCCGCCAGGCTGCCGAGCAGCACCGTGAGGGCCGAGGGCGGGATCAGCATGTCGACACCGCCGATCGCCATGATCGGCCCCATCGCCATGTTGGGGTGATAGCCGCGGCGCAGCATCTGCGGCAGGAGCAGGCTGCCGAGCAGCGCCGTGGTCGCGATGGTGGAGCCCGAGATCGCCGAGAACACCGTTCCCGCGACCACCGCCACCACCGACAGGCGTCCGGGCACGCGCCAGATCACGCGGTCGATCGCGTCGATCGCCTTCATCGCCACGCCGGTGTGGAACAGCACCTCGCCCATCAGGATGAAGAACGGGATCGGCGTGAGCGAGAAGCTGGTGATCGAGACGATGCCGTTGCGGATGAGCTGCACCAGCCCGGCGTCCTTGCCCAGGTAGAACCAGGCGCCCGCGATGTTGATGCCGAAGAACGCGAACGCCGCCGGCAGCCCCACCAGGAAGAGGACCGTCAGCGCACCAAAGAGAACGAGCGCGGCGAGCCACCATGTCATGCACGCAGCCGCCGCGCGAACTCCACGGCGAGAAGGGAGAAGCACACCGGCATCAGCGCGTACTGCCACCACTCGGGGATGGCGAGCGTCTTCACCACCATCGAGCCCAGGCG
>Ga0075420_100000464_pt1 | contig 32249 bp, 41 predicted proteins | sample SoiMetdeltSBSDD4_FD_75296 | JGI IMG/M metagenome (GOLD analysis project Ga0075420, IMG submission 75296) | Bulk soil microbial communities from a Populus tree surrounding site in Tennessee, USA - Soil MetaG P. deltoides SBSDD4 | ecosystem: Environmental > Terrestrial > Soil > Tree plantation...
GGACGCTTGCCACCGGCACGCCAGGCCAGGTTTTCGATCCGCTTGCCGTCTCGGTAGGCGTTCCACGCCTTGATGGTGACAGCAAGGACCATGTCCGGACTGGGCTTGTCCCGCTTGAGTGACCGGTGAGCTGTGCGGTTTTCGTTACCGCCAGTGCGACCGCTACCGCTGTTGATCAGCCAGCGTCGCAGGACGAAGATCGGGTTATCCTCCTCCAACGAAGCTCCGAGACCGAGCTTGTGGAAGAAATCCTGGCAGTCCTCCCAGTTCAACTCGTGGAAGATGAACCAACCAACACCGCTCGTGGCAGCGGGTGCATCTGGAAACTTCCGGCGAACCCGATCCCCCTCGGAGGTGGCGATCGCCAACCGACTCTTGTGGTCGGCATGGAACGCCAACAGCTGCTGCAGAGTAGGCGTCATATAGCGATTGTCCATCGGTGCGTCGGTGTTGATGTAGCGGTCGTACAGGAACGCCCACCGGATCACCGAAGCCAGGCGGTGAACGTTCGACTCTCCCCGCAGGCTGAGCTGATCAGAGAGGGTTCGACGATTGCCGGTGTCCATGACCTCCTGGGTCTCGGGGTCGAGGTTCCGTCCCACCAAGAACTGGGCGGGCAGTCCGGCTTCCACCACTGCCTGCAGACGGTTCTGACCGTTGATCAGTACGCCGTTGTAGTCGAAGCCGATAGCGTCGTTGCTGAGCTTCCACTCGCCTCGCTTGATGGCTGCAGCGTATATCTGAACCGACCGTTTCTTGATCGGCCGGTTGTTGGTGTTGGACAGCAGCCACTCCCGTGCCATCTCGGGAGTGACAAGCACCACCTCGAACTCTGGCTCGGGCGTGCGTCCGTTTCTGGTTGAGGGAGCGCCTTTGACGATCCCAGGTCGCTTTGTGATGTCCTCCATAGGAGCACCATAGCATGTGGTTTGACCGGTTGTCAAGCTCCCCATCAGAAGTCGTCCAGACCTCGGAGATCCTCGATACGCCAATAGGCGTATCGGACCCGCAGGTACAAAGGCACTGGGACGGCCTGAATCCTGTAAACCCGAAAGGCGTTGGCGAGGTTATCCCTAGGACAGTAAAATTCTGAATCCGGCTGGCCGTCGTTGCTTATGGTTTCAATACGGCAACCGCATTCGATGGCTCGACCTGTGGTCGGATGAAGGTGCGTCGTAGCAGTAGCGGTTTTCAAGACTCGGTCGACCGCAGCTCGAGTGCGCTCCTGATCATAGCCCACCACTGCCTCAGTGATGTCAGCTATGAGTCGACGGGATTCTTCGGAGCTGGTCGATGATTTCATGGCTTTAACTCTTTCACCCAGCCACTATAGATAGTGATCTGCCCCCAACCGTGTATGGGTGGGTTCTCCTCGACGAACCGTTGGACTTCAAGCTCCGACCAGAAGACAAGCCATGTATGTGGTTCTGCTTCCCAGCTGACGACCCATACTATCTTGTGGGGATCTCGGTCTTCGAGCCACGCCAGCAGTCGAGGAACACCGAATAGGATCGGCAAACAGACCGCCAGCACCAACGCCGCATCATCCCAGCGTATTGCGACCATCACGACCCCCGGAAGTTGTTGTGGGTCCGACGATGGTAGATCTGGTCGCACTCAGCTCGACCCTTCATCATCGTGATGGCCATGGCGATCGTCTCGCTCGATGGCGAGGGAATGCCCGCCAGCCAGGCGATATCGTCCCACTGCTGGCAGGTCATCTGCTCCGCCACCTGGGCCTCGACCGTACGATCCTCGCTGAGCTTGAAGCTGGTCAGGACTGCAACCATCTTCTGGGCTTTGCGGACCTGATTTGCCCGCTTGTTGGGGTTCTGCGGTTCGCCCATCACTGGCCCCACAGGTTCTCGACTGCCGCCCAGAAGGCGGACAGGAGGCTGTCGTCGTCGAAGGGGTCGACGTAGTAACGACCCCGGATCTGGTTGGTGATGTCCGGCCGCTCGCTGGCTAGAGCGTTGAAAGCGTGCTGGCCTTCCCGCATTCCCGGTCGCCGCCTCAGGCAGGCGACCTTATCGGCGAACTGGCTAAAGCTGAGGGTGGTCTCCATAGGAACAGTATAACACAGCCTTGACTCTGTGTCAAGTCTCCACGATTTGCAGCTTTGGTTGCGGTCGAGTGAACCCCAACCCCTTCAGCAGCTCGACCTCGAGGTGCGGTTCCTTCCGACCACCGATGCAGGGTTCGAGGTATGGGCACCGCCACTTGCACATCTGCGGGTCGGGATGGCGTTCATGCGCCTGCTCGGGGTGATAGGCCATGTTGATGGAGGCTGTCGCTTCTCGCACGACTGTATTGATCTCCTCGGATGTACGGTAGATCCAGTCTCGGCTGTACCGTTCCTCTGGCGCCATCGGCCGTTTAAGCTGTTGGGTGCGAGTATGGGATAGGATCGCTCCCCGAACCGGGTAACCGAATTGCCGCATCGCCCAGATGTACAGCGGGGTCTGGTCGTCGAGGTCGAGTTCCTTACCGTTCGGTAGGTTGCGGACTGCCTTGTGATCGATAACCCACAGGTGACCCCGGAACTCAATGACCAAATCGATTCGGCCGACTAAGACGATCTCGCTGTTCGGTAGCTGGACCTCGAATTCGACTTCGACCTCCCGGATCGTCCACCCTAGATCGACCTGCTTCGCCCATTCACGGTAGCCGTTGTACATCCGGAGGCAGGTGGCGCCGATCTCGTGAGCCTTGCCGTCGGGGTTCTTGGCGTCGTTCGCGTTGAGTAACTCGACTATTTGGAGCAGTGCCCCTTTGCCTGGGTCAGTGACGTCGCCTGTGTTTCTGACACCACTGTAGTGACAGTCGAGGATCTCGTGCCACAGGATTCCGATCGACAGAGGCTTGTTGAGCTTGGGCGCCTTCCATCGATCGAAATACTGCAGCTTGTGTTTGTGTGGACATTGCCTGAATGTGCTGATCTCCGTCCAGGAGGTGGTGTGGCTAGATCCGTCAGTACGTTTGGGCATCGTGCCCAGTCTAGTGCCGAGCTTGCCGAGCTGGCTAGCAGCGGTCGGCGGCCTCCCACACCATGTTCATGAACGCCTGGGCCGGTGCTTGCGGAGCAATGCCCTCTTCCCAAGGCGGCACATTCAGGTGGACGTGATCGGCGGCCAGGTACTCCGGGTGTACGGCCACGACGAGCGACCAGTCAGCAACTTGGGTGTGCGCTCGAGTGGCAGCGATGGTCTGAAGATCCTTACGCACCTGGGCGACGTGAGCTGAGTTGCGGGTGTTGTCCGGCAGCACCACGACCACGCATGAGTTGGCGTGCGGAGCGTAGAGCAGGCGGAACAGGTCGGCCTTCTGGGTCTCGCCGTAGGGGTTGGGTTCGGCGTAATTCTGCCCGTAGGCGAACACCCAGGTTGAAGCCGAGGTGGTAGCCCCGGCGACATCCTGCTCAACTCGAGGGAGTGAGTTGATGGCGACAGTGCCCGGGTAGACCTTACCATCGACATCGGCGTTTCGGAACTCGCCTCCGTATAGGATGCCTTGCCAGATCACGGAGTCGCCAGCGATGGCGTTTCGGTTGGGAACGGGTGGGACCTTGACGGTCTGGCAGGCAGTAACGACTGCGAGAACCAGGCCCAACATGATGGTTAGTTTCCTCATGCCGACATTATAACACACAACATGACTACGTGTCAAGTATCAGTAGTACCAGCCCGTTTCGCCAAGCCACTTCGGGAAGCCCCGACCAGGCGGGTTGGGCACCTCGTAGACAGTGAACAGCAGTTCGGCCCGAATCTCCCTGGGCTTCATGTCCCGATATTGCGGATATCGTCGACGCACCTGCTTGATCAGCAAGCCCTCCATATGCTTAACATCGTTCACATCGCAGAACCGGATCCCGAGGCAAACCCCGGGGTCCTCCTCCGAACCCCGGGTGGTCGCCGCAATCATCAGTGGTGTGTTCATCCTCATGCTCCCCACGGCAGTCCGTGCTTACGGGCGCAGATCGGGCCGTAGCCGACTTCGGTGCTCTCGGGGGTGTCGATGGCCAGGGAACAGAAGCAGCACCGCTCGAACATATGACCGAACTCGGCTGCCTGCTCGGCAGTGATCTTGTTGTCGGGGTTCAGCTTGCTGATAGCGCCACGGTCGTAATCGAATCGGGTGCCGTCCCACTTGCAAGCGTAGAGGTTGCCGCTGCCCTGGGCTTGATGGACCCGGTAGTACTCGCCATTCACGACGTGGACGTCGCCCTTGACCAGCTCCGGCTTCGTGGGTTCGATGTGCGAGACCTTGACGGCGTTCGGCTGCTGCTTGAGGATGTCGATCATCGAGCTGGCACCACTGGCCGGATTGGGCAGAGTGTTCAGCGCGGCGACGATCTCATCGGCATCGGCGTCGGGCGTCTTCTGCGCCAGCAGCGATCGCAGGAACGATTCCTGTCGCTCGCTCATCGGAGGCGGACCCTGCGCCTTGAGCAGGCGGTCGATGGTCTCGCTGGCGGTCGACTTGCTCATCGCCTCAGCATCGGCCTCGGCCACGCTCAGGCGGACCAGGAACGCCACCTGCTTGTCGGTGGCCCTAGGACCTCGAGCGAGCGGGCTGGCCTCACGCTCCATCGTGTGGCGAGCGGCGAAGCCAACGCAGTCGTGGCTGAACACTTCGGCGAGGGTGTCGAACGCTCGGCCGCACTCACCGCAGGTTTCCTTCTCAGTGTCGGTGGTTGATGTCATACCGACATTATAACACGGTAGTTGACCCCGTGTCAAGGTACGCAGAAGCCGCCCCGCCGGTACACCTGTTCCGGCACACGTCAGACATGCGCCCCGTTAATTCGGGAGGTGTGCCGACGGGACGGCTTGCGCCCCAACGATCAGAGATCGTCGGGAGTGACCTCGCCCGTGTCAGCCTCAGCCTCGCCGTTGGTCGCAGCCGGCTTGGTTTTCTTGGCTTTCTTGGGAGCAGGCTGCGGCCACTCGAACCCGTCGATCGTGTCCCGTGCGAGCTGGCGAGCTTCGTCGCCCAGCTGCTCATCTCGAACAGTGGCGTACAGCCTCGCCTTGAGCTGCGCATCGTGGCCCGGCATGAATCGGGATTTCTTGTGCTTCGGCGTGTTGCCGCAGCCGCAAAGGCAAGCTGCCCTCGGCTCCGCCTCAGCCTCAGCTGTCTTGGTGTCGGTCACTGATTACCTTCTCCTAGCTTGACGGGAGTACGCCTCCCAGTCTAGCAGATTCGTTGCAAGTCCGCAAGTGCTACTTCAACCGCATCCAGTTCTCGATCGGTGAACGGCTCATGCGTCGTATCGGTCCGGAGCCGCAGATCGGGATGCTTCAGCGTGGCGATTTCGAGAGCGTTCTCGGGCGTAATCGCAATCGCCCAGACCGTACCTCGCCGGTACTGGTTAGTCCACTTCAGGACCTTAGCCGCCGCCTTCATAAGCTGTAGCAGCTCACCCGCCTTGATCTCAGGCTCTTTCGGTTTGCTCGGTTGCTTGGGTGGCCGAGCTGCGATCTCCCTCGCCTTATCGAGGAACTTGGTCCAGCCCCGCTCCTCGAGGATTGCCTCCGCCTCAGGATTGCCGCCTGCTAGTGCTTCCTTGACCAGGTGACTCTTGTATTTGGCATCGTGCCCTGGTCGAAACTCCCCGCCTTTGGTGGTTTCACCGCATCCGCATATGCACTGTGGTTGATCTGCCATGCTCACATCCTAGCACACGTGTCAAGTCGTTTCCCAGGCTTACGTGCGCCGTTGTATGCGTAGTCATGCCAGGAGGCATAGAACGGTTGGACAGTTGCTAGACATCGAGGGTGGTACCCTGGTGGGTACTCCGAGAGGGTTTCTACGGGGTAGCTGACTCGCTCACCGCAGTAGCACACCAGCTCAAAGGTCGTCAACATCGATCCACCCGAACGCCAGGCCGGCGATCACGATCACGCACACGACCAGAACGATCAGCAGACCCGCTTCACGCCACATCAGCCGGAATCTCTGCGTCGACCACCGGGTGTTCCCCCGTGTAGCGCTTGATGAGCTTCTGATCGTGCGGACGGTCAACAAACCAATACCGCAGGCTCAATCGTCGACGGACAGCACGCCACCCCCGTAGGAAACCGACGAACGAGTCAGGAAGTTCGTTGAACCCCTTAATGGTCATCTCCTGGGTGAAATGCCAACACTTGACGCAGACCGTGGTTGCATTCGGAAGCACCACGTGGTGGACCGCATCGCCCATCTCTTTGTGGCACAGCGGGCAATGAGTCGGGATATTGATGGCAATGCTCATGACTTGGATCCCCTCCGGCGACCTCGAGTGGGTCGACCTCGCTTGCGATGCTTGGTAGCCGTCTTGCCGGTGTATACCCTACACCCAGGCCCTTCGCACCGATTGCCTTTCTGGCACTTTGCGTGGAAATCCGCAGCGTGGTAGTCGTTGTACGGATTCCCCGCCATCGGGCCTGGCACTACACCCGCCCCCGGAGAGTAGCGATCTCGGCTTGCGCCTGCGCAATCACCCGCTCCTGGTCCTGCTCACGAACCTTCATAGGGCTGAAATCGCCGAACTGATAGCGGATCAGCTGTTGTTCCCGTCGCCGTAGAGCTGCGAGCTGACGACGGTGACGACCGTGCCGGACACCGTAGCGCTCTCGAGCTGCCTCGTTGGGTCCGCTCGTCTCGTGTCGACGAGAAAACCACCCCTTCGGCTTGGTGGGCGCCTTGCCTTGGCCACCCATATGCCCGGTCATTCGTCCTCCTCCTCCGCCAACACGGCGACCACGTAATTGTGCAGCCGTTCGGCTCCTCGTCGGATATCTTGAACTGCCTGGATCGGACTCCGGGTCATCCCGGCCACCAACCCTTCGTGAATGCTGCGCAAGGTGGGCGCCAGGATGTCGTCCACTTCCTCGTTGCTATATGCCATAGATTGCGACCTCATCAGCGTGGCCCGGAGCCGCCTCACTCCGGGAACGCTGGGAGACCACACTCACCCGATCTCGAGCTTGTTGCTGTCTCGAGGGAAGGTGTAGTCCTTCGGCTGGGTTTTCTTGTCGATGACCCGAACCGTGACCTCGTCATCGGTCTCGCTGACGATGTGGCCTTCCTTCCACCAGCGGCCGACCTTGACCTTGGCGGGATGGAACCCGGCGACCTCGGTCGGCTGCAGGGTCTCGGGGTCGAGTTCGCCCCGATCCCCGGCGAAGACCTCTCGTGGATCGGTTGACTCGGGATCCTCGTCGGGCTTGTTGACGTCCTTGACCTTGGGCGCCTTCGGCTTGGCAGCGGTCATGAAGTGACCCCAGCCCCGTTCCTTGGCGAGCGCCACCGGGTCCTTGGTGACCAGCGAGCCGCCGTCATCGAAGGTGAAGCCCTCGCCCGCACGGAACGCCTTCAGCAGGGCGGACTTGAACTTGGCGTCGTGGCCCGGCTTGAAGGTCCGCCGCTTCGGGATCGTCGAGCCGCACGAGCGGTGGATCTTCAGCTCGCTGCCTTCGTCATCCGTGGTGACCTCGACGACGGAGTAGCACTTGCACTGGTTGAAAACTGGAGTGTCGGTCATGGCTGACTTCCTTTCGTTGTCCTCCATGACCATTATATCATGTCCGTGACTTGGTGTCAAGTCCCCATTCCTAAGATCTTCATCCGTCCAGGCCAGACCGAGCGCCTCCTCGAGCGTGCCGGCGAAACCCACCGTTTCGACAGGTATAGTCCGATGAACTACCTTCCATCGACCATGCTCCGAGGAGGAGACAGCCGATACAAGGTAGTTCCCGGACCTGTAGAGCCAGCGGCTTACCTTTTCGAACTCTTCTGCCATCAGCCTGCCTTGGCGGTCTCGATGACCCGACGGAAACCGACTCGCTCGGTCAGGTCGTGGGTGTGGATGCAGGTACCGCACAGCCAACCAGCGTCGCTGGCGTCGATCCACCGGCCCTGGCCGACGGCCTCGGGGCAGCTCCAATGGCTGTGGCTGACGCTAGCCTCGTCGGTGACCACACCGATCAGGCTGTCGGCGTGGCGAGTCTCGATGAAGCGCCCGCGGTGTCGGCTACGGACGGGGACGCTGGCGACGATCTCCATCGGCAGGAAATGGCCCCAACCCTTCTCGACCATCGTGACCACGGCGAATTCACGGACCCACCAGCGGGAATCCCGGGCCTGGCTCAACAGACGACCCTTGAGCCGACCATCGTGACCAGGACGGAACCGTCGGGCGACTCGCTCGCCGCAACCGCATTCGCACTGCTTGACTTGCTGGGTCCCGGTCTCTTGCATGTTTCCATTATAACATGTCCTTGTCTCGGAGTCAAGGTTTAAACCCCCTCCGAGCCGCAAGCTGGAACCCTGTGATCGCCAAATCGGTGTCTTCGATCTTGGCCTTCAACAACTCTACGAGTTCGGCGTCCACCGTATTCTTCGTAACCAAGTCGATAGCCAGTGTCGGGCGATCCTGACCAAACCGTCGAACACGTCTACGAGCCTGACTATTAACAAAAGGCCGGGGACTCCTTTCAACAAATATGCAACAATCGGCCCTGGTAAGTGTAACACCCTCAGATAGTGTTCCAACGGTTCCCACCAGAACATCGTACTTACCTTCCTTAAAGCCACGGATCGTGGCCTGCCGATCGTTCATCGAATACGCCGAAGACACCACCCCGACCGAGCGTTTCATCGAGACCAGGAGACGTCCCAAGGCCTCGGCTGTGTTCTTGTAGGCGCAGAACATGATGGTAGGATGAGTGCGCTCCGCCATCAACTCCCGGACCACATCGAGCTTACACGAGCCGGTCTCATCCAGATCGAGGGTCGACAACCCGGTCGAACACTGCAGCAGCTTCTGGTATTTGCCGCCGTCGTTCCAAGACACCACCTCCGTGCCCGTCTCCTGAAGGACAGCGAACCAGTCTTCCTCGAGCCGCCGGTATACCGACATTTGCTTAGGCACCATGTCCAGCTCGATGGTCTGGCTAGTCATCGGAGGCAGGTCCGGCAGTACCTCGTCAAACGTACGCCTTAGCCAGCGGTCGGCTAGGCCCCACTCCTGCGCTGCCTGCTCCCAGGTAAATCCCCGCTGCAACCCGGTAATCTTCGTGCCGCCCCATGGCGGTTTCCAGGTACGGAAGTACTCGTAGACCCAGTTCCAGTAGTTGGTGAATCGCTTGTCCCCGGGGTGGATCAAGCGCAGGAACATGAAGATCTCGTGCGCCCAGTTAGGAAGTGGCGTCCCAGTTGCTAAATAGATCCGGTCGCTCTTAAGCTTGGTCGAAACTACCTTGGTCCAAACAGTGCCTCGAGCCTTCAGGTAGTGGGCCTCGTCGCAGATGATCGTATCCCACCGACGAGCCAGATCCTCCCGTGGAGCCGCCACGACGTTGTAGACCGGGTTGCCGGTCTTGGATACCTCACCGGTAGGGACCCGCTTACACACACTAGAATAGGACCCCCAGGTGATCTCAGCGTCGGGATGCCACAGCTCGATCTCTTCGTCCCACACGTCCGAAAGAGCGGCCGGCGATAGGACTAGGGTTCGACCTTGGGCGGCCAACAGAAGCTGATTGGTCTTACCAACACCTGGCTCATCAGCCAGCACTGCTCGTCCTGCGTCTAGCAGGAATCGGCTACCGGCAGCCTGGTATGGTCGTTGTACGGGCACGAGATCACGAAGCGACTGGTTCGACCGACCTAGAGAAGATATTCTTCTGCAACCATTGGCCCGACGCATGAGCGCTGCGCTCGATCGCACTCAGCCAATCGAGGATCTCGTCGCAACTCAAATCATAGGCTCGGATAGTAGCAATAACGGTAGACAGCCCTGGTTTTCGCTCACCGTTGCGAAGCCGGGATGCCATGGTGAAGTGCAGTCCAACGGAGTCTGCAAAGTCGGAGTTGGTTATCGTGGTCATTTGCTAAGTACCAGTGTACTATAGCGTTTGCCTCTCGGTCAAGAGGCTACTGCTGGTAACCCCTGGTTCAGACGCCATGCGCCTTCCCAGGTCTCCCACCACCGCCAGGCGTGTTCTTCGATCGTGAACTGTGCTGCCATCGCCCTCGCAGCTTCCGAATGCTCCGTGCGGAAAGCGTCGTTAACCAGCAGTCGGCGGACCACAGAAGTCCAAGCTCGACTCTTGTTCGGGACCACAAAGCCACCACCAAGCTCCTGCAAACTGCGATACTCCGAGGTGTTGGAAGCTACGAATGGAACGCCTACCGCTGCGTACTCGAGCGGCTTAAGCCACGACTTGGACCGGTTAAAGGCAGTGTCCGCCAGGGGAGCTGCACCTACCGCCAGGGTGGCGACGTGGTCCATCCAGTCATCGAACTCGACCGTACCGGGACCTTCGGGGTCACGATCCAAACCCAAGGCTCGGCCTGTGCCGTCGGGAGGTCCAATGATCCGAAAGGGAAAGCCTTCCTTCTGGAGGATGCTAGCGGTAACGCCGAGGAGAGGGAGGTCATCAGGGTGCGACTGCAAAGCGCCTGCCCAACCCCAGTGCGGCTCGAGGTCATCCGGCCGTTCGATCTTCAAGAATCGTTCGGGGACACAGTTCCGTAGGATTCGGGCGTTGTTATATTTGCTGTAGCGTTCCATCAGCTGCGGTGTCGACACCGTTACCAAGGTCGCAAGCTTACAGGCCTCGGTGGCGATCCGCCAGTTGTTGCTTGGTGACCACTTCGGGTGCAGCATCCGGAAAGCAGCGTTCGAGGGATGAATGCAGGTGAGGTCGTCGTCCATGTCGACCACCACCGCCTTACCACGCCCACGCAACAGTCGGATGAGGTCGTATGCCAGGATGTTGGTGGGTCGCTGGAACACGAAAACATCGACATCATCGGTCTGATCAGTGATGGTAGCGATCCGGCCACTGAGGATCACGCCACCGATGCCTGACGCTTCGCCTGGTAGGATGACCTCGCTGTCGTATCCCTGGTCGGTGAGCGCCTGGCCAGGCCAGATCATCCGGTAATGCCCGCAGCCCCATTTATCTGCTGGGTAGACTTTTACTCTCATGCGCCTAGCTCCGGTAGGATGCCTTTATCGAAAACAGTCAGGGTGCGTCGGTGATCAGCGCCGCCCAACAGCTGAATGTCCATGCCGTTGACCACCTCAGTTACTTGAACCTGTAGATCGTAGTCATCGGTCGTGGCTGGCACGTAGTAAACTGTGCTGTCGATGACCTGCTGTGCCGTGCCGACGACACCAGGACTGAGCTGCCATATCCGATCCCAGTTCGAACCATTCACGTTTAGGCGGACCTCCCATCGTGCGCCCGCCACTACACTAGCTGTGTTGACCAGAGCGTGTGTGTGGATGCCATACGTGTGGCTGCCAACTAGCGGCACATCGAGCAGCTGCATATCTGTGACGTTAGACACAGTGCGTGGCGAATCATCCACCTCGAGGATTTGTTGGCGGATCGGCCCCTGCGGCTCGATCACCCCGACGATCAACGCCTGGTGGGGTGGTGCAAAAAATACAGTGACTCGAGAACCAGCGTTCAACGCAATACCGCTGGTAACATCGTGGCACGGGATGCTGAAAGCATCGCCGTCCATTACCACATCGTGGATACTGGGCGCCGATAGCGGAGTTACAATAGTGCCATGACGAACGAGCGGCTGCACCATCGAGGCTAGTACCCTCTGAACCGCCACCTCCGCAGCGGTTTCAATAAGACTAACCAGGCTTGAATCGACTACACTCACGGCGAGAATACCTCGCCTGGCTCAGCTTCATAGGTGCGTCGCACGTTGTGCTGCATGGGCATGCCGTCCCGACAGGTCATAGACCACGACAATTCGAGGTATCGGGTACCCTCGTAGTCGATCACGTTGTAGGTGTCGTGGCGGGGATCGGGTGGGCCGGAGAATTGAACGGTTTCGTAGGGGAATTGCCAGCTACGGGCGAGCGCTCGAGCTGCCAGAGCGGCATCATCGTTCGTATCGATCCCCTGCATCTGCTCGACGTGCGCACGAACGTAGCCTCGGTTTGCGGCCGAGTGAGGCGCTGAATCCGGTATGTCGTAGACTCCGTAGACTGAAGCTTGAGTCGCACCGTTGTTGATGACCACGAAACGATTGGGCAAGTCGAGTAAGTTGGTGGTCTTGGTGGTCAATCCGAGGTAGGTGCGACCACCCATCGGGTAATCGATCACCACGTCCTCGGCAGCCGTCTCCGGGTTGGGCATCAAGTGCAACTGGGCTACGCCTGCGTTATCGAAATAAAGTTCGTGGTAGCCGATCATCGCTGCTAGTTCGTTGACGATGCGAAGGCGGCTAGTGCCAGCGGGCCAAGCGATCGCTTCCTGCGATGACGAAATAACAGCACCAGAACTATCAACCACGAACTGAATCGGCAGTTCACTCAGCAGCTCGATAATGGCGTCGGTGATTCGTTTACCGGGACTATAGGCGATCGTCCGGTCGGTCTGCTGGTCAACGATTAAGGATTGGTCGACGAGGTTCAGCGCAGGGACCGACAGAACGGTATCATCCATCGAGCTGAGGATGACCGCCGTAACCTCGGAGAACAGGAAAACGCCCTGGGGCTTCTCAGTACCATCGTGAAACAGCATGGTCAACCCGAGACGATCCTGAATAACATCGATGTCGTTGATGACGTCGGGGGTCAGCTGCAGTCCGGTGAGAGTCCGTTTGGTGGCTTTCGACGTATCAACCGACAGCTGCGGGGGTTGATCCCGGTTTACCTGGAGAGACGCCTGAATGACCTGGCGGCTCTGGTCGAGTAGATCAAAGCGCCAGGATGCCGCACGTTGCGACACCGCCAACATGTCCAGCAGGACATCAGACACCAATCGTCTCCGGCGAGATAACTGGAGTGGCTAGCTCCGTCACAACCACATCCACTAACCAAATATCGCCCAGATCGGGATCGTGGAGACTGGTAAAGCTGGGCATGCTTATGGTGGCATAGAATCGATTCCCGCAGTTATCACGAACCACGAGGAAACCGACGTGAGCGTGGCAGATTTCGTGAATACCTTCGATCACGTCGAGGCAGGGCGTTTCTGGCGTACACAATGCAGCCACCAGCAATCGACGCTGGAACCGGAAACCTAGCCGCTCGAGCGGCCGGAAAGAGATATGTTTGTCCCTACCATACACCGCCTGGATGATGTGCGAGTCGGCATCAAGGTTGGTCCAGTCCTTACTGATCGGCAACTGGGACCCGTAGGCCTCGGGGAAAGCCACGTTGAAGCTCGGATCATCCGGTGCCGTAATGATCATATCAGCGCCTACCGGCGAGGCAGTGGTGCGACACACCTCTTCCACGAAATCAGAAAGCGAGCCGTCAACTCTCGCCTGCCGGATCCGGTAGCACACCTCGCTGCCATAAACGTGGCTGTAATCGTCCCAACAGAAAGGCACGGTACCGCTAGCTGGCACTCCCGTAACCGGCGATCCCGTAGGCGCTATGATTGCAACGGTAACCCAGTCTGCAGCCATCTGCGCAGATTCCATGCGCTGGATCTCATAGTAGTCGAACTTGTCCTGGGTCAACGTAGTAGGCGACCAGCACAGTCGGTTATACGGGATCCCCGTGACCGCACATTCGGGTCTCGTAAACGGCGGACATGGGTCGCACACTCCCCCGGTAACTGACTGGGTGAGCACAGTAACCGAAGCGCCAGTGATTGCCGGTGGCTGCGATAGTATCGACACCTGGAGGTCGCTAAGCCGTGCGGTAGTGTCCTCGAGGGGAAGGAATGGGTTGGTAGGGGCTATGAATGCGTGGCCTGTTGCTGCTCCCGCCGCCGTCTGATCGCCGGTACCGGTGACATACACCTCAGCGACCAGGGCGCCGATACGCCACACATTGTTGGTCTTGCCCGGTTCACCGTAGTCCGCCGCTAAGGTGAAGCGTGCCCGGACTCCCGCCGCCTCGTTAATATCGATGCCGACACCAAACGGGACCGTGACCTCGTGATAGGGATCACCATAACGGTCGTTGCCCACTAGTGGCGCCGCCAATACCATCGCTTCGGTGATACGGAAGGGTCCGGCGATCAGAGTATCCGCATTGTTGACCAGATCGAGGTCGACATATTTCCGGTCGGATGGTGCTGTGGGGGAGGTCAGCACGGCCATATTCACTCGAGCTTTGCCGTATACCGTACTGCCGGCAGGCACAGCTAACTGCTGGCGTGGTCGCTTGGCGCTGCCGCCATCAGATTTCTGAGGGAGCGTGCCGCTGTTGCTGCCGGAATACGGCTGGGTGTCCACCACCTGAGCACCAGCACTCAGCATCCGCAACGCTGGTAGGCCGTCCAACTGCGTACCCAAGGATCGATGGACGTCTTTCTCCCACAGAACCAGATCGTGCAAATCCCAGTCCAGGTAGGTGTAATGCTGGAACCCAGTCCCCGGGTTTTTGTCTCGGAGCGAACGCCAATCGAACGACCCCGAACCGCCATAGTCGTCCGAGCTGCCGGGACAACGCACAAGCACAATATACTCTTGACCCGCTATAACCGTAGCAGGCGAGCCAGTGGCGTTTGGTTGGAACATCGTACCCGAAACCCACTGGTAGGTTCCGGGCGGTTCGATGATCGCCACTCCTGCTCGACCCTCGGGGATCGAATCGACGTGGATCCGCATAAGATCCATGATGTTGCTTTGGGTATTGAGTGCTCGAAGCTGGAGTCGCCGGTTACCGATGCTGCTAGCAAACTGACGAACAGCCTGGGGAGTCCATAACCGGAACGGTGTCGTCCCGTGCTCGATAAACGCCTCGGCCATGTGCCAGTTCGAGTATCCCGCCGGGAATAACCTCACCCACGAATATGCGCCGTCTTGATCGATGCGTCGCACATTCATGCTCTTTAGACCGTTATACTCAATAGCGACGCTTAGAACGTGCCGATCGAGGGGGAAGGCACTCGCCCCTGGCATGTGAACCGTAACCTGTGACGGCGTAGCTCCCGAGTTAAACAGGAACTTCCCGTCATCAGCAACTGCCAGCTCGTCGCCAGTTACCGCACCACCGCCCTCGTCGACCACGTTCGAGGAGGCAGTGATTGTCGAGGTATAGCTGGTAACCGAATGCCCAGCACCTGGGTCGAATCCGCTTGCCGGATATAGCTCGACCAGGAACGGCTTGCGGTGGCCACCCCAATAGGAGGCTGACAGAACGGGGTTGTTGGTCGACGCACCCGAATACAACGCCACCTGGTCAACGGGACCGGTCCGTTGGGGTTTGAACCGCAAGGCCCGCATGGTGAGACCGGTCTGGATGATATTAGTCGCAACCCCGACGCCCAGGAACTCGACACCGACGACATCCGGCAGGTTCGGATTCCAGTTTGATCTCGGCATCAGGTCGTCCCAACTGCGAACTGAATCTTCTTACGTGCCAAGGCCACCTGGATGGCGTCCGACAACCGATCGGCAGTGGCGGTCGCTTCCTCTTGGGAGATCGGCCCATTCACGTTGACGTTCAACTCCTGGATGACTACGCCCGAACCCGAGAAGGTCGATCCCCCCAGCGTAGCATGGCCAATGTTATCGGTGCTAGGGGCGGCCTGACCGATCAGCTGGTCGAGCAACCCGGATTCCTGTGCGAGAGCTGCCGCCCGTGCCGGCTCGTTAAGTGGGATAACGACCTCGGGGGCGTGAAGCGCTGCGAGCTGATCTTTATCGATGATACCGCCGTGCTGAAGACTGCCCAGGACATCTCCAACTACGCCCACGCCCGGAATGTTCTTCAACTTACTAATCAGGTCGCCCGCTTTGTCGATCGCACTCTTAATGACGTCAATGATGCTCTTGATGACGTTTCGGGCAGTGCGAACTGCGCTAGTAACACCGTCCCACGCCGCCTCGAAGGTGGAGATTATCGGCGAAGCCGTCGCCTTGATGAAGTTAATAACGGGCTGAATAGCCTTATCTTTAACCGCCAGAACCGCGGACTTAACCACGTCAACTGCAGCTTTAAAGGCATTCCATGCCGCCGTCCCAACACCGACTGCAGCTTTGAATGTACTTTGCAAGAATCGGCCGATCGGGACCAAGACATTTTGCCACAGGAAGGTTGCCGCCGTGGTTACCGCTACCACCGCAACCTTAAACACTGTCTGCAGGACGCTGGCAACCGTCCGGATGACGGGGGTTAACACTGTCGCAATGAAGGAGGCCAACGGGACCAGGACCGCGTTCCACAGTACCTTGAGGATCTCGATTGCCGACGCTACGGCGATGATCAGCGGGCCGATCATAATAGCAATCCACACCTTCAGTGCTACTATGAACACCTGAGTGAGGAAGTTGACTATAGGCTCGAGGACCGTATGCCAGATCGTGAGGAATACGTTGGCTACCGCCTGGACAGCTGGCACTATCACCTGCGTAAACAGCGTCCCGAGAGCAATAAAAGGCGTAATGAACGCTGCGGCGATGAACAGACCGAGAGGTACTAAGATGTCTTGCCACAGAGACCGGAACAAATCAGCAGCGAGCGACAGCGTAGGCTGGATGTTGGTCGAGATGATAGTCGCCAGCTTGGCCAAGCCAGTCGCCAAAATCGCAATCGCTTTGGCAAGCGCTACCAAAACCGGCGCACCGATCTCCGAGAGCAGTAACGCAGCTAGCTTGATGAGTGGAACCAGCAACGGGACCACCGCTACCAGCAGCTCCGCCAAGGCAATGGCGATCTGACCCAGTGCTTCGGCCAGCTCCGGCAGAGCAGGTGCCAGAGCCTCGAGTACTTTCTGCAGTCCGTCCACAAGCGCTTTGCCGACTTCTTTCAGGGCGGGTCGCAAGACCTCGAGGACCTGGAGTAGTGCGCCACCGAGGATCTCCGCCACCTGGGCCAGGATCGGACCCAGGGTCTTAGCAGCATCGACAAGCAAGTCACCCAGCAGTCGAGCGATGTCGGTCAGCACAGGAGCTAACGATTGAGCAACCTCACCGACCACCCGCAGGATATCCGCAAACGCAGGGCCTAGGGCATCGAGGAGAGCCTCCCCTACTTTCACCAGTACGTTGATCAGAGGGGTCACCGCTCGAACCAGCACCCCAAATCCGGCGATGAGTGGCGGGAGAATAGCTCCGAGAGCATCGCCTAGCAAGGTAATAATCGGAGCTACTGCTTCACCCAACGCAGAAAACAGCGGCATCAAGCTCTTCAACGCCGGTTTCAACGAAACAAAGGCGTCGACCAGCGCACCAGCAATGGGAGTAAGACCCTCCGCCACTCCCTGCAGTGCCGTCCCGAAGGCAGGTCCCAGCTCGCCAACGATCCCACCCAGAATCGTAATGAGGTTGGTCGTGATTCCTGACAGCGCAGGAGCTATGGTGCCTAAAGCACCCTGGATCGCCGGGACCGCTAGTCCAAGCTGCTCTTTGATGGTCGGAACCAGGGGCTGAAAGGCCTCAGTCAACGAAAGCGAGACCGTATCTTTGAAGGTACTGAACAAACCGGTCAGCGTTTGAGACTGCTTGGCCATCGCACCGGCCGCACCCGGAAACTCTTGCATCCCCTTAACCAGAGCAGCGATGCCTTCCTTCGCTGGCACAGCGCCCTTTTGCAACTGCTCCTGTAGAGCCTGGGTGGTGATCCCCAAACCATCTGCCATGGCCTGGAAGACAGGGAACCCAGGCACCGCTTCAGCAATCTGCAGCAGTTCCTCGGAAGAGATCTTACCTTTGCTGGACATCTGGGATAGTGCACGCACCACCCGATCGATGGCCTCGGGCGGTTGGCCCAGAACGGAGGTTAGGTCACCGATGGTGGTGAGTAACGGCAGGACATCCTTTTGCGTGAAGCCTGCGGCTTGACCCATCGCCAAAATCTGGCGGGCGTTATTGGCTAATCCCTGGAACTCGAACGGGGTGGTCGCAGCAAATTTCTGCAGATCCTTGATGAAGGCACCAGCTGCTTCGGCAGAACCTAGCAGCGACTCGAACCCGATCTGGGTTTGTTCCAAGTTAGCGGCCGACTTGAGACCGAAGCCGACTATAGCCGCACCACCAATAGCCAGCGACGCTGCAAACAGCTTTGCCCCAGTGGCCAACGAACTAAACAGGGTACGAGTCCGACCGAATGACCGCTCGACCGACGAACTAGCAGCTGCCGCCGATGCTTCGACCGGAGCAAACGCATCCACGCCACCAATACCACGCAATGCCTGGTCTGACTGACGTTGCGCTTCCTGGAACGAATCCTGGATCGATTCTCCGGCGGCCTCAGCTTCCGCCACCACGGGAGAGAAGGAACTGATACCGCCTATCTCTCGCAGTGCCGCATCGGATTGACGCTGGGCCTCCTGGAACGAGTTTTGGATGTCCTCGCCCGTGGATTCCGCCTCGGACTCGACGAGCGCAAACAGCTCCGGTCCGCCGATATCCCGAAGGATCGAGTCGACCTGGCGCTGAGCCTCGTTGAATGAATCTTGGATGTCCTCTCCAGCAGATTCGGCCTGAGTTTCTAGCGGCTTGAACAAGCCCGCCTTACCGATGTTCTGCAATGCCTCTCGGGCGTCTCGAGCCGCTTCCTCGAAAGCAGCCTGGATCTCCTCGCCGCTGGCCTCAGCCGCTTTAGCCGTCTTGCCCTCGAGGGTAGAAAGGAATGAACCAACTTGTTTATCGGCTTTGGAGGTGTCTAGCTCGACCTCCACGAAAGCGGTGGCGATGGGTCCGCCAGCTGGCGACGACAGCGACATCAGCCGACCTGTCCTATGGCGTAACCCATCGCACGAGCCGCTTCGAGGTTATCCCTGGTGATCGCTTCCTCACTCGGCCACCACGAAGGCATGCGTTTACCCGACTTATCGAGAGTCTTAGGTTCAGCCGATCGGCTCGCATCCGCAAGCATTTGGTCGAAATTCTCCCGTTCCTCTTTGTCGAGATGCTGGACCTTCAAGAAATAGATGAGATTGAGGAAGCGGCTATAGGGCAGAACCTCCGGGTCTATTCCCCGGTCGACGCAGTAGCCGTCGAACTCCGCTTGGAACCGCCTCGCCCATTGGTGGAGGACGATGGCGGTCCCGTAGGGTGGGGCTTACTGTATTCCTCGATCAGGAACCGAATAACCCCCTGCGACTGCCAACGTTCGATCGATTTGGGTCCTGCCAGACGCAAACGGCTTGCGTACAGCTCAGCCGATTCAGGCGACAACACCAGATCGAGGAAGTTAGCTAGCCGGACGTTATAGGTATGCTGGGCCTTGGCCAGCTTGGTGAGATCCTCAGCAGTCGCCGTATCCGGATCCTTGTCGAGCAGATCACCGAACTCGGTCAGGTCCATCAGGTCATCGATCAGACCAGCGCCGACATTGGGATACGCATGGAACACGTCGCCATCGAGGGTGAACTCGATTAGCGTCGGTTCCTTGATTACCGGCTTACTAAAGTCACGCACTATTGCATCTCCTGTTCTAGGGCAGGCCGTAGGTATGGCCTCGCCCTCATGAACCGGGTGCCTCGCTCGACGAATCCTGCGTATTTGACATTACTGCCGATCGTCACCACCAGTCGCCTACCCCGCCGGAAGGGGGACGACGTCTGGATGGACGCACGCAGCCTGCCAGTATCGACTGGACACTGCCGTTTAGCTCGAGTCTGCACGTTGATGCCTGTAACCATCAACCGAGCACCAAGAGGACTCACTGTTCCTCCTGGCGGACGCAGGAACCGCTCGAGAGCGCTAGTGTGCACTTTCACAGTCATTCGCACTCCCAACAGGTCGGGATCCCAACCAAGACCGTGAGATTGGTTCCCACACATCCGCCTTCGGGACCAACCGACGCGTGATCACCGAGACCCCAAGTATAGCCATCGCCCAGGATTGGAGAAACCGTATCGATATCCCGAAGACAACACGCCACCCCCGCCCGGACTGCGGCCATATCCGACATTACTGTGAAAGCAGTATCGTCAAGCTGATCACAGGTGGGAGGATGGTGTCTATCGCCCGTCGGCATGCAGCGGAACACTACCACGTTGAAAGTGACCACGTCCCATGGCACGTCGCAGTTAACAGGCACGCCGAGATCCGGAACAGGGAACTTACGGGATGGGTAGGATCGTGCGACATTGACCGTGAGCTGACCCTCTCCCTCGCAGCAGTTAGCGGCTTCAGGCTCAATGCCTGGCACCAAACATCGACGAGCTGGGCACCCAGCTTCCGTCAACTGGAGTTTAGCACAGGCGCAGTCGAGTAGCAAGCCCCCGACCCGGTAGATCTTGGTGAAGTCCATGCTTCACCCCTGAAGCCTTGCCGGCATGTGATCGGGCGAATAAGCTCGTGCCCGGTCCTGGATGGCCCGTGGGTTCATCTGCCTGATGAAGAGATCGGCCAAGAAAACCCCGGTCAGGTTATCCACTAGAACATCCTCAGCCCGGATCCGCTCCATGGTCACGCCTTGACGGACCACCTTCTGCACCTCGAAGGAAAGCCCACATTCCATCCCGCTGCAGGCCTTAGCAATCTCGAGAGCCAGCGCTCCGACGCCCATCTTGCCGGATTCGGGCACTGGCGCACCGATGGAAGTCTCGATGATCCACGAACCGGGACCGCCCGTTACCGTGAAATCCTGACACAGGGGCCATTCGTGGCCACCCATCCGGACCAGGCGCTGACCATCGTAAACCAAGTAGTCCACGTTGGGAAGCAGAGCAACTCCGTCGACCGTTACTGAGGTGATTTCGTTGATCGTCTCAGACAGCAATACTTCAGATACTGCTGAGCACGAGCAGCTGTCTCCGCATTGGCCGCAGGCGAGGTTAAGCCAGATCCCGTTTACGAGGGAAGGGTACGGCCAACCCCAATAGCCGCCTCGGGTCAGGACGCCGTCCGACCAGATGGTATCCTGGGGCCATTGGGTGTTGCAGTCCTTACGGCAGGGCCGAATCTTGACAGCGCAGTTACCGAACCGTCGACCTGTTGCTGACCATAGGATCTCTGAAGCAGCCATGACCGCTGATCCGGTGACCGCAGGGTTCACCCCTGCGAGATCACCGCACCAGATGTAAGGCCATGGCTGACACAGATCCGAATACATCAGGCCAAGGCCGCAGCACCGCAGCCCGTGAGTGCCGGCAACGGCAGAGGTGCCAGGTTGAACCCGTAGTGCGCTAGTGGTGGCACCGACGAGATCCAGTCAGGCGATGCCCCTGGACCTGTTCCCCAGCCGGTATTGGCTGCAGCGGTCTTAGCAGACAGCTGCCACTCGAGCGTGCCGTCCTCGATGGTGAAGTCATTGAACCTCCCCGCAAAGAGGTTGGGCCAAGCCCAGTAGGCCCGCAGAGGGTTGGCACCGACGCAGGCCGTCCCTGCTACCGCCTGCCAAACCTCCAGGCTGAACCGCTGCTCCACGCTGCCCTCGAGAACCCAGAAACCGGTACCAGTCACTGGCGCACCGGTCGTAATGACCAGCGCACCCGTGATCAAGTTTACGACATCCGGATCGATGGCACAGAACTGAATGGTGAGGTTCGACCGGCGGAACTGGTCGGGACCAACCTCGTTCACGCAGAAGGCGCCTTGGGCGTTGCGCAGCGAGTAGTCGGTACCATCCTCGTACTCCTGCGAGACCTCGACCTGCACGAAGCCGTCGGTGACCACCAGACCACCAGCACCCGTGACCGGCAGACCACACGAGTCGAGCCGAATGATCCGCATGCGGGTACCACGGATCGGGGCAGCGCACAAAGTAGGTTGTGCCATGTTCCCTCCTAAGTTCCGAGCGTACCCGTTGTAACGCCCGTGATACTGATCGGTATTGCGAAATGGCAGCAATCCCAGCCGATGACGTAAGTACGTTCAGCGACCAGAATCACATCGTTCTTACTACGGCTCAAGACGTCAGCCGGTCGAGCCGCTGGGACTTCGATCCCTGACCTTCGGATGGTCACGGCACCAGTCCCGTAAATCCAGCGCAGACCCATACCAGGGCTTCCGGTTGGTGCAACGGGACTGGATCCCGGGTAACCGGCACCAGCCGCAATCAGGTGACCCGACGGACTCCGGAGCTTGGCGCCGTCCTTAGTGGCCAAGTTCCACGCCGTCATGTGCGTAAGCACACTGCGAGGAACATGCAGGACACCCTCATTGCCGTAGCAAGACGACAGAGCTTCCTCGAGCAACGCCACACCTTCGACGACGTCCACAGCACCTGTAACCAGCACAGTCGCTGCGGTCTGCTCGATAACGCCGTCAGAGCCGGTGATGGGGGTGTTGGCTGCCAGATGGGGAGTTGTGCCAGCCGCACCGGTCCAGAACTCGCCTTCGACCGTCCGAGCTTCGCCGGAGGTCAGGGCTGCGATTGCTCGACGCTCCGCCTCCCCGATATACCCGATAGGGCTACAAACCGGCATCGAGTAAACGGTGAACGGGTTGCTGCCTCGAAGACCCATCGTCTCGGTGGGCATTTTGTCCGCAGGTGGTGCCGGACAGTCAATTGTGGTGATGTTGGCCTGAGTGCAAGTATCTGGCTCGAACCGTACACCAAGCTGCCAATGACTATCAGAATCCTCGATCGGCTGAGCGACCGACATCAAGCCGTATGGCAGGAGTGTACGGACAGGCGACGCAACAAGCTTTCTCGCTGCTGTCAGAACCACTGTCCGTACACCTCCTTTCCGTTAGGTTCGAGTGCTATCAGACCAACGTGCAGCTGGTCTGGTCGGCAGCACCCGTCCGGCCATTCACGCAGAACGGAACCGTGACGTTACGGGAGTCGTGACCGATCTTGGCGACGAGCTTGCATTCCTCGGTCCAAGCGGCCGTGTGGTCGTTTTTGGCGTTGAGGGTGCTGTCTCGGACCACACCGAGTTCCAGATCGAGACCGTTGCCGACCACGAAGGTACCGGCGGCCATGATCAGGAAGCTGACGGTCGCCGGCCAGGCAGTCGCCGGAGTGGTGAAACCGGGGCTGCCTGAAGCGCCGACCTGCCAGTCGGTGACGAACTGGACTCGCACATCCCGAACGTCGAAGTAGTTACCGATCTGCGCATCGGAGATCGCCAGGAAGTTCTCGACGCCACTGCGTCGAGCGAGATCCGAGCGGATGGCGTTCCGTGCCCAACGAGGCAGAACCACCTCGAGCACGTCGTTGTCGCACATGCGGTACCGCTCACGGTAGTCTGCAACCTGCAGGTCGATGGCACCCAGCAAGCTCGTGGTGATCGGGTTGCCGGTAGCGCCGATCGAAACCGCAGTGGACTGCGACACGATGTCGGCGATGATCCGCTGGTTGATGACGTGCCGATGCGCCGCCATCACGAGCCGCAAGTAGTTGCGAATGACCTCGGGATAGGCCGACTCGGTCAAGTTGCCCGCAGTGATACACAGACCGTGACAGTCGAGCCGCTCCTCCGAGAAGGTCGGACAGGGGACTCGAACGCAGGGCTTGGTGCCAGCACCAGTCGCAGCCGAGATGTCGTCGGTCTCGGTCCAGAGCCAGATGTCGTCGAGCGCATCAGCGATCGAAGGCGACACCGGGAACCGGATACCGCCACGCTCGATGCCGACCGTGGGGACGTCCAGGATGCCATCATCACAGACGATGTTGAAGAAATCGTAGATGATGGACGATGGGGCACACCACCCGCCCGCAGCGACGAGGTTCGCCGGATCGGCTGCCCGTCGCATGATGTCCCAGATCTTCTCGGGAGCTGCCTCCCGATCAAGGACGATGTCGAATTCCTTGCGGATGGTGGCGACGGTCGCCGGACCGCTCGGGTTGCCTAGCGCCTTGGCCCGGCGATGGACGGCCTCGGTAAGCTTGTCGAGGTCGTCGAGCGGACGGCCAGCCGAGAAGCTCGGCACGTCCGGTGCGACCAGGACCATGGCGCTAGATCGTGCGCCAAGCTCGGGATCCGGGGCACGCCTACGCACCTCGGAGAGCGGAACGTTCAGCCGAGGTCGCCGGATGACCAGGGGTGCGGTGGGGGCCGACGCTGTGACCGCAGGTGCGGGGGTCGTCGGAGTGATCACCGCATCGGGGGTGACGACCTCTTCGGTCTCGGTACCAGCGGTGACCGTCTCGGCAGCGGCCGTTTCGGTCGTAGCGGCTTCCTCGGTCTCTTCCTCGGTCTCGCCCGCCAATTCGGCGGCGAGAGCTTCGGCTCGTGCGTCCAGCTCCTGGCGTTCGGCTGCACGCCGCTTGACCTCAGCACGCACACGCTGCACAGCGAGCTTGATGGTCTCAAGCTCAGCGATGTTGTCAGCGTTGAGCTGCTGGGTGCCCGTGCGGATAGCATCGAAGGTGGCGAGAAGCTCACCCTCCATCGACTCCAGCTCAGGATCGGGCGTCTCGGTGAGATCCTGAGGGATCTCAACGCTATCTTCGGCTTCCTCTTCGGCCTGGTGCTCTTCGAAATAGAAGATCCACGACCGACTCGTCAGGCCCTTCATGCGGTAGTGACCTCCGTCGGGGTGTGAGAACTAAAACCACGACTGGAGGGTTCACACCGCTCCGCTTAGCGCATGAGCCTTGAGCTGCACGCCCGGAGTCGCTACTCCGTAAGCCTACCTATGGAAAAGCCTGGCAGTAGTATAGCACAGCGCCGCCTCGATCGTCAAGCACTTGACAAAAAGGCAAGGATGTGTTAAAATTAATATATGAGGAACACCGAGACCGCCCGAAAGATCGCCAACGAGACCCTGACCGCCGACGGTTGGACTTACAACGCAGAGACGGCCGAGTACACCCACACCGACGGTCGCCGTGGCCGCCTGGCCTTCATCCCCGCAGACGCCACCTCCGCTGTCGACGCCCGCAACTTCGAAGTCGGTCGGGTCGAGCTGCACCAGCCGGGTCGCCGCCCCACCATCGAGGACCTCCGGAACCGGGTCAACACCGCTCCGGCACCCATCGTCGTTGTCGAGTTCTGAAGGATGATCACCGACCGCAATTGGTCGATCGGGGAGACCTACGTCGACCAAGCAGGTAACACTTGGAAGGTCACCCGACTCGAGACCCTCCCTATCGGCACCATTCCCTGGGTGAACGAGCGAAGGGGCGGGGATAACCCCGCCCCTTCAATTTTACCTGACGGGCCTAGGAACAGGCGCAGGTGCCGGTTCGTTGGGCGCCAGCCAAACCCCTGCAGCGACGAACGCTGCGATAGCCACGTTCAACCACAGCGACCCTGCCATCTTCTGACCATTGGCCAGATACCCGGCCAGCAGCCCCAAACCACCGAGAGCGGCTGCTGTGATCGATTTGCTGTAGCTCCACAGGGGCAGCCCCAGGTTGGCAGTGATGTACACCTGGAACGCTGTGAAGCCTGCAATCGCCACCTGAACCCACTCGGGGTTGGTGATCTTGTCGTCGGTCCATGCGGCGGCGATAGCCATCACAACTGCGCCGATCACGGCGACGACACCTTTCATGTATGCACTCACGCAGGCACCTCCTTGGTGCTTTGCTTCCACGGCTTACCTGCAGTGCTGTCGAGTGGCGAATCCCCAACCGAATAATGGCAACGCCACGTCCGCTCCGGCACGTGGACGAACTTGGCTCCGATGTCCAGCAGACGGAGCCAGCCGCCCCAGTCCTCGCAATCCTCCCGTGGCCACTCCTTTGACCCGGGAGTTGGAAAGCCGCCGGAGCGCTCTAGGGCTGCCCGCCGCACGACCGCTGTAATCGGGATAAATGCATGCCGACGCATGTGCCGTGCTTGCTCGGGTCCGAACGGGACCCCTAACGGGTGAACCAACTGACCGTTGTGCATGACTGCTAGAGCGTCGGGTCGTTCAGGTGTGGCCTCGGGCCAGCCGACCAGCTCGAACCACGAGTACACTACATCGGCGTTCGTAGCCTTCGCCGCACTCATGCATCGAGCGAGATGCTGCGGTAGGAACTCATCATCATCATCGAGGAAAGCGACATAATCGGTCGATGCGTTTCGCCATGCCCGGTTGCGAGTAGGCCCAGCACCATCGCCTTCCTCATCCACAATAACGTGGATCTGGTCAGGAAACCGAGTCTGTTGATTAATCGACGCCAGCGCTCGATCAAGCAAAGCCTTGCGGGGCGGAATCGTCGGGATGCACACCGCTACAGTAAGCGGCTTGCGGTTCTTAGCCTGTCCCACAGCCCACCCCCCAAACCAACCCGACCGGGTTGCAATGAAATCGATGGAGCAACGTATACTGCATCTGACACAGGACGCTCAACAATACAATCGGCTCGGCATAACACGAGATAGGCACTGGTACGTCAATGGTAAGGCCGTGGATCTCATAATGATCTGTGCACGTAACCGATACAGCTACCACCGTTCTGGCCGCCCTGAGGTGTTCTTGCTGTCGTGATGCCAGAACCACGTTACCTCGTCGACATGGCGGAACCGGGCACCCAGCGCATCGAGTTGCATCCAGAACGCCCAGTCCTCGCCCGAGTTGTCAGCATTCGGGATCGGCTCCGGGAACGCACACTGCTGCGCTAGCTCATTGCGCACCAGCGTAGTCATTGGGAACGTGAACGGACTGGCGGAGTCCCATTGCCGGCCTCGGTTCATCGGTACCGGGTCGGTACCGCCCACTACCTGGAACCACGGCCAAACTACATCAGCTTCGAACTCCAAAGCGGTGTCCAGTAGCGTCGACAGGTGGTGGCCCATCAGCTCGTCGTCATCGTCGAGAAACGCCACCCACTCCGTGGTAGCTGCCTTCAGCGCTCGAGTACGGGTCGGCCCAGCACCCAACTTACAGTGGTCTACAGCAATAGAATACGCATCGGGTTGACACACCTGAGCTGTTGCTGAGTGCACAGCTCGAGCCAGCAGCTGACCACGCACGGGGATCGAAGGAATCACCAGTGTGATTTCGTCAGCCATCAATGCTCCTGTGCCCAGATCAAGCCATCCTGACCCGCTGCTTCATTAACCCACGGGGTCTGGCTTATCGTGGTGGAAGTATAGTGCACAGCTCCTACGCCCTGCAATACTCCTACCAAATGGCCAGCTGCGTTCATCTTCCAGATAAGGTCGTCATCGCCGTACCAGATCCGGTAACGGGGGTCGACGTCCTGCCACATCGAGACCCGGACCATAAAGCACCATTGCAGGAAACTCCTGCGATTACCGATCTGATGACTGACCGCCGTGACCTGACCCGGGGCTACACCAAAATGAGTCTCACCCACGCTCATAGCGCCGAACTGAGGGTTGGCGTCCAGGGCGTCCGCCAGCGCTCGAGCTGTGCCAGGGTAGATCTCAATGTCGTCATTGCACAGGATTAGATAGTCAGCCTCGGTTGTTTTAGCTGCCTGGGCGGCTCGATTCCATTCTTCGTAGATGGAAAGACCCGGCAAATGCTGCATACCCCACATTAGCCGGGGGTCGATATCCAACTCAAAAGGCCGCTCCGAGTTGACATATACCCTAACATCAACATCGTCATCGATCAAGCGCTCGATCAGCGCCGACAACCATGGCGACTTACCAATACTAGGAATGCAAGCGTGAATCACGCTCATAGCACGATGGGTGCCGGGATCGGCAGGATCCAAGCGCCGTCAAAGTCCGGATGGTTGCGCATGATGGTTGGGGCGTAGTTCCAAGCCAACAGCAGCACTGTACGAGCATCCAGGTGCTTGGTGGACGGAGGGGCGATCCGAATCCCAGTGCCTGGGATGAAACGACCCTGCTTGGCTCGGGTGGTGTCGATTACATGATCGATCAGCGTGTAGTCCAGTCCGGCAAAAGTGAGCAGGGTGGTCGCCTTCGCAGGCGCACCATAGCCGATGATCGGCAATTCAGCTTCGTTGATCGTCTCCATCAACCGATCAACGATCCGATCCACCCGACCCTGGAACCCCCGGTAAGCCTCGATACCACCTAGCCAGCGTTCGGAGTCTGAAAACCACCGATCAGTGCGATAACCCCTTATGTCCATCATTGGGGCCTTACTGCGTCGCAGCTCGACCCGCAGTGAACCGCCCTGCCTGCTAGTCAGTTCCGCTTCGGACACCCACAGACCCCAGCGTTCGATGGCGTGCCTGAGGCTCGTCATCGAGAAAAAGTTACGATGTTCGTGGTACACCAGGTCGAAGGCGTTATTGACCAACAGATCGGGCAGATACTGAACCTCGATGTAGGCGACGCCGTCCTCCGACAACAAATGTTGTACTCCATCGAGGGTGTCGGCAACATCCTCCACGTGCGCCAATACATGGTTAGCGATCACCACCCCCGCTGGGCCATGCTCGTCCCGGATCTGTTCAGCAACCGAACGGCTAAACGGTTCCTGTAGGACTCGACCGACCCGCTGCATGGCGACCTGAACTGGCCCGCCTGCAGGGTCCACTCCGAGGGTGGCGCACCCGGCCTCCTCGAAGTGCCGAAGCATATCGCCGTCGTTGCACCCGATCTCGACCGTCAACCGCTTCGCTAAGTCGAGATGCCGCTGCAAGATGTCCCTTGCATATTCGGCATGGTAGTCCGATAGTGGAGCTGAGGCTGACGAGTAAAACGAATAGCCGGTCCCGAACAGGATGTTGTGGTCTACTACCTCGAGCAGCTGGACCAGCCAACAGCCAGTACAGACGGCGAGCTGTAGCGGGTAGTAGGCGACGGTCTCATCAGCGGTTGCCGTGTAGGCGTCAGCGATCGGTGTGTGGCCCAGATCGAGGAACATCTCCAGGTCGTCATAGCCGCAAGCACTACAGGCCCGTCGCCTCATTTGAGTGGTCCAATCCACGCTCGAACTGCGTACTGCCAAAGCTGGGTCGGATCCGCCACTGGCCACCCGCCCTCGAGTTGGTTGATCGTCATGGCGTGCACCACTGGCCACCCGGCATCCCTGATGATCTTGGCGACTGCTGGGCCGGTGGTTTCCCACATGTGCTCGTCACCGGACCATCGGCCAGCTCCGTGCCGTAGCGTGTCAAGCGAATGGTAGGTGAAATCGAAGGTCCCGTCCTTGACCATCTGCTCAGCGACTGCGATATCCGGCCCGACGGCCACAAACACACAACCATCGGGGTGAGCGCAGGCCACTAACCCCGAGGCTAGCAGTTTACAGGCATAAGGCGACAGGTGCTCGAGCAGGTGGCCCGCATAGATGTGGGTTACCTGACCTGCCCACTCTTCCGGGACCGCTTCTCGCAGATCACGACGCTGGTCGATCCGGTGGGGAGTCTCATTGTCGACATTCACCCAACCGTCGACGTATCGGTCCCCACACCCCAGGTTGAGCTTCACAGGCCCCACTTCTCCCGGAACATCTGGTCAGCCTGCACCCAGGCTTGCTCGGATTCTGGCGTCTTGAACCCAGCCACAGTGTGGTGGTGCGTATCGAGGTCAATGACTACGACCTTGAAGCCTTGCGAACCTGCTTCTAGGCCGATGTCATCATACCCGTGGAAGCCTGTATAGCGTTCATCGAATCGGAGTTTATCGACCGCCCTAGGCGAGAACACCATGAAGCTGCCTTCGATCGACTCCACTTGACCAGCCCGAACGCCAAAGTCGATCAAACCGGTATCGATCATCTGGTGGCCAACCGGATTAGCGCTCCACCAAGCCAAACCGTTCCGGGCCTCTCCGCCCGCCACCCCAACCAAACCGACCTCGGGATCATCCAGGGCATACAGAATCTTCGCCTCAGCATCCGGATCGGTGACTTCGAGGTCGTCATGGAGCAGGACCACAGCATCGTAAGGCTCGCCCGTATAGCTGTTCAAGATGAAGTTGTATGAGCGAGTCAGGGAGATCGATCCCGTAACCTCGACGCAGGGGCGATCTCCGACGAACGGTCGCACCCAGGCGGCCACCTTCGCTTCAGAACTAACGCAACAACCAAAAGCCAGCATGACAGCCAGTCTAGCACACTGTTTGGGGAGCAGACTAGGTAGAGGTCGTCAGCGTTCCGTTCACCTGCCGCTTGTAGGTTGCCGCATCGATGTACTCGGTGAAGGTACGGTTGTCCTCCGGGTTCGGAGCGAGGACCGTATACGAAGGCCTCGAGGTCTTCGCCACGCCCTGCACACCCTGGGCCGCAGCCGCAGCAGCTTCTGCTCGTTGACGTGCCCTCTCGGCACAACTACCGCAAGCCATCAATCCTCCTGATTGGTCCGCAGGCGACGCACTCGAATGGTACCGTCCGACAAAGTCTCTGCGTTCATATGACGATACTTCTCCCGTCGAGCATCGGTCGGAATACCCGCAGCGACCAATGACGCCACCGACTCCGCAGCGAGCGTAGCCCTAGGCTTCGGGATCGGGAAGCCCGGGACGTTCACCGCCAACACCGCCACCAGTCGAAGCTGGCCGCCGATTCGGCGCCAGTCGCCCGACAAGGATGCAGCTCGCAGCTCCCGGAGTTTGAGGTCGGTGACCCCTGGCCGCAGGGCACCTGCGACCCAGATACCCCATCGGTCTTCGCCAACAGCGACGTCGACAACCGCAGTACCCGTGTCGTCGTAATGCTCGGCTGCCGGCACCGCACCCAGGCGCAGGGGAGCGTGGCCGGTCCCCATCGTGATCGTACCGATCCCGATCATGTCGCCTTCAGCGGTTTCAAGCTCCCGCTTCTGGAAGTAGGGGTAGTCACGCTCACGAGGCGGAGTGATGCACCGATCTGGGAAAGTCGTATGGCAGGTGGTCCACAGGGCAAGGTGACCGAATACCCGACCATCCTTCTGAACAGTCCAGGGTGTGGGCGCATGAAGCGTAGGATTCTGGAACCATTCCTTCGGCGGATACATAGGCCCACCTGCAGCCACTAGCGTCCCAGTCAGATCAGCGAGCGGAGGAGGAGTCCGTCCTGCATCCCGCAGATGAGCAGCAAGGTGGTTGTAGACCCCTTGGCGATCGGCCGCCGGAATGGTAGTCCCGCCTCGGCCACCGTTCAGCACGCCAATCCCGTTCGAGCATGCGATGAGGTTGGCGGCTCCTGGGTTGCCCTGAGCATCGACCTCGTGATGAATGAACTTGAGGTCGGATTTGCGGATCTCACCATCCTCGGCCGCCCCGTTGGCCATCCAGGCGTAAGCACCTCGAGCGGCATCGATCGACATCGGGGTAGGAAGCCGCTTCTCGGCAGCTCCGGAATCCCAGGTGCTGTCGGAGGTGTCGGTATGGTGGGAGCCGACCGCCGCAAACACATGTTCCAGTGACAGCGCTAGCTCCTGGTCGTCGATCAGGCGCAGGCGTGCCTCAACGAAGGCCGGCAATGCAACCAGGGTGGCCCCACGGATACGGCCTCGATGGAACACAGTCTTCTCGGGCGGAGGACCGAACAACATGATGATGCCTTCGTTCTCGTCCTCGGTAACCCGCTCATCGGCACTGTCGTCGGGGTACACCAACTCGACATCCGGCTCTTTGACCGAGTCGACGTCGACTGACACGCCGCCAGCCATGTTGTGCTCCATCTGGCCGGCGACCTTGGCACCATCGGGATCGCCCAGATCGAGGACACCCCAACCGTGGATCTCGGATCCCTGACGCTCGATGCGGTCGATCCGGCCGACCACAACCGAATGACCATGCTGCGGTTCGGACTCCCGCTGCCACATCAAGGGCAGGGGTGGTGTAGGCCACTCGAGCGAGTTGTGGGCGAATTCACGACCATCACCGGTCTCGACCCCTTCGACTGCCAGCACGCCTGTCCAACCCTGGAAGGGTCCCGCCATCTCCGGGACTTCGGTATCGACAGCCATGTCTTCGTCGGGCATGCAGGTACCGTCGGGCATCTTGTGGTGCCCAGGCGGGCAGGGCTTGCCTTTGTTTTCTTTCAGGCGGCGATCGGGACGAGTACCGGGGTTGGGTTTCGCCATCGTAACCGGATCGTTGGTGGAGTTGGTGGTGGTGACGCTCACTAGTTCCTCCGCTAGCTCGGCCAACTCGTGATCTGCTTCTGAGGCATAGAGCGCTGCGAGTTGGTCTTCAGCAGCAGCTCGGGTGGGGTGGCATCCCTCCACCTCGCCGTCGGCCTCTTTGACGACCGCATAGGGTCGAGATGCCGGACAGTCAGCATGATTTTCTGCGATTCGCCAGGGCATTATTCACCTCCGAGCGTGAAGTCATGCACTTCGCTGCCGAAGGCGACTCGCACTCTGTCGAACTCGATAGGGCCTACCAGCTCTAGGGCCTCAGGGATCAGAGCTGTCGGATCCGTGGCGTAGGCGAGACATACGTGCGGAGACCAGGGTTGATGCTGCTCGGGCATCTGCCACGCCTTAGCTGCATCCTGATTCGAATCGACGTTATCAGGAGCGTTGATCACACCTTGATGGACTTCATCCCGGATATCCCGCAACCCATTACCGCCCACGTTCAGGACTACGCACGGATCCTCGCCGTTCGGAT
>Ga0075420_100000468_pt1 | contig 31960 bp, 30 predicted proteins | sample SoiMetdeltSBSDD4_FD_75296 | JGI IMG/M metagenome (GOLD analysis project Ga0075420, IMG submission 75296) | Bulk soil microbial communities from a Populus tree surrounding site in Tennessee, USA - Soil MetaG P. deltoides SBSDD4 | ecosystem: Environmental > Terrestrial > Soil > Tree plantation...
CCCAAGTCGCGTTTTTCACAAGTCGCGTTTCTCAAGGCGATGCCGAAATGCGGCCTCGCGGAAAAACACCATCTGTGGGGATCGCCGGCACTTTCAAGTCCCGCGGCTTATAAGGGACGGTGCCCTCGCTCGTCAATGGAACAGGGAGAGGGCGCAAGTCCGTGAACTCCCTGCATAATCGCCTCACATACCGGTGAGATGGTGCCGCCAGGGCGGCGTCCGGCACCGCCGTCATGTATATAGAGGTCAGCGATTAACCTCGATGAGGGCGCCCCCGGCCGGGGCAGATCCCGCCAAATGGCGGTTCCTGGAGCGATTTCCTGGAGCGATGATGTCGGAACTGCCCGCCCATCAGACCCCGGCGCGCCCGACCGTCCGCCGCTGGCTGCCCCTGGCCCTGGTGGTGGTGTTGTCGGTCATCGCCATCGCCATCGGGTGGAACCGGAAGATCTCGTTCGAGACGCTGGTCCGTCACAATGAGGCGATCCACGCCTTTATGCTCGGCCACCGGATCGCGGCGGTGGCGATCTATGTCGCGGCCTATGTGGTGGCGATCGCGCTCTCGCTGCCTGGCGGCCTGATCCTGACGCTCGCGGGCGGGTTCCTGTTCGGCGGGCTGGTCGGCGGCGCCGCCGCCGCGATCGGCGCGACCATCGGCGCCACCATCATCTTCATGATCGCCAAGAGCGCCTTTGGCGAGCATCTGGCGCGGCGTGCCGGACCCTTGGCGGAGAAGCTCGCCGAGGGGTTCCGCGCCGAGGCGTTCCACTACCTGCTGTTCCTGCGGCTGGTGCCGCTGTTTCCGTTTTTCCTGGTCAATCTGGTGCCGGCGCTGGCCGGGGTGCACCTGTCGACCTTCGTCGCAGCCACCGTGATCGGGATCATTCCCGCCACCTTCGCATTCGCCTTCGTCGGCGCGGGGCTCGACAGCGTGATCCGCGCGCAGGGCGCGATCTACCAAGCCTGCCTCGCGTCGGGCCGCGCGGACTGCCGGTTGGATTTCGACGCGAAGGCGGCGGTGACGCCGGAACTGCTGGGCGCGCTGGCGGCGCTGGGTCTGGTTGCGCTGATTCCGGTCGTGGTGAAGCGGATCCGCGCGCGGCGCACAGCCAGTTCGTCGAGCTGACGAAAGTAGTTATGTGAATTGCAGTGAGGCAACAAACGGTGGGTTCCCTCTCCCTGTCGAAGTCGGATGTTTCCGACTTCGACCAGTTAATTTGGTGCCGAACTCGGGTAGACCCGAGTTCGGTTGGGGCGAGGGTTAGGGTGAGGGGGGTCGAACCTATCGAGGGAGTTATGCCCCCTCACCCCACTCCTCTCCCCAATAAGGGCGTTCACGCCCGTCTTCGACGGGCTATGGGGGAGAGGGAGCCGACCGAGTCGACCGCGATAGCGTGCGCACCATTTCTGTCGCGCGCGCTTGTTGCCGAGGGGAGGGCATGACCGAACTCATCACACCCGACATCTGCGTGATCGGCGCGGGGGCTGGCGGCCTGTCGGTCGCGGCCGCGGCGGCCGCGTTCGGCGTGCCGGTGGTGCTGATCGAGAAAGGCAAAATGGGCGGCGAATGCCTGAACTCCGGCTGCGTGCCGTCCAAGGCGTTGATCGCCGCGGCCCGGCGCGTGCACGGCTTCACCGGCCTCGATGCCTTCGGCCTCACCGCATCCGTGCCAAGCGTCGATTTCGCCCGCGTCCACGATCACATCCGGCAGGTGATCGCGGCGATCGCGCCGAATGATTCCCGGGAACGCTTCATCGGCCTCGGCGTGCGCGTGATCGAGGGCAGGGCTCGCTTCAAGGACAAGGAAACCGTCGCCGTCGGTGACGACATCGAGGTCAAGGCGCGCCGTGTCGTGATCGCGACCGGCTCGTCGCCGGCGATCCCCGCCATCCCCGGGCTGAATGCGGTGCCGTTCCTCACCAACGAGACCGTGTTCGACCTGACCACCTGTCCGCAGCACCTGATCGTTCTCGGCGGCGGCCCGATGGGGCTCGAACTGGCGCAGGCCTACCGCCGGCTCGGTGCGGCGGTGACGGTGCTGGAGGCGCGCACAGCGTTGGCGCATGACGACGCCGAGTGCGCGCGCGTCGTGCTGGATCAACTCGCGGCCGAAGGCGTGACGCTGCGCCAGGGCGTTTCGGTTGCGCGCGTCGAGGCGGCAGGGTCGGGCGTCGCCGTCGTGCTCGGCGGCGCTGCGAATTACGAGCGGATCACCGGCAGCGATCTCCTGATCGCGACCGGACGGCGCGCCAATATCGACGGCCTCAATCTCCCGGCCGCCGGAATCACGCACACGCCCGCGGGCATCACGGTCGATCGCGGGATGCGCACCTCGAACCGCCGCGTCTACGCCATCGGCGACGTTGCCGGCGGGCCGCAGTTCACCCACGCCGCCAACTATCACGCCGGGATCGTGATCCGGAATGCGCTGTTCCGCTTGCCGGCGAAGGCCGACGACCGGCTCATCCCGCGCGTGACCTTCACCGACCCGGAGCTGGCGCATGTCGGTCTCACCGAGGACGAGGCCCGCCGCGCCCGCAAGACGATCCGGGTGCTGCGCTGGCCGCTCGCCGAGAACGACCGCGCCCAGACCGAGCGCGACACGCGCGGCCATATCAAGGTCATCACCGACCGGCGCGGCGGCATCCTCGGCGCTACCATCGTCGGTGCCGGGGCCGGCGAGCTGATCGCGACCTGGGGCCTGGCGCTGGCGAATCGCCTCAATATCCGGGCGATTGTAGGTATTGTGGTGCCGTATCCGACCTATTCCGAGATTGGAAGGCGCGCTGCCATCACCTATTTCACCCCGAGTTTGACGAGTCCTTTTGTGCGGCGCATCATCGGCTGGCTACGCCGATTGGGATAGCCGGCGGGCGGTTCGATCCGAGCATGGACAAGACAACCGATCATACCGAGGCGACCACCGGGGCCGCGCCGAAACGGCGGTTCGGCGCGCGGCTTGGGACGCGCCTCGGCCTGTCGGACAAGCTCCTCGTCCTCACGATCCTGTTCGTGATGATCGCGGAAGTGCTGATCTATGTGCCGTCGATCGCGAACTACCGGCTGAATTGGCTCCGGGACAAGCTCTCCGACGCCTACACCGCTGCGCTGGTGCTGGAAGCGACACCTGAAATTCCTGATCATCTCGCGCAGCAAGTGCTCGACTCGATCGGCGCGCGCGCCGTCGCCATGAAAATGGGATCGCAGCGCCGGCTGCTGATGGTCGGTGACATGCCGCCGTCGGTCGATCACGACATCGATCTGCGCGAGGTGTCCTGGCATCGCGCGATCATGCACGCCTTCGCGGTGCTGCTGTCGAACGACGACGAGGTCATCCGCGTGCTCGGCAATGCGCCGCGCGGCGGCGAGTTCGTCGAGATCATCATGGACGAGAAGCCGCTGCGTGCGGCGATGCTGCAGTTCTCGTCGAACATCCTACTCTTGTCGCTGATCATCTCGGCGATCACCGCGGCGCTGGTCTACCTGGCGCTGCATTACCTGTTCGTGCGGCCGCTGCACCGGATGACCGCCAACATGACGACGTTCCGCGCGGACCCGGAAAATCCGGCGCGCGTCATCGTCGCCTCCGGCCGGCAGGACGAGATCGGCATCGCCGAACGCGAACTCGGCGACATGCAGCGCGAACTGAGCGCGCTGCTGAAGCAGAAGACCCGTCTTGCTGCGCTCGGACTTGCTGTGTCGAAGATCAACCACGACCTGCGCAACCTGCTCTCGTCGGCGCAATTGTTCTCCGACCGGCTGTTGAGCTCGCAGGACCAGCAGGTGCAGCGCTTCGCGCCCAAGCTGATGCGGGCGCTCGAACGCGCGATCTCGTTCTGCGAGTCGACCTTGTCCTATGGCCGCGCGCAGGAGCCGCCGCCGGATCGCCGGCCGGTCGCGCTCGAACCGCTGGTGCAGGAGGTGCGCGAGTCGCTCGAGCTCGCGCCCGACACGCCGATCCGCCTGATCAGCGCGGTCGAGCGCGGGCTGACGGTCGATGCCGATCCCGACCAGCTGTTCCGCATCCTGCTCAACCTGACGCGCAACGCGGTGCAGGCGCTGGAGAGCCGCGACGCCCGCGATCCCGGCCGCGACCAGATCCGCATCACCGGCCGCCGCGAAGGCGCGGTGGTCGAGATCGAGGTCGCCGACACCGGCCCCGGCATTCCGGCGGCGGCGCGCGCGCATCTGTTCGAGCCGTTCAAGTCCTCGACCCGCACCGGCGGCTCAGGGCTGGGCCTCGTCATCGCCGCCGAACTGGTGCGTGCCCATGACGGCGACATCCGCCTGGTCGAGGGCACCATCGGCGCGACCTTCCGCGTCACCATCCCGGATCGCGCGGTCGAGCTCCGGGCTCGCCGCGGCGAGCGGCAGCGGGCTTAATTCCAGCTTCTTGTTTTCCGCCAAGCTAAATCTGTCTCCGTCATCCTGAGGTGGCCGCGAAGCGGCCCTCGAAGGACGACGGCCCGGGCTGTCGCAGCACCGGGGCCGTGCATCCTTCGAGGGCCGCTAAGGCGGCCACCTCAGGATGACGGATCGAGGGGGCGTATCCCGTGGGGGCAGCCGAAAAACAGGCCCATTTCGCCTCCCTTGCCATCGCGGAACGGAGGCTATAGCTATGGGCCCGTTCGGGCGCGCTTCGCTCCCGGATGCCCGCCATCCGCCGTTTCCGGTGCGATGCGCACGACGCGCCCGTAGCTCAGCTGGATAGAGCACCAGACTACGAATCTGGGGGTCAGGAGTTCGAATCTCTTCGGGCGCGCCAGTCTTTTTCGCTAGCTTTAGGACGCGGGTCGTACCGGCTGGCGCAAGATGGTTTTAAGCTTCTCGGCCGGAGTCTTGCGCGGATCGCTCAGGTAGATCTCGTGGTGATGTCCTGACGGGGTGAACTGACGCGCGGGCAGGAATTCCTGATGCAGACGTTTGAGGATCGGGCCTTCGTTATCGTATGAGCCGACATGCAGCGTCTGCACGGCCTGCCCCTCCTCCAACCGTTCGAAACGTAGGCGCTGCAAGGCCGGCAGGCCCTTCTTCTCTTTGGCCTTGACGATCGCGTCTTCCGCCATCGGCCGCTCGATGAAGTCCGGCGCGGCAATCATCATCGTCCAGCGCCATCGATCTTTGCGTCGCGCCACGAAGTCCGTCATGTCCTTGGCCCACCACAAGCCTTCGAGCGGGGGGACGACATAGTCGCGGTGCAACGCAGCCTTGCTCATGAACTTGAGCGTATAAGAGGCAGCGTAAAGCGCTTCGACGGCCGCCTTGTATTCGGGAGCCGTGTTCGGGTCGCCGGCGCCGTCGATCATCAAGTAGTTGAGCGGGTACCCGTCGACGATGGCGAACTCTTCAGCCGGCGCGCTGTAGAGCGCCTTGCATGCTTTCTTGATGTCGAACTTTTCCATGGGTTCCTCCGACAGCAGGTCAATCGCATGTCCACAAAGGCCAGCCGTAGCCTCTTCAGAACGTCCACCAGATAGAGTGCAATTGAGGCCGTGCGCAACGAGCGGATGTCCTCCGATCAATGCGCGCCGTTGCGCCTGCAATTTTGATGGGGCGAATTAACTTGCCGCCCGGAACTGAATCTCACCGTTGTTCAGGAAGCATGTCTTGGTAAAGACGCTCAGGTCCAGTGGGTTCGGCAATCTGACGTCGTCCAGATCGGGGCACGGTTTCGTCAACGGATCATACGACCGATCAATCTGAGAGATGAAGACAAAGATCAGTCCTCGATCGCGTGCAAATGACTGCAGCGTGCGAACTTGAACCATCAATTCCGGATTCTCACGCTTCTGATCGAGCAGTTGCAGATAGTCTATGACCACCAAGGTGCCGCGCGGCGCGGCCGCCAGCCTCTTGACGATGTAATCCGCGCTTATCTTGTCGGAATTATCGAATTCAAATAGACCGGCAAAATCGTCCCGCTCCACACCGATGGCACGGAAACGATCCCACACATCTTTTTCGGTGTATTCCAGCGTGAAGAACATGCCTCGATTGCCGGACTTCATCGCTTCCACGGCAAGTTCCAGGCTCATCAGGGTTTTGCCTTGACCCGGGCGTGATCCCACCAGCACCAGGTCACCGGCAGCCAGCCGTGCAAACAGCTTTCCAGCAGGCGCTGTTGCAGTCATCTTGGTTGCAAGCAAACTCCAGCTGCTGAAGCCTTCTTGCACGGCAATACGGTCGAGCGCTTCGTGGAGCGGGATATTTTTGTCGCGGGACAGCAGTCTCGCCTTGCGCTTCAAGTGATAGATCGGCGCAGATAGCTTCATCGAAAGAACCTCCCGTTGCGAGCAATCTATCGCAATCCCTCCTTATGCTTGGCGCTCGAACAGTTGGTTCGATGATCAAGTGGTCCAGCATGAATGATGCTTCCCCGGCGGAGGGGGGAGGCGTAGACCGCGCCAGAATCAGATTATAGCACGATCCGTACTGAACGGATCGTCGCCAACCTTGGGGGCCGATGCGGAAAAGCAGGCGGCGGGAGCCGCCGCCCGTGAGTGCCAAGGGCGTCACAAGTAAGCGGTATAGGATTGCATCCAGAGCAGGATACGGGCGATGAGCCCAATGGCTCCCGCGTTTTCAGCGAACACTGTCGCCGTGCCGGATGTACCCAGGCGCAGGATCGAACGATCGACATTCGCCGGTATCGAGATCACAGCGGGATAAGCGCTGGTCCCTCCAATCGATCCGATACGCGCCAACGTTCCGGACACTGCGATCTGACCCTCTCCGATGCCTTCGGGTATCATGTTGATCTTCGCATCGTAGATGTGGCCGGGGTCGCTATCGAACACCAGTTGAACCGGTGCACTCGGCTTAATGGTGCGGAAGCCGTTCTGCGAGAACGTTCCGACGATGATGATGTCCGACTCGACAATGAAGGACATCGCCGCACGCGCCTGCAATGCGCGCGCACCGACTGCAAGCGCCATCACACTGACATAACCGTCCGACGGCGCGCGGATATTGGTTTGTTCGAGCTCCCATTTCGCGTCGTCGAGTTGCGCGCGCGTCTGAAGGACGGTGGTATTGATGCCGCCGATCACAGAATCCAGCGCAGCCTTGGCGCTTAACTGAGCCGCTTTCGCGGCCTGCAGCTGGAATACCGCAATGTCTAACTGCTCCCGGGTATCCTGCTCTCGGAACGGCGTAGTGGCTCCGGTCTTGGTGAGCGTTCCGATGTCGTTCAGTCGCTTCTGGTGGAAGGCGACCTGTTTCTCCAGGCCGACGACATTCGCTGTCGCCTGTTCGTAGTTCGCCTTGAGCACTTCGGCGTTATGTTGCGCACCAACCAGCGCGGCTTCGAGTTGCTGCACCTTGTATTTGAAGGGTGTCGGGTCGAGCTGGAACAGAATCGCACCGGCCTTGACCGGAACATTTGGCTTGACCGGGATCGCGATCACTTTCCCGGACACGTTCGGCGTCACCTCTACAACGCGTGAGGCGACCACGATGCGACCGGTGGGGGTCAGGTAGTTCAGAAGCGCCAAGAAAACGGCAAGAATGACGGCGCCGAGCAGCGCCGCAACAATCCCTGTGGACCAAGTCAGGCGTACCAGCCTGAACTTGGAAAACAGCATCCAGAGTAGAACGAGATAGGTGACGGCGATGATGACCATGGAGGCGACCCCGTTAGTCGTTTACATCGCTGCGCGGGCGCAACTTTCATCTCGCCCGCGCCGTCTAAGCGAACCGAACACTTTGTTCGGGTGTCCGGGCGTACCGGATGCGCTTCAGCTCCCCCCAAAGCGATAGTTGATGCCGCCTCGAACGGTGTTGATGTAGGCGTCGTTCGCAAGTGCTCCGATCCACACGTATTCCAGCTTCGCGCTCCAGTTCGGCGTGATTCCATACTCGACGCCACCGCCCGCTGCGACCCCGACCCGCGTGCTGTCTCCGGAACATCGAAGATTGCCGGCGGTGCCGCAGGCGACCCCGGTAAGGCTGGAATTGGTCTTGCCGCGGACCACCGCGAGGCCGCCGGTGCTGTACAACAGCCAGTTCTGAGCTGCGTAGCCAACTCTCGTCCGCACGGTGCTGACGGACGTTATGTCGGATGCGAGGGCGGCGGAAAATGGAGCTGGGGCGCCGAAAATGGTTGGAGTGATCGTGGCGGTGCCCTTGATATTAGCCCAATCGATGTCCCCCTCGACGCCGAGGACGACGTGGCCTGACTGGATTTGAGCGCCGAATGTTCCGCCAAACATCCATCCGTCCATGTCCGTGTTGACTTTGTCGTATTGGTTGGTGATGAGGCTCAGCGGATCCTGCCTGCCCCAGCCATATCCACCATTGATTCCGAGATAGATGCCGGTCCAGTTGTAGACCGGGACGGCCGCTGGCGGCGGCGCGTATGCCGGGCGAGTCGGCAAATCGGCCGCATGCGCTGTTATGGTTGCGGCGGCGAGAGCAGCTGTCAAAGCGCCAGCGAGTCGAACGTGCTTCATGGTGTCCCCGATTATTTCGTAGGTGAGAATCATCGCTATCCCGAGCACCACTCGTCTCCACCTGGAGAAGAGGTGTTCGTTTGCTCATCTCGCGCCAGGTTGAAGGGGGAGTCTTGCCACTTCGCGCCAATCGCGATTGCTCAGCGTGGAATGGGCTTTGGGCCTTTGCCGTTCGTTTGACGCCGTCGATAAATGACAGGCTAAAAACGATTGAAGGGATCAAGTGCTCGCTTGATCCCTTCCACTGCGGTCCCTTCATATCGCGCGCGTATCCTGTGGCCTCCACTTTTCACGAATCCGATGATCCCTCACGTGATCGCCGCAACGCGGTACCTAATCACGATGAAACATCGTTCGCTGCTGCGCCCTTTTGCGATGGCCACACCGCCTGGAACATCGCGAACATGAACGCGGTGGTAAGACCAAACAGAAGCACTCCGGCGAGCGACTGCAGGACACCCATCATTTGCCAGTGAGCGGGCAAGGTAATATTTCCGGCACCGAATCCAGTCATCGCCCCGACCGAATAAAGCATTGCGGACTTAGCGTCCGAAAGTGCCCCCAGGAAAAGGTAGGCGAGGGCCCACGTGACTGCCTCCAGGCCGTGCAGGACGATGATCAGGAGCACGGACACGCTCATGACCTCGGCAAACCGGATCATGAAACGACGCCGAACCTTTATTTCGCGCAAGAGGAAGGTGAACGCATCGTAGATGAACGCAAGGCCGAAGACATGAATGATGACGTTCAACAAGATCAGCGGCAGGCTCCAGGCCCAGTCCGCGCCCCATGGGGTTGCGTTCAGACTATCCATCTCGCTGCCCTGCGGACCTTCGGTTCGCAAGCGCTACGCCCCACCTGCGGTGGTGCGCTGTTGCACTGCGTTCCTCATCTCATAGCGGACTTGCGCGAGCGAAAATTGCCATTTCGCGCCAATCAAGGGGCGAGTTCAGCCGTCGACGCATGTCGCGGGGGAGGAGCCGCGCCTATCGCGGTCTCCATGTGTCACGAAATTGCCGCGGCGTAACGCCGGAAATCCGGCGGAAAGCGCGGGTAAAGTGCGCGGGGTCGGTGTAGCCGGAACAGAACGCAACGTCGATAATCTTGGCGTTCGTTTTGCGCAGGAGTTCGGCGGCGTTTTCGAAACGGACCGCCTCGATCAGGCCGGAATATGTCAGCCCCATGCTTGAGAGCTTGCGTTGAAAGCTTCTGACGCTGATGCCGGCCATCTCCGCGATTTCCGCGACGGTCGGTGTCCCTTCGTCCAGGTAGGATGGCAGCATCAATTTGAGCGTGCCGACAATTTCGTTGCCGGACGGCCCAGCCTCCTCCCCGGGCGGATCAGGTGGCATTTCATTTGCGACGTTGGGAAGGCCCAGATACGTGACAGGTACATCGATCCACGAGGCGTGCTGGCCCGACAGGAATCGGGTATTTGGCCAGAAAGATTGAGTGTCGAGGGTGGGTGTATAGCGGGCTTCAAAGGCCATTGTTGCCGGAACCCAGTCCGGTCCGGCGAACTGTCGAACGATGTGTATAACAAGGACATTTTGGAGCCACTGTGAGTGTTCAAGATGCAGCAGCCCGGTGGTCCCGGCGAGCCTGCTGCAAACTCTCACGTGATCGTCGTAGAGTTCCAGCGACATATTGAGAATTGTGTCTTCAAGCGGCGCCCATTTGCACACTTGCTGCAATGCACTGAACAGTGTCGGTGAATAGCTGATTGCCGCGCGCAGCCTTTCGCTCAGGTGGCAAAATTGCAATCGCTGGGAGACTAGAAACCCGATATCCGTGATACCCTGTGATCTCTGCGCGGTTTCCGCGAAGCGTATTGCCGACAATACGGGCACGTAGTGATCGGCCTTTTCCTCCAAAGAGGTGGGAAGACGGAACTTGGTCAGAAGCGTCGTCGTGGGGGCTCCGATCTCGCTGTGAATATCGGCGAAAGGGATCAGGAACTGGCAACGCATTAGAGGAATTCCGTTCATACCGTCTGCTCCGAACTACGGAATTCGTCGTGCTGTCGGCCCGCTTGCTTCGTCGCCAAGCCTCGATCGAAGCACCGGACAACGTTGCTTGTACCGGTCTGCATGCCGCACTCTTTGGGTGCTAAATCGCGGCACGCAGCTGTATTTTAGATAATGGAAAACCCGTCTGTCTCCGATCTTAATATTTTGGCGGCTCATGGCCAGACGGCTCGCGACTCCAATCATAGGTTTACCAGAATAAAGATTAGACGAGGGGCGCAGCCTTTCGAACTCTCACGACGTGCGTATGAAGCCCGTCCGCGTCCGTTTGCCCTCCCAAAACGCGGTTCGAGCGGCCATTGCCGCATCGCTGCGGCACGGCGGCGGATCCCTTCAGCATGTCGCAAGTCAGTTGGGAGTGAGCTGCCGCTCACTGCAACGTCATCTCGCCGCGACGGGCACCAGTTACAGCAAAATGGTCGCGGAAGTTCGTCTCGATACGGCTTGCTATCTGCTCGCAGAATCCAACGAGCGCATATCGGACATCGCCTTGCGCCTCGGCTATGCCGGACCAAGCAGCTTCAGCCGCGCCTTCATGCGTTTGATGCAAATTCAGCCTATTGTTTACCGGCGGCAACAAAGGAGCGGCAAGGCGCGCCGCGGTAAGAGCTCGCAAGGGGCCGGCCAATTCTGAGAATCGCGATTGGCGCGAAATGGCAAGACTCGCCCCTCTGATCGGCACGATATGGCGCCGTGAAATGCGCCCTCGTTGTAGAGGGAAGGGAGATAAATAATGATGATTCGTACTGCCCTCGTGGTCGCTGCCGTCGCCGGCGTGATCTGCTCGCCTGCCGCGCTTCTCGCGCAATCTGCGTCCGAGACGAAACCGCACGTTCCGCTGGCGAAGTCCATCGGACAGGCGGGGCCCGCGGTCGTCCCGTCGCTGTTCGTTCTCAATTCCAGAGGCGCGAGCCTGAAAGACGGCAAGCTGGTGCTGACCGGAATTTCTCCGAATGCGATCGTATTTGCAGATCGCCCTGTGCGGGCCGCCGGGCACGATCTGACGGCGCGGATCGTCGAAGATTGGGGCAGTGGCACCGACAATTTCGCAAAGGATCCGCCGAACGCTACGGTTTCCGGATTCATCAAGGACGGTTCAAGGGTGGCCGATGCGGTTGTTGTTCTCAAATCGCCGAAGCTTGAAGGCGATAGGCTGACGTTCGACATCGATGTGCTCGAAGGCGACCTCGCCGGAGCCGACGGGCCGGCATCGGTCTTCATCGACATCATCGGGCGACCGCTGACGCCGATGTCCTTCGCGGGCGTCGCTCGCAGGACGGCATGGCGCGGCGCCTATTATCGCGGCGCCGCTTATGCCGGGGCGGCGGCTGTCGCCGGCGCAGCCGCTGTTGCCGCGTACCCGTACTACCACCCGCCAGTGTGCGGCTACTATCCTTATCCGCCTTGCTACTAAGCATGCCTTAAGGATCTCTACGACAGTTCGAACGTCCTTTGACGTGAGCGGACGGCGGGCGTTGCGATCATGTGTATATGGCAGTCTTGTAGGTTCGTCGCTGTCGCGCCGTCCGGAGAGGCAGCCGCCGATGTGTCGGTCGGCATTCAACCATCATACGGCGATGGATGCCCTGGCACCCGAATGCAGATCGATTCGATAACTCAATCGAGTAGTTAAGGAGTAGGCAAATGTTCACGAAGCGAGATCTACTTCGCTCTAGCGCGGCGATCGCTGCCGGCGCCGCGCTTGCCAAGCCAAGTCTTCTGATGGCGCAGAGCTACCCCGGCCTCATCGAGGCCAAGGACATCGCCGAAGCCGGCTTCATCTATGGCCTGCCGATCGTGATGAACTACGGCATCATGTACGAATACGCCGTCGATCGCGACTCGACGCAGTTCAAGGCGCCGTTCAATCAGATCAAGAACGAATCCCACGTCTATACTTTTAAAGATACCGCCATCGTTTCGCCGAACAGCGACACACCCTATTCGCTTGTGTGGATGGACCTGAGGGCGGAGCCCATGGTGTTTTCGGTCCCGCCGGTGGACCCAAAGCGCTACTACTCTGTTCAGCTTATCGACGGCAACACATTCAACTACGGCTATATCGGCAGCCGCGCCACCGGAAACGATGCCGGCGACTATATGGTCGTCGGGCCGGAGTGGAAGGGAGCAACTCCCGCCGGAGTCAAGAAGGTGTTCCGGTCGAGCACGCAGTTTTCACTCGCTCTCTTCCGCACCCAGCTTTTCAATCCGGGCGACATCGACAACGTGACGAAGCTGCAAGCCGGCTATAAGGCGCAGCCGCTTTCCGCCTATCTGAAGCAGTCGGCGCCGTCCGCTTCGCCGGCTGTGAATTTTCCGAAGATCGACAAGGAGCTCGTGAAGACGAACTTCTTCGAGTATCTCGATTTCTGCTTGCAGTTCGCCCCGGTGATCGAGAGCGAGAAGGATATCCGGGCGAAGCTTGCGCGCATCGGTGTCGGGGCCGGAAAGACCTTCAGCTTCAGGGATCTCCCGCTCGAGCACAAGGCGGAGATTCTCGTCGGAATGAGGCAAGGAGAACGAAAGATCGACGAGGCCGTCGACAAGGCCGGCGTGTCGGCCAACGGATGGCGGATCAGCTCTCTCTTCGGCGATGCTGCTTACTTCAACGGCGACTGGCTGAAACGCGCCGCGGGCGCCAAGGCGGGCATCTATGGAAACGACTCGGTGGAGGCGACCTACCCGCTCGGCAAATTCGATTCGGAAGGCAGGCCGCTCGACGGCAAGGAGCACAACTACGCGCTGACCTTCCCGGCCGGTCAATTGCCGCCGGTCAACGCCTTCTGGTCGGTGACAATGTACGATGGCAAGACCCAGTTGCTGATCGAAAATCCGATCAACCGCTATCTGATCAATTCGCCGATGCTCCCGACCTTGAAGAAGAACCCGGACGGGTCGCTGACGCTTTACATCCAGCACAAGTCGCCGGGTGCGGACAAGGAATCGAACTGGCTGCCGGCGCCGGACGGCCCGATTTATATGGCCATGCGGCTCTACTGGCCGAAGACGGAGTCGCCTTCGGTTCTGCCGGTCGGCAAGGGGACATGGCAGCCGCCCGGTATCAAGCGGGTTTGACAGTCGACAGGACTTCGATGCTGCTTTTGGTAATGAACCAAGGGCGAGGCATCGGTCGATCCGAGCCGGGGAAGGGCCGCAGCTTGTGCGGCCCTTATCCTGTTGCGATCCGCTGTCCTTCGCCGCGGCTCAGCCGTAGTTCAAACGAACATCAGCAAAGAATCGCAATGTGAGTGCGGCCCGCACATTCTCGAATCCGGGGTTGCAGCGGCAACCGCTCTGACGCTCACGAGAGCGGTTGCCTTTCGTCAATGACCAACGGCCGTCGCCCGACGATCAGCGAATTTGTCCGGCCATGCACTCGGTCATGAACTCGCGATGGTTTCGGCGCCCGCTGTCGGTGCCTGCCCCGCGTTGCTCGGAAAGCGCCTCGCACTTGTTGTAGCTATCGATGTGTGCGGCCGGCGCGGAAGCGAGCGCTGGTCCGCCGACAGTGGTGGGGATTCTCCCGGCCAGGCAATCGCGCATGAACTCGGTATGGTTTCTCCGGCCGCTTTCGACACCCGCTCCTCGTTGTTCAGAAAGTGACGAGCAACTGTCGAAGGCCGCCGACTGCTGAGCCAATACCGGCGTGGCGGAGGCGCCGATCGTCAGCGCTGCAGCGATTGAAAGGGCAGTGAAGCGCATGGTCATCTCCTCGTTCGAGAAACAAAAACGAGAGACGCTACCATTGCCGGCATGCGCTTGAGATTGATCGCGGCATTCTGATGCGATGCTTAATTTCGTAAATTGAGCCATTTCATTTTCGCTTATCGTCATCAACTCAGGGCATCGTCCTGCAGCGATCCTTTCGGTGGCATCCCGTTCAAACCAGCAGCACGGAGGCATCGATCGATGCTCCGGGGCGGAATCGAATTTTCTCCGAAATAGACTTGATAGACTTGATAGGCTTGGGCCGGTTGTTTTTGCGGGCAAGCGGACGGCCGCATCGGCGATAACGCCGCATTTCTATTGAATATAATTTGGGCAAGATGCCTATGAATTTGCTTACATTATGCACAAGTTCTGGTTTGCTGAATCAGTAGGCAGTGCCTGTTCGAGGGCAAACGGCTGAAAATGTTGCCTCCGGTCGCCGCGGCGCTGGCTGGCACGGGCATTGCTAACGTCTTGCGAAGTTTGCGCAACGGCGCGCACACCCCAATCGCAAACACAATCAGGGCGGTGCGTGCATGACCGAGAAGCCGCAAGGCGGTCTCAATCTTTTGCGTTTCGACGAGCCAAGGATCAAGGTGCTTCATCTCACCTGGCTCGCCTTCTTCGTGAGCTTTGTCGTCTGGTTCAATCACGCGCCGCTGCTGGCGGATATCCGGACATCGCTCGGCCTCACCGACCAGGAAGTCTCGGCGCTCCTGATCCTCAACGTTGCGCTGACGATCCCGGCGCGCATCGTCATCGGGATGCTGGTCGACAAGTTCGGGCCGCGTCTCGTTTATTCGTTGCTGCTGGCGTCATCGGGCGCTCTATGCGTTTTCTTCGGACTCGCGCAGGATTTTACGACGCTCGCCGTGACCCGATTTCTCCTGGCCTTCGTCGGGGCGGGTTTCGTTGTCGGCATCCGCATGACCGCGGAATGGTTTCCCGCCAAGGAGGCTGGGCTCGCGCAAGGCATCTATGCGGGCTTCGGCAATTTCGGATCGGCGGCCGCCGCGATTACGTTGCCGACCATCGCGGTGCTGTTCGGCGGACCCGACGGCTGGCGATGGGCGATCGGCCTGACCGGCGTGATCGCCATGCTGTATGCAGTGATCTACTACCTCGCGGTCAGCGACACGCCCAAGGGGGCGACCTATTTCAAGCCCAAGAAGACGGGCTCGATGGAAGTGACGAGCCGCGGCGACTTCATCCTCTACGCTTTGCTGCAGGCGCCGCTGATGCTGGCGCTCGGCGTGCTCGCCTGGAAGCTTGGGCCGAGTGGACTCAACCTGATATCGCAGCTGACGACCAGCGTCGTCTATGCGATCCTGACGGCTCTCTATGCCTATCAAATCGTCGATGCGTGGCGCATCAATGCGTCCGTGATGCGAGGCGAGCCTGTTCCCGAAATCCATCGATACAAGTTTCGCCAAGTGGCGGTACTCAGCGTTGCCTATTTCGTGACGTTCGGGTCGGAGCTTGCGATTGTCTCGATTCTACCGCTTTTTTTCAAAGATACGTTTCAGCTTTCCTTGGCCGTTGCGGGATTTGTCGGTGCGAGCTTCGGCTTTGCCGCCTTCTTCGCGCGTCCTGCCGGCGGCTGGCTCAGCGATCGTTTTGGCCGCCGCAAGGTGCTGCTTGTCTGTATGCTGGGCTCGGGTTTCGGCTATCTCGCGATGAGTTTCATGGGGCCGGCCACGGGAGTCGTCCTTGCCGTGTTCGCCACCTTCTGCTGTTCGTTGTTCGTCAACGCGGGAAATGGGGCGGTCTACGCGATGCTGCCACTCATCAAGCGTCGTCTTACCGGCCAGATTGCGGGCATCGCCGGGGCCTTCGGCAATGTGGGCGGCGTGCTCTTCCTCACCCTCTATTCATTCGTTTCGGTCCAGACGTTCTTCATCGTCTGTGCACTATGCGCGGCCGTGGCCCTTGTCCTGATCTACCTGCTTGTCGATGAACCAAAGGGGCAGATTTCGGAGTTGATGCCCGACGGAACCGTGACGATGATCGACGTCTCGTGAGCCAGGGAGGATGACAACGGAGCGGCCGATCGCCAACGCAACCGGCGCACCCGCCGTGCGGGTCGGCCAGCATTCCGAGGCCGGCCGCAAGGCACGTAACGATGATTCCTACGGCGTTCTGGTGCCTGAGCGCACGCTGCTCGAGACCAAGGGAATCGCGATGGCGATTGCCGACGGCATGAGCTCGAGCGAAGCGGCCAAGGCCGCCAGCGAGATATGCGTTAAGAGCTTCTTGTCCGACTATTTTGCGACGCATCCGTCCTGGACGGTGAAAACCTCGGTCGGACGCGTGCTCACGGCGACCAACAGGTGGCTGCACGGGCAAAGCGAGGCGAATTATCTCAGCGACCGCGGCATGGTCAGCACTTTTTCCGGGCTGGTTCTGAAGTCGTCGGTCGCCTACGTGTTTCATGCCGGCGATTCCCGCATCTATCTGCTGCGCGACGCTGCGATCGAGCAACTCACGCACGATCACCGCGTGCGGGTTTCGCGCGAGCAAGAGTATCTTTCACGCGCCGTAGGCATCGCGCCTGACCTGGAGATCGACTACAAGACGCTGCCTGTCGAGCGCGGCGACGTTCTGATTTTCACGACCGACGGCGTTCACGACTATCTGCGCGACGGCGCCATCGCGGAAATCGTGCGGTCCGCCCCCGATGACCTCAGCGCCGCGGCCCGAGACATCGTTGCGGCCGCTCTGGCAAACGGCAGCCTGGACAATCTCACCTGCCAGATCGTTTGCGTCGATGACCCCGGCCGGCCGGACGAAGAGGCCTTCTTCAAAAAGCTGTCTGCGCTTCCGTTCCCGCCGGAACTGGCGCCGGGCATGGAGTTCGAAGGCTACGTGATCGCCCGCGCGCTCCATCTCAGCAACCGCACGCAGGTCTATCTTGCCAGAGACAAGGCCAACGGTCGAACCGTTGTGCTCAAGACGCCGTCGGTCAACTTCGAGGACGATCCGGCCTATCTCGAGATGTTCACACGCGAGGAATGGATCGGGAATCTCGTGTCGAGCCCGCATGTGCTCAGGGTGATCCCGCCCGAGCGTGTGCGCCGGTCGCTCTATTACGTCACGGAATTCTTCGAGGGGCAGACGCTGCGCCAGTGGATGTTGGATCATCCCGAGGTCGAGCTCGAGACCGCGCGGGTGATCATCGAGCAGATCGCCAAGGGGCTCAGGGCCTTTCACCGCAAGGAGATCATCCACCAGGATCTGAAGCCTGAGAACATTTTGATTGACGCTTCCAACACGATAAAAATCATCGACTTCGGTTCGTCGCGCGTGGCGAGCCTGTCGGAAACGGCTGGCGACAGGGAAAAGAACGCGCTGGTGGGGACGCTCGACTATACGGCGCCCGAATATCATCTCGGCCAGACGCCGACCAACCGATCCGACATCTACTCGCTCGGCGTGATCGCCTACGAGCTGGTCACCGGGAAGCTGCCCTATGGCAGAGGCTTCGCGGGACGGCGCGACGTGAATCGGCTCGAATATGTGCCCGCCGCAACAATCAACGGCGCCGTTCCGGCGTGGATCGACGCCACGCTGGCCAAGGCCGTGCACAAGAATCCTGCGAAGCGTACCGAGGCGCTCTCGGAATTGGTCGAGGACTTGCGGCGCCCCAATGAGGCGTACCTCCACGCGCAGCCGCGACCGCTTCTGGAGCGCAACCCGGCCGCGTTTTGGCGTTGGGTTGCAATTGCCCTGCTCGTGCTCAATGTCTTTCTTCTCTATCGATTAAGCAGGTGAGGGAAGCCGATCGGTAGACGTGTATCGACCGGAATAGGCGCGTCGGGAGAGCGTCAGTCAGTGCCCATTTTGGCGAGTGTCGCGGCCTCGCGCGCAACCGCCGCCTCGACCAGTTTGCGCGCGCGCTCCGGCAGCGCGAGAGCCAGCGCCGCTGCGTGCCCCTTGGATGACATTTTGCGCAAGGTCTTGCCGATGATGTCGACGAGCTTCGCGTCATCGTAGTCGCTGTGGCCGGCGAGGAATTCCTCGAGATAGTGATCGAGGAAAACCACCGCGACGACGTTCTCGAGCGCCTGCGACTCCTTGTCTTTCTTGAGCTTCTCTTTTTTGATCAGCATGGCCACGTGGCTGATCTGTTCCTCGCCGTAGCCATGTCGCAGCATGATCTCGGTCACGAGCTTAGTATGGTGCTCGCGGCAAGCGCGGCGCCAGTCCATGTAGCCCTGGCGTCCGTCCGGGAATGACGAGCGTGGGATGTCCCAGCGGCGAATATGCTGGGCGCGCGCGGCGATGCGCAGCAGCTCCGAGGCCTCGGGGTAGATGCGCAGGAGCTGCTCGCTCATCCGCTCGGCATAAGCGAGCTCGTAGGGGCGGGCGCTGCCGCCAATCGCAATCGCCCTCGGATCGGTCGCATTGGCGGCATCGATCTCGGCGATCACGGCATCGAAGCGTTGCGTCGATTGAATCATGACGAACCAACTCACCCTGGAATTGCCCAAGAGGACTATGTGTGTTTGCCGCGTCGCCGTCCAGACGGCTATCTGCGCATGACGTACTGCTCGCGCCGCGCTTTCTATCGATAACCCTGCTCGCGGCACACCGTCGCGATCGCCTGCATCAAGGCCTTGGCCGCGGGCGACAAGCTTTCCTTTTCGCGCCACAGGAAGCCGATGGGGCGGATCATCAGCGGAGAATCGATCTCGATGATTTTCAAGAGGCCGCCTTTCTCGTCCGCCTCGACGCTGGTGCGCGCGACCAGCCCGACATAGTCGCTGCGGCTGACCACGGCTTTCACGATCGCGGGCGCGTGCGATTCGACGTGGGCCGTCGGCATCGTCAGTCCGGCTTCCCCGAAGTAGCGCTCGAGCTGACGGCGGTGGAAGGTGTCACGGTTGGAATAGACCCACTCGCATCGATGAAGATCTTGAATCGTCACGTGCGCCTTGCGCGCCAGCGGATGCTCCGGGCGGACAATGACGACCCATTTGTCGTTGAACAGGTAACGATGCGCGAGGCCGGCGGGCCGGGTTTCGTCCAGCAGGCTGACGGCCAGATCACACTCGCCGGAGATGACGGACTCGGCGAGTTCGTTGCCGCGTGCCATCGCCTTGATACGGTAGTTCGGGTTCTGCCGCGTGATCCGTACGATCGCCTCGGGAAACAGCTTTGACGAGAGCACCGGGGCGCCCGCGATCGTCACGGTGTTTTTTAGGCCGTTGGTCGAGGCATGAAGCTCGGCCAATACCTGATCGTAGCCGGTGCAGGCGGCCTGGGCGTAGGCCCGCAAGCCTTCCGCGAACGACGTCGGCCGCATGCCGCGCTTGTCGCGCTCGAACAGTTTGACGCCGAGCTGGGCTTCCATCCGCTGGATTTTTTTTGTCAGGGCGGGCTGGGAAATGTTGAGCTGCTCGGCGGCCTTATTGAGGCTGCTCGTCTCCATGACGGCCAACATGCTGCGCAAAGAGCGGATATCCACGGCTTATAACCAACTCGCACATTAAGAACTGCAAACCGAATGCTACTAGCCTGGCAGTTATAAGCAACGGTGATAAGCGCGCGACAAATCGGCATTAGTCGGTCCTTCACTCCCAGGTCTAAGAAGGCTTCTGATCGCGAGACTACAATCGCGAGCGAGGGAGGAGTTCCTATGTCGGTCATTGAGCGTACTGGACCCGAAGCCGAGCATAGTGACGAGCTTGGACCGGCAAAATTCCAGTCCCTGGCTCACATCAGCCTGCCGTGTCGCGATCTTGAGGAAGGCATCGCCTTTTACGTCGACGTGCTGGGCGGCGAGCTGCGTGCGCTCGGGCCGATCTTCGCATCGGTCCGGCTCGCCGGCGCCAATGTCGGCTTCGGCACGAAAGGCTGCTCGTTCGTCAACGACAGTGCGGAATATCCGCATATCGCATTCTACCTGGGCCCCGACGAGCTGGCGCATACCAGGCGCTGGCTCATCCAGTGCGAGATCCCGGTCTCCAACCTGTGGACGCGGCGCGGCAAGGAAGTGCTGATGTTCCTGCGCGATCCGTCCGGCAATGTGATCGAGCTGTTCTGCAAGGAGGGTTTCAAAGATGCCGACAAGCTGCCGGTCGGCACGTCCGCGGGACACGGCCAGGCCGTGAACATCGACGAGCTTCGCTACACGACCTGGAAACGGCCCAAGACTCAGCGGTCGCGTGTCGTCGTGCGGGACAAGTAGCGTTGCTCGCGCCAACGATGCTTCCAAACGTGCTGCCCCAATACGATTGGGATGTCCGGCCATGAACTTTACCCGCATCGCAGCAAGCGCTCTGGCAGCAAGCCTTCTGGCGGCGGCGCTGTCCGTGCCGGTGTCGGGCTCCGCGAAGGCGGACGGCTTCTACGCCGGAAAGACCATCAAGCTTTACATCGGCTTCGGGCCGGGCGGCGGTTACGACGTCTACGGCCGGCTCCTGGCCCGCCACCTGCGGAAGTTCATTCCGGGCACGCCGAACGTCGTCCCTGAGAATATGCCGGGCGTCGGCGGGCTTCGTGTCGCCAACTACATGGCCAATGCCGCGGCGAAGGACGGACTTTCGATCGCGATGTTTTCGGAAGGCGGCGCCATCGAGCAACTCATGGGTAACAAGGCCGTCCAGTTCGATGCCGCGAAGTTTCTCTGGATCGGCCGGATGACGAGCTCGACCACGCTCTACTTCACCTGGCACACGTCGGCGACCAAGACCTTCGAGGATCTGCGCCGGCGCAAGACCACGTTCGGCGCGACCGGCGCAGGCAACACCGATTTCCTGCCGAAGGCGATGAACAAGCTGGCAGGAGCGCAATTCGAGGTGATCTCCGGCTACAAGGGCGCGAACGACATCATGCTCGCCGTCGAGCGGGACGAAGTGGAGGCCGGCTCGGGCCACTACACCACGCTCCGGAATACGAAGCGGGACTGGCTGCGCGACGGCAAAATGATTCCCATCGTCCTGGTCTCGCCGAAGCGCTTTCCGGAGCTGCCGAACGTCCCGATCATCTCCGAGCTGGGCCTGACGCCCGAGAACAACAAAGTGCTGTCGCTATTCAGCGAAGGTCAGCTCGGCCGCTCGTTCTTTACGGCGCCTGACGTGCCGAGCGAGCGCGTGGAGATCCTGCGCAAGGCCTTTATGGCCACGATGCAGGATCCCGAATTTCTGAAAGAGGCTGCGCAACAGCGCGTCGTGCTCGAAGTCATGAGTGGCGAGGAACTACAGCAGGTGGTAGGGCGTGTGCTCGCGACGCCGAAAGACCTGGTCCACAAGGCGGCGGAGGTCCGGAACTAATCCACACCCCGCGCTGTCGGTGAATTCTCGAGAGGAGTGTTTCATCATGAATGTCGTGGTCCGCGGCGACGACCGTTTCACCAAGGTCGACGGTCTCACCATCCGCTATCTCGAAGAGGGTAGCGGCGTTCCCGCCATCCTGCTGCATGGTACCTCGCTCGGATCGTCAGCCGACGTGTTCCGGCGCAACCTGCGGGCGCTCGGCGCGAGCGGCATCCGAGCCATCGCCGTGGACTTCCCCGGCTTCGGCAAGAGCGGTGCGACTGACGATCTCAGTGCCGGTTACCGCAAGAAGTTCGTTCTGCGCTTCATGGACGCGCTCGGCCTCGACCGGGCCGCGCTGATCGCCCATTCGTCGGCAGGCAATGGTGCGTTCGGGATCGCGCTGGACAATCCCGAACGGGTGACGCACCTCGCGATCCTCGGGACCGGCAGTCTCCTGCCGCCGCTCGAAACCGCCGGCGCCAAGGTCGGCGGCCGCGAGGAAGCTGCGCAATCGCGACTGGAAGATCGCATGGTGCGCGAGGAGCCGACGCTGGCCGACACCCGTGCGCTGCTCGAAGCCAACCTGTTCCACCATGAGTTGATCACCGACGACGAGTTGCAGCTTCGGCACCAGAACAGCATCGGGCCATGCTTTGTCGAATTTGTCCGCCGCCACGAGGCGGCAAGCGCGCCGGGCGCCGGTGGTGGCGGCAAGCCGTCGGTGCCGCTGTGGCAGCGCTACGGCGAATTCAAGATGCCGCTGTTGCTGATCTACGGCCGCGAGGACCGCGGACGGGCGGCCGAGCGCGTCGAAATCCTCAGGCAGCGCTATCCGGACCTCAACCTGCACGTCGCCGACGGATGCAAGCACCTGGTGCCGTGGGACGCGGCCAATCTGTTTCACGGGCTCGCGGTGCGATTCCTGACCTTGTGAAGGGCCGGTTTCCTGACCGCCCGGACAAGTCTGCGATCCGATCGTCGTGGTTGGTGAGGCCGCGGCTGATCCAAGGTAGCGGCCGTCTCCGCCCGCAGGAAATTTCGATGGCTCGCTGGCCGTGCTGACGGTATCAGTGGGTGTCATGACAAAAGTCGTGTTCACGATCTGCTCGGCGAACCACTTGCCGCTCGCCCGGACGCTGGCGTCTTCTCTGAAGCGTGCCGAGCACGATGTTCGCTTCATCGTATTCCTGGCAGACGTCCTTTCACCTCCGGTCCAGCAGCTTGCGGGCGAGCTTGAGATCGTTCCGATCGATCGGTTGGGAATACCGAACCTGCGCCGGATGACGTTCCGGTACGGCATCCTCGAACTGAACACGGCAATCAAGCCGAACTGTTTCGATTACGTGTTCGACGTCCTGGGCTTTCAGGCCGCGGTCTATCTGGACGCCGACATCTACGTGCTCAAGGCGCTTGATCATGTTCATCATGCGTTGGGAAACGGAACGTCTTGCGTCCTGACACCGCACCTGACCGCCCCGCTTCCCTATGATGGGGAAAAGCCGGACGATTACACGTTCATGCAAGCCGGCATGTACAATCTCGGCTTTCTCGGTCTCGGCAACACGCCGGAGGCGCGGGCATTCAACACCTGGTGGGGACAAAAGACGCAGGAGGACTGCTTCGTCGCTCAGGATCGCGGCGTGTTCGTCGACCAGAAGTTCGTCGATTTCGCGCCTTCGTTCATGAGCGATGTGCTGATCTTGCGGCATCCCGGTTATAACGTCGCCTATTGGAATTTGCCGCAGCGACAGGTGTCGCGCGCGGGCGACCGCTTCATGGTCAATCAAACCTTCGATCTTCATTTCTTTCATTTCAGCGGTATCGATCTCAAAAATCGAAAAACCTTCTCGAAGTATCAAACCCGCTTCAAAACCAGCGAACTTGGTCCGGCGATCAACGACCTTTATGACGCTTATGTCGCCGAAGTCCGGAGCAACGCATCCATCAATGGAGCAGCGCTTTCGGAGATGCCCTATGGCTTCGGCGCCCTTCGGAACGGGATGCCAATCAGCCAGGCGATGCGGGTCATCTACGCGCGGCGTGAAAAAGAGATTTCAAAGGAGACTGATCCCTTTGAACTGGATCCCGAATTTTTCGACGTGCGTTCGTTCGTCACCGAGACGACCAGCCATGTGCCTCCGTATGAACTCGCTTTCCTGCTTTCCAAGGCGCTCGCCGGGCGATCATTCATCGTTCAGAACTTTGTGCGGCTGATGTTGACGGGAAAACAGCGGGTCCTGGATCATTGGTCGCGACGGCTGGCAACGGTCGCGCCTCGCGGGACGCCGCAGACCACCGCCTCGCCCGGAAAGCCGCCCTCCGCGGCGGCCCCCCCGACCGAGAAATAAGGCGAGCCTCCTCCAACAAGCCTCCTCGTGGGGCACGGAAGCCGACATTTTTAATCAATTTGCAACGAATCCGGAGGCACCCTCAGGCAGGGACGTTACCGGGAGTCAGCGCTATGTCGCCGACCACTTTTGCGCAGCAAATGCAGGCCGCCGAGCGACGGCTCAAGCTCGCACTCGAAGCCAGGGACATGGACGAGATCCAGGCCGCGCTTCGCGTCATGGCCCGGCTGCAATACCAGCGGGCTGCCTGAGGGAACGTGATGCAATACGCCGAAGACCTGCGCGACGAGCTGACCTTCATCGACCGCATGATCGCGGAATGCCAGCAGCACATCATGCGGCTGAAGAAGACTTCGGCGGAAATGTCGCGCGATGGGCAGGACACCGATCTCGCGCGCGACGTGCTGGCAAGCTTCGCGGCGGCGCTGACCCGGCACGAGGCTCAGCGCCGGCTGATCGTGACCTTGATGGAGCGTGGCTCCGACCGGCATGTGCTGCCGACGCCGGCGCGGGCGCGGACCCGTAAGAAGCTGCAGAACGCGTAACAGCCGCCTCAATGCTCGCGGAACGCTCTTAGGAAGCTGTCGAGCAGCGGCCGCATCAGGTAGTCGAAGAACGTGCGTTCGCCGGTCTCGATGAAGAGATCGGCGGGCATGCCCGGCGTCGGCTGGAATCCTTGGACCTTGGCCGCGAGGTCTTTCTGATCGAGCCGCACCCGCACGACGAAGGACACGCCCTTGGCGCCCTCCGGGTCCTGCGGCCGTCCCACGACCTGGTCGGCAACCGCGTCGGCCGAAAGATAGGTCACGCTGCCTTCGATCATCGGCGTCAGGCGCTGGTTGAGTCCCGACAGCCGCACCAGCGCGTGCTGGCCTTCGCGTATGTGGACGATGTCGGTCGGCTTGATGCGCGCCTGGATCATCAGCTCGTCGTTGATCGGCAGCAACTCCATCAGCATCCCGCCCGCGGCGACGACGCCGCCGGCGGTGTGGTGATGCAGTTTGACCACGATGCCGCGGACTGGCGCGCGCACGTCGGTGCGCTCGACCACATCATGCGCAGCCAGGATCTGCTCCTGCACGTCGTCAAGCTCGGCGGTCGCGGTGTGCAGCTCCTCGATCGCCTTTTGTGTCGCGACGGTGCGCAGTTGCACGATCTGCTGCTCGGCGCGCGCGATCTTCTCCTTGGCGTCGCCGATGCGGCCGAGCAATTCGCCGAGCTCGCCGGACAGGCCGGCCTCCGAGCGCATCAGCGCCAGGATTTCCGAACGCTTGATGAGCTGCTTCTCCATCAGCGTGTTCTTGGCTTCGAGCTCCTCGCGGAACAGCGCGGTCCTGGATTCGTTCGCCGTCACCTGCGCCTGGTAGCCGCGGATACTTTCCTGGAGGCCGGCGATCTCCTTGCGCAAGACCTCTTCCTGGCCTTCCAGGCTGGAGCGCCGGGCTTTGAGCTCCAGTGTCTGCGCCTCGACGATCGCGCGCACCGCCGGATCGGCGAGCTGCGCGTTCAGTTCCGGCGGCAGCGCGATCTGCGCCGCCGACGCAAGCTCGGCGTTGAGCCGCGCCGAGGTCGCGATCAACCGGTATTTTCGCAGCACCAGCCGCCGGAGCTTCGACTTTGCGGAGGTGTCGTCGAGCCGGACGAGGTTCTGGTCGGCTTCGACGATCTCGCCTTCCTTGACCAGCAGAGCGCGGATAATCCCACCTTCGAGATGCTGGATCTGCTTGTTCTGACCGATGGCGACGAAGTAGCCGGAGGTGACCACCGCGCTGGCGAGCGGCGCGATCGCCGCCCAGGCGCCGAAGCCGGCGAGCCAGAGGAACAGCACCGAAAATCCGATCAGCGTTGGAATCCGGGTGCTGCGCGGCACGCCGCGGTACCACGTGTCCATGCTTGGACATCCCGGGGTCATGACGCGCTCTCCTTGGGAGCGGCGGCTGCGGCCTTGGATCGCGATTTCTTTGCGGTGGGATCGGAGGCCGGTGCGGGCGCCGGCAACGCGCCCGCCGCGGCCTCGGGCTCAGGCTTGGGCCCCGGACGCACCAGCCGCAGCAGAACGTCGCTCGGCGGGCCGAATGCTTCCAGCCGGCCGGCGCGCAGGATCAAGAGCTTGTCCATGCTGTTGAGCACGGCGGGACGCTGCGTGATGACCACGACCGTCACGCGCATCTCCTTCGCGCGCTTGAGCGTGTCGGTCAGCGCCTGCTCGCCTGCGGCATCGAGATTGGAGTTGGGCTCGTCGAGCACCACCAGCGCGGGGTTGCCGAAGAACGCGCGGGCCAGCGCAATGCGCTGCTTCTGGCCGCCGGAGAGTGGCGCGCCACTACGCTCCAGCACGGTTTCGTAGCCGTTCGGCAGATGCGAGATCATCTCGTGCACGGCGGTGAGCTTCGCCGCCTCGTAGATCGTCGCGTCGGGCAGGTCGGCGCGCATCCGGCACACATTGTCCTTGATGCTGCCGGGAAACAGCTCGACCTCCTGCGGGAGGTAGCCGGTGAACTCACCGAACTGCCGGCGGTCCCAGTTGCGCAGCTCGGTCGCGTCGAGCCGCACGCTGCCGGCGGTCGGATAGAGGCAGCCCACCAGGATCCGCGCCAGCGTCGACTTGCCCGAGCCGGACGGTCCGACGATGGCAAGCGACTCGCCGGCTTCGAGCTGGAAGCTGATGCCGTTGAGGATGGCCTCGCGCGATCCCGGCGCCATGTAGAGCAGCTTGTCGACGCTCAGCCGTCCTTCCGGCTTGGGCAACAGCAGCCGCGTGCGATCCTGCTTCAGGCTGTCGACCGTGGCGCGGACGCGGGCGTAGGCGGCGCGTGTCTGGGTCACGTTGCGCCAGCCTTCGATCATCATCTCGAACGGCTGCAGCGCGCGCCCGGCAATGATCGACGCTGCGATCATCATGCCGCCGGTGACGCTGCCCTGGATCGCGAGATAGGCGCCGACCCCGAGGATGACGATCTGCGCGACCAGCCGGGTGAATTTCGAGGCGCCGCTGATCCAGACATTGCGGTCGAGCGCCTGGCTTTGCCGCTCAAGTGCGCGGCTTTGCTCGCGGCCCCAGTGCAGGATGCTTTCGTTCAGCATCCCCATGGCGTTGATCACCTGCGAGTTGCGGGTCAGGGCCTCGGCATGGGCGTCCGCCTTCGCTGCGCTCAACCCGGCTTCGGCGAGCGGCTGCCGCGTCGCCTTCTGGTTCATGAGCGCGATGCCGATCAGCAGCAGACCGCAGAGCAGGGCGATCCAGCCGAGATCGGGATGAATGAGGAAGATCGCCGCGAAATACAGCGGGGCCAGCGGCGCGTCGAACAGCAGCAGCATCACCGGGCTGGCGATGAAGCTCTTGACCTGATGCAGGCTTCGCAGCGCCTGCAGGTTGGTGCTGTCGGCGACCTTGGCTGTGGCGACGATGCTGGCCAGCACCGGCCCGCCGAGGATGGTCTCGAAATTCGTCGCCAGCCGCCCAAGCACCTGCCGCCGCAGCACATCAAGCAGCGCGAGGATGCAGAGGAACCCGATCGCGACGATCGACAGCATCGCGAGCGTCTCGAGGCTGCGGCTGGTGAGCACGCGATCGGAAATCTGGAACAGATAGATCGGCAGCGTCATCATCAGCAGATTGACGAAGACCGAGAACACGCCGACGGCGATCAGCGTCCGCCGGGCCAGCGCATGCCAGCGGACGATCGGGTCGTCCGGCTCCGCAGCGGCGGAACGGGGCGTCTCGATGAAGGTGCGGCACCGTTCCAGAAAGGGCCGGGCGTGTTCAACGATGGTCTGCCGCGCGCGCTCGATCGTGGACAGCGCAAGACCGGCCCGTTGAACCGCCGCTTCGACCGGCTGGGGCAGAGACATCATGGTTGTCCCGTCAAACGGTTGGGCGCGTTACGAAGTCGTCGAGGGGAGAGTTTCCTGCGAATGAGGCGTCCGTCGCGGGCTGGTCGTCCGGAGGCGGCGTCCCTTCCGGCAAGGCGGGAGTGTCGGACTGCGCCAGCGGCGCATCGCCGCTATTGCGCTCGGACGTTTCGCCGAGCGCGATGTTGTAATTCGTGTGCCGTCCCTCCGCGAACAGCTCGTCAATCTGTGACGGAGCGCCGGCTGTTGCGGTCGGGAAGTTGATCATCCCGCCGCTGAACAGCGGCGGTGCGGAGAATTCGTCGGCGTCGGTCACGAACGCAGCGGTTTGTCCGGAGCCGGTTTCGGATTGCAGGATGGCGGACGCGGCTTCGCCGCCTTGGCCGAGCAGCCCCGCAAGGCCGTTGGTCAACGTCAGTCCGGTCAGCTCACCGAGGTTCAGCGCGTTTGTCTCCGGGATACCGCCCAAGGTTCCGCCCAAGGTTCCGCCCAAGACGCCGCCCACCAGTCCGTTGTCAGCGAACAGATTGCCGAGGTCGGAGGTCAGCGTGTCGAGGAGGTTGGTGACGCCCTTGAGCGGGTCCGGGATCAGGACGTTGAGATTGGGGCCGACGCTGCCTGGGATCAGGTCGTTGGCGTCGACGTTCACCTCGAAGCCGAGCAGAGCCAGGCTGATGTCGGCGGGGTGCGGCGCCATCTGAATACCAAAGTGAAGATCGGGCAGCATGTCCGGAAGCGAACTGTCCTGGCTCCCGCTCGAACCGACGCGCCCCTGCGCCGATGCTGCGCCGGCGCCAGCACCGACGGTGCCGGCCGGCGGCGTGTGTCCGCCCATGGGAGCGACCGGGGTTTGGATTTGGCCCGGCGTCGCGAGTGGCGGGAGAGGGGATGTCCCCGGCGAGCTGCTCGCCGGCCACCCGTCGCTCGCTGCCTCAGCGACCTCCATTCTTTGCTGGAGGATTTCGTCCGGAAGTTCGTCCGGTGGCAGGTCTGCGCGCTGCGCCGGATTGACCCAATCGTCGTCATCCTGTGTTCGCGCCGCGCCGGTCGCGAGCGCTTCCGCCGCGGACACCTGCGCAAGGAAGAACGCCCAGGTCAGAAAGTTCCTGGGGCCGCGGCGTTGCTCAAGGTGCTGGTCGTGTGTTCGTCCGCCACCCTGTGCAAGGAGACTGATCGCTTCGCCGGTTGTTCCCACAGAGCGCACGATACGAGCTCCGATTGATGCAGCTTTCAGGCGGGGTCATGGGGCGAACGGCGATCGCGGGACGGCGTTCCGGGGATGGCTCTGAGGTGAGGCGCTATGCTCAACGTTTCGATAATTCATCCACCGCAAATGAGCGCATATGCGCCGTGCCGGACGATCCTTTTGGTAACCGTCGGCGCATCCTGCGGGAACGATCCGAGCGGGCCTTCGATTGGCGCTTTACGCGCAACGCATTGCAAGGCCCACCCGTGTTCGAGGCGCTGCTGAAGACATTGAACGAGCACAGGCGCGTGACCCAGCGGCCGCAGGGCGTGGCGTTCCTGAACGCGGCGAAGGAGCTCTATGATCTCGCCGAGATCGGATATGCCTGCGTCGACATTCCGATCCTCCAGGGTGAGCGCAGATATTCGCACTGCGTCTACACCGGCGCTTTCATGGGACAATGGGTCAGTCTGCAAACGGTCGGCACGCGCGATCTTGCCGAAATCGGCGATCAGCCTGGCGCGGCCATCGTATTGAAATTGCCACAATCTGTTGGCGAAACCGGGCTGTTCGGCGTGGTGTCATCGGCGAGCGTCACCGCCGACGATGACGCGGTGCGCCGGCAATTGCGAATCCTCGGCAGCTATTTTCACGAACATATCTTGCGGCTGCACGGCCACCGGTCCGAACAGCAAATGCTGTTGTCGGCGCGCGAACTCGATTGCCTGAAATGGACTGCGGAAGGCAAGACCGCCTGGGAAGCGAGCGTCATCCTCGGCATCACGGAACGAACCGTGCGGTTCCATCTCAATGCCGCCCGCGAAAAGTTGCGATGCACGACGACCACCCAGGCCGTCGCCAAAGCAGTCCGTGACAATATGATCGAGCTGTAGTCTACGTTCCACGACTATGTCGCGTCACCACAGTCGCCGTAGTCGAACGGCGGCACATCAAACAGATCTACGGTGTTGCCGAGGTGATCGAGCGTCAGTTCGACATGGGCGATCGCGTCCGGCGGCAACGCGAGGGCGGCATGCAGCAGCTCGGCGTCCACCGTTTGATCGCCCGCACCGTCAGGGCCGTTCGGCGCATGCAGGGTACGGCCATCCGGCGCTGGAACAGTGGCCGACTGATCCTGTGTTGAGTCGTGCATGCGATCCGGGGCTGTCGTCTTCCCGACGTTGTCCTCACCACGATTGTTGTCCTGAGCCATGTTGTCCTGACGTTTGCTTCTCCGCTCTACGCCCGTGCGAACAGGGAGCCCCCGAAAGGTCGATCAGGGGCTCCCCGGTGCTCGCTTAGACGATGTCGCACAGCAACCCATCGAGGAGGCCGGTTCCGGTGTCGGTCAGGCCGAGGACGGTATCGACGGCCCCATCGACGGTGCCGAGGCCGACCGAGACATCGGCGAAGTCGCTGCCCAGCACATCGGACTTCAGCATGATGCCGGACGTGCCGGCGTCGATGTCGGCGGAGATGATCGAAGCGTGCGTTGCATCGGCAGTGTTCGAGCCGCTATCCGGCTGACATCCACAATTCCCTTGCGGGGTGGGCTCAGGCGGCGGGGACTGAGGCGGGGTGGTATGAGTCTGTGACATGGCGTTCTCCTTGTCGTTGTCGGGCAGATATCCCACCCTTGCTCCGACAACGCCGAGGCCGCCGGTCGGTGCCATCGGAGGCACCTGTCGTATCCGCCATCCCACAACGGGACAGCGATATCCGAAGTGCCGCGATACTTAAGTCTCGCGCGCCCGCCGCCGACGGCAGAAGCGCGACGTTGTGGGTTGAATGCATTTTGCCGATCCGGCTTTTTGCTGGGGCGATCGTCTCAGGACATGAGGATGATTTTCTCCATGCCGCAGCGCGCGCACAGTCCGCGCGTGTTCGGCAAGCCGCATCATGCGCGCGAGTCCATGCGCCGACACCGATGATTCAGAAGCCGCGGAGGCGACATGAAAGCCGGAGCAATGACTCCACAGGGGCCTGACGGCCGGCTGTCGCGGCGCGCCGACGGCACCATCTCGGCGTCGGCGCACCCGGAGCTCGCAAGCGGCGACCTTGCGATCCCGCCGCGGCCGATCGCGGCGATCGGCGAGTCGCGCGGCTTCGGTGGATCGCGCATCTTCGGGATGCTTGCCGGCTTCGTTGTCATCGTTCTGCTCTCGATGACGGTGTTCAGGGGCGCCGCTACGTCCGACGCTGACGACGTGGAGCAGCAGAAGTTCACACGGGCCTGCATGCAGTGGCATCTGGCTGCGGGCGCCGTGGTCTCGCGGCTGGTCCAGAGCACCCGCGACGCCGATCTCGTGCAGGTCAACGACTCGGTGTTTCGGATGCGGCGCGCCCGCCGGAATTGCGAGGCGGGCTGGGCCACGCTCGCTTGCCAGGACTACCATGCGGTCGCGGCCATGACGCCCGGCTATGCGATGACAAGCCAGATGTTTCCGTGCTCGCGGGTCGCCGGCTTTTCCTACGAGCGGGACTGACTTGGCCTGATGTGCAGCCGGGCCGGCGCCTCGCTTCTCCTCGATCCTAACCGATTGAATTCTATTGGTAAAAAATAACTCGCGAAGTGTGATCGGCATCACACTCGCTGGGGAGGCCCGGCGCTACGTTCCGCCCGCACGAAGACGACGTCCGTGGGACGGCAAGCGGGAGACTAACAACAATGCTGACTCAAGAAACCGGCGGAGCAATCGCGGCCTTTCAGGCGTCTGCGCCCGCGCGCGGATATCCAGTGGTGTCGGCCAAGCCAGTGGCGCGGCCCGATACAACTGGTGCGGCGTTTAACAGCGTTTGTACGGGCCTGACGGCCCGGCAGCGCGATGTCCTTGCGGTCATGATGCAAGGAAAGAGCAACAAGGCGATCTGCCGGGTCCTGGATCTTGCGGAACCGACGGTGAAAAATCACGTCACCGCCATTCTCAAGGCCCTGAAGGTGACCAATCGCACCGAGGCCGTCATCAAGGTTGCCAAGGCGTCGGCACCCTCGATGTCCTACTGCTACACGATCTCCGGCTATTCGACGTTCCTTCGCCGATAGCCGAGAACACCGGGTGACAGGCGTGCCCCCAGGAACCGGGTGCGCCTGCCTCCCTAGAGCCAATCCCGGTTCAGTTGAACCGGGAT
>Ga0075420_100000473_pt1 | contig 31893 bp, 29 predicted proteins | sample SoiMetdeltSBSDD4_FD_75296 | JGI IMG/M metagenome (GOLD analysis project Ga0075420, IMG submission 75296) | Bulk soil microbial communities from a Populus tree surrounding site in Tennessee, USA - Soil MetaG P. deltoides SBSDD4 | ecosystem: Environmental > Terrestrial > Soil > Tree plantation...
CCCCGACTCTGCCCGATGGCCGGTGGCGAGAGAAGGCACCCCGCGGCCATGGCGGTGGCCATGTTGACAACCTCCGGTCCACCGTGTGGGCTCGGTCCTCGTGACGGCAATTGTTGGACTCGTCCATGATGGGTCTGTCTTCATTGGCGGGGACAGCGCCGGCGTGAGCGGCTTGAGCCTGGCCGTACGGGCGGACACGAAGGTGTTCCGGAAGGACCGGTACCTGTTTGGTTTCACGACGTCCTTCCGGATGGGCCAGCTGATCCGCTACTCGCTCAAGCTGCCGCAGCCGAGCGGCGATATTGACAAGTTCATGACGACGAAGTTCATTGACGCGCTTCGGGACTGCCTGAAGGCCGGCGGCTGGGCGCGGAAGGAGAACGACCGGGAGGAGGGCGGCACCTTCCTCGTCGGCGTGTCCGGCCAGCTGTTCGTGATCTATGACGACTATCAGGTGGGCCGGGCCGCGGACGGCTTCGCCGCGGTGGGCTGCGGCGACCACATCGCGCTGGGGGCTCTCTACGCGACGGCCAACACCGGCCTCAAGCCGCGGAACAGGGTCACGCTCGCGCTCCAGGCGGCGGAGCGGTTCAGCGCCGGGGTCCGCGGCCCGTTCGTGTGCATGTCGATCAAACGATAGATAGCGCACCAGGCGAACAGGACCGTCTCACTACCGGCCGGCCACCACCCGGTAGCAGCGGCGCGCCCAGCAGCTGCAAGTAGTGACATGGCCCTTTATATTGACGATCATCATTGAAGTCGCTTACCTTCTTCTGAACTCGGTCAATCCCGAGATAGCAGGGGAGGACAAGTGACAAAAACACTGCGCGCCGCATTGAGGGTGGCAGTTGTGGCGCTCGTCGGCTTGGCGGTCGCCGGTGTCGCCGCGGCCACGCCGGCCCAGGCCGATGACGACTACGTCTGGCCGCAGATCGTCGGGGGCACCCCCGCCGCACAGGGCGAGTTCCCGTGGATGGTCCGCCTCTCCATGGGCTGTGGCGGCGCCGTCTACACGCAGACCCTGATCCTCACCGCGGCACACTGCATCAGCGGCAGCACCGGGCCCAACACGTCGATCACCGTGACGTGGGGGGTGGTGGACCTGCAGGACCCCAACCGGGTGACCCGCACCTCGAACTACGTGTACAAGGCGCCCGGCTACAACGGCAACGGCAAGGACTGGGCGCTGATCCGCATCTCCCAGCCGCTCAGCTCGCCGCTGCTGAAGATCGCCACCGACACGTCGCTGCACAGCGGGACGTTCACCGTGGCGGGCTGGGGCGCGGCCAGCGAGGGTGGGCCCCAGCAGCGGTACCTGTTGAAGGCCAGCGTCCCCTTCATCAGCGACACCCAGTGCGCAAGCGCCAGCGGCTACTCCGGCCTGATCTTCAACGAGGAGATCTGCGCCGGAAACTGGACCAACGGCGGCGTCGACACCTGCCAGGGCGACTCGGGCGGCCCGATGTTCAAGCGCAACGCGGCCAACGAGTGGATCCAGGTCGGCATCACCAGCTGGGGCATTGGCTGCGCCCGTCCACAGCAGCCCGGTGTCTACACCGAGGTGCGGTTCTTCGCCAACGACATCTGCTCGGCAGCGGCATCGCTGGGCGGCTGCCCGTCCGGTGGCGGGCTCACGGTCAGCAACCCCGGCAACCAGACCAGCACCGTGGGTACGGCGGTCACGCCGGTGTCGCATACGGCCAGCGGCGGCACGGCACCATACACGTTCACGGGCTCCGGCCTGCCGCCGGGCCTGTCCCTCAGCTCGGCCGGCACGGTCAGCGGCACTCCGACCACCGCCGGCACGTACAACGTCACGGTGACGGCGACGGACAGCTCCTCGCCGGCCAAGACCGGAAGCACGTCCTACACGTGGACGGTGAACCCGGTGTCGACACCGGGCTGCAGCCAGACCAACGGCACCGACGTCCAGATCCCCGACCTGTCCACAGTGGAGAGCACGGTCACGGTCTCGGGCTGCTCGGGTAACGCGTCAGCGACGTCGACGGTGCCGGTGAACATCGTGCACACGTACATCGGTGACCTGGTTGTCACGCTGGTCGCACCCGACGGCAGCGCGTATGTGCTGCACAACCGGTCGGGCGGCAGCGCCGACAACATCAACCAGACCTACACCGTCAACCTCTCCAGCGAGCTGCGCAACGGCACCTGGACCCTGCGGGTGCAGGACGCCGCGTCAGCGGACACCGGCTACATCAACTCCTGGACTGTCAACCTCTAGCAACCACGTGATCCGGGCTTCCGCCGCCTATGCCGGCTGGAAGCCCGGACCCACGTCTGATGACCGGGGCGATAGTCAGCTCTGCCGCAGCCCGCCCATCGGGACCGGGATGCCGTACGCCGTGGCACCCCCGCCCACCCCGCCCTCGCAGGTGTTCGGCGGCTGCGTGGTCACGCCGCGGGTGGAGGGCCGCTCGGCCGCCCAGAACATGTACCCCAGCACACCGGGTGTGGTGCCGGCGCCGTTCGGGGCGACCGACTGCACCCACGAGCCGGTCGAGCTCTGCAGCGAGCTGGCGAAGTTGACACACTCCGGCAGCACCTTGCTGCCCTCGGCGATGTAGAGCCCGACGGTGAACTTGGCCGGAGCCAGCGGCGGCACGGGCGGCGAGTACTGGGCCTTACCGTCGATATGCTCCTGCCAGTTGGCGATCGCGTCGCTGGCCGAGCGCGGCTGCCGCGCCGGCACCATCGCGTTGGCGTAGTCGAGCACCCGCACGTCCGTGCGCAGCCAGTCGGCGGTCGCCTTGCGGTTGAGGGCGATGAGCCAGCGGTCGCCCGCGGCGGTGTCGATCGTCAGCCGCGCCGCGTGGTTGGCCCCGCTCGCGTCGTAGGGCAGGATCGACCGGTACGTGTCGATGAAGACCTGCAGCGCGGCAAGGTTCGGGCTGCTGTTCTCCTCGTAGTCGATCTCGATGCCCACGCCGAGCCGCTGGGCCACCTCGGCGGCGTTGCGGGCGAACTGTGCCGGGTTCTCGGCCAGCGCCTGGTTCCACGGGTCGACGTAGGTGATGCCACCGATCGACAGCATCACCCGGATGCCCCGGCTCTTGAAGTAGTTGACGATCTCCGCCGTCATCCCCCGCGGTACGCCGTCGAGCGTGGTCGCGTCGGTGGTCTTGTGCAGCAGCCGCAGCGGGTGTACGAAGCTGAGGATGACCAGGTTGACGCTTGGCCGCCCGTCGCCGCGGTCGACCAGCCAGTGGTTCTTGCTGTCGAACTCGGCGACGCTGCGGACCGTACCCCAGATGCAGGCGTCGTCGCTGCAGTGCCAGGCGCCATAGACCTGCACGGGCGTGAGCGCCGCCGCCCGTGCCGGCGCAGCGGGCAGTAGCGAAAGAAGCATGAGTACAGCGACAAGACCAGCTGGTCGACGCATGGCGACATCCTCTCCGGTGTCCACCTCCGGTTACCTCTTATTAAAGAATGTAAACTAATGACTTGGCCCGAGGAACCGAACCGGTACCTCAACGCCCCTGTTGAGGTGCTCGGCTCCGGTACGCCAGCCCCTGCTAACGTGCGCGCAGTGACGACCTGGCCGGCTAGGCGGTCGGTTACGGCCGGGATGCCAACGGCTCATGACGGCAGGGAGTGCGCATGGCGCAGCTGACCCTCACCGGTGTCAACATCGGTGCACCGGACCCGCACGCGCTCGCGGCGTTCTACGCCGGGCTGCTCGGCTGGGAGATCGGACGGGAAGAGGAGAACGACGTCTGGCTGCGCCCGCCCGACGGCGGCCGGGGCCTGTCGTTCCAGCGTGAGGCCGGGTACGAGCGGCCCACCTGGCCGGCCAGCCCCGGCGACCAGCAGATGATGATGCACCTGGAGGTCATGGTGGACGACCTGGAGTCGGCCGTCGCGCACGCCGTGTCGCTCGGCGCGACCGTGGCCGACTTCCAGCCCCAGCAGGACGTCCGGGTGTGCCTCGACCCGGCCGGCCACCCGTTCTGCCTCTGGCTGAACGCCTCGGGCTACCGGTAGCCACCACCGCCCGCCCACCCGGTCCAGGCCAGCACGTCGGGGGAGGCCGCCCCGCATCTCGCCGCCGGGTTGGACGGCGGCAGCACGATCGGCCGCGGCACCCGCGCGGCCATCTCCCGGATCACGGCCTCCGTAAAAACCCCTGGTACGCCGGTCGTGCCGACCAGGACCGTCGGGTGCACGTGGCGTACCACGGTCTCCAGGTCATACGGGCCGACGCCGGCGATGCCCAGCCGCATCAGGTCGTACCGGCCGGCTGAGGCGAAGCCGAGCCGCACCAGCTCCCGGCCTGGCATCGCGAAGGGGCGCTGGTCGTCCTCGACCCCTTCCCGGCCGTCGAAGACGAGCCCCTGGGGGTCGAGCATGACCACGACGCGGTGAACCGTGTGCTCCGAGCCGCCCTCCGCGCGGACGGCGGTCCGCAGCAGCCGCGCGATGCCGATGCCGGCCGCGCCGGCGCCCACCACGACGATGCGCTGGTCGGACAGGCGCTCGCGGCGACGCCGCAGCGCGGCGAGAATGCCGGCGACCACGGCCGCCGCCGTACCTTGAATGTCGTCTATAGGTTGGGCGGGCAGGGCACCGCCGGGAGGCGGTCCCGCCGGTGCCGACACCGGAGCCTCCGAGGTGGCACCGGCCTCGCGCGCACGCGGCGCACCCACCGCGGCATCAACGTCCAAGCTGCTGAGTACGGGCCAAGCGGCTTTCATCCCAACCCTCCCGGTGTGCTCCCTGGATCGACATGCCTCACTGTGCGCGCCGTGGACGGGACGCCGTAGGGCCGTCAGACCGGGCTTTGCCGCCGTTGGTCCCCCGCGCACTCAAGGTGCCACGCGCCGCGAGCTGGCCGCTAAGGTGCTGCTTATGCGCCACTAAAGCGGCGGCGTACCGCCCTACCTGCGGGTTTGCGGCGCCCTTCGGGCAATTTGCCGGCGTCTCACAGCCTGCTCTCGCACGGTCGAGCTCAGCCCGGATCCCGGCCCAGAGCTCAGCCCGGATCCCGGCCCAGAGCTCAGCCCGCGGTCGTGGCGGACGGGCGGACGGATGCCAGGCCGGCGCACCGGGCACGCAGGTCCGACGCCCAGGAGTTGTCCTCGGCGGTCCAGCGTCCGGATACGTTGGCCAGGCGGAGCCGGTACCCGTTGACCGTGCCGCTGGAGCCGGGCTTGCGCCGCCCGTCCAGGCCGAGGATGCCGTAGTCCCGCGTGTCCACGCATACGCCGAGGGTGCCCACCGAGCCGCTCAGGCCGACCTCGACCAGCGTGACCCGGATGGTTCCGGCCCCGCGGGGTGCGCCCTCGGCAGCCTCCTCGATCTGGTGGAACAGCACCGCTCCGGTGTGCTTGGCCAGGTAGGGCGGCATGCTGGTCGGCTCACTGACCCACAGGTGGTAGGCGTGCTCCCATTCCCGCGCCGCGTCGGCCACTGCCCGCGCCTGCGGCGCCACCTCGACCGCCTCGCCCCACACGAAGTGCATCCGCTGCTCGGTCCGGCCCGGGCCACCGCCCGCCTCTGGGCCGGAGCTCGGTGGGTCGTCGGCGGTGCAGCCGGCGAGCACCACCGCCAGCGCGCCAGCGACCCACCAGGCAACAGCACCCCGCCAGGCGACAACACCCCGCCGGGCGACGCCGTCCCGCCGGGCGACAATGCTGCGCCGGGCGGCCCCAGCCCGCCGCGCCGGCTCAGTCATCGCCGCCCTGACGGTGCGCCTCGGCCTCGTCCAGGCTCTCCGCCGCGGCCTGCGAGTAGCTGGTGTAGGCGTTGTAGTTGTCCCGGTACGCCTCGAACTCCGGGCCGCCGATGCCGGTGTCCTCGTTGCCCAGCAGGTTCACCAGGGCCTGCCGCTCGCCACCGGTGAGCGCGTGGACCGGCCGCAGCACCGGATGGCCGTCGTGGTAGACGGGGCCGGACGGGCCGCCCGGGTAGACCGGCGCCGTCTCGATCATGAAGTCCGGGATCTGGCTGGCCGGGACCCGTCCGGTCGCGTTGAGCGCGGTGAGGTAGTCGTACGCGGCGTACGTGTCGTCGCGGCCCTGGTCGTTGATGTCGCCCGGGTGGAAGCCGTGGTCCGGTGTGGGCTCCGGCAGCAGCCCGTCGATGATCTGGTCCGCGGCGGCGCCGAGCCCGGCGTTGAGGTACGGCGCGACCGGCCTGAGCGGGGTGGCGTTGAGGCCCTCGCCCACGACCGTGGTGACCGCGGACTTGCCGAGCTCGGCGTAGCGCATGTGCTCAGCGTAGGCGGCGTTCGCGTCGGCGAGCTCCTGCGAGCTGCCGACCGTGGTCGCGTTGACCCGGGCCGCGGCCAGCAGGCCGTCCAGCCGCTCGGAGCGCTGCCCGACCTCGGTCATCGGCACAATGTTGTCCAGGCCCGCGGTGAGCAGCCGCTGCTCGTACTGGCCGGCGGCGTAGCTCAGCCCGTTGACCGCCCGGTCGTCCGTTGCGACCAGGTCGAGAAAGCGGATCTTGTCGTGGTCGCTGAGGCTCAGCGAGCCGTCCGGCTCGACCATGGTCACCGACCCCGAGGGCTCGCTGAGATCGGTCAGGTACGACGCGGCGATGCGGCTGAAGCTGCGGGCGACCTCCGGGTTCTTGTCGGCGAGCGTACGCATCAGGTCGTCGTACATGTCGGCGCGGTACTCGTCCGGGCGCTCGTGGCCCTCGCCGCGCTGGGTGGTGGTGACCACGTCGACCAGGGCGGCGGCGGCCTCGTTGGCCATCCGGTCCTCCTGGTTGCGCTGGTGCGCGGTGTCGGCCCGCTCGCCGATCCAGTCGGTGAGCCCGGCCGCCTCGCGGCCCCCATCCGACCAGTCGAAGTGGTACAGCGCCGAGAGCACCTGGCGGTTGGTCTGGTCACCGTAGAGCGGGTGCTGGACCCGGTTGGTGAGGATGTCGTAGTTGGCCTCGTCGTTGCGGGTCGACACGTCCAGCAGGGTGCGCATCAGGCCGTCGGCGTCGTCGAGGAACAGCCCGTCGTCGCCCACCAGCGGCGGGACGCCGCGGGTGCTCGGCGACCAGTCCGTGAAGTGCTGCACCGGCACGGCGATCTCCGCCATCCGCAGGGTGAGCTGGGCGGAGAAGTCGCGGCCGCCGACCATGCTGTCGTCGGTGGCCCGCATCATCCCGGCCAGAGCCAGGAGGTCGTCGCGCCGCGGCAGGTCGAACACCTGGTACGCCTGCGTGCCGATGACCTGGATGTCATAGTGGACGGCCGGGTCGCGGACCAGGTCGACCACTGTCTGAGGCAGGTGGTAGCGCGCGCCGGTGTCCATCGGGTCGCTGGCGCGCAGGGCCGGGTCCCAGAGCTGGTTGTTCGACAGCGCGAGCAGCCCGGTGCCCATCGCGCCGAGCATCCACGCCTGGGTCGCGTCGTCGTAGCCGTCGGCGTCCTTGTCGAACCAGCCGAACGGGTTGACCGCAGCGGCGTCCCAGTGGTGCTCGTCCGCCTTGACGTAGCCCGGCACGTCCCAGATCCGGTCGCCGAGTCCATTGTAGAACGCGCTCAGGAAGGCGACGGTGTCCTCGGTCAGGTAGCCACCGTGCTCCTGCACGTACCGCGCGTGCTCGGTGACCGACTGGAGCATCAGCATGGCCTCGCGGAGCTCTTCGGGAGAAGCGTCGCCGGAAAGTGCCTTGCGGACCAGCTCCGCGGCCCGCTCGCCGTCCGCCCCGCCCAGCGGGGGCGGGACCGGGCCGAAGTCGAAGGCCGGGAAGAGCGCGGGCGCGGTCCACGGCAGCGCGCCGGCCTGGTAGAGGGCGAGCACCGCGCCGGCGTCGCCCGGGCCCCGGTCCAGCAGCCCGGCCACCTGGGTCGCCGAGTCGTCCAGCGCCGGCTCCAGCACGAGGTCCCGCTCCCGGCGCAGCGCCGCGAGCAGGGCCGCGTCCGCCGCCGCAACCGCGCCGCGGTAGCCGTCCTCGGCCGCGCGGCGGTCCGCGTCGGTAGCGCCCGCCGGCAGCGACGGGCGGCTCACCCCGAAGTCGCTGGACTTGGCGGCCCAGTAGCGCGCGTTGAGGTCGTCGATCCCCCGGTCGTACGTCTGCACGCCGTCGCCGAAGAGGCGGACCGCGGCCCCGCCGAAGACCGCCGACTGCATCCACCCGACCGCCCGGGCCCTGACCGGCTGGGGTGCGGCGGCCATCGGCCCGGCCAGCAGGCCCGCCACCGCCAGCTGTGCCGGGCGGTGCGCGGCCGTCACGCCGTCCTGTACGCCGTCAACCTGTGCTCCGTACGCCTGGACCGCGTCGCCGGCCGACCAGACCGTTCCCGATGACACCGGGTAGCGCTCGAACGGCCCGGAACCGCTTCCACTGGCGGCCCTGAATGTCATGTAGCCTTTCTAGTGCTTTGATATACGTGCGTCTACCCCTAGTGATCGTGCTCCGATGGTCGCGCAGCCCGAGGAGACGGCATGGCCTTCTATGAGATGGGGACCGCCGAGGTCTACGCCGCGGGACAGCGGGTCGCCGGGCAGGCGACCGCGGCGACCACCCTGGCCGGTCAGTACCTGGCCAGCCTGGCGACCGCCCACGACACGGTCCGCCACCCCGTGGTGGCCGCGGCGCTGGCCCGCTACCGCGACGTTTGGCAGCCCCGGGTCAACGAGGTCGCCCCGCAGATCGACGCGCTGGGCACCAACACCAGCTCCTCGGCGGTCGTGGTGGCCCAGAGCGACGAGGACTCCAATGCCCTGCTGGCCCAGCAGGGCGGGCTGGTGAGCGAACAGGGCTCCACCCTGCTCCGGCCAGTCAACGCCTGACCCGCCACCACCTGAGCAGTCCCGCGGTGCCGGGTCAGCCGGCATCCTCAACCACGGCCCGCTCCATGACCACGATCTCAGACAGCATCCGTGCAGCGCGGCTTCACATCCCGCGTACCAGGTCGCGATCTTGAGAGACCTGGCCTGTCGAGGCGCTATCTGGCGAGGGCGGCGGTGAGGAGGTCCCGGGTTGCCTCGTCGAACGCGACGAGCCTGATCTGTTCGACCTTCGTGGGCGTGGCGCGCAGGGTCGCCACCGCGATGCGGGCCGCCCGGTCCGCCGGGAACCCGTAGACGCCCGTGGCGACAGCCGGGAACGCGATGCTACGGGCGCCCACCTCGTCGGCCACCTCAAGGCTGCGGCGGTAGCAGGAGGCGAGCACCTCGGGCTCGCCGTGGCCGCCACCCTCCCAGACCGGGCCGACGGTATGGATCACGTGCCGTACCGGAGGGTCGAGGTTGAACGCGGGCGTCGCCACGGCATCCCCGGGGTGGCACGGCGCGAGGGCGGCGCCCGCCCGGGCCAGGCGCGGACCGGCGGCCCGGTGGATCGCACCATCCACCCCTCCCCCGCCGAGCAGCGACTCGTTCGCCGCGGTGACGATCGCGTCCACGTGCTCACCGGTGATGTCGCCGAGGACCACCTCGATCACGGCCATAACCCGATCCTGCCACCGCCGGCCGGCCCACCGCCCGCCGGCGCCCCGCCGGCGCACCGCCACCGCCCGCCACCGCCGACCGGGAGTGACCGCTCCGGGCGGGGGGCGTCGCAACCAGCCACCGAGCAGCGACTTTTCGTCAAGTCGCGACGGGGAGGAGCCGACCGCCCGAGGCTAGGCTGGCGCTCGTGCCATACGCCACGATCTATAGCTGCCAAGGACGGGCCGCCACGCTCCACGGGACAGCCAAGGACCTCGGGTGAGCGGCCACCTGGTGCCACTGCCCGGCACGCCGTGGCACGTCTGGCGGGATGCGCTGCTGCGCTCGGCCGGCTTCCCGGCCGATGGCATCGACAGCTTCGCCGCCCCGAAGCTCGCGGCCGTCGCCGACGCGTACCTCGAAGGTGGCGCGGGTGAGACGGAGCTGGAGTCGGCGTACCAGGACGCGGGCCGCGCGCTGGGCGAGGCGGTGTACGCCGCGGCGGCCGACCCGCTCTTCCGGCAGGCGGTGACCTGGCAGAACCCTGGCGCTCTCGGCTCGGTCGAGGAGGTGCTGCGCGGCGGCCCGCACGCGCGGCGCAACTACCGCCGCCGCGAGCGCGAGGACATCGTGGCGAAGTACTGGCAGCGCTACTGCGTCAAGAACGACTCCATCGGCTTCTTCGGCCCGGCCTGCTGGACCACACTGGACAGTGACAGCCCGGCGATGACCGGGCGGCCCGGCCCCGGGCTGGTGCGTGCCCGCACCGTCTACCTGGAACGGTGGGCGCTGGTCGCGCTGGCCGAGCGCATCGCAGCGGACCCGCAGTCCCGGCCGTGGCTGCCGGTCAACGTGCAGCCTCACCTGTCGGTACGAGGCCGCGAGCTCCGCCTGCCCAACCGCCCGCCGCAGCAGCTGACCGTGCCCGTTGCCGAGCTGCTGGCCCGCTGCGACGGGCGGCGTGCCGGCGAGGTTGCCCGCGAGGTGGTTGCCCTGCCGCACGGCGGGTTCCGCACCGAGGCGGACGTGTACGCCCAGATCGCCGAGCTGGCCGGGCGTGGCGTGCTGCGGGTCGGTTTCGACCTGCCGGTCGACCTGTCCGCCGAGCAGGTGCTGCGGGCACAGCTGGACGGCATCGGCGACCCGGCCGTGCGCCAGTGGGCGGTCGGCATGCTCGACCGGCTCTGCGCGGCCCGCGACGCCACCGCCGCCGCTGCCGGGCCGGAGCAGCTGAGCGCCGCGATGACCGAGCTGGCGAGCACGTTCGCGCAGCTCACCGGGCGCCCGGCGCAGCAACGCCCCGGTGAGGCGTACGCCGGGCGTACCCTCTGTCACCTCGACACAGTGCGCGACCTGGACATCGCCTTCGGCGGCCCGGTGCTGGCCCGGCTTGCGGCGCTGGAGCCGCTGCTGCTGTCGGGGCGCTGGCTGACCAGCGCGGTCGCCGCGGCGTACCGCGACGCCCTTGCCGAGCTGCACCGCGACCTCGCCGCTGAACGCGGCTCCCCGGACGTGCCGCTCGACCAGCTGTGGTACCTCGCCCTCGGCATGGTCCTCGGTGCGCAGCGACCTGCCGACCCGGTGGTGGCCGACTTCCTGCGACGGTGGGAGAAGGTCCTCGGCCTGCCCGACGTCCCGGCTGAGGTGCGCGAGCTGCGGTTCACCACGGCAGAGCTGGTCGACCGGGTAGCCGCCACGTTCCCGGCCAAGGCACCTGGCTGGACCCACTCCCGCATCCACAGCCCGGACCTGCACCTGTGCGCCACCGACTGGGACGCCATGGCCCGCGGCGACTTCACCGTCGTCCTCGGCGAGCTGCACATCGGCTTCGCCGCGTTCGACTCGGACTACTTCCGGCTCAACCACCCCGATCCTGGGTCGCTGCTCGCCGCCATGCACCACGACCTGCCCGACAGCCGGGTCCAGGTGCTGCTGCCCGAGGACTTCCCCCGGAACACCGCCCGCACCGCCCAGTGGATGTACGCCCGGACAGACCTGCAGCTCGGTCATACGCCGGCACCCGGCGCCGACCGCGACCGGCTGCTGCCGGTCACCGCGCTCACCGTCGCCCCCAACCCCGACGGGCAGCTCGTGGTACGCGCCGACGACGGCCGTACCTGGCCGCTGCTCGACGCGTTCGCCGACCTGCTCGGCATCCACACCGTGGACACGTGGAAGCTGGCCGGGGCGCACGGCCACACGCCCCGCGTCGTCGTCGACGACCTGGTCCTGGTGCGCGAGACCTGGCGTACCACGGTCGGTGAGACGGGCCTGGCCGGGGTGACCGGCGAACGCGACCGCTACCTCGCCGCCCGCCGCTGGCGCGCGGCGCTCGGCCTGCCGGAACGGATCTTCGTACGGGTGGCCACCGAGCTCAAGCCCTGCTTCGTCGACCTGACCAGCCTGGTCTACGTCCGCTTCCTCTGTAACCTGCTGCGCGGCGCCCGCGCCCGGGCCGGCGACGGGGTCGGGGTGGTGGTGACGGAGATGCTGCCGACCACCGAGCACGCCTGGCTGGTGGACGGCGAGGGCAGCCGCTACACCAGCGAGCTACGCCTGCACATCCGCGACCCGCGGCCGGCACCGAGATAGCGGCTCTTCGTTACAGCAGATCGCCGATCCGACGCTGCGAACCGCAGACCTCGCGGGGCGTACAACGCCCTGCACCGACTCCTCAAGATCGACCTTGTTGTGACGAGCATCAGCCGTCCAGCTCGGTACGGATGTCAACTGTGAGCACCACGGTGTGTGGCTGGCGTGCCGCGGGTAACAGCCCGCTAGCCGGCGGCAGGGCTGGCCGGACAGACCTGGACGAAGGAGGCACAGCATGAGCTCGTCATTCACCTCTCCGGGTGGGCAACGAGCACAGACCCCGGCCCAGACGGCCGATGGGACCACCCGGACCGGGACGGGCGCGCTCACCCCCGGCCGAGGCGTGGTCGTCTCCACCTTCACGGACTACGCCTCTGCCCAGGCTGCGGTGGACCACCTGTCGGACAACGGGTTCCCGGTTGAGCGGACAGCGATCGTGGGCAGCAACCTGCACCTGGTGGAGAAGGTTCTGGGCCGGATGACAGTGGGACGCGCAGCGCTGCTCGGGGCGGCCAGCGGCGCCTGGTTCGGGCTGCTGATCGGGCTGCTGCTGTCGTTCTTCACCGACTCCACCTGGTGGCTGGTGATCCTCGTCGGGCTCGTCATCGGCGCATTCTGGGGTGCGGTCTTCGGCGGGGTCGCCCACGCCATGACCGGCGGGCGACGTGACTTCACGTCACTGAGCGCGCTGGAGGCCGAGGAGTACGCCCTGGTCGTCGAGATGGACCACGCCGACCACGCCAGAGCGCTGCTGGCCCGGCTGACCTGACCCGCGACACGCGCCGGGCCTGGGCCGAACCGTCACGGGAGCCAGGCACGATCGACGGCATGCACAGGCCCACACCGCAGGAGCTGGCAGCCGCGCACGGGCGCGGCATCCCGGACGTGATCGGGCCGGGGCTCACGGTGCTGTTCTGCGGCATCAACCCGGGCCTGTGGTCGGCCGCGACCGGGTTCCACTTCGCGCGCCCGGGCAACCGGTTCTGGCCGGCGCTGCACCGCGGCGGGTTCACGCCCCGGCTGCTGCGGCCGCACCAGCAGCGCGAGCTGCTCGACCTCGGGCTCGGCCTGACCAACCTGGTGGACCGTGGCACGGCCCGCGCCGACGAGCTGACCCGGCCCGAGCTTCAGGCTGGTGGTCGCCGGCTCGTCGCCAAGCTGCGCCGGCACCGGCCCGGGTGGCTGGCCGTGCTCGGCGTTGGTGCGTACCAGATGGCTTTTGGTGCACGCAGCCTGCGCGCCGGCGCGCAGCCGGACCCCATCGGGGGTGTCCGGGTCTGGGTGCTGCCCAACCCGAGCGGGCTGAACGCGCACTACCGCCTCGACGACCTCGCCGCCGCGTTCGCCGAGCTGCGCCGGGCGACGCAGGGCTCGACGGAGGAGCGGTAGGGGCACGCCGGTCGCGGGTGGCTTGTCAACGCTGCGGGTGGCTTGTCAACGCTGATGCAGGACGGGGAGCAGCACGGCCGAGGCGCGCCGGGGGTCGTGGAAGACCTCCCGCTCCCCGGCCCGCAGCTCGGTCGCCGTACCCAGCGGCTCACCGGTGCCCGGGTTGCGCGCGTACCGGGGGTGCGCTCCCCCGCTGACCTGCACGCGGATCCGGTGCCCGCGGGCGAACCGGTACGCGGTCGGCCACAGCTCGACCCGCACCGGCTGTACGCCCTCGGCATCCGCGGCCGGCAGCCCGGGCGCCACCCGGGTGAGCCCGTCGCACACGTTCCACGACCGGCCGCGCGGGTCCACGTCGCACAGCCTCACAAAGACATCGAAGTACGGCAGCGTGGAGCGGACGTGTACGAGGGCCTCGACCGGCCCGACCACCTCAATGTCGGCCGCCAGCTCTGGGCTGGTGTAGGTGAGCACATCCGGCCGCGCCTCCACCGGTGCGTTGTCGACCGGCCCGGCGAACTTGCCCACCAGCAGCGGCCCGCCCAGGGACGGGGTCGGGTCCGCCGGGTCGTACCGGTGGGTGTCGGGTGTGGACGGTGCCGGCGCGGCCGGGGAGAGCCCACCCCCGGCGGTCAGGTACCAGGGCTGGGCGGTCCAGCCCGGCGGCGGCCAGTCCGGCAGGGCGCGCCAGCCGCCGCCACCGCCGACCTGCACCCGTACCCGCGCCCGGGACAGCCGGCGGCTACCGCCGTTGAGGTGCGCGGTCAGGAAGCTCAGCCCCTCCCGCAGCGCGGCCAGGTAGAGCCCCACGCTGCCATGGCTCCATCCCCCGACGGTGAGGTACGGCTGAACGCCGGCCTCCCGCAGCACCGCGTAGTCGGCCAGCTGCCAGGGCAGGAAGATGTCGTGCCAGCCACCCACCAGGGCGACCGGGGCCCGGACCTGGCCGATCCGCTCGTCGTGGACGCGCTGGCGCCAGTAGTCACCGGTCCGGTCAGTGTGGCGCAGCCACTCCTGGAAGAAGCCGACCGTGTCACCGGTGGCCACGGCGTCGGCCTCGGCCAGTGGCAGGTGGTCCAGCCCGCGGCGCAGGCGCGGCTGGCCACGCTTGAGCTCCACCTGCCGGGACCACCACGGCACGTCCTGGGCCCGCACCAGCTCGGTCCAGGTGAGCACCGTGTCGAGCGAGAAGGCCCCACCGGCGTACGTCGAGTCGCGGGTCTGGGACGCGCTCACCACCGCCACCATCGCGCCCAGCTCGTCGCCTGCGTCGGCGGCGATGGCCCACTGCACGAAACCCTGGTAGCTGGCGCCGAACAGGCCGAACCGGCCCCCGTACCAGGGCTGGCGTCGCAGCCAGGCGAGCGTGTCCAGCCCGTCGGCGCGCTCGTGCACCAGCGGCTCGAACGCGCCGCCCGAGCCGTTGGTGCCGCGGCAGGACTGCACGACGGTGTGGAGGCCACGCTCGGCGAAGAGCCGGCCGAGCAGGCTGGTGGCGCCGCGGCGGCCGTACGGCGTGCGGATCAGCACCGCCGGCGCCGGCCCGACCGCGGGGTTGTAGACGTCGGTCAGCAGCGGCACGCCGTCGCGGGTGCGGACCGCGACGTCGCGAGTCACCCGCACCCGGCGAGCGACCGCCGGCGGCAGGCCCAGAACGCTTTCCAGCAGTCGGGACGGCACGCCCGGCCGGAAGCCGACGTCGGGCCTCAGGTTGGCTCCCAGTAACGTCTTCTCCTCGCTGCGACCGCTGCGCTCGCTCACCATGCCAGCATGACGGATCAGGGCGGACCATGCCCATCGATGTGCTTGCACGCAGCCCGGACAGGCGACAGAGGAAACGTAATACGAGGCGTTATACTCCATGACGTGCGCGACGCCTATCGCTGGCCCACCGGAGGTCCAACCGACCTGCGTGACGGCTTGACCCCGCGGGATGTGGTCGAAGCCTTACACGCGCCTGCGACCCTCCGCATGGATAACCGCCTACCGCGACGGGAACCGACGTTCCTAGCCGTTTGCGCACCGACTGATGAGCAGCGGCTGATCGTCGTCGTATGCGCCCACGCCGATGACGATGAGGCGTGGACCATCGTCGGAGCACGCGACGCCAGCATGAACGAGCGGCAGATGTGGAGGAAGCACACGTCATGACCGGGAAGCGAGATGACTTTGCCGGCATGCCGCCGGATGAGGCAGTGCAGTTCGCGCTGAACCACGATCTCGGCGAGATGCTCGACAAGGCCGAAGTAGTGCGGGAACGGCGGCCAGCGAAGATGGTCACTACACTACGCATCGATCTTGGCATCCAGGCCGAGCTGGAGGCAGCAGCGCACGCTCGGGGAATAGGCTCATCAACGTTGATGCGGCAGATCATCGAGGAGTGGGTTGCCGCACATCGCGGCGCACCCGCCCCAACCAGCTAGGCGAGCTGGTACGCCATCTCGATGCGGCCCGCCAGGCCGCGGCCTCACTGACCCAGGAAGCCGCCTAACCACCACACAGCGACGGTGGCTGGCCGGATGACCAGATCATTGACAGTGACGTTGTCGTAACGCATCCTGGCGTCCGTGCGCCGGGAGCGGGCGGCTTGGGGGCTTTCGCGCGTCTTTCCCTCGCTGTGCTGAAGCTTCTCGCCTGGCGACCATCCGAGCGGCGCCCAACGGCCCGAACATTCCGCTGCCCCTGGACGCCACGACGACCGTCAAGTTCTACTACGACCACAAGAGCCACTGGGTCACCAGCGACCGGAACGCGACGATCGCGGTCGCGCCGGGAAGCTTCCAGTCCGAGCTCGGCTGCGCCGCCGACTGGGATCCGGGCTGCCTGCGCTCCTGGCTACAGGATCCCGACGGTGACAACGTCTACACGTTCGAGACCAGCGCGTTGCCCGCGGGCGGGTATGAGGCGAAGGTCGCCATCGGCGAGAGCTGGGCCGAGAACTACGGACAGGGCGGCGTGCGGGACGGGGCGAACATCCCGTTCACCGTGCCGGCCGGCGGCGCCAGGGTGGTCTTCCGCTACCAACGTCATCCTGCGGCTGCGCACGTTCCACGACGACATGACCGCGGTGAGGACCCGCCTCTACAGCGTCGAGAGGGCCGGTCAGCAGGTCGTGCCGATGGAGCTCGCAGCTGCCGGCGTGCCCTGCTACCAGTCCGGGCTGGAGCCGGAGTCCTGCGACTTCTGGCAGCTGAGGCTGCCCGACGACGTCGTCAACGACGTCGACGTGCTGTGGTACCGCTTCATCGTCAGCGACGGCGCGGACACCGACTACTACGGCGACGACACGGCGGCACTCGACGGCGGCCCGGGCGCGGCGTCGGACGAGGCGGTCGACCGCAGCTATGCGCTGTCCGTCTTCGACCCGGACTTCACCGCCCCCGCCTGGGCCCGCCAGGCGTTCATCTACCAGATCTTCCCCGACCGCTTCCGCAACGGCCGGGCCGACAACGACCCTGAGACGGGCGACATCCGGTACGACGACCCGGTCATCGACCTGTCCTGGGGTGTACGGCCCGAGGGCTTCTGCCGGAACTACGCCGACGCCGCGACGAACTGCCCGTGGCGCTTTGACGACACACCGCCGAGCACGAGCCCGGCGAAGGAGCAGCCGCGCGGGCGCGACTACTTCGGCGGCGACCTCAAGGGTATTGACCAGTACCTGGACTACCTGGCGAACCTCGGCGTGACGGCGATCTACCTCAACCCGGTCTTCGACGCCGGCTCGAACCACGCCTACGACACCCAGGACTACACCAGGATCGATCCCTACTTCGGCACCCAGGCGGACTTCGACAACCTGGCCAAGCACGCCGGAGAGCGGGGCATCCGGCTCATCCTGGACGGCGTCTTCAACCACCTGTCGTCGGACAGCCCGATCTTCGACCGCTACCACCACTACGCGACCGAGGGCGCGTGCGAGTCGCCCCGTTCGCCGTACCGGTCGTGGTTCTACCGCGGCGTTGATGAGCGGCGGGACGGTCCGGGTCGAGGTCCCGGCGAACGGCGCGCTCCTGCTCGCCTCCGGCCGCACCGACCTGGCCCCGCCGGCCGCGCCGGGCGGGCTGCGCGTCACCGCTGAGGCGGCCGGGCAGGTGTCCCTGGCGTGGAGCCCGGTGGCGGGTGCGGCCGGCTACGAGGTCTACGCCAGCCCACTGACCGGCGGGGGCTATGTCAAGGCCAACACCGCACCGGTCCACGGCACGAGCTTCACCGTCACCGGCCTGGACAACGCCCGCACGTACTTCTTCGTGGTGCGGGCCGTGGACGGCCCCGGCAACGCCAGCGGTTGGTCCAATGAGGTCAGTGGGGTCCCGCACCACCCCATCGGCTGGGCGAACCTGCAGTGGCCACCGAGCCTGACCCACCCGATCTCCACCACCAACCGCACCAGCCCGATCTACGGCCAGGTCTGGTCGACGGGGTCACCAACCAGCCCGGACCCACCCCGTCCCTGCGGGCCCAGCTCGGGTTCGGCCCGGACGGCTCGGACCCGGCCGGCGACCCGGCCGCGTGGACCTGGGTCGAGGCGCAGTTCAACACCGACGCCGGCAACAACGACGAGTTCCGGGCGTCCCTGCTGCCCGAGTCGGTGGGCAGCTACGACTACGCGTACCGCTACACCGTCACCGGCGGCCGGGACTGGGTGTACGCCGACCTCAACGGCACCGGCGACGGCTACTCGCCGGCCCAGGCGGGCTCGCTCACCGTCGTGCCGAGCGGCGACACGACCCCACCTCCGGCCCCGGCCGGGCTGGCGGTCACCACCGCCTCGCCGGCAGGGGTCGGGCTGCGCTGGGACGCGGCGGCCGACCCCACTCTGCACGGCTACGAGGTACGCCGGGCCGGCGTGTCCGGTGGGCCGTACCAGACCGTCGCCCTGGTGACCGGCACCGAGTACGTGGACACGACGGTCACCGAAGGCGGCACGTACTTCTACGTGGTCCGGTCGGTCGACACGTCGTGGAACCGGTCAGTGCCCTCGAACGAGGTCAGCGCGACCGCGCAGCTGCGTACGGTCACCGTGGTCTTCACCGTCACCGTGCCGGACTCGACCGACGGCACCGGCCGCTCGGTCTACGTCGCCGGTTTCCTCGACCGCCTCGACGGCGACCTGCCGCAGTGGGACCCGGGCGGTGTGGTGCTCATCCGGGTCGACGCGACGCACTGGCGGATCAGCCTGACCGGCAAGGAGTCAACGCAGATCGAGTACAAGTACACGCTCGGCGACTGGGACCACGTCGAGAAGGGCCCGCCACCCGCGTGCGCGGAGCTGCCCAACCGCCAGCTCACCCTGGCCTACGGCGGCAGCGGCGTCCAGACCGTCAACGGCACCGTGGAGGCCTGGCGCAACGTGGCCCCGTGCGGTAACTGACTGCGGCTGGCGACGTGCGGCACGGCACGACGCCTGCTTGACAACCCGCCGCGGGTCGCCAACGTGTGGTCAGTGTGACTGATACGTCGACGACCCGGACGACGCCGACGCCGCGTACGCCGCTTTCGTCGCGGCGGTCCGCGGGGCGTTGGGCTGCTCTGGCCGTTATCCGGCTGATATGCGTACCCCACAGTAGAGGTTGGCGACGTAGACCTGGGGTCGTCCGCCCGGGTCGAGGAGATGGGGGCCGTCGCCCTGACGTACCGAGCCGAAGTCCAGCTGCCGTCCATCGGTAGCGTCGTGCAGTACGAACTTACATTCACTGTTGCCGTTGAAGTCCACGACCTGTACGGCGATGGGCCCTCCGACTTCGAAGGCATCGGTGTCGCCACCTGAGTCCTGAGCAAACGGCAGCACTGCCTTTCCTGGGCCGGGACGCTGAGTCACCAGGCACCCCGGGTCACTCGCTTCCCACCTGAAATCGCCCGACTCATGCACTTGGAACGACTTCGCTCCGTAGATATCATCTAATATCCTCTTCTGCCCACCACCGTCGGTTCTTGCCACAGTGACGTCACAACCATTGTCCATACCCGAGATGTTGTCGCGGATGACAAGCCGCCACGGGGAAGTCGCTGTGAACTCGCCCTGTCCCCGAACTCCCCCTTTTCTGGCCGTGTCGCTGTCCGCAATCAAAAGGACGGCCATAGCGGCAACCACGAGCACCGCCACGGCTCCGGAGGCGTAGACCAACCGGCGGCGCTGAAGGAGCGCCTGTGTACCCCAGCGACGGGTTGGCGGTCGCTGTCGACGAGCGGCCCTAAGACCACTCAGGCTGTCCGCCGCGAAGATCTCCTCCGAGTCAGCGTTCGGCCGTGCGGCCTGCGGCACCTGGGACACCGCTTCCGTAGGTCTGGTCCCCGCAGATTGGTCAGCTGGCGGCGCCTGGCCCGCAACAGCAGGCGTCGGTTCGGCTCCGACGGGCGTCGGCGCATCGCTCGAAGTGCCCTGGTCCTGGTCGACGGCCACGAGGGCAGCCGCCGCTGCCGCCGCCACCGCGCGGCTGTCGTCGTTGGCGAGGCGTTCCAGGGCGAGCGTGGCGGCCAGCGCCAGCCCGGCGTGCCTGCCCCGCTGTAGGCGTGCGAGCTCCCGCACCGCGCCCGAGCGGATGTGGGCGAGCGGGTGGTCGATCACTTCCTGCAGCTCGGGCGGCAACGGCGAGGGCGTGACGACGGGGCAGCTGCGACGGGCCAGGTAGAGCTCGCCCTGCATCTCCACGTCGCGGCTGGGCGTCTGGTTTGGGTTCTGTGCCCGTACCCGGTCGAAGACATAGTCGTAGAGTTCGTTGAGCGAGACCCAGCCGTCCTGGTCACGGTCTGCGTCACCCGTGGCCAGGCCCTCAACAAGGGCGGAGGTGAACACCGACGGCCGCGGGCTATGGTCGTCGGCGAGCTGGTCTCCCTCGAAGGCGTACTCCATCGCGCTGGATGCAGTAATGACCGCCCGCCCCCGCCCGCCGCCCAGCCCCCCGCCGGGGAAGCTGTCCAGCACATTGACGTCTGCGGTCGCCCGCACCGTCACGCCCTGGCTGAACGCGCCGCCATAGCAGCAGTCCAGCAACAGCACGATGCGCCGTGACCGGCTCACACGCATGCAGCGCTGGACGAAGTCCGCGGAGATCGCCGATGAGGCGAGCCGGTTCGGGCGGGTGTTGCAGGCGGCGAAGAACAGCTCCCCGGACTCGCTCTTCAGCCCATGACAGGAAAAGTGCAGCAGGAGCAGGTCCTCGGCCCGGCTTTCGGAGAACAGGTCCTCGATCTGTGCCTGGATGACGTGGGCAGGCTCGTTGCGCATCACGTGCACGGCAAAGTCGCCGATCTGGGGATCACCGAGGACTCTCGCCAGCGCCTCAGCGTCCGCCGCGGGCGCCAGCAGGTGCCTGAGCCCCTCGTGTTCGTACTCGTCGTTGGCGACGATCAAAGCCTTGCGCAGGCCGGCCACTAGGTGCCATCCCGTGCGGCGTGCCGGCTGACGAACAGGTCGACCAACCGTTGCTGGTCCGCCACGGTCGCCTCGGAAAGCTCCAGCACGTCGCCGTCGATCTCCAGCCGCACCGTTCGGCGGACGCCCTGCCCGCGCGCCAGCCACTTCCGGACGGCGAGAACGACCTCCCGCAGGCCCTCGGCGGAACGGCTCAGGGTGACCAGCAGCCCACCAACCGCCACCACATCGAACCCTCGAGTGCCCGGCGGAGGTGCACCGGCCGGCACCGCACGCACGTCCTCCACGTCAAGCTGCAGCAACTCCCGGCGGAGAAAGCTGGTCAGCGCGTCGAGCCGATCCGCGTCCGCGCCGTCCTCAGATAAATGAAGTCGCAACTCGTCGCCCACAGCTTCCGTCCCTTCATGATGGGCAACACTGCCTCCAAGATGCACCCGCCAGCGGACCGAGAGCAATCAAATGGCAACTGTGCCGGGTACCTCGGTCCCTCGGAACTGAGCCCGGGCGGGTCCAGCCTCTTTCGGTCCATGACGGCAACCGGGCCGCTGACAAAGCATATCGCGGCCGTCGAGACGTATTGCCGACGATTCCATACCGATGGAGCAACGGGTGCCTTACCTTCCGCGCCGAAGAGGCAATGCCACGCAGCCTAAGCCGATCATGGTGTTTAGGTGCGAGTTTGTGGCGCTTCTGAGTCACGGCCGCATCGGCGGGTGCGGTGTGGTGGGCTGGCGGGTACCGGGCCGGGCTGGTGACGTTTGACCGGTGGCCGGGTGTGGCTGCCGGGCGTCCGCTTTTGTCCTTTGAGGATGTTCTTATGGTGCCCGGTGGGAGCTGGTGCGGGGGTATCCGCCTGGACGGGCGCCGGTGGTGGGGGCGTCAGGGGCCAGAAGCGGATGGTCGCCGGCCCGCGGTGACGGATGCTGGCGGCCTGGCCGGGTCTCTTGACGGGATAGCTGTTATGGCGGGCGCGTTTGACCGCGCGGGGGCAGCTGCGGTCCCGGCGTGGCGGGTTGGGCCGGTCCGCGATCTCGGCCAGGACCTGGGGCATCGCCATATCCCAGTCCTCAGGGGGGAAAGCCGCCGTCCCGGTGGCGGTACGGCGGACTAGATGTCGCGTAATGATGTCTCGTTTACCGCTAATTCGACCAGCGAAACTGCGTTGACCTGCGAAAACGCGGTCTCCGCGAGGAAAGTCAGATCAATTACGCGACACTAGGCGCAGGGCGCGGGTGTAGCTGATCCGGTCAGGGTCCAGGCTGGCGGCCTCGGCGGCGCGGGCGACGAGCACGGCCAGGGCGTAGTGCACGCTCAGCCAGGCCCAGATCTCCTGCCGGGCGAGGTCCGGCAGCCGCGAGCGCAGCACCCTGCCAGGCCCCCGTAAGTGGGTCTTGAGCTGGTCGTTCGCGGTCTCAGTGCGCCACCCGTGATGTACCCCAATCGGGTGATTCCTCTCGGTTCCGGTAGTGATCGACCGTGAGGCGTTGTTGCTCTTGGTGTCATTGATCGATCGTCTGGCCGCGGATCGGGGTGAGGCTGGATGTCGGATGTCGATCGGCCGCCCCCCAGAGCCCGGTATGGCCGGTACTGCCGCAAGCAGCTCGGACGGCGGTGGTGCGGCTGCTGGGCGCCATGGCCAGCCGAGCCGCGTTGAGCTGCGGGGACAACGGCCATGACCGGGCTGGCCCAGTACCGGGCGTGGGGGCAGGCAGACAGCAAGATCCGGGCGGAGTATCGCGACCGGCTGGCGGTGGTGTATGTGCGCCAGTCGAGCCGCCAGCAGGTACTGGAGCACACGGAGTCCACACGGTTGCAGTACGCGCTGCTGGAACGGGCGGTGGGACTGGGCTGGGCCCGGTCCCGGGTACTGGTGATCGATGACGACCTGGGCCGCTCGGCGGCGACGGCGGACTCCCGCCCGGGTTTCGCGCGGCTGGTCACACAGGTGACGATGGGTCGGGTCGGGCTGGTGCTGGGGACCGAGATGTCCCGGCTGGCGCGCACCGGCCAGGACTGGCATCAGCTGCTGGAGCTGTGCTCGTTGTCCGCCACCCTGCTGGCGGACAGGACAGCCGAGCTACGCAGCCTGATGGACGAGCAGCGCCGCGCGGGCGTGCAGGTCGCGGAGGTGCAGGCCACTGCGCTCGATCCAGAGCTGCAGTTCAACCTCGCGATCTGGGATGGCACCAGCGCCTGGGAGGCCAAGCTGAACGCCGGTGGCGAGATCATCGGCACGCTGGTGACTGTGAACGGTACCGACCTGAGACGGCTGGGTAACGCGTTCGAACGGTGCTGGGCCACAGCCGGCGTCGCTGGCCGCAGACGCGGCGCGCAGGCCACATGACATAGTCATTTCTCGATGACACTGCTCACTGCCGCCGTCGTCACGCTGGTCGTCTGGTCGATCAGCCTGATCCGCTCCGTACGCCTGCGTGCCTTGATCTACAGCTTTCCGCTGCCGATCACCCTGGTACTGCTCACAACCGGCCTGGCCGTAGACGCCCAACAGCTGGTGGGAGTGGTGCTGCTCAACGTCTTCATCGCGGCCGTAGCCTGGGCACACCACGGGCGGCGCTGGCCCATCCTGCTCGCGGATCTGGCGGGTGTCATCGTCTACGTCACCGGCAGCTGGGCGCTGCTGCGAGCCGGCGACCTTCCGTTCATCCCGGTCCTGGCCTCCACCTTTGCCTTGTGGACGCTGGCGGTCATCCTCACCCGGCGGGCAAGGATCTCACCGGCCAGAGCCACCGGTCACCCGCCGGCCGACAACCGGCCCGGCCGCAACGGCCTGCGTATGCCAGCCAAGCTCCTGGTGCTCGCCGCCGGTGCGCTGCTCATGGTCTGGCTCAGCCAGCAGCTGCACGGCATGGTCGTCACATTCCCCTACTCCGGTGTCCTCGTCGTGGTTGAGGCCCGGAAAGAGCTGGTTGAGTTCCGTGCTCATTTCGCTCGCAACAGCCTGGCCCTGCTCGCGTTCTTCACCGCGTACTACCTGGCCCAGGACGTCTCCCGTCCCGTCGCCACCGTGGCTGGTTGGGCGGCCTTCTGCTGCTGCGCGGCGCTCCTGCACCTGGGCGGCCGACGGGTCAGACACCGCGTAAGGCCACCCAGCCCGTACGTCCGCGGCCCTGCGACACAGGATGATCATGACGGAGGATATGGATGACCACTATGCGGCCACCCCTCTACGCGATCCCGGCACCATCCCCGGGGAGGTTGAGCATCATGCCGTGTCCACGCGGTGATGACGCGCTCGACGGCGAGATGGCCGCGCTGCGCCGGGCAGGAGTCGACGTGCTCGTATGCCTTCAGCCCGGGGCAGAGCGCGAGCAGCTGGGCCTGGCTGGCGAGCCTGCCGCGGCGGCACGCGCCGGCCTCCGCTTCCACGAGCTCCCGGTCCCGGACTTCGGGGTGCCCGACCGGGTGGCCGCCGAACCGCTGCTCGCCAGCCTCGCGGCTGACCTGGCGGCCGGCCGGCACGTGGCGGTGCACTGCCGCGGCGGAGTGGGCCGCTCGTCCGTGGTCGCCGCCGCCCTGCTCATCCGCCTCGGCCTGCCGGCCGACCAGGCGTGGCCGGTGATCGCCCAGGCGCGAGGGTGTGCGGTGCCGGAAACCGGGCAACAGCGACGTTGGCTGGCGGACTGCGGCCTCGACGGCACGTGACCGACACCTTGGGTTAGCCGCCCCGGGAGCCGACCCGGCCTGGTCGAGGGGGTTAGCCGCTCTTGTCCACCAAAAGGTTGGCCAGTGCCTCGTCCAGGTGCGGGTGCGTGAAGCGGAACCCTGCGGCAAGCAGCCGCGCGGGTATGGCGCGACGACCCGTGAGAGCCAGGGCAGGATCGGTGCGGAGAAGGACCGCCCCGAGGCGGACCAGCGCCGCTGGCGTGGGTGGAGCCGGCGGCCGGCGCAGGATCTTGCGCAGGGCGGCCATCAGCTCGCTGTTGCGTACCGGGTGCGGGCTGGTGGCGTGGATGAGGCCCTCACCCGCGCCGGTCGCCGGGGCGAGCGCTTCCCGCACGATGGCCAACCAGTCATCGACGTGAACCCAGCTGACCCACTGCCGGCCGGAGGCGACACGGCCGCCCAGCCCCCAGCGCACCAGCGAGGACAGCCGGTCCAGTGCCGGCGTGTCGTTGTCGAGCACGACACCGGTCCGCAGGACCACGAGACGGTCGGCGCGGGCACCAGCAGCGGCGGCCTCCCAGGCTCGGGCCACGCCCGCCATCTGAGGCGGGCCGTCCGCCGGTGTGACCGACTCGTCCAGCACCCGGTCACCCGCGTCGCCGTAGATGGCAAGGGTGCTGACCTGCACCAACACTGGTACGGGGGCCGGCAGGCCCGCCATCGCCGCGACCAGCGCGCGGGTCGGCTCGACCCGGGAGCGGGTCAGCAGCTGCACGTTCGCCGGGGTCGGCCGCCGGTCGACCAGCTCACCGGCCAGGTTGACCACCGCACTGCCGTCGAGCTCAGCGCCCCACGCACCAACCGTTCTGCCGTCCCACTCGACCTGGCGGTACGGGCGGTCTGGACGTACCCGCCGGGTCAGGACGACGACCTGGTGCCCTCGTCTGCCGAGGTCGTCGCATAGCCGTCTACCCAACGCACCGGACCCACCCGCGATGACGACCTTCACTGCGCCAGCGTATCCGCCGGCACCGCCTCGCCCCCGACGCACGCTCCCGGCCTGGCCACGTTGGACTGTCTGGCCGGAAAGCGGTGGCGGGAGCAGAGCCCCAGCGCCGATGATGGTCCCGTGTCTCCTGAGTGCTCCGCCGATGTGGGCGTCGATCCGTAGTCGGTCGACCCCATCGGTTCAGTGCACCCAGGAGTAGACAATCGTGGATACGGAACATCTCGCTACCCAGCCTGCCCGCGAGATCGCCTGCGACGAGTCGGGCTGGGAGGGCGCCAACCTCGTCGCGGGAAGCTCGGACGTCGTCGCGTACGCCAGTGTGCGGCTCAGCGCCGAGACCGCCGCGGAGTGCATGCACAAGCTCAGCGTCCGACCAGGACACTCCGGTCATCAGCGGGCCCGGGAGTGCAAGGCGTCTCATGTGCTTCGGGCGGGTCGACGGTCTACCGTAAGGTGGCTGCTCGGCCCGGACGGACCCCTCTACGGCAACGCCTCGGTCCATCTCACGGAGAAGGCCTACTTCGTCGTCGGCAGGGCCATCGACCTCTTCCTCGGGCACTCCACCGACGCGGCGAGCGCGGGTCTGGTCGTGGACCAGCGGCTCGCCGCAATGGCGCTCACCATCTGCCGGCAAGGTCCGGCGGCGTTCGGCGATGACCGGTGGCGGGCCTTCCTTGTGGCGGCCAACGCGGTCCTGCGTACGTGGAAGCCACGGAACGTGCGCGAGCCGGTCGACGACTTTGCCGGTCTCGTCGAGGCGCTCCGGCAGCTCGGCGACGACGACCGGGTCAACGCGATCCTCGACGAGCTCCGGCAGGCGCGGCCCAATGCCTACGCTGCGCGCGCTCGGCTCCTCGACAACCGGGTCGTGCAACCGGCGCTGGAGCCCTTGATCCCCGCGCTGGCCAGCACGATCCTCCACTGGGCCCGGGCGGGTCATCCCATCTCGATCGTCCACGACGAGCAGTCCGCGCTGACCGAGCGACGCGTGCGGCGGCTGGAGCGTCAGCTCCTGCCGTACGGACAGCCTCTCGCGTTCCGGCAGGTCGACTCGCGCTCGGATGCTCGGGTGCAGGTTGCCGACGTGCTGGCCGGAGTCGCCCGCAGGGTAGCCGCTGACGAGCTCCGCGGCCCTGGCGCCGGGGAGCTGGGCGGATGGCTCCGGCCGTACGTCGACCCGACATCGCGATGGTGCGACGAGCGAAGCTGGGCACGCCTGGCACCCACTGGACCGGCAGCATCCGGACACCGTACGCACCCCGACCCACTGGGTCGGCCAGGTGCAGCGCCACCATCGGCACGGTGAAGCCCAAGCGGTTATCTGCGAACCGGGCCTCGGGGAGCCCGCTACACCGGCGGCCCACCGCACGATGTGTGCCGCGAGCGGACCGCTGTGGCGTACCCACGACAGGTGGGTCAGGTGGGCGGCTCCGGCCTCCGCCGGCCCGTAGCGGCACCGGGTGACCGATGCGTTAGGCAGCTTCTCCAGCAGGTGCTCCACGGCCTGTGGCGGCGCCTGCCGGTCACCGTCGACGCCCACGCTGAGCACCGGAAGCCGGACCTGACGCAGGCGCGGCTCCAGCTCCGGCAGGCCTGCCACGGCGTACCGTCCGGTCCGCGCCTGGCGTCCCCAGTCGGCGACCAGCCCAGCCGCCTGCCGGGCGCCGAAGCCGGCCGCGGGCAGGTACCCGAGCAGGCGGCTCACCGCCACCATCAGCTGCGAGCCGACCAGCACCCGCGCCCCGCCCAGCAGCCCGTAGCGCGGAAAGTACGGCGTGGAGGTGGCGACCAGGACCAGGCCAGTGACGGCGGTCGGCTCCAGTGCCAGGTACAGCGTCGAAAGCTGACCGCCGAGACTGTGGCCGAGCAGGAAGACCGGTCTGGCGGGCAGGCGTTCGCGGACGGCGGCGAGCGTCTGCGGCCGGTAGTACCTGGCCCACACCCCCAGGGCCGGCCACACGACAAAGAGCGGGTCGGCGGCGCCAGGCTGGTCCCGCCGGACCAGCAGCCCGCCGACGGTGCTGCCGTCGTGCAGCGGGACGTCGAGCTCCTCCTCTGTGGTCTTCGGCTGCTCGCTCATCCCTCCCCATCTCCACGATCATCGCATTCAGCCAATGTCCCGAGGTACCGATGAGCCCGGACCCGGCTGCGGCATATCCGCCGCATCGGGCCGCCCAACGTTATCGTGAGATTGGTATACGGCGCGGGGAGCACAACCGTCACCCGTGAATGGGCATCTCAATGTCGCCTAGGGCAGCCCAGCATGGTCGGGACCTGGCCGCGGCGCTGTCGGCGACGCTCGGCGGCCTACCCCCGTGGTGGCTCCGGCCGGCGAGGTCCAGCCCGGGTCGCCTCGTCGGGCCCACCGGGCCGGGCTTCACCGCGGCAGCCTGCTTCATCGACGGCGTCGGCGAGGTCGCCAAGGGCCCTGCGTGCTTGACCCGGGTCATCAGGTTTCCGAGGCGAACCAGGACGGCGAGTCGAGGGGAGGGTACCGGTGCAGAGCTACGGCATCTGGGATCTCATCTACCGGTACCTGCTGCCCGACTGGTGGGTCATTCCGGTCTACACCACCATCACCGCGTGGATGGCGACGGTGGCGTGGTGGCGGCGAGCGCAGCGGCTGGGCCGGGACTGGGCGCGGCGGTTCCTCGTCCTGCTGGAGGATGGGCCGAGGCTGCGCCTGTACGCGTTCCGCGCCGCGGTCGCGTTGCCGTTCTTCCTCGTGCCGTTGGCCATTGTGGTGATGTCGTATCTGCTGGGATGCGGAGTCTGGGCAGCGTTCCACGATGGACAGGTCGGTATCGCGCCCAACGCGGTCAACCTGGCGGCGCTGGCGTACGGGACCGGCGGTGTCGTCCTCGTCGCCTGGGCGTACAAGAAGGACATAGAGCTCTTCCTCGGCGGTGCGCTGTGGTACGGCGCGGTCGTCGGGATCCCATGGGGGCTGCTGGCCTTGGTGAACCTCCTCTTCGCCATCCTGGATCTGCTGACGGATGCCCTGTTCGGCACCCCCGAGTGGGGCAGGCTGTGGCACGCGCTGGGCATCCTCGCCGTGGCGGTCGTGCCGAGCGTGACACTCCTCGTCGCCGGCTGGTCGGCGCGCAAGGGTTGGGACCTCATCACCGGCCGCTGGGCCGACGAGGAGGACCACGAGCCCAGCGAGGCGTAGGGGGAAGCCGGTAGTCCCGTACCGGGTGTGGGGTCAGCCGCCCACGGCGAGCCCGAACGGTCGCACGACGACCCCGACGATGAGATCGGCGGCGGCGTATGGGTCGTCCAGCAGCAGCCGGCGCACCTCACGGACGTCCGTGCCGCGCAGGACCAGCACACCGGTGTCCACTGGTTCTCGTGTCGCCCCGGCCAGGAGCAACGTCCCCCCGTCGGCCAGATCGCGCAACCACGCGAGATGGTCCTGCCGGTACGGCATTCGTCGTTGCTCCATGCCCGCCACGTACGTATAGATAACTAGAAATGTCGATAAGGTCCCGGCCACGGGGACCATCATGCCGCCGGCGGTCAGGTACGGCGTAGCACCAGCGTCACAAAGCCCAGCACGTTGCGGTACCCGCACAGCCACTGGTCACGGTGCTCCCGGGCGACGGTGAGCGCCTCGGCGGAGTCCGGATGACCGGGGTTGTCCAGCGCCCACCCGGTGAGCGAACCGACCCACGACCACTCGTAGTTGTCCCACTCGGCGGCGTCGCTGACGTGGGCGTACACCGGTGTCCAACCGGCTTGTTCGGCGGCGGCGACCAGGCCGGCGAGGTCGGTGAGGTCCTGCGGCGTCACGTTGAGCGCGGCCAGCGCCTGCGGCGTCGGCGGAGCCTGCCAGAAACCCTCACCGACCAGCAGGACGCCGTCAGCGCGCACGTGCCGGCCGGCCAGCCGCAGCGCCGCGGCGAAGCCGCCGAACGCGTGTGTCGACCCGACGCACAGCACCAGGTCGTAGTCGCCGTCGGGCACGTACGTGCGGACGTCACGCTCGTGCAGGGTGAGCCGGTCGGCCAGACCGCGCTCGGCGGCGGCTTCCGCGGCGCGGTCCAGGGCGTACCGGCTGACGTCTACCGCGTCCGCGTGGCCGTCCGGGTAGTGGGCCAGGGCCTGCAGCGCCCAGGCTGCCTGCCCGCAGCCGAGGTCGAGGATACGGGCCGCCGGCTGCCGGTCCGCCCGGCGCAGCAGCCGGTTGACGTTGACACCCAGGATCGGGGCCGCGATCGGGTGGTGCGCGTGCGCGATGCTGCTGAGCCGTTGACGGTCCACCGCCACAGTGAACATCAGGGGGCATGCCTACCGTGAGGACATGACTGACGTCGGTGACTTCGCTCGCCTGGTCACGGGCGACCACGGCCTGTGCGTCGTGTCGACCCTGCGACCGGACGGCACGATCCAGGCCACGGTGGTGAATGCCGGAGTGCTCGACCATCCGCTGGCCGGACGACCCGTGGTGGCGTCCGTGGCGATGGGCGGCAGCCGCAAGCTGGCCAACTTGCGGGTCCGGCCCCAGGCGACTGTGGTCGCCCGGGTCGGTTGGGAATGGGTGGCCGCCGAGGGCCGTGCCGAGCTGGTCGGCTCCGACGCCTGAGGGTCCACAACACCCCACCAACGGCACGAGCGTACGCCTCGCGGAGTGAGACCGGTCCGGCGCTGGCCGGGCCGAGGAGGTCTGGTCCGCGGCGGAGGAGGACGGCTCAGCCGCCGCTGTTGAGGTCGGTGACGAGGGTACGCAGCCAGGACTGGGCCAGCGTGGGCTCGTGGCCGATGGCCCGGGCCAAGGCCTGACGGCCGGACCGGCTGCGGCCGTAGGCGACGAGTGCCGCAGCTTCGGCGAGCGCCTGACGGGTGCGCTGGTCGCGGTCGGGCCCCGCCGCCTCGGCCAGCCACCGCTCGGGTCGGAACGACCTGGTCAGCTTGGTCTGCTGGTCACCGAGGTACGACCAGACCCATGGATGCAGCGACACGTTGACGACCGCACGGGCCGGCAGCTGACGCGTCCACGCCGCGTGCTGCTGCCAGCGGTACGTGTTCGGGCTGGTCCTCGTCCGGCTCGTCACCCCGACGAACCGCATCTTGCGCCGGATGACCGGCCAGGGCTGCCGAGCCTCGTCGACCCAGGTCCGCAGCAGCTCGAACAGCTCGGTGAAGGTCGCGCCGCGATACACCACGTCCACGAACGTGACCGGCCGACCGCGCCGGGCCAGGGCGGACGGGGCGAGCCCAACGGCGGCCAGGATGCGCCGGGCCTGAGCCTGCTCAGCCGGGGTCAGCGGGCGCCGCCGCCACCGGCGCCAGGACCCCACTCCGGGCCGCTGGAAGGACAGCGGTAGCCGACGCAGCCACCGCTGGTCGCCGTGCCCAGCAAGGGCACCGCTGAGCAGGTCGAACATCGAGTCCAACGACCTGCCGACGAAGACCAGGTCGCCGTTGCCGCTGCGGGCGAGCACCTTGCCGGCGCATGTGACCAGGTCATCGAGGAACCACAGGTCCGGTGGCATGGTCGCATCCAGCAGCGATCCCAGCTGGTCGGGCGTGACCAGGTCCCACCGAAACGGCAGGCTCTCCTCAGCCGTCCCACGCATCCGGTCATGATGACAGGCGGCCTCCGACCCGAGCCCATGGGCAGCGCCAACGGCTTGACGGCGGTAGACCTTGACGGCGACGGCACGGAGCCGATAGAACCCAAAGGGTTATAAACTAAGAGGTTATGGAGCTATGCGCCCGATGCGCTGGACACGACGTTCGCTGCACTGGCCGATCCGGCCCGGCGGACGATCCTGGCCCGGCCGGCGTCCGGCGACGCTACCGTAGCTGAACTGGCCGCCCCGCTTGCGATGAGCCAGCCGGCGGTTGCTACTGCCGGAGAGCTTCCGGCGGCTCGACACACTGCTCGGCCGCCTCGACGACGGACAGCCAGGGGAAGGACGCGATGACCGGTGACCCACCGGCCGACCGGTTGGACGCCGGACCGGGCCAGGCCGTCTACAGCAGGCGCATCCTCGCCATCTACGACACCGGCATCATACGCATCGCCCAGCCCTTGGCGTGGCGCTGCCCGAGCAGCCGGATCCAGGCGCTGTACGACACGTACGCCTCAGCGGACCACCTCGACGTCGGGATCGGCACCGGGTACTTCCTCAACCGGTGCCGGTTCCCGGTGCCGGCACCGCGGATCACCCTGCTCGACATGAACGCCAACTGCCTGGCCGTGGCCGCCCGGCGGCTGGCTCGCTACCAGGTCACCACCCACCAGGCCAACGTGCTGGAGCCGATCGCCCTGCCGGCACGCAGCTTCGGCTCGGTGGGCATGAACTGCCTGCTGCACTGCCTGCCCGGCACGCTCGCGGACAAGGCTGCGGCGCTGGGCAACGTCAAGGCGTTGATGCGCCCGGGTGCACCCCTGTTCGGGAGCACCGTGCTGGTCAAGGGGGTCCGGCACAACCTGCTCGGCCGGATCCTGGTCGACGCGTGGAACCGCCGGGGCATCTGGAGCAACCGGGAGGACGACCTCG
>Ga0075420_100000476_pt1 | contig 31863 bp, 24 predicted proteins | sample SoiMetdeltSBSDD4_FD_75296 | JGI IMG/M metagenome (GOLD analysis project Ga0075420, IMG submission 75296) | Bulk soil microbial communities from a Populus tree surrounding site in Tennessee, USA - Soil MetaG P. deltoides SBSDD4 | ecosystem: Environmental > Terrestrial > Soil > Tree plantation...
GGCCAGCTCGGTCTTGCCCACTCCGGTCGGGCCGAGGAACAGGAACGATCCGATGGGACGCTTGGGGTCCTTGATGCCGGCGCGCGCCCGGATGACGGCGTCGGCCACCGCCCGCACGGCCTCGTCCTGGCCCACGACGCGGCGATGCAGCTCCTCCTCCAGCCGGAGGAGCTTCTGCATCTCGCCCTCCATGAGCTTGGAGACCGGAATCCCCGTCCACCGGGCGACGATCTCGGCGATGTCCTCCTCGTCGACCTCCTCCTTGATGAGCCGTCGCCCGCCCGTGCCCTCCAACTGCTTCTCGGCGTCTGCCAGCTCCCGCTCGAGCTGGGCCAGCGTGCCGTACTGCAGCTCGGCCACGCGGTTGAGGTCGTACGCCCGCATCGCCTTGTCGATCTCGAGCTTGACCTCCTCGATGCGTTGGCGGATCTGTCGCGGCCGCTCCAGCGCCGCCTTCTCCCGCTCCCATTGCTCGCGCAGGGTCTTGGCCTCGGCCTGCAGCCGGGCCAGCTCCTGCTCGAGCTTGACCAGTCGATCGCGCGAGGCCGCGTCGGTCTCCTTCTGGAGCGCGTTGCGCTCGATCTCCAGCTGCAAGATGCGGCGCGAGATCTCGTCCAGCTCGGCCGGCATCGAGTCGATCTCGGTGCGCAGGCGGGCCGCCGCCTCGTCGACCAGGTCGATCGCCTTGTCCGGCAGGTAGCGGTCGGTGATGTAGCGGTGGGAGAGGACCGCCGCGGCCACCAGCGCGGAGTCCTTGATGCGGACGCCGTGGTGGAGCTCGTACCGCTCCCGGAGCCCGCGCAGGATCGAGATCGTGTCCTCGACCGACGGCTCGTCGACCATCACCGGCTGGAACCGCCGTTCGAGGGCGGCGTCCTTCTCGATGTGCTTCCGGTACTCGTCGAGCGTCGTGGCGCCGATGCAGTGCAGCTCACCCCGGGCCAGCATCGGCTTGAGCAGGTTGCTGGCGTCCATGGCGCCCTCGGCGGCGCCGGCCCCCACCACGGTGTGGAGCTCGTCGATGAACAGGACGACCTGGCCCTGCGAGTCGGTGACGGCCTTGAGCACGGCCTTGAGTCGCTCCTCGAACTCTCCGCGATACTTGGCGCCCGCCACGAGGGCGCCCATGTCGAGCGCCACGATGCGCTTGTTCTTGAGCCCCTCCGGCACGTCGCCCCGCACGATGCGCTGGGCCAGCCCCTCGACGATCGCAGTCTTGCCCACGCCCGGCGCCCCGATGAGCACCGGGTTGTTCTTGGTGCGGCGCGACAGGATCTGGATGACGCGGCGGATCTCCTCGTCGCGGCCGATCACCGGATCGAGCTTGCCCTGCTCGGCGAGCGCCGTGAGATCCCGGCCGTACTTCTCGAGCGCCTCGTAGGTGCCTTCCGGCGCCTGGCTCGTCACTCGCTGGCCGCCCCGCACGGCGGCCAGTGCCTCGAGCAGCTTCTCCCGCGTGAGGCCTGCCGAACGCAACGCCTCCGCCACCGGGCCGGTCTTGACGACGTCGACCAGCGCCAGGAGCAGATGCTCGACGCTGACGTACTCGTCCTTCATCTGCTGCGCCAGCGCGTCCGCTGCGTTCAGGACCTCGTTCACCCGGGGCGCGATGTAGACGTGCCCGGCCGGCGCGCCGCCGCCCGTCACCCGCGGCAGGCGCTCGATCGCCTGCTGCAGCCGCTGCGCGAGCGCCGCGGGATCGGCGCCGGCCTTCTGCACGACTCGAGCGGCGACGCCGTTGTCCTGGCCCAGCAACGCGGCGCCGAGGTGCTCGGGCTCGATCTGCTGCTGGCCCTGCCGCTGGGCGGCCGTCTGGGCCTGACGGACTGCCTCCTGCGCCTTCTCGGTCATCCGATTGGGATCCATGAGCTCCCCCCAAGGCCTTTCGTCCTTCGCTCGATCGGCCTCAGTATTGGCGCGCAGAAGTGTCCCGGCGTCCGGGAGTCGTGTCCGCCGGTCTCGATCCGTTCAGGCCCGCGTAGGGGCTTCTATCGACGCGGGAGGCGCACCTCGACGAGGTCGTCCACCGCCTCGAACGTCGACTCGGTGCCCCAGCGCACCAGCGCCACGTGGGAACTGCCGAAGACGAGACCCATCACCGTGCCGATCTCGACACCATCGACACGGCGTACGGGTTGATGCAGATCGAGAACGCGACCGCGACGGGAGGAGTCGAACCTTCCTCTGGCACCCGGACAATCGGCCCTAACACGATGACCGCGCCACCCATGCGCTGCACGAGAACCGCATATTCCGCCGCGCCGCCTTCTCTCGGCCATGTTCGACCCTCCCACCGTTCTGCCGTGTGCGAGAGCGATGCCACGCACGTCGCTGAGCCCCAGGGCGAGAAGCACCACCCAGCGAGTCAGCGGTGTCCCACCGTCCGGACGCAGTGCCCTCGCATCCCGGCGCCATCGCGCCGCGGACCACGAGTCAGGCATAAGGTGAACGTGTTCCACCTCTCGACCCCCGGAGGCGCTCGACATGGATGGCCCGATCCCGAACCGTTGGAGCCCCTATCTCCTGAGCGTGCTGCGCATCGTCGCGGCCGTCACGTTCATCTCACACGGCACTCAAAAGCTGTTCGCGTTCCCCGTCCTCGAGCCGCGCAACCCCGTGCCACTTCTGTCGATGCTGGGTCTGGCCAGCGCCCTCGAGATCGTCGGGGGATCCTTGATGTTGCTGGGCCTGTTCACCCGCCCCGTCGCGTTCGTGCTGGCCGGTGAGATGGCGTTCGCGTACGTCATGGCGCACGCGCCGAGGAGCTTCTGGCCGCTCTTGAATGGCGGCGAGGTGGCGGTCCTGTTCTGCATGATCTGGCTGTATCTCGCCGCCGCGGGCGCCGGTCGCTGGAGCCTCGACGCCCTGTGGCTCTCCCGACGTCGACCGAGAAGCTCTTGACCATCCGCGACGAACTGGTTAGAGGAAGAGGACGGGTGGGGTGGTGGACCGGCAGGGCGTCTCCCGACCCCTTCACGCGAAGGAGTGGCGATGATCGTCGACTGGCACGTGCACGCAGGTGAGGCTGAGTTCTTCGAGCGTTACCCCAAGTACATGGACGCCTTCAAGCGCTTCTGGGAGCCGTTCATCCGCCTCTACCATGTCGATATGTTCAAGATGATGAACCAGTCGATCGACGCCAAGCTGAAGATGCTGGCGGAGGCCGGGGTCGATCGCAGCGTGTTCATCGGCCTCGATCTGGCCCCCGACTTCGACTTCAAGATCCCCATCGAGTACCTGGCCGAGCTGGAGCGACGGTATCCCGACAAGATCACCGCCTTTCCGGCCCTCAATCCCAAGAAGGGCCTCGAGGCCGCCCTCGACGACATCGAGGAGATGGCCTCCCTCGGGATCAAGGGCTTCAAGGCGTTCCCCTGCTTCTGGGGCGATCCCTCGGACCGCCGCTACTACCCGCTCTGGGAGAAGGCCTCGGAGCATCGGCTCATCGCGATGTTCCACATGGGGTCCCAGATCGCCCCCGGCGCGCGGCTCAAGTGGTGCCAACCCTACCTGCTGGACGACGTGGCCATGGACTTCCCCGACCTGACCATCGTCATCGCCCACATGGGCTGGCCCTGGATCGCGGAGACGGTCATGGGACTCGGGCGGAAGAACCCCAACGTCTACTTCGACACGGGCGCCCTCCGGCCCAGCCTCCACTTCGGCGACGTGGACTTCACGGCGAAGGAAGGCATCTACAAGTACATCGAGCGCCAGATCCCCGGGAAGATCCTCTACGGCAGCGACTTCCCCAACGGAGATCCCAAGGAGATGGTCGCGGGCTTCAAGGCGCTGCAGATCGGCGAGGAGTTCCGCGGGCGCTTCCTGGGAGACAACGCTCGCCGGTTGCTCGGGCTCTGAGCACGTCGCGGTCGCGGCGCGCGCGAGGCGGTGCGGCACCCTGGCGCTCGACGACATCGGCGGCGTATCGTATCATCCGCCGAATCCCATGACGACCGAGCTGCCGAAGACGATGCGCGCGATCGTGATGCACCGCCACGGCGGGCCCGAGGTGCTCACGCTCGAGCGCGAGTGGCCGCGGCCCGTGGCCGGCCCCGGCGAGATCGTCGTCCGCGTGAAGGCGTGCGCGCTGAACTATCTCGACATCTTCACGCGCGCGGGCATGCCCGGCGAGCCGACGCCGCTGCCCCACATCACGGGGGGTGACGTCGCGGGCGTCGTCGCGGAGAGTGGCCCCGGCGTCGCCTGGCCGCCGGTCGGCGAGCGCGTCCTGCTGAACCCCAGCTGGGGTTGTGGGCGGTGCGAGTACTGCCGCGAGGGCGAGACCACGCGCTGCCTGCGTGGTCACATGCTGGGCGAGATGGATCCCGGCGGACTCGCCGAGTACGTGAAGGTGGCGGCGGCGCAGGCGATCACGATCCCGGCCCACTACCCGTTCGAGCTCGCGGCCTGCCTGCCGGTCGCCTGGGGCACGGCCTGGCGCATGGTCGTCACGCAGGCCGACGTGATCCCGGGCGACGTCGTGGTCGTCACCGCCGCCGCCGGCGGCGTGGGGCTCGGCGCCGTGCAGCTCGCGAAGCTCCAGGGCGCGCGGGTCGTGGCGCTCGCCTCGAGCGACGCCAAGCTCGCGCGCCTGAAGACCCTCGGCGCCGACGAGACCATCAACTACGTCGCCGACGCCGACTGGGACCAGACGGTGCGCCGGCTCACCGCCAAGCGCGGCGCCGACGTCATCATCGAGACGGTCGGCGAGAGCACGTGGGAGCGCTCGATCCGTGCGCTCGGCAAGGGCGGGCGGCTCGTCACCTCCGGCGCGACGTCGGGACCGATCGGCCCCACCGACATCCGGTACCTGTTCCGGCGCGAGCACCGCATCCTCGGGTCCAACGGCTGGACCCACAACGAGCTGCTGCGCCTCGCCGCCCACGCCTTCGCGGGCCGGATCACGCCGGTCGTGGACCGCGTGCTCCCCCTCGAGCGGACGGCCGAGGGCGAGGTGGCGCTCGCCGGCCGGGAGGTCTTCGGAAAGGTGGTCATCGTCCCCGATGCTGCCTGACAACCTCGGCTACCTCTTCGACGCGCCGCTCCGCCTCGCCCCGGACAGCCCCGTGCTGTTCCAGGAGGAGGTCCGCCTCACCTACGCGGACCTCGACGCGCGCTGCAACCGGATGGCGACGGGCCTCGCGCGGCTCGGCGTCGGCGCCGGCGACCGGGTCGCGCTCATGTTCTCGAACGACTTCCGGTTCCTCGAGTCGCTCTTCGGGCCGATGCGCCTCGGCGCCGTCTCGGTCCCGCTGAACACGCGGATGGGCGACGAGGCGCTGCGTTACGTGGTCGAGGACGCCGAGGCGACGGTCCTGGTCGCTAACCGCGCGATGGCCGAGCGCGCTCGCGGGCTCGCGCGCGGCCTGATGCGGCTCAAGCACGTCGTCATCGACGACCCCGCGGCCGACGGCGCCCTCGCCTACGACGAGCTCCTCGCGAGCGCGTCGCCCACGCTCCCGAGGCGCGCGACGGCGTTCGACGACGTGTGCATGCAGCCCTACACCTCGGGCTCGACCGGCAAGCCCAAGGGCGTGCTCCTCACCCACGGCGGCCAGGTGTGGAACGCGGACATCCTCCGCAAAGCGATGCTGATCGACGACACGGAGCGCGCGCTGGTCGCGGTCCCGCTCTTCCACAAGAACGCGATGGCCGGCGCCGTGAAGCCGTTCCTGCTCGCCGGCGGCTCGATGGTGATCCTGCCCGGCTTCGACGCCGCCGAGGTCATCCGCGCCATCGACCGGTACAAGGTCACGTACATGACCGGCGTGCCCGCCATGTACAAGATGATCCTCGCCCAGAAGGACCTGCTCGCCCGGCACGACGTCTCGAGCCTCCGCTTCGCCGTGTGTGGCTCCGCCGAGGTGCCGGAGGAGCTGCTGGACGAGTTCACGCGCGTGTTCCGGGCCGGCATCGCGGAGAGCTACGGGCTCACCGAGGGCGGCCCGGTGCCCGTCACCAACACGCGGTGGGGCTTGAAGAAGCGCGGCAGCTGCGGGCTCGTCTTCCCGGGCTCCGACGTCCGCATCCTGAACGAGGGCGGGCGCGACGTCACGCCGGACGAGGTGGGCGAGCTCGTCGTCCGCAATCCGGGGCTCGCCCGCGGGTACTGGAAGCTGCCCGAGGTGACGGCGCGGAAGTTCCAGAACGGCTGGCTCGCCACCGGCGACCTGATGCGCCGGGACGCGGACGGCTACCACTACTTCGTCGGCCGGAAGGACGACATGATCAACGTGGCCGGCGAGAACGTGTATCCCAAGGAGGTCGAGGAGCTGCTCCTCCACCACCCGAACCTCCGCGACGCCTGCGTCGTGCCCGCGCCCCACGGGGTGAAGGGCGCGGTGCCGGTGGCCTTCGTCGTGGAGCGCGCGCCGGGCACCACGACGGAGGACGAGGTCAAGCGGTTCTTCCTGGAGCGCGGCGCGCCCTACGCGCACCCGCGCCGCGTGGTGTTCCTCGAGGCGCTCCCGCTGGGCGGCACCGGCAAGATCGACCGCACCGCGCTCAAGCAGCGCGCGGCGACGCTCGGGGTCGGCGCGTGAGCGAGACGCTCGGCTTCGGCCACTCGCCGTACATGCGCTTCCTCGGGCTCGTGCTCACCGCTTCCGAGAAGGGCCGCGTGGAGATTCGCCTGCCGTTCCGCGAGGAGTTCCTGCGCCAGGACGGCTCGGACTGGCTCCACGGCGGCGTGGTGAGCGCGCTCATCGACATCGCGGGCGACTATGCCGTCATCACCGAGGTCGGGACCGGCGTCCCGACCATCGATCTCCGCGTCGATTACCTGCGCCCGGCACGCCGCGGCGACCTCGTGGCGACCGCGCGCACGCTCCGGGTCGGCCGCACCGTGAGCGTCGCCGACGTCGAGGTCCGCGACGGCCAGGGGACGGTCGTCGCCGTCGGCCGTGGCGTCTACGCCTCACCCAGGTCGTGAGAACAGGAGGCCGTTCATGAGCCAGGTATCCCGCCGGCAGTTCCTCCGCACCGGGGCCCACGCCGCCGCCGTCACCGCCCTTCTCCCGCTCGTGCCGCGCGTCGCGCTCGGCGCCGAGGAGATCAAGATCGGGGCGCTGTGCGAGCTGTCCGGCCCCGCCTCGACGATCGGCAGCCAGCAGGCCCTCGGCATCCAGTTCGCCGTCGACGAGATCAACAAGAACGGCGGCATCCTCGGCAAGGGGCCGGGCGTCAACGGCCGGCCGCTGAAGGTCATCGTCGAAGACACCGAGACGAAGGTGGCCACCGGGCTCGCCAAGGCCAAGAAGCTCGTCGAGCGCGACCGCGTCGACGCCCTGACCGGCATCATCTTCTCGGCGATCTCGCTCTCGGTGCAGGAGTACATCAACCGGGACGCCAAGATCCCGTTCCTCAACGCCGGCTCCGGCAATCCCGCGATCTCCGAGCCGCCGGCCTGCGGCAAGTACACCTTCCAGGTGCTGCCGAACTCGCGGCAGCTCGTGCTGCCGAGCCTCTTCGCGGCGAAGAAGCACGGGCCGAAGTGGTTCTTCATCGCGGACGATTACAGCTGGGGCAAGCTCTCCGTCCAGCTCACCAAGGACGCGATTAAGCTCGGCTCGCCCCTGGAGGTCGTGGGCGAGGAGTACTCGCCGCTCGGCACGACGAACTACGCGCCCTACGTCACGAAGGCGATGGCGGCCAAGCCGGACGTCCTCTGCCTCATCGTGTTCGGCGCCGGCTACGCGCGCGTCCTGAAGCAGATCGCGCAGATGGGCGTGAAGACGCACATCCACCACAACTTCTGGTCGCAGATCGACGCCAACGCCGCCGGCGACGCGGTGCTCGGCATGACGGCCGGCGAGGCGTACCTCTTCGACAACCCGAAGGTCCCGCGGGCCTCGCAGTACGCCGAGGCGTTCCGGGCGCGGCACAACAGCTGGCCCGACCCCGCCGCCGCGCGCGGCTCGAACGCCATCGAGCTCATCGGACTCGCGATCCAGAAGGCGAACGGCACGAAGCCCGATGCGATAGTGAAGGCGCTTGAGGGGCTCGTCCACAAGGACTCGGTGATGGGCGAGCTGCGGATCCGGGAGTGCGACCACCACACGACGGGGCCCGTCTTCGTCGTCGAGGGCAAGAAGAACGACAAGTACGGCTACTACCCGGCCTTCGTCGAGCAGATGCCCGACCCGAACGCGCTCCTCGTGCCGTGCGGCAAGACGGGGTGCGAGCCGCTGATCCAGAAGGGCTGAGCGCGAGCGGTCCGGCGGCGGGCGTGATCCTCGAGACGCGGGGGCTGACCCGGCGCTTCGGCGGGCTGGCGGCGGTGAACCGCGTCAGCCTCGCCGTGGCCCCGGGTGAGGTCCGGTCGATCATCGGCCCCAACGGCGCGGGCAAGACCACGTTCTTCAACCTCGTGACCGGCGCCCTCGCCCCCACCGCCGGTCACATCTTCTTCCGCGGGAAGGACGTCACCGGCCTCGCGCCGCACGCGATCTTCCGGCTCGGCGTGGTGCGGTCGTTCCAGGTCTCGCACGTGTTCCCCCGGCTGTCGGTCCGCGAGAACGTCGAGATCATGGTGTACGGCCGCGTCCGCACCTCCGCCTCGCCCCTCGGGCGGAGCCGCGAGGGCGCCGGCGAGGTGCGCCGACGCGTGGAGGCCGCGCTCGACCGCCTCGGCATCGGCGACCGCGCCGGTGAGCCCGCGGGGACCCTGTCCCACGGCGACCGGCGACTGGTCGAGATCGCGATGGCGATCGCGGCGGAGCCCGAGCTGCTCCTGCTCGACGAGCCGACGGCCGGCATGTCGCCGGAGGAGACGAGGGCGACGGCCAGGCTCCTGCGCGGCCTCGCGCCGGCGATCACGCTGGTGATCGTCGAGCACGACATGAGCGTGGTGATGGCGATCTCCGATCGCATCTCGGTCCTCCACCGCGGCGAGGTCCTGGCCGAGGGGCCGCCGGCCGCCATCCGCGAGAATCCCGAGGTCCAGAAGGTCTACCTGGGCGGCGGCGCGCCGTGAGCGCGATGCTGACGCTCGACGGCGTGACGGCCGGCTACGGCGACACGACCGTCCTCTGGGATGTATCGCTCGACGTCCGGGCCGGCGAGGCGGTGGCGCTCCTCGGGCGCAACGGCATGGGCAAGACCACGACCCTGCGCGCGATCATGGGGCTCAACCCCGCGCGCGCGGGCCGCATCGCCTTCAAGGGGCGTGACATCACGCGCCTCACGCCGTTCCAGATCGCCCGCTGCGGCATCGGCTACGCCCCCGAGGGCCGCCAGCTCTTCGCGCCGCTCACGGTCGTCCAGAACCTCCGCATCCCCTTCGTCAACAAGCACCCGGACCCGCGGCAGTGGCCCGCGCAGCTGGAGCGCGTCTTCGCGCTCTTCCCCGTGCTGCGTGAGCGCTCGCGGCAACACGCCGGCAGCCTCTCGGGCGGCGAGCAGCAGATGGTGGCCATCGCCCGCGCGCTGGTCGGGGGCGACGAGCTCCTCGTGCTGGACGAGCCGACCGAGGGCCTGGCGCCCACCGTCGTGGCGGCGATCGTCGAGGGGCTCCGCACGCTCAAGGCCCAGGGCCAGACCGTGCTGCTCGTCGAGCAGAACGCGCACACCGCCTTCGCCGTGGCCGACCGCGCCTACGTGCTGGAGAAGGGGCGGATCGCGCTCGCGCGCGCCACGGCCGAGCTCCGGCACGACGCGGCGGCGGTCCAGCGCTATCTGGGCGTCGACGCGTGATCTTCGTCCTCCAGGTCCTGAACGGCCTCACGATCGGCGCCATCTACATCCTGCTCGCCTCCGGCCTCACGATCGTGTTCGGCCTCCAGGGCATCGTGAACGTCGCCCACGGCGTCTTCTACATGCTGGGTGCCTACCTCGCCATCGATCTCTACCCGCGGATCGGCTTCGCGGCCACGCTCGTCGTGGTCTTCCTGATCACCGGAGCCCTCGGCCTCGTCCTCGAGCTCGTCGGCGTCCGCCCCCTCGTGCGCTGGAAGCGGCACGGTATGCAGGTGCTCGTGCTCACGCTGGGCGTCGCCATCATCGCCAGCGAGGTGACCAAGCTCATCTGGGGCCCGGTGCCCCGGCTCTCGGAGGTGCCCGCGGCCCTCGCGGGCGCGACGACGATCGGCCCCATCGTGTATCCGACGTACTGGCTGTTCGTGATGGGCTTCACGGCGCTGTTCATGACGCTGCTCGCGCTCGCGTTCTACCGGACGACGCTCGGCATCCTCGTCCAGTCGATCGCGCTGAACAGCGAGATCGCGCAGGCGATGGGCACCAACGCCCCGCGCATCAACTCGCTCGTCTTCGCGCTGGGCACGGGCGTGGCCGGCGTGGCCGGCGTGCTGGCCGGGCCCATTCTCTCCGTCTACCCGACCATGTGCTTCGACCTGCTCATGATCCTGTTCGTGGTGGTGATCCTGGGCGGGCTCGGGAGTCTCCTCGGCATCGTCGTGAGCGGCATCCTGATCGGCCTCGTGAACGCCTTCGGCGTGGCCTACCTCACGGGCACCGTGGGCAACATCCTCGCCTTCGCGGTGATGATCGCGGTGCTGATCTTCCGGCCGCTCGGCCTCTTCGGCCGCGCCGGGATCCTCAAGTGAGCCGCCGCACGGTCGCCGGTGCCGCGCTCCTGGCCGTCGCGCTCGCGCTGCCGCTCGCGCTCGCCGGCACCCGGTACGCCAACTACGTGGAGCACCTCGCCGTCCAGGTGATGCTCATGGGCCTCTACGCGATGGCCTGGGACTTCCTGAACGGCTACGTCGGGATCTTCTCGTTCGGGCACGCGGCGTTCTTCGGCACCGGCGCCTACGTGACGGCCATCCTGATCGTCCGCGGGGCGGTCACGTCGGCGCCGCTGGTGGTGGCGGCCGCGCTCGTCGCGTCCGCCGTCGTCGGTCTCGTCGTCGGCTACCTGGCCTCCCGGGTCGGCTCGGTCGCCGTGTTCCTGGTCACCTTCGCCTGCGCGGAGGCCCTCTACCTCATCGTGCTCGCCGATCCGCGCGGCATCACGAACGGCGACAACGGCCTGCCCGGGGTCGTGCCGGCGCACTGGCTCGGGCTCGACCTCACCGACCAGGTCACCTTCTACTACCTGGCGCTGACGGTGCTGGTGCTCGCCTACCTCGCGCTGGTGCGGATCACGCGCTCCCAGTTCGGGCAGGTGCTGCTCGGGATCCGCGAGAACGAGGTGCGGGTCCGCTTCGCCGGGTATCACGTCGAGCACTACGAGACCGCGGCCGTCGCCGTCTCGGCCGTCTTCGCCGGTCTCGCCGGCGCGCTGACCGCCCTCCACGAGCGCATCGCCTCCCCCGAGACCCTCGGGTGGGCGGTCTCGGGCGACGCCGTCCTCTACGCGACGCTCGGCGGCACCGGCACGCTGCTCGGGCCCGTCCTCGGCGCCGGCCTCGTCATCGCGGCGCGCGAGGTGCTGAGCGACTTCTTCCGCTCGTGGCTGATCTTCGTCGGCGCGACCTACATCGCCCTCGTCTTCTTCCTCCCCGGCGGCCTCTACCCGGTCCTCTTCCCGGAGAAGAAGCGCCGGTGACCTTCGACTTCCGCGGCAAGGTGGTGCTGGTGACAGGCGCGAGCCGCGGCATCGGGGAGGCAATCGCCACCGCGTTCGCCGAGGTGGGCGCCACCCTCGTCGCCACCGCGCGCGAGCGGACGTCGCTCGACGCGCTGTGTGCCCGGCTGGCGTCGACGGGGGCGACGGTGGAGGCCGAGGCGCTCGACGTCGCCGACGTGGCGGCGGCCGAGCGCGTCGTGGAGCGCCTCGTCGCCCGGCACGGCCGCATCGACGTCCTCGTCAACAACGCGGGGACCAGCGCGCGGCAGCCGATGGGCGAGGCGACCCCGGAGGTGTGGGACGCGATCTTTGCCACCAACACCCGCGGCCTGTTCTTCCTGACGCAGGCCGTCGGCCGCACCATGGTCGCGCGGTCCAGCGGCGCGGTGGTCAACGTGGGCTCGGTGGCCCAGGCCCTGGGCCGCCGGGAGATGGCGGCGTATGCGGCGTCGAAGGGAGGCGTGGCCCAGATCACGCGCGTGCTGGCGATGGAGTGGGCGACGTACGGCGTCCGGGTCAACTGCGTGGCGCCTGGCTACGTCCGCACACCGCTCGTGGAGCCGACGTTCCGGCGTCCCGAGCTGATGGACGAGATCCTCGCCCGCACGCCGATGCGCCGGGTCGCCGAGCCGCGCGAGATCGCCGGCCCGGTGCTCTTCCTCGCCTCGGACCTGGCGACGTACGTCACCGGCCAGACCCTGTTCGTCGACGGCGGCTGGACCGCCGGCTAGGAGGACGACGATGGATGCCAAATTCCTGCCGCCCGATACCCTGAACGAGATCGGCGTGCTGCGCCGCCGCGAGATCGAGGCCCGCATCCTGGCCCCAGTGATCAGCGCGCTCGCCGATGAGTTCGGCCGGGAGCGTGTGGTCGGCATCGTGCGCGACGTCATCGTGCAGGTCGCGCGCGAGCAGGGACGCGAGCTGGCGGGCCGCATGGGCGGCGACTCGCTGGGACACTTCGCCGCCGCGCTCGAGGACTGGAAGAAGGGCGACGCCTACCGCATGGACGTCCTCGAACAGTCGGACGAGCGCTTCGCCTTCAACGTCACGCGGTGCCGCTACGCCGAGATGTACCGGGCGCTCGGCATCCCCGAGGTCGGCGCCCTGCTCTCCTGCAACCGCGACTTCGCCCTGATCGAGGGCTTCAACCCGGGCGTCCGGCTCACGCGCACGCAGACCATCATGGACGGCGCCTCCCACTGCGACTTCCGGTTCGTGCGGACGGAGAAGACCGGATAGCGCCGTTCCATTTGCCCCCTGCCCGGCACGGTGATATCCGGCCCGGTGGATCCGCCACGCGGCGCGCCATTGACGACGTGAGCCAGGTCAGAACGCCTCATCGCGTGCGGCGCGATCGTCGGAGCACCCGACGAGCCAGTCCGGATGCGCGGCCGGCGAGGTCCACACCTGAAAGTGAAGCTGGGACAGCGCGAGGGAGTCCGTGAGGAAGAACACCTTGTCCCCGTCGGTGAGCACCTGGGGGCCCTCCTTCAGGGCCATGGCGACCGCGCGGTCCCGGCGCGACGCGACGCTGGGCACGCACTTCACGCGGGGCCGCGACAGGGCGCAGGCCACGGCGTTCACGCGCGGATGGACGACGGCGTCGACGAACCCGGGTGCGGCCGTGACCCGGCCGGCGTGCTCGCGCAAGAACCGCAGCTCGCCGGGTGGATCCGACTCCTCGGGGATGCGCAGTAGCCTCGCCCGGCGCAGCAGCCGACCGATCGACACGCGGCTCGAGTACACGGAGATCGGGATCGAGAGCGTGAGAGGACCGACCACCGGCAGCACGAGCCACCACGCGTAGGACGAGTCCAGCCAGTAGATGGCGGCCACCCAGACCCCGCCGAGGATCGTGTGGGCCCCGTGACGACGGACGGCCTCGCCCCAAGTGGTCTGGGCGTCCTCCCGCGGGGGGCTCTTCCAGTGCACGCCGAGACCGGTGAGCGCCGCCAGCACGAACTGCGTATGGAACAGCATTCGGATCGGTGCGAGCATGACCGAGAACAGGACCTCCATCACGACGCCGCCGGTGACGCCGAGCACGCCGCCAAACTGCCGGGCACCTCCCGCGACCGCGACGATGCCGCCGAGTATCTTGGGCATGAACAGCACGACGGCCGTCGCCACGAGAAAGCCCACGGCGGCATCGAAGTCCCACTTGGGCCAGATCGGGAACAGCTGCCGCGGCTGCACGAAGTACTGCGGTCCGATCACGGTCTGCAGCACGATGAAGGTGGTCGACACCACCAGGGACAGGAACCACAGCGGCGCGGACACGTACGCCATGACCCCGGTCATGAAGATGGCGCGGTGCGCGGGGTTCAGGCCTTGCCACAAGAACAGGCGTGAGTTGATGAGGTTGCCCTGGCACCAGCGGCGGTCGCGCTTCAGCTCGTCGATGACGTTCGGGGGTACTTCCTCGTAGCTGCCCGGCAGGTCGTACGCCATCCACACCTTCCAGCCCGCCCGACGCATCAGCGCCGCCTCGACGAAGTCGTGGGACAGGATCTCACCCGAGAGGGCGCCGCGCCCGGGGAGCCGCCCCAGGGCACAGTGACGAATGAAGGGCGCGACACGGATGATCGCGTTGTGGCCCCAGTAGTAGGAGTCGCCGAGTTGCCAGAAATGGAGGCCGGCCGTGAACAGCGGCCCGTAGACGCGGGTGGCGAACTGCTGCATGCGCGCGTACAGGGTCTCGCGCCCCGCCGCCCGCGGCGCCGTCTGGATGATACCGGCGGTCGGATTCGCCTCCATCAACCGCACCAGCGTCGTGAGGCACTCACCGCTCATGACGCTGTCGGCATCGAGGACGACCATGTACCGGTACTGGCTGCCCCAGCGTCGACAGAAATCCGCGATGTTACCGCTCTTGCGCTTGATGTGGTGCCGGCGCCAGCGATAGAAGATCCGTCCGAACCCGTCGACGGCGGCGCACAGGCCCAGCCAGGCCTGTTGCTCTGCCACCAGCGTGTCGGGCTCGTTGCTGTCGCTGAGGATGAAGAAGTCGAAGCGGTCGCGCAGGCCGGTGGCGGCCACCGACTCCCACGTCGCGCGGACACCGGCGAAGACACGCGCCACGTGCTCGTTGCGAATCGGCATGACGATCGCCGTGCGGGCCTCGGGCGGAATGGGGGCGGTCGGGGACCCGGACCGGGTGATGGCGTGGCGATCGCCCCCCAGGCACAGAAGCACGAACCCGCTCAGCGCGGTCCAGAACCCGAGCGAGACCCACGCGAACAGGATCGTGAAGAGGGTGAGAATCGCCACTTCCAGGGGCTGCTGCCCGTGGTAGGGCAACACGTTCGTGGTCATGAAGTACCCGAACGCTGCCGTCTGGGCCAACGCGAGAACGATGAAGACCGTCCGCCGCAGCGTGGCCGTCCGCGTGATTTTGCGACCGTTGGCCAGCCCGGACGTGTCGGTCGGCGTCGCGGCCGAGCGTCGTGCCCGCCAGCCCCCGAACAGGCGCCTCAGGATGGGGGCTGGCCAGTCGGTCGGAGCCATCGGCGTTCGCCGGATCGGTGGTGCGATCGGCGGGGACCAGACGCCGTCGTGTGCTCCAGCGCGTGCGGCGGCCTCGGGGGCGGCGAGCTCGAGCCGGCGACGCACCGAGGCGAAGGCGGTCTGGTGTCCGCCACCGGGCGTCCCCGCCAGCCCGTGGTGCAGCGTGGCCATCGCCCCTTCGGCCTCGGATTCCTGCTGGGCGAGCTCGAGCAGCGCCCCGCTGCGCTCGTGCGGAATCTCCAGCTGGTCCAGGTACCGCCGGCACGCGCGATCGGCGTCGGAGCCTAGTCGGGCGGAAGGACGTAGCTCCATGTCTCCGACAGGACCTCGTGACCGTGCTTCAGGTGGGCCCGGAGCTCCACCGGCTTGCCGCCGTCGACGCGGCGTACCCGCACGACGACGCGCCAGCCTCCGGTGGCCTCGTTACGCCGCGTGTTCCGTTCCAGCTCCTCGCCGTTCGCATCGATCCATAGCGCGACCTCCACGCTGGTCGTGGGCGGCATCCGCTTGAGCGACGGGCCCTCGAAGTCGACGTGGAACTCGACGCTTCCATCTGGGGCCTTGACATACCCGCGCCCACGTCGCGTCTCCCGCACCCAGGCGGTGGGCGGCCGGACGTGCGGGTCCTTCTGCCACAACACGCGATAGCCGTACACCAACGCTTCCTTCGGTCGCGGCAGGAAGTCGGGGACCCAGTACGCCACGATGTTGTCGTTGGTCTCGTCAGGAACCGGGATCTGCACGAGCTCGATCCGGCCGGGACCCCATGGTCCCTTGAGCTCCACCCATGCCGACGGGCGGAGATCGTAGCGTGCCTCCAGGTCCTCGTAGTCGCCGAACGACCGCTCCCGCTGCATCAGGCCGAAGCCCCGCGGGCTCGTCAACGCAAAGGACGTCACCAGCAGGCGCTTGGGATTGACCAGCGGGCGCCAGATCCACTCGTTCGAGCTCGTGTGGACGGACAGGCCGTCTGAATCGTGCACCCGCGGCCGATAGTCCTCGCGCCCCGACCGCTGGTTGGAACCGAACAGAAACATGCTGGTCAAGGGAGCCAGCCCCAGCTTGGCGACGTTTCTCCGCAGGAACAGACGCGCGTCCACGTCGACCGCGGTCGTGATGCCGGGGGTGAGGACGAATCGGTACGCGGCCGCTGCGCGGGCCGAGTCGAGCAGGCCGTAGATCGTCAGCGCCTTCGCGCCTGGCTGCGGCCGTTCGATCCAGAACTCCACGAAGCGCGGAAATTCCTCGCCGGTGCTCTCGGCGGTGTCGATGGCGAGGCCGCGCGCCGACAGGCCGAACCGCTGGCCCCGTCCGAGCCCCCGGAAGTAACTGGCACCGAGGAAGACCAGGACCTCGTCCTTGTACGCGGGGGTGTTGACGGGGAAGTGAACACGAAACCCGGCGAACCCGAGCCGACGCATGTCTTCGCGGTCGAGCTTGTTCTTCCCGAAGTCGAACGCGTCGGGATCGTACCCGATCGTGCGCACGCCCTCGGCGGTCACTTCGTGGATCGTGACGACGTCCTCGAAGAGGAAGCCGGGGTGGAAGAACATGATCTCGAACGGCAGCCTGGTGGACCGCCACAGCGCCCGCTCGGGCCGGAACCGAATATCCCGATGCTGGTCATAGGTCAGCGCCTTGATGCTGGCGGGAATGGTGTTGCCCGGCTTCTGATACGGCGCGGAGGCCAGCTTCGCTGCACGTGCAGCGACATCCTCGAACCCGAAGGCGTGCGCAGCGGTCGTCAGCAGCAGGAGCTGCCCGACGAGGGCGAGCGTCTGACGCACGACCGACCCGATCCGCCACGACAAGGTCCCGGCGCTGCCGAGACGGCGGCAGACGCGCCGAGTAGCCTGCCCTTGCAACGCTAATTGCCGCCGGGTGACACCCAGCTCAAACACAAGACGCGCCCCCTCAATCCGCCTTCACCTCAGCACGGAGGGCGCCCCGCCGGGGAACTCGTACCATCGATGCGATGAAACGCCCCGGCGCCAACTGCACCATCGCGCCGCAACCACCAACACCGAGGAAGGGGTGCAATCAAAAAGTACCTACGCCGGCCGGGGACGTCAAGCGCGCGCGTTCGCGGACGGATCGGCGAGCACGCGTCCGTTCGAGGCGATGACCCGGGCGTAGAAGAGGGCGCTGTCCTTGAGCGTGCGCTTCTGGGTCTGGAAGTCGACGTGCACCACGCCGAAGCGCTTGGAGTAGCCATGAGCCCACTCGAAATTGTCGAGCAGCGACCACACGAAGTACCCGCGCACATCGACGCCCCGCTCGATCGCCGCGTGGACGGCCATGATGTGCTGGCGCAGGTAGGCGACGCGCAACGGGTCGGCGAGACCGTCCCCCTCGATCACCGGCGGATCGAAGAACGCGGCGCCGTTCTCGGTGACGTAGATCGGCGGATTCCCGTACCGCTCCTTGACCCAGACCAGGGTGTCCGTGAGCGCGGGCGCGAAGACCTCCCAGCCGGTCTCGGTGTAGGTGGCTCGCGTCTGGACCGTCGGCGCCGCCTGCAGGGGCCAGGCGTGGGAATCGAACCGGGTGACGCTGCGCGTGTAGTAGTTGACGCCGAGGAAATCGATCGGCTGCCGGATGAGCGTGATGTCGTCGGCTGGCCACCGTAGCCAGGCATCGCCGAAGATCTCGGCCAGTTCCTCGGGAGAGCGTCCGAGGAAGATCGGGTCCAGGTACTGTCGGTTCATGTAGGCGTCGGCCCGGAGCGTGGCGGCCCGATCCGCCGGATCATCCGACGCCGGGTATTTGGGCTCCAGGTTCACGACGATGCCGATGCGGTGACGCCCCTCGGCGCGATAGGTCTTCACCGCCTGGGCGTGGGCTCGCAGCAGGTGGTGTGACGCGATCGGCGCCTCGAAGCGATTCCGATGGCCGGGGGCCAGCGTGCCGTGCAGGTAGCCGCCGTCGGTGACGACCCAGGGCTCGTTGAGAGTCGTCCACAGCTTGACCCGGCCGTCCAGCCGCCTGAACACGACCGCCGCGTACTCGGCGAACCACCCGGCGATGTCCGGATTGGTCCACCCGCCGAGGTCGTCGAGGGCGGCGGGAAGATCCCAGTGATACAGCGTCACCACCGGCTCGATGCCACGCTCGAGCAGGGCGTCCACGAGGCGCTCGTAGAAGTCCAGCCCCGGGGAATTGATCGGGCCTCGTCCCCGCGGCAGGACGCGGCTCCACGAGATGCTGAAGCGATACGCATTCGTCCCGAGGGTCCGCATCAGGGCGACGTCGTCCCGGTAGCGCCGATAGTGGTCACAGGCCACGTCACCGGTGGCCCCGTCGCGAACCAGGCCCGGCGTGTGCGCGAAGCGGTGCCAGATGCTCGGCCCGGCGCCATCGGCCGTGGGCGCCCCCTCGACCTGATAGGCCGACGTTGCCGTGCCCCAGAGGAAGTGCGAGGGAAACTCCATCAGGGCCGACCGCCGATCACGACCCTGGCCGGGACGTCCCGAACGCGGAGCTCGCTTCCCTGCCACCGAGCCGGCTTGCCGTTGATGCGGGTGTTGGCCGGCGGCGGCCCTGCGCCTGGCCAGACGAGCACGAATCCGCCGGGGGGTGCCGGGGCACTGCTCGTCACGTGCAGGACGACGTTGCCACCGTCGTTCCTCAGCGAGTAGCTCAGCGTCCCGCCGGCCGTTCGCAGGCCCTTCACCGTGATCCCCGGTCCTTCGAGCCACGCCGCTGGAACACCGCCGGCGAGCACGAGCGCGCGGTCACCCTCTCGTTCGAAGGCGAAGAGGTCGAGCACTGCCCGGATGAAGTCCGAGGCGACCCAGCCGTGCGGCAGGTCGCCCACGAAGCGCGGCTGCCGTGGATCGCGGCCGATCACCTCCGGCCACTGGTTCCAGGCCGCGGGCCGGCGATCGGCCATGAAGAACCGGAGGAGGTCCTGCGCCCGGTCTCGCCAGCCCAGGCGGATGAACGTGCCGACCGTCCGGATCTCGTAGGGCGTGTAGTCCTCCCACGCGCGACGGCCGTCCCGCCGGTCGACGAACTCGCGCCAGTACCGCTCGTACGTGGCAAGGACCAGGTCCCGCGGGAGGCGGTGGAGCTCGCCACCCGGGGCGATCGCGATCGTCGTGGAGGTGGGATCGAAATCGCCGAGCTCGGCCGAGCCGGGAAGATACGCAATCCCGTGCGCCGCGACGGTGTGGTGGAGCGACGCGGCGAGATCGGCGTGGAACTCGTCGCGCTGGGTCTCCAGCCGGCGCACGGCGTCGTCGCGCCCCAGGGCGCTCGCGATCGCGATGGCGCCGTGGTACCCCTTCAGCGCCCAGAAGTCGTCCCAGTACGAATGCATCGGTTTCGCGGAATAGCCCTCGTGACTGATCGACGCGGGAAGCAGTCCGTAGAACGCCCGGTCCGTCGACTGCAGCGTGGCCTCGGTGCGCTCGGTCTGTCGCAGCGACTCCAGGTAGCGCGCCGCCGCGTCGACGTGAGGCCACATCGCCGCCAGGAGTCGCCGGTCGTGCGTGTAGCGGTACACCTCGGCAATCAGGAAGATGAGCTCACCGGCGCTGTCGTGCTCCGGCACCGGGTCGGCGCCTCGCTCGTCGACGCAGCACGGAACCTTGCCGCTGGCGAACTGGTAGGGCGCGAACCATCGGAGGTACTCGGTCGCCACGCCAGCGTGGCCCATGCGCAGCAGCGACTCCGCGATCATGACGCCGTCACGGATCCAGGAGCGCGCGTAGGATCGCGTCCCCGGCCGCAGCACCGGGCCGTCGCGCGTGATCAGCACGTGCGCCAGCGCCGTGCGGAGGGCCGCCACCAGCGGCGCGCCTCCACCGGGCACGTCGATGGACACGCGATTCAGTCGCTCGCGCCATGCCGCGGCCACGGCGGCCTGTTCGCGGTTCATCCACGTCGTCGCGGCGTCTGTCTTGACGTCCGGCCGGACCATCGGCCCCGCCAGCGGGACGACGACGCCCACGGTCGTCCTGCCGCGTGGGGCGACCGTGAGCCGGTAGGCGAGCGCCGCCGAGGCGTAGCCGAGCTCGTCGTGGACCTTGGCCGACCCCGCCCAGCCGGGCGACGCGACAAGGCGTGGAATCGGCCCGGCGGCGAAGGGAAAGGTGCCAACGCGGTCGGGGCGGCGCAACGGGAACAGCTTTCGGTCGGTGTTGACGGAGAGCGCGGCGCCGTCCCAGGCGATGTCGCGGATGACACTGACGCCCCCGGGTGTGCTCAGGAACTGCGATGGGGGGTTCACTTGGAACGGACGCACCGCCAGGACGAGCTCGAGTGGCAGCGGTGCGTCCGTGAGGTTCCGGAGCTCGTAGCGAGCCACGAGTCGCGATCGGCCACGAGCGCCCGACGCAAAGGCTGAGACGCGCAGCTCCCACCGAGGTCGGCGCCACACGACGCCGGGCATCGGCAGGTAGTCGTCCATCAGGAACTGACGGGTCTCGACGTCGGGCCACCCGACGACTCGCGAGCCCTCCAGGACGAAGGGCTCCAGCGAGAACCCACCCCTGGAGACCTCGAGCGCTCCATCCTCCGACAGCAGTCCGCTGTCCTCGCCGCCGTCGACCCCCACGATGGTCCAGGTCGACTGCTCGCCCGACATCCCGCGCGGATACGTCCCGCGCGGCGACTCACGCGCCAGCGCCTCGAAGAACGCGTTCGCCGTCGCGCCGAAGGCGAGATCCTTCACCTCGATCTCGGCGAGCCCATACGCCCGGGCCACACCGTCGTGCAGGGCCAGCCGCAGGAACCGGGTCTCGGCCTCGGGCAACCAGACGGCGTCGGACCCGCCCCGCGCGCCGGTGACCCGCCGGACGGTGTGCCACTGGGCGCCGTCGTCCGAGAACTCCACGTCGTAGCGCGTGGCATGGGCGCCCGGGACCCACCGGAGGATCAGCCCGCCGAACTCCCGGGGTTGATGGAAATCGATCGTGAGGACCTGGGTGCGATCGGCGTCAGGAACGCTCTTCCACGCGGTCGCGGCGGACCCGTCGACGGCCAACACGGCATCGGCGCCGGGGGCCGAGGACGACGCCTGCACCGTCGGGGGCGGGCCGGTGTCGGCGCGGTCGGGAAGCTCGCGCAGCACCAGCTGGCTCACCTCGATCGAACCCCGTCCCCCAGCGCGACCGGCCGCCACCGCGAACTCGATGGCCGCAGCGCGCCGGAGGGTCCGGTCCTTCGTGGGGCCCCACGCGAACTCGATGTGGCGCTTCTTGATCCGAATCGGCTGCCACACGCGCGGAAACGCGAAGTCGTGCCGGTTGAACCACCAGACGTTGTCGCCGCTCGCATCCACGAGCTTGACCTGGAACTGATTGGGGCCCGCATCGCCCCGCACGTAGAACACGATCTCGTAGTTCGGCGGCAGGTCCACGGGTAGTGCCCTGCGGGCGAGCGCATACCCCGCGGTGCCGGCGAGGTCGAAGTCGAGACGCAGCGCTCGCCCGGCGGGACCTTCGGTGGCATGGACCGAGGCCTGCACCCCGTCGGACGCGACCGCCGTCCACGGCGACACGTCCTCGAAGGCATCGAGCACCCGAGCCGGCGACACGCCGGTCGGCTGGGCCAGCCCGCGCGCGGCCCCGGCCGGCAGGGTGAGCGCCAGCACCAGCAGCACCGGAAGCACCGCGTGCCGGTGGTATCGCGCCGATCCTCGCCGCGCGCGTCTCGTCATTCCTTGACGCTGCCGAGGGTGAGCCCGCGGATGTAGTAGCGCTGCATCGCCAGGAACACGAGCAACACGGGCAGCGTCGTCAGCACCGCGCCCGCCATCATCAGCTCGTTGTCCTGGACGTGCTCGCGCGAGAGGCTGGCCAGCGCGACGGGCAGCGTGTAGAGCTCCATGTCGTTCAGGACGATCAGGGGCCACATGAAGTCGTTCCAGGCGCCGAGCGATGTGAACACCGCGAGCGTCACGATGATGGGGCGGAGCACGGGAACGACGATGGAGCGAAAGATGCGGAACTCGCTCGCGCCGTCGATGCGCGCCGCCTCCAGCACGTCATCGGGAATGGACAGGGCGTACTGCCGCACCACGAAGATCCCGAAGATGCTGGCCAGGGCGGGGACGATGATGCCGCCGTACGTGTTCACCAGCCCGAGATGGCGGAGCAGGAGGAACAGGGGGACCATGGCCACCTGCGGGGGAATCACGAGCGCACCGAGCAGGAGCTTGAAGATCCGGTCCCGGCCGGCGAAGCGGAGCTTGGCGAAGGCGTACCCGGCGGCGACGTTGAAGAGCAGCGAGCTCAGCGTCACCGCCGTCGTCAGCGCCACGCTGTTGACGAGGTACCGGCCCATCCCCGCCTGCGTGAACAGCTCCCGGTAGTTCGCGAGGGTCGCCTGGCCGGGCAGCAGCGGGGGCGGAAACGTGCTCGCTTCGCCCGGCGACATCAGCGAGACCGAGAGCATCCACACGAGCGGGAAGACCGTGAGCGCCGCCATCGCCAGCAGGGCCCCGTTCACGAACGCCGCCGCGAGACGGCGCCTCACGGGACGTCCCATCGCGACAGCCGCAGCTGCACGGCCGTCACGCCGAAGATGAGCAGGAACAGCAGGAAGGCCACGGCGGACGCCGTGCCGAGGTTCCACCACTTGAACCCTTCCTCGTACATGAAGTAGAGCACGCTGACCGTGCTCTGCAGCGGCCCCCCCTGCGTCATGACGTAGGGCTCGGCGAAGAGCTGGAAGTACCCGGCGATGGTCAGGATGTTCACCATCGTGACGATGGGGGCGAGCGTCGGCAGGGTGACGTGGCGGAACTGCCGCCACACGGAGGCGCCGTCGATCCGGGCCGCTTCGTAGAGCGGCTCCGGGATGCTCTGCAATCCGACGAGGAAGATGACCATGTTGTATCCGAAGTTCTTCCACACGGCGAGCACGATGATGGCCGGCATCGCCCACGAGGGGTCCCCCAGCCAGTCGACCGGCGGGATGCCGAGACGGCCCAGGCCATAGTTGAGTAAGCCATAGTGCGGATTGAACAGATAGCGCCAGATGACCGCAACCGCCACCAGCGTGGTGACCACCGGGGCGAAGAGCGCCGTGCGAAACGCCCCCTGGAACCGGACCACCCTGGAGTGCAAGAAGAGGGCAGTTCCGAACGACACGCCGATCGACAGCGGCACGCCCACGACGACGAAGTAGAGCGTGTTCCCGAGCGCCTGCCAGAAGAGCGGTGTCTGGAGCAGCTGCGCGTAGTTGTGGAGTCCGACCAGGCGAAGATTGCGGTGATCGGCCAGCGCGTAGATGTCGAAATCGGTGAGACTCAACGCCAGGGCAGCCATGACGGGCCCGACGAAGAACAGGCCGATGACCACGAGGGCGGGCGCGACGAAGCACCAGGCGGCGCCGGCGCTCTTCACTCGGCGCCCTGTCGTGCGAGGATCCAGCGACGCTTCTCGAGAATCCGGTCCGCGCGCGCGTCGAGCTCCCGGGCGGCCTCGTCCACCGACAGCCCCAGGCGCACCGTGCGCTCGGCTACGAGGCGCATCTCGGTGGCGATGCGCTCCCACTCGGGGACCTTGGGCGCCGGCTTGACGCGCTCGAGTTGCTCGCGAAACGCCCGCGCGTGAGGGTCGCCCGCGAGTTCGGGATCCTGCCACGTGGCGCGTCGGGGGGGCAGGTCGCCAGTCAGCGCGTGAAAGCGACGCTGCACGGTCGGCTGCGACAGGAATTCGACGAGGCGCCAGGCCGCTGCCTGGTGTCGCGACGCCCGAAACACCACGAGGCTCGAGCCGCCCGCGATCGAGGCGCCGGGCCCGTCGGGTCCGGGCAACGGGGCCGTCGCCCAGGTGTGCTGCTGGTCGGCCGGCAGTCGGCGCTGCAGCTCGCCGATGTTCCAGGGCCCCGACACGTAGAACGCGAACCGGCCCCGGCCGAACTCGTTCCACACGTTCGAGATGGCCGCATTGCCCACGGCGGGCGCCCAGCCGCGCTGGAACATCTCGAGATAGAATGCCAGCGCGCGGCGGAACCCGGCGCTCCTGAAATTGCCCCACCGTCCGTCGTCCCGGAGCAGAGGCTCGTCCTGCTGCAAGGCGAGCGCGAGGAGCGGCTCGAACTCGTTCAGCGGAAGTAGGATCGCGTGACGATCAGGATGCGCCTGCCGCTCGATGGCGGCCAGCATCTGCGTCCACTGGGACCACGACCGCGGCGGTGCGGAGAACCCGGCGTCGCGCAGCAGATCCCGACGGTAGAACACCAGGCGCGTATCCACGTACCACGGCACACCATACAGCCGGCCACCGACCCGGTTGGTGTCCCAGATCCCGGCGAAGTAGTCGGCGGCGTCGACGATCGGGGAGGCCGCCGCGTACCGGTCGAGCGGTTCGAGCGCGTCCAGCGCGACGAGCTCGGGGAGCCACGTATTCCCGAGCTGGCAGATGTCAGGGGTGGCCTCGCCGGCGAACGCGGTCAGCAGCTTCTCGTGGGCGGCGGTCCACGGCAGCTGCTGGACCTTCACCCGGATCCCGGGATTAGCACGCTCGAACTCTGGCAGCAGCCTGGCGACCATCTCGCCCTCGCGCCCCATCGCCCAGAAGCGGAGCACGACCTCGGACGACGATGGGCGACCGCAGCCGGCGGCGAACAGCAGCGCCGCGGCGACACCGAGGACGAGGGCCTTGGACAGCGTCGGTCGAGAGCTACTGACCCGGGCCGGTGAGCCAACCACCCGAGAAGCCGGCCTGCTCGAGGCCTCGCCGCAGATACGGGTTCTTGCGCATCACGCGCCAGACGAGGGCGCTCCGGTAATTCTCGATCATGGCCAGCATGGCGCCCTGGTCGATTCCCAGATAGTCGCCGGCCACCCAGCCGAAATTGCGAACGTAGCGACCGTGCCGGAGCGGAACGTCGAAGAGGAAGGACCGGTTGAACGCGTCGAGAAAGCCGTACTTCGAGTAGATGTGCTGCCCGAAGCGGCGGTGCATCTCGAGGGTGGCCGGGACGACGAGCTCCGGCGCGAAGGGTATGGACGCCACCACGGCCGTCGGAGCGAGCGTGCAGTCATCGGTCTTGCCCGAGGGGTCGATGCCGCGCGCCGAGTAGCTGCGAAACGCCCGCCGCCCGCTGGCGTCCTCGATCTCGAGGTCGGCTGGTCCATCACTGGCCGTCAGCCCCCAGACGGTGGCTCCGTAGTCGCGGCACCGACGCGGGTTCGCGATGGCGTACGCCTGCTGCGCGTAGACCGCTCGCCGACTGTTCTCGAAGTAGTCGAGGCCGCGCCGCTGCATGTACGCATCACGAATGTCGCGGAGATCGGCCCACACATGGGTGTACTGATGCCCGAACAGCGGCGGGAAGGTCAGGTGCTCCTGGCCGAACAGGGCCGCCCACTGCTTGTCGTACGTGCTCGTCCACTCGGCCCAGGCGTCTCCGCTCACGGGAAACGTCGGGGAGCCGAGCGCCAGTAGGTACACCAGCATGGCCTCGTTGTAGCCGCGCCAGTCGTATCTGAGGAAGCCTTCCTCGGGTGACCAGCCGAGCGTGATCGCGGGGCCCTTCGGCTGTGCCCACCGCCAGTCGACGCGCCGGTAGATGGTGTCCACGAGGGCGCGAATCTCCACTTCCTCGGGGTCCGCGCCGTCGAAATAGGACTGACAGAAGAGCGCGCCGGCGAGCAGGATGGCGGTGTCCACCGTCGACAGCTCACTCTCCTCGAAGCGCTCCCCGGTCTTCATGTCCAAGAAGTGGTAGAAGAACCCGCGATGACCGGCGATACCGCGGGCCTCGGAGCCCTGTGGAGCCGCAGCGAGGAACCGCAGCGTCACCAGCGTACGCTGCCGCGCCTGCTGTCGCGTGATGTAGCCCCGCTCGACACCGACGGGATACGTGGTGAGCCCGAAGCCAACCGCGGCGATGCTGGAGTACGACGGCGTCGGATACCGGTCCGGAATCAGGCCGTTCTGGGGATTGGCGGTCTCCCAGAAAAACCGAAAGGTACGCTCCTGGAGCTCCAGGAGGAAGGGATCGATGACCGGGCTCGCCGGCAGCGAGACCGCCTGCGACGGCTTGGCATCCTGGGCCCCGGCGGGGACGCCCGCTGCGAGGAGCACGATGATCGACACGATCGTTGCGGCCAGTGTGCACGAGTGTGTCGAGCGCCGTTTGGCCATGGTCACCTGTCTTCGTCAGTCAGACCGAACATGGGCTGGACGCCCATAGGGAGCCGAACCACCCGGCTGGCGTACGACGACGACGTGGAGCGATCTTCCCCGTGTGGCCTCATGTCGGCATGGATTCGGGTTCCGGCTGTAAGCCGTGGGCAAGGCTGGTGCCATACGGGTTGTTGCAATGACTATAACGATTCTGACGACATAGCCGGACGATCATAATCGCGAACCGCGTGCATCCTCCGTCGTGACCGGGAGAATCTCCCTGGGTCGGGCGTTTTTCCCCGGCCGAACTGACCGGCTTACAAGGAAAATTCGAGCACGTTCCTCTCGCGGCCCAGAAGCGGCAAGAGGTCCGCCGAGGGCACCCGCCACCCCCCGGCGCGGTAGGGGTGCCTGTCACGGGTCGTCAGCGCCAGCTGCACGCCATTTACGACGACTGCAGAGGGGCCGAAGTTGGCCTGACGGACGCGATACCGAGCCTCCACCGCCCTTCCCAGCAGCGTCAGCTCCGCGATCAAGCCGTCGAGGCTGCGTGGCAGAACGGGATCGAGGACGACGTCACCGAACGTCTCGCGCACGCCCAGCAACGAGGCACGCACGGTGTGCAGGAACAGGCCGGGGCCGCTCGAGTAGAGCCGCCAGCCGCCGCGCACGGCCACCCGGCCGGCGCGCAGCTCGCCCCAGCGGGCTGCCGCCTCGAGCCGATCGCCAAAATCCGCGTCCGAGCTGGAGAAGTAGACGTTGCTCTGACGCGGCGCAGCACTGGCAACGACCGTCGTCAGCCCGATGGGGTTGCACGCTTGCAGCGCCCACCAGAGCGCGTCGGCGTCTCCCACCTTCCCCATGGCCTCGGCGTATCGAAGGTGAGCGTGCACGTACTGCAGACCGATCTCGCGGCCGACGTTGGCCGCCGTGTCGGCGCGCTTGAAGAGGCGCTCGCGGCCGCCGTGATACGTCGCCGGCTGGCTCATCAATCGCACACCGTCGGGGAACCGTAACTCGCGAGCCACGATGTCGAGATGCCGGTGCGCCTCCGCTGGCGTGAAGAGCTCGGCCAGCACCGCTCGCGTCATGGGCAAGAGACGATACCGGATGCCGGTCGTCCCGTCGGTGGGATGCAACAGGGGACGCCAGGTGCCGTCGCCTTCACGCACCAGGAACCCGGCCACCGTGCCGTCGGGCATCAGGTGGTGGTGGAAGTCTGCTCGCATGCGCTCCAGCAGGCCCTCCAGTCGCGACGCCCGCGCGTGCTCGCCCCCGCGCCGGCAGACCTCCGACAGCTGCCGGAACGTCTGAAACGCGAGAGCGATGGTCCAGGCGCTGACCATGCGGGTGCGCATCGTCGGGTCCGCAGGCTGGAGCGTGTCGTCCCAGTCACCGTCGCCGTAGTTGACGAGCGCCGTGCCGGGCTGGAAGCGCCCCTCGCAGTGAGCGATGACCCGATCGCAGTGGCCCCACAGGCTTTCGCGCGGGCCGGTCGGCTCGGCGCGGTCCGGATCCGTGTACCCGACCTCCTCGGCGAGGAAATCGAGGTCGTTCGTGGCTTCTGCGTAGTCGCAGAGGGCCTTGACGGGCCAGAGGCACACGTCGCCGTGGCTGTGCGCCTGCTGGATCATGTGAAACGGCCGGTGCATGAACCACTGCGGCCATCCGCCGTCGTGCGGGTTCTGTCGCGAGAACACCGTGGCCAGCAACCGTCGCACCGTCGACGTCTCGCCCGCGGCCAGCAGCCACTCGACGGATCCCTGGCAGACGTCGCGAACGCCCCACGCCGCGCCGCCATACTGCTCGAGCCCGTGCGGCGCCGAGAAGTGGATGCCCGCGTTGTGCGTGAACCACGGAAGAATCTCGTCGAGCCGCGCGACGGCCGAATCGAGCCCGCCCCTCAGTCGCACCGGCGCAGCCAGCGCGCGAGCCTCGGCCTGTCCGCCCGCCCACTCCTGCCGCGCCGCCGCCAGCACGGCCGGCAGCGCCCGGCTCCCCTCCAGGCATCCGAGCAGGGTGACGCCACAACGCGTCACCTGCCGTGTCTGAATCGCGGCATAGGGACCGCCGCGGCGAGCGCCGTCGGCGTACAGCAACTCGTCCCCCCCGAGCGCGGCGACGCTCGCGGGCTCCGCGGCGGCGACCGCGAACCCGAGACCCGGAAGCTGCCGTCCGGCCAACGTCCGGGGATCCACGATGCAGCCGATCCATCCGGCGTCCTCGTGGACCTGCAGCTCGCCGCCCTGGTCGAACTCGTTCGCACCGAGGGCAAGCTGATGCGTGACGAGAAATTCTCGGGGAGGGCCCGCGGCGACGTGCAGTTCGAGGAATGCCGCGGCCAGACGTGGTGAGCACCACACTCGAGCCTGCAGCAGACCGTCGTCGAGCCGATAGATCCATCGGACATCGCCGGGCGTCATCGCGAACGCCGACGGCACGCCGAGCTGCTGCCAGGCTCCCCCCTTGCGAACGAACACGCGCTGCCCACCGGCGCGCGCGAGGTTGAGATGATTCCGCACGACCGACAGCAGGCGTGCGAGGCTGGGATTGCCGAGATACACCTGCGCCGCGAAGATCCCGGCGGCGTAGGACGTCAGGCCCAGGTGCTCGCCGTCGATCCAGCGCGGCTCGCCGCTGCGCAGGATGTGCCCGTGCGGACGCAGCACCGTCGCCTCCTTGCCGCGGCTCACGACGTGCGTCGCGGTGCCATGGAAGAAGGCCAGCAGGGCGCCGTCGGCACCGCGCTCTTCGTGGCGTCGCGGACCGGGAAACCAGGTGTCCCAGTCGGCCGCCGCCGGCATCTCGCCGTGGAGCCAGGCCGAGCTGGTGAAGACGGAGATCGGGCCGGACCCCGTCGGCCGCCGGCGCTGAGGTCGGCCCCATCCCGACGTCACGAGCCCGGCCAGCCGTTCCGCGTCCGCGGCCGTCGACGCGGGGCGATGGTCCTCGAGAAAGCCCCCGAAGAACGCGATCTCCGCGGTGGCGCGCGGGTCGACGTCGATCATCCGACTCTGCAGGCCGGCCACGGCGAACTCGTACTGCCGTCGCCGGGACGGCAGGGAGGGCCGCCGCACCGCCAGCGGCTCGCCGGTGACGCGGTGATCGCCACCGAAGAACTGCCATCCGTCCGTGCAGAACGCCGCGGCGCCGGGCGCGCAGAGCACCGCGAGCCACGGGTGAAGCCCACCCGTCGTCGGCTGATTCTGACGCGCCAGGACCACCCACCCCAGGGCAGGATGCGCCACCGGGAGCAGGTCGAGATATTGCGAGACGTACGCCTCGTTGTTGCGCACGGCGGCCTCGTCGGCAAGGCCCAGGTCCTGGGCGTGGAGCCCATCGACCCGAAAAGCCGACGCCGAGCGGTTGCGCAAATGGATGCGCCAGACCCACGCGGTGACCTTCGGGTGCAGCGCGAACGTGGTCGTCGCTTCGAGCACTCCCGCACGGCTGGCTGTCCACGCGACGGCGCGCGGCCCGACGCGCCCGAATGCCAACCCTGGCCCCACGACTGGCGCCGACCCGTCGGCCTCGTCCGCAGGCTGTGCTCCCGCATTCCGGGGGCGGCCCGTCCGCCAGCGGACCAGCAGTCGGAACAGACCGTCCTCGGCCGGACCGGGCAGGAGTTGATTGATCAGCGTCTGACGATGGCGCAGCGCGAACAGGGCGCCGGTCGGTAGAAACTGCGCCCGGAGGCCGCTGGCCGATGCGACCTCGACCAGGCCGAAGCCGGTGCGGTCAGCGACCGGGACGCTGGAGGCGTGCGGCGGCACAGAGCCGGACGGCATCGGTCAGCCGCCGCACGGCGGCGGGCGATATTCCTGGTCCACGACGTAGCCAGTCGTTCAGCGGAGCTGCCTCGCCGTGCGATAGTACACGTTGCCGGGATGCGGACCCTGCTGATCTGCTGCGCGATCGCCGTGTGCCTCGGCGCTGGTGCAGCGTCGGGCCAGACGTCCACCCCTGGCGCGGCGCCGGCTGTCGCGGAATCCGACGTCGCGGAGTGCGCCAAGCGCGAGGCGATCGCGGCGAGTGTCGCCAAGCTGGATTCGGCCCGAACGGCCGGCACGTCATTGGAACAGCTCTTGAGTCAGCTGGGGGAGCTCGAGAAGCGCATCCTCGAGCTCCAGCCCGCCACGGGGCGAACCTGTCCCGACCATCTCAGCATCGTGGGTCTCGCCGAGCGCTTCGACCCGATCCGGCAAGAGCTCGCGCACGAGCGTCGCCGTCAGGAGATCAGCCGGAAGGCGTGGCCCGAGCACGTCAAGCTCGCCGTGCTCGGGAACCGCGTGGAGATCGGGATGACCCGGGAGCAGGTCACGGCGGCATGGGGGGAACCCCGGAGCATCGACGTCACCCCCACGACTCGCCAAGAACAGTGGACGTACTCCGGACCGACGTACCTCTTTTTCACGGACGGTGCCCTGGCGACGATCGCTCGAACTCGCCAACCCCGTGACTAGTGCGGGTGGGTGCTGAGGCGTTGATGATAGCCGTCTGACAAGGTCAACCTGATCGCGGCTTGCCCGACCCGCGCCTCACGGTGTACAAGGGCAGCATCCCGCTCAGGAGGCGTCTCGTATGGTCCGCGCGGCTCTCGTCCAGTTCAGTGGTCACGAGTCCAAGGAGATCAACGTCCGCAAGGCCGAGGACCTCGCCCGGCAGGCGGCCGGCAACGGCGCTCGCATCATCTGCTTCCCGGAGCTGTGCACGACGATCTACTTCTGCTTCAACCGCGACCGCGCGTGGTTCGAGACCGCGGAGCCGATCCCCGGCCCGTCGGTGGACCGGCTGGCCCGGGTGGCGCGCGAGACCGGCACGGTCATCGTGTACCCGCTCTACGAGAACGACGGCGGGACGCTCTACAACACGGCGGCGGTCCTCGGGCCCGACGGCAATCTCATCGGCAAGTACCGGAAGATGTCGATCCCCCAGATCCTCCGGACGGTGAAGGCGGGCGAGACACCGGCCGACGAGCGCTTCTTCTTCACGCCCGGCAACCTGGGCTTCCCGGTCTTCGACACGCCGTTCGGGGTGAAGCTCGGCGTGCTCATCTGCTACGACCGCCACTTCCCGGAGGCGGCCCGCATCCTCGGCCTCAAGGGCGCCCACCTGGTGGTCGTGCCCACGGCGACGTACCGCGACTGGATCCGCGAGGTGTGGGAGGTGGAGCTACGGGCCCACGCCATCGCGAACATGTTCTACGTCGGCGGCGTGAACAAGGTCGGCCCCGACGTCGGCGGCCCCGCCGATCGGTCGTACTTCGGCTCCGCGGTGTTCATCGATCCGAAGGGCAACGTCGTGGGCCGCGCCGGCGACAAGCAGGACGAGATCCTCTACGCCGACATCGATCCCCGGGCGTGCGACGACACCCGCGAGCTCTGGGGCTTCTTCAAATTCCGGCGGCCCGACGCCTACGGCGAGATCCTCGGCGGGCGCTGAGACCATGGACGTCGACCTCTTCGTCAAGGAGGCGCGGGTCGTCCGGCCCGACGCCGTCGTCGACTGCAGCCTGGCGATCCGCGGCGGCAAGGTCGTCGCCGTGCTGGGTCCCGGCGAGAGCGTGAGCGCCCGGAGGACGCTCGACGCCGGGGGGCGCCCGGTGCTGCCGGGGCTCATCGACACGCACGTCCACCTGGGCAACAGCGCGCAGGCCTTCGCCGCCGATTGCGCCAGCGAGAGCCGCCACGCGGTCAGCGGCGGCGTCACCACGCTGCTGCCGTTCGTCATCACGCG
>Ga0075420_100000477_pt1 | contig 31856 bp, 18 predicted proteins | sample SoiMetdeltSBSDD4_FD_75296 | JGI IMG/M metagenome (GOLD analysis project Ga0075420, IMG submission 75296) | Bulk soil microbial communities from a Populus tree surrounding site in Tennessee, USA - Soil MetaG P. deltoides SBSDD4 | ecosystem: Environmental > Terrestrial > Soil > Tree plantation...
GGGCTCTCGGACGCCGACGCCCGCCGTCTCGCTGCGGAAGGGAAGGCGTTCGTGGACATCAGCGGTGGCCTGCATGCGTCCGAAGTCGCCGGCGCGCAGCACACGATCCAGCTCGCGTACGACCTCGCTCGCGCCGATGACGCGAAGACGCGCGCGATCCTCGACAACACCGTGCTGATGCTGTGGCCGTCCATCAATCCCGACGGCCAGAACATCGTCGTGAACTGGTACCGGGAGAACGTCGGCACGGCGTACGAGGTATCGCCGCTCCACGAGCTCTATCAGAAGTACATCGGCCACGACAACAACCGCGACGCGTACATGCTGAACGTCGTCGAGTCGCGAGTCGTGACGCGCGTCTGGCGCCACTGGGAGCCGCAGATCATCTACGTCCAGCACCAGACGGCCCCGTTCCCGACGCGCATCTGGCTGCCTCCGTTCGCCGAACCGATCGCGCCGCGGGCACCGGCGCTGATGTCGCGGCAGGTGAATACGATCGGGATGACGATCGCGCAGGCGCTCGAGTCGAAGGGGCAGGTCGGCGCGACGCACATGGGCACGGGGTTCGATGCCTGGTATCCGGGCTACATCGACTACATGCCGATGTTACAGAACATCAACGCGTACTGGACGGAGACCGCGCTCTATCGTTATGCAACGCCGCACTTCTACACGATCACGGACTTTCCCGCCGACATGCGCGACCTGCGGCCGCAGTCGCTCTACTCCAGTCCGTGGAAGGGGGGATGGTGGCGCCTCAAGGACGCGGTGGACTACATGCACACGGCGTCGATGGCGACGCTCGATTACGCGGCGAAGTACCGCGAAGAGCTGCTGTACAATCGGTATCAGGCCGGTCGCGACGCGATCAGGCGTTATGCAGCAGAGCCGCCGTACGCGTACCTGATTCCGCAAACCCAGCGCGATCCCGGTGCCGCCGCCGCGATGCTGCGTCGCCTTGCATTCAACGGTGTGCGCGTTCACCAGCTCGATCGCGACCTTGCCCTCGAGGGGACGACGCACCGGCGCGGCAGCTGGGTCATCCTCATGGATCAGGAGTTCAGCGAGCTCGTGCGCCAGCTGTTCGACGTGCAGGACTATCCCGATCTGCGCGAGTACCCGGAAGGGCCGCCCGAGCAGCCGTACGATGCGGCGGGGTGGACCTTACCGTTTCAGATGGACGTGAACGTCGTGGAGGTTCGCACTCCGGTTTCCGCGGACGCCCGGGCCGCCATGCGCGCCGTGCGCGGCACAGCGATCGACTGGCGCACGACGACGGACACGCCATTCTCGACGGATTCCGTCGCCGCCGGGATCGCCGCGCCAGCCGCGACGATCTCCGGCTCCGGCGATCGCCTCGCTGTGGATCCCGGGCAGAACGACGCGTTCCGATTGCTGAACCAGGCGCTCGCAGCCGGTGGCGGCGTGCGCCTGACGAGCGGCGTACGAGGGCAGGGCGCGCGGTACGTCGTATCCGGCGTGCCGATGTCCCGGCTGGAAGGCTGGGCTCGCGACCTGTCGCTGCGCGCCGAGCGCGTCTCGTCGGGCGCGGCGGGGGTTCCTGCGTCGAGACTTCGCATCGCGCTGTTCAAGCCCTGGACAGCGAGCATGGACGAAGGGTGGACCGAGTGGCTGCTCGACCAGTACGGGTTTCGCTACACGACGATCGCACCGGCGGATGTGCGTGCGGGCGACCTCGCGTCACGGTTCGACGTCATCGTGATGGCGTCCGACTCGCCTCGCTCGATCATGGATGGGTTCGCGACCGGGACAGTCCCGTCTCGTTATGCGGGCGGAGTCGGTGACGTCGGCGCTCGCGCGCTCGACGCCTTCGTGCGCGCGGGCGGGACCCTCGTGTGCCTCAACCAGAGCGCGAGCTTCGCGATCGACGCCCTGAAGCTGCCGGTTCGGAACGTCGTCGCTGCTGTGCCGCGGCGGGAGTACTTCGCGAGCGGCTCGATCCTCGAGGTCACGACGGACCCCGCCCATCCCGTGATGGCGGGGATGCCCGAGCGCGCCAAGGTCTTCGTCGATAACAGCCCGGTGTTCACTACGCTCGACGGGTTCGAAGGGGCCGCACTCGCGACGTACGCGCCCTCCGGCTCCCCTCGGCTCTCTGGCTACTTGCTCGGAGAGAACCGTCTCCATGGTCACGCCGCCGCGCTCGACGTGAAGCACGGGCGCGGGCATGTCGTGTTGATCGGATTCCGCCCGCAGTGGCGTGGCCAGCCGTTCGGGACGTTCCGCGTCGTCTTCAATTCGGCGCTCTTCGCCGCCGGGACGGCGCAGACTGCGACGGGAACGGCGGGTTTCTGGACGGCTCCCAAACCGCCGTCGCCGGCGCCGCCGCCGCCGCCGCGTTAGGCAATGGTCGTTGCCTCATGGTCCGGAGGGTGAAGACCGGAACACCATCGGCGCGGTCGCCGGCGGTCGCCAGGTACTGGCTGGCGAGGAAAAGCCCGAGCGCGCCGCGTCGTCAGTCATCCGTAGATTCCCGGAGGTGGCCCCGCGTGTTCGTTATTGCGCCGGTGGGATTCCGGTGACATGCTGACGGTGAGGTCGGCATCCACGGCGGAGGCCCCATGACCAGTGCCCTCAGCGATTCGCGCGTGCTCGAGAAGCCTCTCCCATCGGAGGTCGACGTCTGCGGGCTCACGCACCGCGGTCACGTGCGGAGCGAGAACGCCGATCACTTCCTCATCGCGAGCTTCCATCGCTCGATGCACGTGCACGCGTCGAGCATCCCGTCGACCGCGCTCGCGTCACACTCCGCCGACTCGCGCGGGTACGTGTTCCTCGTCGGCGACGGCGTCGGGGCATTCGCTCAGGCCGCAAACGGAAGTGCTCGCGCCATCCGATCGGTCGCCCAGTACCTCGTGGACATGTCGGAGATCTCGGTGCCTTCCGACCCCGCGCGTGAGGAGGAGGTCGTCGGGCGGGTCCGTGCTGCGTTCGCCGAAGCGCACGAGACGCTCCTGCAGCTGGATGAGACGGGCGTGCCCGGCTCCGCCGTCACGACGCTCACGATGCTCATCGCCATCTGGCCGCGGGTGTTCGTGGTTCACGCCGGAGACAGTCGAGCGTACCGACTTCGGAATGGGGTGCTCACTCGGCTCACCACCGACCAGACGATGGCTCAGGCGATGGTCGACTCCGGCGCGATGACGCGCGATTCCGCGGAGGCATCGCCACTGAAGCACGTACTGCTGAGTGCTCTCGGTAGCGCACAGGTCGACCCGCAGGTGATCGTCGAAGGGCTGGAGCGGCACGACATCATCCTCCTCTGCACCGACGGGCTGACGAAATACGTGGCCGACGAGGAGATCCGAGAGCACATGATGCGTTCGGTATCGTCGGAGACGATCTGTCACACGCTCATCGACCTGGCGCTCTCGCGGGGCGGGGAAGACAACGTGACCGTCGTCATGGGCAAGGCACGCATCTTATGAAGGCGGCTGTAAAGGCGGCTGGCTGAGTGCTCGCGCGGGTGCCTGGGTGACGCGGCGGGGGTCGGCGGGGTCAGAGTCGAATTCCGGGCGCGATGCGTCGATGATCGCGATGCCGGCGGAATTCGAGTCTGACCGCTTGGCGCGCCGGTGGCCGCTGGCTGCTGTCGCCGTTTCCAGCTGATGGCTGACGGCTGATGCCTGCAGTACCGGCAGATTGCTTGCATCGCGCTTCCCGGGCGGGCACATTCGCGGCGTAGCCCGCTGGCTCTCTTACGACGGAATGGCATCTCAGGGATCGACTTCTCTGGAGCGGAAGCTCCCGCTCCTGATCTCCGTATTATTGTCCGCACTGACGGCCGGCCTCACGTGGGCCGGCTACGTCGAAGTGCGGCGTGCCGCCGAGATGCGCGGGGTCGAACGCATACAGCGGCTGGCCGGACAGCTCGCGGAGCTGTCTCAGCGGAGCACCGATCAGCGCTCGGCCACGCTGCGACGCGTCGCGACGGATAGCGCGATCGTCGCGCACCTGGAGAATCCGGATGCCCGCACGGAGGCGAGCGTTGCCGCGGCGCTCGCGACGCTCAGTCAGACGCCGATCGACACACCGGTCGTCGCAGAGCTCCGGTCCGCGACTGAAGCCCGCCGCGTTGCGACACAGCCTGAGCTTGCGGGCGACGAGGAACCGGTGAGTCGTCTGATCGCCAGTCTGTCGGACGATGCGTACGCCGTCTCCGATCTCTACAGTCGCGACGACTCGATCTTCTACTGGGTCGGCACGACGGTGACCGGCGGCGGTCGGATGCTCGGCTACCTCCTCCAGCGGCGAGTGATCTCGTCGGGACCGAACACCGAGCGTCAGATTCGCGCGCTCACGGCAAACGACAGCGTGTCGGTGTATTTCGCGTCCGATAGCGGCACGGTGTGGTCGAGCCTCGCCGGTCGACCGCTTCCGGTTCCGTCGGTGACGACCGATCCGGATGATCCTCCGAACCTCGTCCGGTACACCCGCGGGAAGGGACGCGAGTACGTCGCTGCGTTCGCCCGGATCCCGAATACCCCGTTCCGGATCATCGCGGCGATGCCGCACGACTCCCTGCTCGAGCGCCCGTCGGCCTTCCTGCGCCGCAATGTGATGGTCGGACTCGTGATGCTGGTGATCGGCATCGTGGCCGCCTGGATACTGAGCCGGCACATCACGCGTCCGATACGGCAGCTCACGGCGGCGGCCGACGCGATGTCGACGGGCGACTACTCACAGCGTGCGTACGTCGTGCGACGCGACGAGACCGGTCGTCTGGCCGACGCGTTCAACACGATGGCCGAACAGGTTCAGCGTCAACACGAGGATCTCGCGCGGCAGAACGAGGAGTCGCGGCTGCTCGCCGCGCGGTTGGAGGACGCGAATCGGGCGAAGGCGGATTTCCTCGCGACGATGAGTCACGAGCTGCGCACGCCGCTCAACGCGATCGGTGGGTACGTCGATCTGATCGAGCTCGGCCTCCGCGGTCCGGTTACGGAGGATCAGCGGCGGGACCTGGAGCGCGTGCGTTACAACCAGCGCCACCTGCTCACCGTGATCGGCAACATCCTCGATTTCACTCGGCTCGAAGCGCAGCGCCTGCCGTACGAGATCGGCGATGTGCCGGTGGATGAGGCGGTGACGGGCATCATGACGGCGATCGCGCCGCTGCTTGACGAGAAGGGGCTGACGCGTGAGTGCATCGGCTGCGACGCGCCGGTCATGGCGCGGGCGGATCGCGCGCGGGTCGAGCAGATCCTTCTCAACCTGTTGTCGAACGGCGTGCGCTTCACGCCGACCGGCGGTCACATTGCGGTGACTGTCCGCGCGCACGATACGATGGCGGAAGTCGAGGTGGCGGACACCGGCATCGGCATCCCGCCAGAGAAGCTCGCGGTGGTGTTCGAGCCGTTCGTTCAGCTCGACAGCGGCCTGACGAGGCAGGTCGGCGGCACGGGGCTCGGCCTGACGATCAGCCGCGAGCTGGCCCGCGCGATGGGCGGCGACCTCACGGCCGAGAGCGACGGGCGAGACGGCACGCGATTCCGCCTAACGCTCCCGCTCGCGCGCGTCCCGGCGCGCCACGAGCCACTGATCCCCGCGGATTGAAACGGATCAAGGGATCAAGGGGTCGATCAAGGGGTCAGGTTTCTTGAAACCACGGTTTCAAGAAACCTGACCCTTGATCAACGTGTTTCAAGAAACCTGACCCCTTGATCGCGGTTTCAAGAAACCTGACCCCTTGATCGCTTTGATCCGGTTCAGTCCGCGCTCGGGTTGTTCCTCGTCTCGGCGTCAGGCAGTGGCATGCACAGCTGCGTGCCGTAGTTGCCGCCGCCGTGATACGCGGCCCCGGCCGCCGGCGTCGGCGTGATGCCGTAACGAATCAGGTCGCCCAGGTGCTGTCCTTCGAGGAAGAACTCGCGCCGCCGCTGCTCGATCAGCTCGGCGCGAACCGCCGCCGCCGTCGTGCCGACGAACGGAGCCTGCCCCGCTCGCGTGCGGAACAGGTTGATGATCGCGGTCGCCGCCGTGAGGTTGCCGGCGGCGAGGTCGGCTTCCGCAATGATCATCTGCGCTTCGTCGCCCGTCGCGAACGGAATCGGCGCGGCGGCGTCCAGGTATTTCGTCTGGAAGACGACCGGGATCCCCGTCACCGTGTTGCGCGGTGGCGTCGGTCGGCTGAACTGAACGCGCGGGTCCGTCATGCTCCGGTATGGCTCCGCGACCACCGAGCTGCTCGAGATCGAGCTGCTCTCGCTGAACACGCGGTTCTGTCGTCGGGCCGTTGCCGCGGACGCCGAGATGTTTCGGACGAAGTTCGCCGGCACCTGCGCTGCGTCCGCCCTCGCGTCCGCGAGCCGGTTCAGGTTCTGTCGTGCTTTCGCTCGCCCGAGCAGCGCCATGTTCTTGATCGAGGCGTCGGTCGAGCCGTTGATCGCCTGCGTTAGGCGCGCTTCGGCCAGCTTGAAGACGCTGTCACGCTGAATCTCCCCGCCGTATTGGGGCGTCCCGTCCGGGTGGACGATCGACACCGCCATGCTACAGAACGCTTCGCCGAGCAGGAGCAAGCTCCATCCGGCGTGCGCGGACATTGTCGCAATGAGCTGGGCTCGGTTCGGCACCTCGGCGTCAGTCCATCCCTCGAGCAGCGTCAGCGTGTTCTCCGCCTGTGTCCGGGCGCTCTGAAGTGGCGAATACGCCCCGATCGCGGTACACCCGAAGGTCGAGTAACGGTTGTCGATCGGCGCGACCGTGCGTCGGTCGTACGGCCACCGATCGGCCGTCTGGATTCCATCGGCCAGCTCCTCACCGATCAAACCGCCGACCACGACGTACGCACTGTACGCGCATTCGAAGTCGGCGATCGCACTGTTCACGAGGAGGGTCGCGTTCGCGGGGGTTTGAATCGTTTCGGCCGGAATGCGGCTCGGCGCATCGACCTCCAGCAGCTTGTCGAGCTCACACGCCGAAATAGGCAGAAGAAGCACCGCGGCCACGCCCGCGCGAGCTGCGCGAGTTGCCGACCGCCGTGCCGTGTTGCGAGTGGTCATCATGTGTTCACCCGTATCGCGGTTGATGAGGTCGGATCAGAAGCCGAGGTTGACCGTGACGACCCACTGCGAGAGCTGTGGCATCGTCGTCTGCTCGAACAACGCCTGGCCACCGCGAGAGCCGCTGAGGAAGAACGCTTCCGGATCGAGGCCGCCGCGCTTCCCGTAGTCCGTCCAGAGTCCCAGGTTCCGCCCCGCGAGCGATACCGACGCGCGAGCAGCGCGCATTCTCGCCGCGTACCGGCTCGGAATCGTGTAGGTCGCCGACACCTCACGCAGCCGGACGAAATCGCCCTTGTCGAACCAGTAGTCGACGAGGTTGCTGCTCGAGGTGGTCTGGGCAATGATCTTGGGGTCGAACTCTTCAGGATAGAAGTTCTCGCGGCAGCGGAAGAAAATCGAGCAACGGGCGCGTGCGTTTCCGTCGAGCTTTCGGTAGCCGCCCTTGTAGTCCACGAGCCCATAGAGCCGAACGCTCTTCCACAGTGTCAACGTGTTCGAGAGGGACGTCTCGAGCTTCGGCACCGTGCGTCCGAGGTAGATGTCCGGGGCGTCGTCCGGCGTACCGAACCGGCCATCCGCGCCTGTGCACAGCATCGAGCCGCCGCGGCCGTCGGCGCACTGGACGTTGATCGGCGTCCTGCCGTCGGGGCCGAACTCGGCGCTCAGCACCTTCTGTTCGAACCAGCCGCCGACGGGATATCCGACGTGGTGGCGCTGGGCAAGCGTTCCGGCGGGGATCACGTAGCTCAGACATCCGACGGGAACGTTCGCCACGAGTGGGTCGGCGCACGCCGGCGGGCCTAACGAGAGGATCTTGTTGTCGTTCGTCGCGAACGACACCGAGAGGTCCCAGGTCACCGGGCCGCGATTCCACGGCTGCCCTCGCACCAGCATCTCGATGCCGGTGTTCCGGATCGCACCGGCATTGAACGGCTGGTTGCCGGGGAACCCGAGCGACGGCGCAATCTGGCGGTTCAGGATCGCGTCCTTCGTCTTCTTGTTGTAGTACGTAAACTCGACGCCAACCCGATCGCTGAACAACCCGGCATCGAACCCGAGCTCGAACTCTTCGCCGCGCTCCGGGCCGAGGTCAGGGTTGCCGATGTTCTGCGGCGTCGCCGCCGCCGCATCGTTAGGCCCGGTGATGGGGGTGTACGTCCGCAACGCGTCGAAGTTCACCGGCTGCTGGCCGGACCGACCGTACGCGGCGCGGAGCTTCAAGGCATCGAACGCGCGGAAATTCCAGAACGGCTCCTCGCTCACGACCCAGCTGCCGCTGAACTTCGGGTAGTACACGCGGTCGAAGTTCCGGCCGAACGCGCTGTGGTCGTCGCTGCGAAGGCCGACCGTTACGAAGACCCGGTCCTTCCACCCGAACTGCTGCTGCGCGAAGAAGCCGAGCGACTTCTCTTCTTCGCGGTCCTCGGTGTTCGTCCGATCGATCGTGGTCGCCGACACGGACGTCAGTCCGGGCGCCGGGAATATGTTACCGGAAGCTGAAACGAACGCCGTCTCGGTGTTGTAGAACTGCCCGCCGACCGACGTCTGCGACCGAAGCGACGGGAGGAGATCGAACGTCGCGGTTGCCGCGTAGTCGACCGTGTTCACGTGCACGTTCCGATCCTGCAGGCTCTTGCCGCCGAGAGCGGTGTTGCCCCACGCCGGCAAGCCGATGAGCGAGTCCACCCGCGGGGTGAACGAGACGTTGCCTTCTTCTGCGCGATCGGTACCAGCGTTCAGGCGGTGGCTGAACCACGAGATCGGCTGGTGCTGGAGCTGGACGCTGCCGGTGAAGCGCGAGATGTTCTGCCAGTTCTGGACGAGGAGGCTGTACTCCTGCGGCGTCCCACTGTGAAATCCGCGCTGGCGCGCGACCGCGCCGACGAGGTTGTTCGGGTTCGCCAGGATGGTGCCCCACACGCGGCCGCCACACCCGGCTTCGCAGGCGAGTCGCGTCTTACCAGTGATGTAACCGGTGCTGACGTTCAGCGTCACGGTGCGGTGCGGCGCGAGGGACAGGTTCGCACGGCCGTTGTGACGGAGGACGGAGTTGCTCGGATCGACGCCTTGGTTGTTTTCCAGTCCGCCCGAGACGAAATAGCGGAACAGATCCGTCCCGCCGTTCATGCTCAGGTCGTATTCGTTCAGGTCACCCGTATCCCAGATCGGATGGCCGAGCTCCTTCTCGCGCTCGACGATGTCGATCGACTCGATCGGGGCGGTGGCATTGAGGCGCTGGTAGTTGACCGGGAACCGACCTTCGGGGTCGCGCAGGTAGTTCGCACCGCGCTTCGCGACGAGACTCCATTGCGACCGCCCGGCGGCGCCGCGCTTCGTGAGAATCTGAATGACGCCGTTCGCCGCCTCGGTGCCGTACAGCGTCGCGGCCGCCGGGCCCTTGATGATCTCGATCGACTCGATCTCGTCGGGATTGATGTCGTTCATTCGCGAGATCGACGATGAGCCGAACGCCTGCGCTCCGACTGGTCCGGTGGCAGCCTGGTTGTTCACCCGGACGCCGTCGATGTAGAGCAGCGGCTGGTTCGTGAGCGACAGGCTCGACGTGCCCCGTACGCGAACGCGCGACCCCGTGCCGACGGCGCCGCTCGCGGACATGAGCACGACGCCGGGGGCGCGTGCACCGAGCAGCTCCTGCATGCTGGTGACCGGCGCGACCTGGGTGATCTCGGATGCCTTGATGGTCGACACCGCATTCCCGATCGCGCGCTTTTCCGTCGCGCCAGCGGTGCCGGTCACGACCAGCGCGTCGAGCTCGACACTCCGCTCGGGTATCGTAATGCGCAGGTCAGTCGACCCGACGCGCGCTGTCACCGTCGTCGGGCGATAGCCCAGCCGGCGCACCTCGAGGGACACTTCCGTGCCCGTCAGTCCCGTCAGGCGGAACCGGCCACTGGCGTCCGTGACGGCTCCTGTGTTCGTCCCGGCGACGCGGACCTGCGCCTCAGGGATCGGAACCCGGCCCGCTTCAGACACGACGGTGCCAGCGATCGTACCGGCTTGCGCCGCGAGCTGCGTCGCCCCGGTCACGAGCGCGATCGTCGCGACGAGCAACGCTCGGCTCGGACGTCCGGGGGCGCGTGCGTGCGCCGCACGCCGCCCGAGGTGAGGGGTTGCGGACGTGATACACGACATGTGTGAAGCCTCCAGGCGTGAGGGGAAGGCGCGTGTGCTGCCGATCCTACGCATGCAGTAGTGCGGCAGCAAGAAGCGACGAGCGTCGCGCAGCCTCTTGCGATCCGCTGTACGACCCGTCACGCGGCCCACCCCTGGCCCGGTCCTCCCGTCCCGCGCGCACACGAGCAGTGCCTTCTGTTCGTCGGTACCGGGGCGTAGTCTACGACACGCAACCCGCTCAACTCGAGACCAGACCATGCTCGCACGCTCGCAGTGGCGCGCCCGGCTCGACGCCGCGTCCCTGGCTTTCTGCACGATAGTCGCTGTCTTCGCGATCGCCACGTCGGACGCGTCCGCGCAGGCTGTGTCGGATGTCGTCAATCCGACCACGATCGACACCGCTGCCGCGACGCCGCTCCCGCGCGACCCCCGCGTGACCGTGGGTACGCTGCCTAACGGCATTCGCTACTACATCCGGCGCAACGAAAAGCCCGAGAAGCGGGCCGAGCTGCGACTCGTCATCAACGCCGGATCGATCCTCGAGGACGACGACCAGCGCGGCCTCGCGCATTTCCTCGAGCACATGGCGTTCAACGGCACCGTGCGGTTCCCGAAGAACCAGCTCGTGAACTACCTCGAGTCTGTCGGCATGCGGTTCGGGCCGGACATCAACGCGTCCACGAGCTTCGACGAGACGATCTACGAGCTCCAGATCCCGACCGACTCCGCGAGCATCGAAGGAAAGGCGTTCGACATCCTGGAAGACTGGGCGCGCGGCATCGCGCTCGATTCCGTCGAGATCGAGAAGGAGCGCGGTGTCGTGATCGAGGAGTGGCGGCTCGGTCGCGGCGCCGACGCGCGCATGGCCGACAAGCAGCTCCCGATCCTGCTCAAGGGATCGCGCTACGCCGATCGCCTGCCCATTGGCGACAAGAAGACGCTCGAGACGTTCAGGCTCGACGCCGTGAGGCGGTTCTACTCGGACTGGTACCGCCCCGACCTCATGGCCGTCGTCGCCGTCGGCGATTTCGACGTCGCGAAGATCGAGCAACAGATCAAGACCCACTTCAGCGACGTTCCACCGAAGCCTGACGGGCGCGCCCGCGCGAAGTTCGGTGTGCCCGATCAGGACTCGACGCTCGTGGCCATCGCCACCGACAAGGAAGCCGAGTACACAACGGTCGGCGTCTACTTCAAGATGCCGCGCCGGCAGTCACAAACCGTTGGCGGATACCGTCAGGACCTGACCGAAGCGCTCTTCAGTCAGATGCTGAACGATCGCCTCGATGAGATTCGCCGAAAGCCCGACGCGCCGTTCATCGGCGCCGGCGGCGGCAAGAGCAGCTTCATCGGCGATCGCGATGCGTTCACGCTCTCGGCCTTCGTGCCTGACGGGGGCGTGCTCAAGGGGCTCGACGCCGTACTGGCCGAGGGCGTCCGTGTGCAGACGCACGGCTTCACACCGACGGAGCTCGAGCGGGCGAAGCAGAACCTGCTCCGTTCCTACGAGCGCACCCATGCCGAACGCGACAAGCGGCAGTCGGCAGCGCTCGCCGGGGAGTACATCCGCGCGTTCCTCGTGAACGAGGCGTTCCCGGGAATCGAGTACGAGTATCCGCTCGCGCAGCGCCTCGTGCCGGGGATTTCGGTCGCCGACGTGAACCGGCTCGCCGGCGAATGGTTGAGCGACAGGAACCGGGTCATCGCCGTCAATGCGCCGGAAAAAGCGGGGGTCACGGTTCCCAGCCCGGCGCAGCTGCTCGCCGTGTTCGACTCTGTCGGCCGGCGCGAGCTGGTCGCCTACTCGGACGGTGACGCATCACGTCCGCTCGTGGCACGCACGCCGCGCGCGGCGACGGTAACCGCGACGTCCACGGTGCCGGAAGTCGGCATCACGCGCTGGACGCTGTCGAACGGCGTCCGCGTCATTCTCAAGCCCACGGACTTCAAGGCCGACGAAGTGCTCATCCTCGGCACGAGCCCCGGCGGTGCGTCGATGCTCCCGGCAAGCGAGTTCGCTCGCGCGCGTGAGGCGACGACGCTCGTGACCGAAGGCGGAGTCGGCACCTTCAACCAGGTCGAGCTTCAGAAGAAGCTCGCGGGCAAGGCAGTCAGTGCGTTCCCCGGGATAGGCGAGCTCACTGAAACGATGTTCGGACGCGGCTCACCGAAGGATCTCGAGACCGTGTTCCAGCTCATGTACCTCTACTTCACCTCGCCACGCCCCGACACGACCGCGGTCGTCGCGTGGAAGCAGGGCGTGCGCGCCGCGCTGGCGAACCGCGGGTTGTCACCGGATCAGGCGTTCAGCGATACGCTCTCGGTCACGCTCTCGAGCCATCATCCGCGCTCGCGACCGGTCACCGTCGCGACGGTGGACTCCCTCGACCTCGGTGCGTCGCTGCGGTTCTACCGCGACCGCTTCGCGGACGCGAGCGACTTCACGTTCGTCATCGTCGGCAACTTTACCGTCGACTCGATCCGTCCGCTCGTCCTCACATGGCTTGGCGGTCTGCCGTCGACGCGGCGCAGGGAGACGTGGAAGGACATCGGACTGAAAACACCGGCCGGCGTCGTCACGCGTGACGTTAGGCGCGGGACGGAGCCGAAAGCACGCACGGTGATCGTCTTCAACGGTCCGTTCGAGTGGACGCGCGAGAATCGGTACGCCATGGCGTCGCTGGCCGAGGTGCTGCGCATGCGCTTCCGCGACGTGCTCCGCGAGGAGCTCGGCGCCACGTACGATGTGTCGGTGAGCCAGAGCAGCGAGCGCGATCCGCGTCCGGACTACCAGTTCGCGATCGACTTCGGCTCGTCGCCGGAGCGCGTGGACACGCTGCGGGCCGCGGTGTTCCGCGAGCTGGAGCGCATCAAGCGCGACGGCCCGACCGCCGACGAGATCGAGAAAGTCCGCGAGATGCAGCGCCGGGGCGAGGAGACGGAGATCCGCCAGAACGGCTTCTGGCTCAACGCGCTGGCTGCTTCGGCGCGCTACGAGAGCGATCCGCGACAGATTCTGCGGCGCTCGGAGCTTCGGGCGAAGCTCTCGCCGGCCATGGTCCGTGACATCGCGCGGAAGTACCTGAACGACGCGCGCTACGTGCAGGTTCGCCTCTTACCCGAGTAACGCCCCGGCGCGTAGCATATCCCAATCGCTTTCGGACCGAGGTCTCCATGCGCCGGTTCTTCCTGGCTCCATTGCTCGCGGGCGCAGCCGCGTGTGCTTCGTCGCAGTCGCCCGGCACGCTCGCGGCGCCATCCGAGCGGATGGTCGCTGTGGACGACCAGAACATCTATCGAACGACCGTCCTTCCGAACACGAAGGCGCCCATCCCCGCGCCGCCGGGGCGCGTGTTCGCGGCGCTGAAGGCCGTGTACGAGGAACTGGAGATCCCGCCAGGGACGTACGATCCGACGACCGGGCGTATCGGGAACCCGGATTTCTGGAAGCAACGCCGGCTTGGCGGGCAGCCGATGTCCTCGTACCTCAGTTGTGGTGAGTCGTTCACCGGGCCGGCCGCGAACAATTACCGCATCTACATCTCGCTGCACTCCAAGGTCCACCCGGATGGACAAGCGTCGCAGCTCGAGACCGCGTTCCACGCTCAGGCGCAGAACATGGAGGGCACGAGCGCAGACCGGATCCCGTGCGGCTCGACCGGCCGGCTCGAGGAGCGGATTCGAAAGGCGGTCCTCCTCAAGGTGGGCGCTGGCGCAACGCCGTAAGATCCAACGGCGGGGGCTGGGCGCCAGGGTGGCATCCATGCTCGGTGTGCGTCGTGTCGCGGCATACTCGCGGGGAAAGTTGGGCACCACTCTCCCCGCGTGTATGAGCCAACGCGCTATACGCAGCGTGGCTGCCAGCTCCAAGCCCCCAGCTGCCTGAAAGCCCGCAGCCCCCAGCACACGCTAGCAGCCCCCAGCGCCCAGCAAATCGCTGTCTCGCTTTGCGCAGTCACGAGCGACGCGGCGAGTCAAGCGCCGCTAGGAACCGGCCGAGCGCTACGAGCGTGAAACCCGGCAGCGAACGTCGCTCGTAGAGCCAGCACCCTCACGGAGCTCGCAGGCCGGCCATGGACACGTTCCTGCAGGACGTTCGCTACGCGTTCCGCACGCTGGCGCGGAGCCGTTCCTTCACGCTCATCGCCGTCGCGTGCCTCGCGATCGGGATCGGTCTCAACACGACGATCTTCAGCGTCGTGAACGCCATCCTTCTGCGCCCCTTCGACTTCGCTGAGCCGGAACGGCTCGTCGTTCTGCAGGAGGTGAACACGAAGCACGGGTATGACGCTGGCGTCGCCTGGCCGAATCTCGTGGATTGGCGCGCGCAGGCGACCGCATTCTCCGACATCGGCGCGGTTCAGGGGCGCAGCATCACGCTCGCGAACGTAGACGAGCCCGAGCGCCTGCTCGGCGCCGCCGTCACGTGGAACCTCTTTCCCATGCTCGGCGTGAAGCCCGCCCTCGGGCGCGGCATCCGCGCCGACGAGGACAAGCCGGGGGCCGAGCGAGTCGTGCTGTTGAGCGAGGGGCTCTGGCAGCGCCGCTTCGGGCGCGACCCGCAGGTCATCGGCCAGACGCTCATACTCAACGAGCTGCCGCACACGGTCATCGGGATCATGCAGGTCGGGTTCAAGTTCCCGGAGGAAGCCGAGCTCTGGATTCCCCTGCGGGAGCTCGACGGCCGGTTGGCCCGCGAGAGCAAGGAGCTGTTCACCTTCGCACGCCTCGCTCCTTCGGTGACGATCGAACAGGCGCGCGCATCGCTCACGCAAATCGCCGCGCGCCTGTCGAGCAGCTACCGGGAGAACGCCGACTGGACGGCACGGCCGATCCCCATTCGCGACGAGTTCATCCCGGATGACGTGAAGCTCATCACGCTGACGATGATGGGCGCCGTGACCTTCGTGCTGCTGATTGCCTGCGCGAACGTGGCGAACCTGATGCTCGCCCGCGCGACGGCGCGGTCCCGGGAGATCGCCATCCGCTCCGCGTTAGGTGCGGGACGCCGGCGCATCGTCACGCAGCTCCTCATCGAGAGCGTCATGATCGGCATCGCCGGCGGCCTGCTCGGCCTTCCGCTCGCGGCCTGGGGGCTGCGCCTGCTCGACGGCGCGATCCCGGCGTCCGACGCGCTGCCGTACTACATCGACTGGAAGATCGATCAGCCGACGCTCCTCTACACCGCGCTCGTGTCGATCCTCACGGGTGTGCTGTTCGGGCTGACCCCCGCGCTGCAGGCGGCACGCGGCAGTCTGCAGGAAGCGCTGCGCGACGGTGCGCGCGGGAGTGGCTCGGGCGTTCGGAAAAGTCGCTTCCGCAACGCGCTCGTCGTGGCCGAGATCGCGCTGTCGCTCGTGCTGCTCGTCGGCGCGACGCTGTTCGTGAAGAGCTTCTACGGTCTGCAGACCGCGAGCGCGGGGTACGACACCGCGCCGCTCATGACGACGCGATTCTACATGCAAGGGGCGAGGTACGACTCGCTCGGCGCCCGCGCGCGGCGCGCGGAGGATATCCTGCAGCGAATCGAAGCGCTCCCCGGCGTGCAATCGGCATTCGCCTCCGGGCTCATCCCGGCGACAGGCGGTGCGGCGGGCGGCGGAATCGTCGTCGAGGGCCGCCCGGTAGAGCGCGGGAGCGAGCCGAACGGACTCTACGCCGGCGTGTCGGAGCATTTCTTCACGACGCTCGACATCCGGCTCATCAGCGGACGTTCGTTCACGGCCGGTGAGGCGCGCGACAGCACGCCCGTGGCCGTGATCAATCAGACGATGGCACAGCGGCTGTGGCCCGGCGCCACGGCGTTAGGCCAGCGATTCCGGTACGCGCATGATTCGACGGGGCCATGGTTCACGGTCATCGGCATCGCACCCGATATCGCGAACGACGATCTGGACAACCGCGACCCGCAGTCCGCGGCGTACCTGCCGCTGCGTTTCGCGGTCTGGCGCGGGCTCGGCCTCGTCGTGCGAACAGCTGGTGATCCAGCCGCCGTCACGCCGCTCATGCGGAGCGCGATCCGCGACTCCGATCCGACGCTCGCACTCTACGAGGTGTACACGATGGAGCAGGTGCGTCGGCTCGGGTTCTGGCAGTACGGGCTCTTCGGGTCGATGTTCTCGATCTTCGGGACCATCGCGCTCCTGCTCGCGTCCATTGGCGTCTACGGCGTCATCTCGTACGGCGTCTCGCAGCGAACGCAGGAGATTGGCGTTCGCGTCGCCCTCGGCGCCCGGCGCGCGGATGTCCTGCGACTCGTGATCGGGCAGGGGATGCGTCTCGCTGGCATCGGATTGCTGATCGGGCTCGCCGGAGCGTTCGCGGTCACGCCGGTGGTTCGCAGTCTGCTCGTGGGCGTGTCTCCGACGGACCCGACGAGCTTCATCCTGATCACGGTGTTCCTGACCGTCGTCGCGGCAGTGGCGAGCTGGGTCCCGGCGCGGCGGGCGACGGCGGTCGATCCGGTCATCGCTCTGCGGCAGGAATGAGCTCGGGTCATTGCGACTGGATCCGCGAAGCGGCGAAGTCGAGACATATCCTGGAAAGCGTAAGCGACGACGGGACGGAGGAGTCACCCTGAGCCGTCAGGCGGGGTGTCATCCTGAGCCGTCAAGCGGGTTGTCATCCTGAGCCGCCAAGCGGGTTGTCATCCTGAGCGTCAGGCACTTTGTCATCCTGAGCCGTCAGGCGAAGGATCCTCGTCGTCCCGGTAGTGGGCTCTCGACGGGATGATGACGATCCTTCGCTTCGCTCAGGGATGACCACGTCCGCTTCGCCTCGAGACGACCACGCTGCCGCGAGATCGGTCCAGCCCGGATTCGCGGCTTCAATCAGCGCGAGCTTCTTCGCGCGCAACCAGCCTTTGATCTCCTTCTCCCGCGCGATGGCCGCGCGGACGTCCGTCGTCGACTCGACGTACACGAGGCGCCGCACCAGGTATCGCCGGGTGAAACCGGAAGCGGTTCCCGACTGGTGGTCCAGCACGCGTCGGTGAATGTCGTTCGTGACACCGGTGTAAAGCGTTCGCGAGCGGTTGGCGAGGATGTAGACGAAGTACGTGCGAGGCATGCCGGCAAGCTGCGTAACTTCCGGGCCCGTTGCGGCATCGTTCCTTCGCCAATGCCATCCTGATTCGTCAGCCGACTTGTCTCCTTCGCTGCGCTCAGGATGACATGGCTCTGCCGGGACGACGAAGAGCCTTCGCTACGCTCAGGATGACAGCTCTTTACGAGGACGACTGCGGTTCGTCGACGCCGCTCGGAGTGACTACCGCCGTTCGATCGTTAGGCAGCGTGTAGCGGCGGCGCGAGTGGAAGACTGAGGAGGAGGTGCCCGCTGTCGGCGTAACCGCTTCGCGCGTAGAGCCTGCGCGCCGTGTCGTTGTCAGGTCCGACCTCCACGTGCAATGCGCGCACACCTCGCGCTGCCGCTCCAACCCGAGTCGCGGCCAGCAGGTCCGCGGCAATCCCGCGCCCCCGCGCAGCGCGGAGCACGAACAGGTCGTCAATGAACCCGCGCAGGCCGCCGTACTCCATGCTGTAACACACCGTCAGGACGACGTGCCCAACTGCCTTGCCGCTGTCCTCCGCCAGCCAGATCGCGCCGAGTCGATCGTCCGCGAGCAGCGCCTCGAAGGCGCGCGAGGCCGGCTCGGCGGCCAGTGGGAAGTCCGACTCGGCGTAGAACGCCTGCATGAGCGAGACGAGCGCGGGCACGTCGGTGGCCCGAGCGGCGCGGATGTGATGAGTCATGCGGTCACGAGCTCACGGCCCTTTCGCGGCGTCCGGCTGCAGCCGGCGCAATCCCTCCCGCGCCTCCCGCACGGCGGGCTGCAGCACTGAATCCGCGCGGTTCCACGCAGCCGACACGTAAGCGTACGCATCAACGGCCTCAGGACGGCGGCCGAGTCGCTCGAAGACTCGGCCTCGCTCCAGTTGCCAGAGTACGCTCCCGACTCCCGTCGGAACGTACTCCTGCTCGAGCAGCCGCTCGGCCTCGCGGTCCATTCCCTTGGCCGAGAGTAATTGCGCTTTCGCGAGGCGATACTGGTAGCAGAAGTTCACGTTGCAGATCGAGTCGGATACGGCGGCAAACTCGCGAATCGCGGTGGCCGTATCGCGCCTGGCGAGCGCGATGTGTGCGCGGATAGCCGCCATCTCCGACTGTGTCGACGGGTTGGGTGGGCGCTGCTGCATGATCGCCAGCGCGCGCGCGAGCCTCACGGTATCGCCGCGTTGTGCCCACCAGCGATAGGCAGCCGGAATCTGCCACAGCGTGTTCGGCGGACCGTTGAGCGCGGCCGCGATGAAAGAATCCACGCGTTCAGCTGGCAGGGCGCCGAGGAACCCGAGCTCCGGCGCCAAGGGCCACGTGGTCGCGTCGACGCGCCGAGCCGCCTCCGCGATCCGGCCACGTGTCGCCAGCACGCTCACGAGGGACGCACGCACCTGTTGTCTGAACGGTGCGGGGGTAGCCGGGGTATTCCACATCACCGAATCGGCAACGCGCAAGAGACGCAGCCCGGTCTCCGTCGTGTCCATCAGCAGCACGAGGCCGCTGATGGCCTGCCCGCCGATCTGGAGAGCGGACGGGGTGAGGACCGAGTCGAGCCCTTCGCCGCCGCGCACGCCGAACTCCAGCATCCGCTCCGTCATCCGCATCGTTTGTGCGGCGCGGTTCTCTTCGCGGTTCCTCGCGAGGTAGGCGCGGATGTACCGCTTGGCGCCTTCCACGTCCTGCGCGCGCAGCGCGAGCTCGGGCATGTGAATGTACGACGGCGCGAACGCCGAGTCGAGCTCGATCGAGCGGTCGAACGCTCGGCGCGCATCGACGAACTTTCCGTTAGGCACGAAGTACAGGTAGTGAAACCGCATGTCGCCGAGGCGATGCCAGATCTCCGGATCGTTCGGCCACCGGCGCGTGCCTTGCTCGAGCGTCGCAATCAGCCGGCGCGAGAGCGCGTTGACGTCGACGGGACGCTCGTTGCGAAGGCTCAGGGCGGCGGACTGCGAGTCGGCGGCGACGAGCAGGCTTTCTCTTGGCGCGAGCCCGCGATTCCGTTCGCCCGCGAGCAGTGCGTACTGGTAGGCAGTCGTCGCTGCGCCCGGCTCGCCGTTGCCGAGCGTCCACGCGAGCGAGTTGCTGAGCCGGCGGAGCGCCGACGCGAACATCGAGTCTGCCTCGACGGCACGGCGGTAGTACACGGCTGCCGAATCCCAGTCGGAGCGACGGTAATGTTGCTCGCCCTGGAGGAAGGCCTTGAGGGCGGGGAGCGACGTCGAGCCGAACGACCCCTCGCGCACCGAGCCGATCGCCCGCGTCTGATTCAGCTCCTCGAGGATGCGGACCGTGAGCGAATCGACGAGCCGGTCCATGCGCTGCGCGCTCTCCCGCAGCTCGATCTCGCCTAACGCGCGCTGGCCGTTGACATCCATCACCGTCGTCGTCAGGCGTACCGAGTCCGCACCGGCGCTGACCAGGCGGCCGAAGACGGCGATACGGGCACCCGTCTGTTCGCCAAGCTCCGCGGCGGAGACCTTGTCCGGGCGTCCACTCCACCGGCGGACAACGAGCGTCGGCGGGACGGTCTTGAGCGGTCCGGCACCATCGAGGTTCGTCGCGAGGATGTCCATGAGCCCTTCGCGCCACATCTGCAGCGACGGATCCAGCACCTCGAACGGCGCGATCGCGACGAGGTTTTCGTCGAGTGTAGACGGACCACCCCGGGTAGCGGCCCAGACGGCGGCCCCGCCGATTGCCACCGCGGCGACGGCTGCGCCGGCGATCAACCGTGGTCGGCGCGGGCGGTTCGTCGTTGCCGAAAGCTGCTCACCGGTAAACGAGCTCCCGAGGGCATCACCGAACTCACGCGCGGTCTGGAATCGGGCGGCTGGATCCTTCTCGAGTGCGCGTGCGAGCGCCGTCGCAACCGCCGGTGGTGCGTCGGCACGAGACGCGGTCACCGGTGGCGCCTTCTCCGTGAGGTGCGCGGTCATCGTCCCGATCGCCGTCGGGCGCACGAACGGCGGACTGCCGCTGAGGAGCTCGTAACCGACCACCGCGAGCGAATAGATGTCGGAGCGACCGTCGATGTTCCGCTCGCCGGCGACCTGCTCGGGCGACATGTATCCCGCTGTGCCCACGGACGTCCCGACGGCCGTCAGGCGTGTCGCGCTCCCGGCGGGTCCCTGCGTTCCCTCGGATGCGAGCGCGGCGGCAATCCCGAAGTCCGCGAGCACCGACAGGCCGTTCGACATCAGCACGTTGTCCGGCTTGATGTCACGGTGCACGACGCCGCGCTCGTGCGCGTAGGCGAGCGCACTCGTGAGCTCGCTCAGAATGCGGACGACGTCGCGGATCGGGAGCCGCTGCTCGCGCTCGAGGCGCTGGCGCAGCGACTCGCCTTCGATGAACGGCGTGACGAAGTAGAGCAGGCCGTCGCGCTCTCCAGCGGCCAGCACCGGGAGGATGTGCGGATGCTGCAGGTGAGCCGTCACCTCGAACTCGCGCACGAAGCGAGCCGTCATCACAGGACTCACGAGGTCCGGCGTGAGCAGCTTGATGACGACGCGCCGCTTGAGCGTGATCTCCGTCGCGAGGAACACGCGGCTCATGCCGCCGCCACCGAGCTCGCGCTCGATGGTATACGTGCCGGCGAACGATTGCTGCAGGCGGTCGAACAGATCCTGAGACACTGGGGCGCGGGGCTCGGGCAAGGAAGACTCGGGCCGCGACGCACCCGCCTCGGCCCGCTCGAAAGATGCAGTCCTGCGCACCCGTGACGCTATCGCCGGTGTTGGCGACCGTCCGGACGTCGCGCTACCTTCGACCGGCGACGTATCCCTCTCTCACACCGACTTTCCGATGGGCTCCGAGGCGTTATGCACGGTGCAGTTCGACGGAAAGCGCTCGGACGGCAAGGCGCTTCTCGAGTCGGACCACATCCTGTTTCGCGGCAGCTTCCGGCTTCTCATCCCGCACAAGGCGATCTCGAAGCTCGACGCCGATGGCGGCACGCTGCGTGTCACATTCCCTGACGGCGTCGCGCACTTCGAGCTCGGTCCGACCGCCGCGAAGTGGGCGGACAGGATCCGGAACCCGCGCTCACTGCTCGACAAGCTCGGCGTGAGGAACGGGATGCGCGTCGCGGTCATCGGCATCGACGATCCCGAATTTCTCGATCGACTCGCGGATCGCACCGGCGACATCGCGCGCAGGACGCCGAAGAAGAACACGGAGATCATCTTCTTCGGAGCGGATGTGGTCGGTGACCTGGCGCGCCTCGAGAAGCTGCGCGCGAGCCTGACGCCAGCGGGCGCGATCTGGGTCGTGCACACGAAAGGGAAGGGCGCGGCGTTCAAGGACGTGGACGTCTTCGCCGCCGCGAAGCGGGCGGGGCTCGTAGACGTGAAGGTGGCGAGCTTCAGCGCTACGCACACGGCCGAAAAGCTCGTCGTTCCCGTCGAGCAGCGGCGGAAGTAGCCGACACTCTCAATGGCCATGCGGTGGCCACACTGGCGATGCGCCGAAGGAGCGGGACGCGGAGGACGCGGCCCGCGCCTGGCGGCGCGGACGCGGGAACGGCACGCGGCACAACCGGACGGTTGCTCACGCGTCGGCCGGCTGCCCAGCAGTCCCAAGGTTGATGTTCGAGGGGAACGGCCTTTCGCGAGAGTGGCTTCCCGGGAGCGGTTCCCGTCACAAGCGATCCGTCGGCCGCCGTGACGTCGGCGGTGGCGCAGTGAATTGTCCGGTTGTACCGCGTCATCCGCGGCCGCGCCGTCAGGCGCGGCTCCGCGTCATCCGCGTCCCGCTCGTTCGGCGCACCGCCAGCGTGGTCGTTCGGCGACCAGGGTGGAGCTCAGCGCGACTCGACTCGCATCCGCATGCCGTACTTCGGCCGGAGCGTGATGATCGGCTGGAGCGCGATCGGATGACCAGGCACGAGCCGTAGTCGCCACCGTTGAGCGATCGTCGCGAGGAGCAGGACGCCTTCCATCCACGCGAACTGCTCGCCGATGCATATGCGCGGGCCGCCGCCGAAGGGGAAGTACGAGAACTTCGGTCGCTCCGCCTGACGCTCCGGCGTCCACCGATCGGGGTCGAATCGCGCGGGATCGGGGAACCACCGGCCGTCGCGGTGCGTGAGATACTGCGACATCAGGACGATCGAGCGCTTGGGAAGCGTGTACCCCCGCACCTCGACCGGTGCCAGCGCGCGACGCCCGACAATCCAGGCCGGCGGGTAAAGTCGCATCGACTCGGCGAGCACCATCCGCGTGTACGGGAGGCGAGGGAGGTCATCCACCACCGGCGTCCGCCCGCCTAACGTCTCGTCCACTTCGGCGTGGAAGCGTCGCTCGACGTCGGGGTGCTGCGAGAGCAGATACCACGTCCACGTCAGCGCGTTCGCGGTCGTCTCGTGTCCGGCGAGGAAGATCGTCATCGCCTCGTCGCGGAGCTGGAGGTCGGTCATCCCGGTCCCGTCACCCTCGGTGTCCTGCGCGAGGAGCAGCATCGACAGGAGGTCGCCGTGGTCCGCGCCGCTGCTGCGCCGCTCGTGGATCAACCTGTAGATCGTCGCATCGAGCCGCGCGCGCGCCTTGCGGAATCGAAGCGTGGTCGGGAGCGGTAGCCGGTCGAGCAGTTCGCCGAACGGAAGGAAGAAGCCGAAGTTGAACGCCTTGAAGGTCGTCGTGAGCGCCTCTCCGATCTCGGCCGCCTCGTTCTCGACGTCGGCATCGAAGAGCGTCTTGCCGACGATGGCGAGCGTCAGCGCCATCATCTCTTCATGCACGTCCAGTTCGGCGCCCGCCGTCCAGCGGTCGCGGCGCGAGACGCCGTACGACGTCATCGTGCTCGCGTACCCGGCGATCCGCTGCCGGTGAAACGCCGGCTGCGCGAGACGGCGTTGGCGGAGATGGAACTCACCCTCACTCGTCAGCAGCCCTTCGCCGAGGAGTATCTTCGCGCGCTCGAGCCCGCGTCCCTTGTGGAAGCTCCGGTGATGCGTGACGAGAACGTCACGGACGAGATCGGGGTGATTGAAGAGGTAGACCGTCTCCGGGCCTAACGGGACGCGCGCGATGTCGCCGTACTGCCGGGCCAGCGCGCTCAGGAACGCGAGCGGATCGCGCCCCATGCGAAGCGCGTTGAGCACCGGCAGGCGCCCCCGCGGCCCGGGCGGCTGTCGTCGCGCGACGGCGGTCGCGTCGGCGGGAACGGTAATGTCAGGCATTTCAACCCCTCCAGGTCATTCCGAACACCGTGAGGAATGACCCGGAGAAAGGTAGCGCGCGTCTGCCCGATCCCACCTCGACCGCGTGATGAACAACGAGGGACCCAGCATGCGCTCGCATGGCTGGATCCCTCGTTGACTCGCAGGCCCCCCTCAGAGCCGCGCTGGGGACATCGCCCCCGTTGCAGTTCCTGGTGCCTTGTTCTCTACTCCGGTTCCCGGTTCCCGGTTCCCGGTTCCCGATTACGGGTTGCCGGTCGCCGACGACGCGGGGGTCATGAGGACCGAGCAGATGATCGCGCCGCTTTCCACGCCCACCGCTTCCGAGCCCGACGCCGTCGTGCACGGGCTGTCGAGCCACTTGTGCTTCGCCGCGGCGCGCCAGCCGCGATACGGGTCGTCGGAGACGATCGTGATCGTCACGTTCGCCGAGGTCCGGTACTCCAGCTGCAGCGTGTCGGTCGCGTATTGATGGTTCTCGGCGAAGTACGCCTCCTGCGCCGTGCGCAGGGCGCCGAGATCGTTCCGCAGCGTCGCCTGATACGATCGCTCCTTCATGTTCCGGATGCGCGGGACGCCGACGGCCGTGAGCACACCCATGACGACCATGACGACAAGGAGCTCGATGAACGTGAAGCCGAGTCTGCGGGAGCGACGCATTGGATTCTTCGGTGTGCTGGAGTGTGAGAGTTCGTGCTTGCGGCGTGACGGAAGGCAGGACGGGTGCCACCGCCGGCGCGGAGCCTAACGTGTTGCTCGTCAACACGATGTGTCGATCTCACCGGTCGCGCTCCGCCGCCGTGCCGTGTAGCGTGCGGCCCACACGCCACTGCCAGGTGTCGAGGCGGCGCGACAGATCATGCAGACCATGTGACCGGTGTGACCAATGTCACTGGTCGGGTGTTCAGAAAGTAAACGGTGGCCGTTGCGCCCCGACTCGGGTCAGGCGTTAGGCGCTTCGCGGTCGTGCGGAGACGACTTCGCGAACGGCCACCAGCGGCGTCGCTCGCCGGTCGTCGCCGCGACGAGGCACGTCGAGAGGGCGCCGTGGAACTCCCCGGCCGTCCGGTACCGATCCGCCGGCGCGCGCTCGAGCGCCTTCGCGACCGCCGCATCGAGCGCCGCCGGCACCTCGGATCGGCGCGAGCGCAGGGGCTGTGGCGCGCCCGTCATCCGCTGCGCAATGATCGACTGGGCGGACGGACCCGTGAACGGCGGCTGGCCGGTGAGCATCTCGTACAACACGCTCGCGAGACTGTAGATGTCGGTCCGCCCATCGATCTCGGGCTCGCCGCTCGCCTGCTCGGGGCTCATGTACGCCGGACTTCCGACGACGAGCCCCGCCGCCGTCGTCATCTCCGCGCCTCTCCGTCGCATCGCCCGCGCGATGCCGAAGTCCGCGACGACCGCATGCCCGTCATGCAGGAGAATGTTCTCGGGCTTGATGTCGCGATGCACGACGTCGTGCTGGTGTGCGAAGTCCAGCGCGTCCGCGATTTCCGACGCGAGCCGCACCGCTTCATCGATCGGCAGCTGGTGGTCCCGACGCAGCCGCTGACGCAGCGACTCGCCCTCGACGAACGCGGTGACGAAGTAGCTCGTCTCGCCGGTCGTGCCCGAGTCGTACAGCGGCAGAATGTGTGGGTGCTGCAGGCGAGCAAGAAGCCGGATCTCACGCTGAAATCGCTCTGCGCCCATGGCATCGCCCACGTCGGAGCGAAACACCTTGATCGCGACGGGCCGCGCGTGCCGGACATCGTGCGCGAGCAGAACGACCGCCATCCCGCCATGGCCGAGCTCGCGCTCGAAGCGGTAGCGGTCGCTCAGCAACTCCTGCAGCCGTTCGAGAAGGACGTTCACAGCCGAGCCTCCGCGACAACGAGCCGAACATGGGATGTCACAGGTCAGCCCACAAGGCTGCGCCTTGCGCGCTGACAGCCGTTAGACGTGAGCGATTGCGAAGGGCCACCAATGTCTACCGACTCACGAATATCGACGTGCGCGCTCGCGGATGACCTGCGCGCTCGCGCGTATGTAAGTGGTTACTTGCATTTGCCCAAATGCCCGCTAAATTAGCGCGCACTTATGGCAAGCAGACACAAACTCCTCGCGGCTGCCGCGCGCATCTACGGTGAATCCGGGTTCCGCGGTGCCACCACCCGACGCATCGCCGACGAGGCCGGGGTCAACGAAGTGACCCTGTTCCGCCTCTTCGGCTCGAAGTCGGCACTGATCGCCGAAGCGCTGCGCGAGCACGCACCACGGAACGCCGAACCCATCGCACTACCCGACGAACCGACCGACCCCGAGCGTGAGCTCTCCGTCTGGTGCGGCGAGCAACTCGCGCATCTGCGCGGTGCGCGGTCCATGATTCGCAAGGCGATGGGCGAGATCGAAGAGCACCCCGAGATGGCCCCGTGTATGTCGGAGGGGACGACATCCGCGTTTCGGGAACTGCTCGACTACGGCCTCAAGCTCAAGCATCGCGGCGCGGCCATCTCGGAGCGTGAAGTCCAGGCCGCCGCAGCCATGCTGATCAGCGCGCTCTTCGCCGACGCGATGGGCCGCGAGATGATGCCGGCGTTGTATCCCCAACCGGAGTCCGACGCCGCGGCGCTCTACGCCCGGCTCTTCCTCCGCGCCGTCGGGTTTGGTGAGCGCCAGAGCCGCACCCCGGCTCGCGCTGGCCACCCGCGCCAGCGCGCTCGCGGCACCACGGCGCGGCGCTGATTCTCTCCTCAGTTCGGAACCAGGTTCTCATGCTTTCTCGCCAACGAATTGGTGCGCTTGTCGCTTCGGCCGCCATCTCACTTTCGCCGCTGCCGAGGCTCGACCTCGGCGCGCAGCAGCCCGCTCCAGCTCGGAGCGCCAACGCACCCGCAGCGCCGCGGGCGTTGTCGCTCGACGAGGCCATGCGGATGGCCGAGCGCGGGAGTGAGACCGTGCAGATCGCCCGCGCGGGCGTCGATCGCGCGCGCGGCCAGCAGCTGCAGGCGCGCAGCCAGTACCTGCCGCAGCTGAGTGGCTCGCTCCAGTACACGCGCACGCTCAAGAGTCAGTTCGAGGTGCTGCAGAGCTCGAGTCCCGAACCCGGGCCTAACGTGCCGCCCGCGCCGCCGAACGACACGACGACCTACTTCCAGCCGTGCACGCGCTATCTCGCCGGCGCCGGCGCGACGCAGGCGGAGCGGCTCGCCGGGCTCGAGACGTTCTCGCGCTGCTCGAGCGGCGGCAGCATCGACTTCACCCGTGTCGGCTTCGGGGCGAAGAACCAGTACCAGCTCGGATTGACCGGCTCCGTCGAGCTGTTCAGCGGCGGCCGCGTGCAGGCGCAGAACTCGGCCGCAAAGGCTGGTCGCCGGTCCGCGGACATCGAGCTGACGTCGCAGCGCGCCCAGCTGCAGCTCGACGTTGCCTCGGCGTACTACGACGCCGCGCTCGCCGACCGGCTCGTTGCCATTGCGGACTCGTCGCTCGCGCAGACCGAGGAAGCGCTGCGGCAGACGTCGCTCGCGCGACAGGTCGGCAATCAATCCGAGTTCGATCTGTTACGCGCCCGCGTGACACGTGACAATCAGGTTCCCGTACTGCTTCAGGCGAAGACGACACGCGAACTCAGCTACCTGCGCCTCAAACAGTTGTTGAACCTGCCATACAGTGATTCGCTCGTGCTCACCGACGGCATTGGCGATGGGACGCCGGCGAACCTCCTGAGCAACGTATCGAACGCGGCGAACGCGGCGGCGATGGTCGTCGCGCTCACGGACTCCGTCGTGCAGCGATCGGACACGAGCGCCGACGCCCGCGCGACGGTGCGCCAGCTCAATGAGAACGTGACGACCCAGGAAGCGCAGCGGCGAGTGGCGCGGTCGGAGTATTTGCCGAGTCTCTCGCTCTCGTCCACCTACGGCCGTGTCGCGTTCCCCCAGGCCGGGATTCCCGAGTGGAACACGTTCGTGAACAACTGGACCATCACGGTTGGCGCGTCGATGCCGTTGTTCACCGGCGGACGCCTCCGCGGGCAGAACGTCGTCGCGACGGCGAACGTCGCGGAGGCGAAAGCGCGGCTCCAGCAGACGCGGGAGCTCGCCGCGCTCGACGCGCGCCAGGCCGTTGCGCAGCTCGAGCAGTCGGCGGCGACGCTCGCGGCGAGTGGTGGGACCACCGAGCAGGCCACACGGGCGTACAACATCGCGGAGGTACGATTCCGCGAGGGACTGTCCACCCAGCTCGAGCTCACCGAGTCGCGCGTGCTGCTGCAGCAGGCTCGGGCCAATCGCGCACAGGCCGAGCGCGACTTCCAGGTCGCTCGGCTCCGCCTAACGCTGATCCGGGACCTGCCGATCGGCGCATCCGGCGCGTCGTCAGGCGGCGCGAGCGGTGGGGGTGCGGGCGCCGCGCCCGCTGGCACCGGTGGAGCGGGCGGGGGAACACAGCAGCAGCAACCACGACAACAACAGCCGCGGGCGACGCAAGCCGCCAGCATCACGGGAACCGGACAGTAAGGGAGCACGACTCCAATGCAAGGACAGATCAATCGCCGCGGCATGACGGCCGCTCTGTTGGCTGCCACGCTGGCGCTCTCCGCCTGCGGCAACAGTGAAGCGAAAGACGCCGGTGGCGATGTCGCGCCACCGCCGACGACCGTCGGCACCGAGAACGTGGTGGTCGTGTCGCAAGCGGAGCTCTCGAGTGGGCCGGCGATCTCGGGCAACCTTCAGGCTGCCCAGGAAGCGACGGTGCGGGCGCAGATCTCGGGCACCGTGCTGCAGACGCTCGTCGACGAGGGAAGTCGCGTCGCGAACGGCACGCTGCTGGCTCGCATCGACGATCGGACGATCCGTGACCAGTACCTCTCGGCGCGGTCGGCCGTGACGTCGGCGCAGAGCACGGCGGACGTCGCGAAGCGCAACCTCGAGCGGAACGAGCGGCTCGCCACGGCCGGCGCCATTGCCGATCGTGACCTCGAGGCGGCGCGGTCGCAGAGCGAGGCGGCACAGTCGCAGCTCGCCGACGCGCGGGCACGCCTGACGTTGCAGGAGAAGCAGCTCGCGGACGCGCAGATTCGCGCGCCGTTCACGGGTATCGTCGCGCGACGGCAGGTGTCGGGTGGCGACGTCGTCCAGCCGGGCGGCGAGATGTTCACCATCGTGGACCCGACGACCATGCGGCTCGAGGCCTCCGTGCCGGCGAGCCAGCTCGCCGCCATCAAGGTCGGCGCGCCGGTGAGCTTCAGCGTGAGCGGCTACCCGGATCGCGCGTTCACGGGCCGCATCGCGCGGATCAACCCGATCGCCGACCCGACGACCGGTCAGGTGCGCGTCGTCGTCTCGATTCCGAACGCGGGCAACAACCTCGTCGGAGGGCTGTTCGCCGAGGGTCGCGTCGCCAGCGAGCGTCGCACGGCCCTCGTCGCGCCGAGCGGCGCGGTGGACGTCACGGGCGTTAGGCCGTTCGCGATCCGCCTGAAGAGCGGAAAAGTCGAGCGCGTGGAAGTCGAGCTCGGGCTGCGTGACGAGGATTCCGAGCGTGTCGAGATCAAGTCCGGGCTCGCGTCCGGCGACACGCTTCTCGTCGGTGCGGCGCGTGGGATTACACCGGGCACCATGGTGCGCGTGAGCGTGCCGTCGGACACCCCGGCAGCGGCGGCGGCAAAGAACTAAGCTCCGGAGACCACCTCATGTTAATCTCGGATTTCGCGATCAAGCGCCCCATCGTCACCGTCGTGTCGATGCTCGCGCTCGTCGTGTTCGGACTGATCGCGCTCGGTAAGCTGCAGACGGACGAATTTCCGGACATCGCGCCGCCGTTTGTGACGATCGGCATCCCGTACCCCGGTGCATCGCCCGACGGCGTCGAGAAGGAGATTCTCGATCCGGTCGAGGAGGCCATCTCGGGCATCAGCGGCGTGAAGAACGTGATGGGCACGGCGGAGGATGGATTCGCGACCGTGATGGTCGAGTTCCTCTTCGACAAGCCGCTCCAGGAGGCGACGCAGGACATTCGCGACGCCATCTCGGGGATTCGTCAGGATCTGCCGGCGGAGATGGAAGAGCCGATCATCAAGAAGTTCAACGACACCGATCTCCCGATCGTGTCGCTCGCGCTGTCGTCGAACACACTCACTCCGGGCGAGTTGACGCGGCTCGCAGACCCTGGCATCACCCGCGAGCTCCGCTCGATCGCTGGTGTCGCCGAAGTCGAGGTGCCCGGGAAGGTCGAGCGCGAGCTGACCGTACAGATCAAGCCCGAAGCGCTGCAGGCGGCCGGCATCGGCGTCTCGGAGCTCGTTCAGGCGCTGCAGTTCCAGAACCTCGCGGCGCCGGTCGGTCGCGTGACCGGCGATCTCGATGAGCGATCGATCCGCCTCCGCGGACGTCTCGAGCGGCCGGAGGAATTCGAGCAGATCATCGTCGCCGAGCGAAACGGGCAGGTGATTCGGCTCGGTCAGGTCGCCGACGTGCTCGACGGCACGGAGGAAGCTCGCTCGCTCGCGCTGTATAGCGATCGCAAGACGAACGGCTCGCGCGAGTCCGTCGGCGTCGACGTGAAGAAGTCGAAGGGCTACAGCACGACGCAGGTCGCCGACCAGGTGATCGCGCGGCTCGATGCCATCAAGAGCCGTCTGCCCGCGGGTACGACGATCGACATCATCAAGAACCGCGGCGAGCGTGTCCGAAACTCGGTCGCGAACGTGGAGGAGTCGCTGTTCGTCGGTGCGATCCTCACGGTGCTCGTCGTGTTCCTGTTTCTGAACTCGTGGCGCTCGACGGTGATCACCGGTCTCGCCTTACCGGTGTCGGTGCTCGCGAGCTTCGTGGCCGTGTGGGCGTTCGGGTTCACGCTCAACACCATGAGCTTGTTAGGCCTGTCGCTCGCGATCGGTATTCTCATCGACGACGCGATCGTCGTTCGAGAGAACATCGTGCGCCACGTGGAGATGGGAAAAGACCACTACACGGCGGCGCGCGAGGGCACCGACGAGATCGGGCTCGCCGTCGCGGCGACGACGTTCTCGATCATCGCCGTCTTCGTGCCGATCGCGTTCATGCCGGGGGTCGGTGGACAGTGGTTCAAGCCGTTCGCGTTGACGATGGCGTGCTCGGTGCTCGTGTCGCTGTTCGTGTCGTTCTCGCTCGACCCGATGCTCTCGGCGTACTGGGCTGATCCGCACCGCGAGGAGCACCAGAAAGGGTGGCTGACGAAGTTGCTCGACCGGTTCAATCACTGGTTCAATCGTCAGGCACAGAATTACAAGCGCCTGATTGCGTGGGCGCTCGACCACCGCGCCGCCATCGCGATCATCGCGATCGGCACGTTCCTCGGCGCGTTTGCCCTCCCGCAGAAGGGCATGCCGGGGCTGGCTGTCGTGCTTGCCGGAGTCACCGCCGCCGTGCTGATGCTGAACCGCTCGCGGCGGTGGTACATGAAGATCGTGGCGGTCGCGGTCGGCATCGCGATTCCGTTCTTCCTCATGCCCGTCGTGCCGCAGTGGATGCACGTCGGCTTCGGTTTCTTCCCCGAGGATGACCAGGCGGAAATGAACGTGAGCATCGAGGCGCCGCCGGGCTCGAACATCGAGTACACGCGCATCAAGGCGGAAGAGGTCGCGCGGGTCATCCGCTCGTACGACGAAGTGCGGTACGTCTACACGACGATTGGTGGCGGCGCCGCCGGCGCCGTCGACGTGGCGAACCTGTACGTGCGAATGATCCCGAAGAACGAGCGGAGCGAGAGCGTCGAGCAGATCTCGGCGCGGCTGCGTGATCAGCTCAAGACGGTCGGCGGTGCCAAGGTGGCCGTGTTCGCGACGGACTGGGGTGGCGGGCGTAAACAGGTTCAACTGCAGATCCGTGGCAACAACGCCGAGGAGCTCGCGGAGTTCGCGGACCGTGCGATCGCGGAAGTCGAGAAGGTCCCCGGTGCCGTCGACGTGTCGTTGTCGACGAAGGGACAGAAGCCTGAGCTGACGGTCGACCTGAATCGTGGCGTCGCCGGCAGCATTGGCGTCACCGTTGGACAGATCGCGCAGGCCTTGCGCCCCGCGTTTGCTGGAATCGATGCCGGTGACTGGCAGGATCCGAGCGGCGAGATGCGTGACGTCTACGTGCGCCTCGCTCCGGAAGCGCGTCGCCGGGCAGCCGACCTTCGCCAGCTTCCGCTCGTGATCCAGGGCCCGAACGGCGTGCCCACGACGGCGCCGCTCGGCCAGGTGGCGACAGTCACGCAGGGGGTGGGTCCGGCCGTCATCAACCACCTGAACCGCGACAAGGTGGTGTCCGTGGAGTTCAACATCTCCGGCCGGTCGATGGGTGAGGTGACGAACGACGCCTTCAACCGGATGCTCGCGTTGCAGGCGCCTCCGGGCATCGCGATCCAGAAGGGCGGAGAAGCCCAGTCGCAGGACGAGGTGTTCGGGCAGATCTTCCTGGCGCTCGGTGTCGCCGTCGGGCTCATGT
>Ga0075420_100000480_pt1 | contig 31697 bp, 28 predicted proteins | sample SoiMetdeltSBSDD4_FD_75296 | JGI IMG/M metagenome (GOLD analysis project Ga0075420, IMG submission 75296) | Bulk soil microbial communities from a Populus tree surrounding site in Tennessee, USA - Soil MetaG P. deltoides SBSDD4 | ecosystem: Environmental > Terrestrial > Soil > Tree plantation...
CAACATCGCGGCCGCGCCGCCGATCACCGAGCAGGGCTACAAGTTCGTGTTCCGCAACTTCCCGACCGCGCCGATGATCCTCGGCGACGCGTTCGCAAACCAGCTCGAGATCTTCTCGAGCACCGGCAAGGCGCCCAAGACGGCCGTGTTCATGCACGTGAACGACACGTTCGGCGCGGCGATGCAGAAAGGCTTCACCGGTGTGATGTCGAAGTTTCCGCAGATACCCTACAAGGTGGTCGACACCATCGCCTACGATCCGGCGGCGCGCGACCTCTCGGTCGAGGTGGCGAAGGCGAAGGCGAGCGGCGCCGAGGCGCTCGTCATGGTGAGCCGCCTGAACGACGCCATCCTGCTCACCCGCGAGCTGGTGAAGCAGCGCTGGAGCCCGATGGCGGTGCTCAGCATGGGTCCGGGCTGGTACGAGGACCAGTACCTGAAGACGCTCGGCAAGCTGTCCGACGGGCCGCTCAGCTTCGTGCCCTGGTACGACCCGAACAAGAAGCTCACGAAGCAGCTCGAGGCGGCGCACAGCAAGGCCTTCAAGGAAATCAACCTCAACACCAACCACGTCTACACCTTCGAGGCGCTGCTCGTCGCGGCGGATGCGTTCAAGCGCGCAGGGTCCACCGATGCCAAGGCGCTCGCCGACGCAATCCGCGCCACGAACATCAAGGACAATGTCAGCCCCGGTCCCGGCATCCAGTTCGACGCCAAGGGCCAGAACTCGGCGTTGAAGAACTCCGCGATCCAGAACCGCGGCGGCAAGCTCGTGACCGTGGCGCCGCAGGCGGCCGCCAACGCGAAGCCCGAGCTGCCCATGCGGCCCTACGACAAGCGCTAGATCTGCCGGCAGAGATCTATCTCAATGTAGCGGCCAGCGGCCTGCTGACGGGGCTGGTTTACGGGCTGATGGCGCTCGGCCTATCGGTCATCTTCGGCGTGGTGCGGGTCGTCAACTTCGCCCACGGCGAGATGATGACGCTCGCCATGTACTTGACGTTGGTGCTGTTCAGCGCCCTCGGCCTCGACCCGCTCGTGCTTCTCGTGCCGATCGCCGCGGCGCTCTTCGTCTTCGGTTACCTGCTCCAGCTTGGCCTGATCAATCCGTTCATCAATCGACCTGAGCACAGCCAATTCATGCTGCTCGTTGCGGTGGCGCTGGTCCTGGTGAACCTGCAGCTCATCGTTTTCGGCCCCGACGCGCAGGGCATCCGCACTGCGTACTCGTTCGACAGCTTCCAGCTTGGACCCTTGATCGTCGATGCAGCGAAGGTCTACGCCGCCGGCGCGGCGCTGCTGGTCGCCGCGGCCCTGTTTGCCTTCTTCCGCTTCACGCTGCTCGGCAAGGCGATTCGCGCCTGTGCCGACAACTACGAGGGGGCGCGCGTGGTTGGGCTGAACGTGAAGCGGCTCTACGCGCTGACCTTCGGCCTGGGGGCGGCTTGCGTGGGCGCCGCCGGCGCGATGCTCATGGCGGTGATCGACGTTACGCCGCAGATCGGACCGGCTTATACGCTGCTCGCCTTTGTCATCGTCATCACCGGCGGCCTCGGCTCGATGCCGGGCGCGCTGCTCGGCGGCGTGCTGATCGGCGTCACCGAAGCGCTCGGGGGCGTGCTCTTCACACCTTCTGCAAAAAGCATGTTCGCCTTCGGGCTGCTGGTTCTCGTGCTGCTCTTCCGCCCGCAGGGCATCCTCGGCAGGAAGACGGCGTGAGCCTGCTCGAGGGCGTACCGCGCCGCGGCCTGGTGCTGCTCGCGATTCTCCTCGCGCTCCTCCTGGTATTCCCGATGTTCGCCAGCGGCTACCTGCTCGCCGTTGGCTTCCTCGTCCTCTACTTCGCGTACGTCGGCCAGGCCTGGAACATCATGATGGGCTTCGCCGGCCAGCTGTCGCTCGGGCACTCGCTTTACGTAGGCCTCGGTGCCTACGCCGCGGCGGCGCTTTACGTGCATTTCGGCTTGAGCCCGTGGATCGGCCTCGGCGCATCGATCGCCGTGTGCGCGCTTGCCGGCGCGGTGATCGGCTTCCTCGCCTTCCGGTTCGGCGTCGCCGGCGTGTACTTCGCCATCCTCACCATCGCTTTCGCGGAGTTTGCGCGCATCGGCTTCGACCACTTCACTTGGGTGCGCGGCTCCTCGGGCCTTTTCCTGCCGGTGGCGAACTACATCGAGAATGACCTGTGGAACCTGCGCGGCAGCCCGGCGATGTTCTACTACCTGATGCTCGCCCTCGCTGTGGGCGCGTTCATTCTCTGCCATGCGATCCTGCGCAGCCGCATGGGCTACTACTGGCTCGCGATCCGCGAGAGCCCCGACGCGGCGCAGGCGCTCGGTATCAACCTTTTCCGCTACAAGATGATGGCCGTCATCCTGTCCGCGGCGATGACTTCGCTGGCCGGCGTGGTGTTCGCCTTCTACTACAACAACCTCTTTCCGGAGCAGATCTTCCACATCTCGCGCTCGATCGAGCTGATTCTGGGCCCGATCATCGGCGGCATCGGCACGCTGGTCGGTCCCCTTGTCGGCGCGTTCCTCCTCACCGCGCTCGCCGAAGGGATGCGCGAGCTCATGCTGCAGCTCGGCATCGAGGTCCCGGGCGTGAAGCAGGTGTTCTACGGCATCTGCCTGCTAGTCGTAGTCATGTTCCTGCCCGACGGCGTCTGGCCGCCGCTGGCGCGGAAACTGCGGTTGGACCGCTAAAAATGCTGAGCGTCAGCCGTGTCTCGAAATCGTTTCGCGGGCTGCGCGCGGTGCACGAGGCGTCCTTCGAGGTCCCGCAAGGCAGCATCAATGCCCTGATCGGCCCAAACGGCGCGGGCAAGACTACGATCTTCAACCTGATCGCCGGTGTCTACGCACCGGATGCGGGAGAGATTCTGTTCGAAAACAAAAGAATCGACCGGCTTCGCCCCGATCAGGTCTGCGCGGCCGGTATCGGCCGCACTTTCCAGCTGGTCAAGCCGTTCGCCGGGCTTTCGGTCCTCGACAACGTGATCGTCGGCGCGCTTCACAAGGAGAGAACCGTGAGCGGCGCGCGCGTGCTTTCGCTTTCCATATTGAGAAAACTTGGGCTGGAGGCGAAAGCGGCCCAGCCCGCCGCATCGCTTACCCTGCCCGACCGCAAGCGCCTCGAGGTCGCACGCGCTCTCGCCACCCGCCCGCGCCTGCTTCTGCTCGACGAGGTCATGGCCGGGCTTCGGCCCACGGAATGCGACCAGATGGTGCAGGTGTTCCGCGACATGAACCGCGCCGACGGCCTCACCATCCTGCTGATCGAGCATGTGATGCGCGCAGTCATGGCGCTCGCGAAACACATCGGCGTGCTCCACCACGGCGAGGTCATCGCCCGCGGCACTCCCGAGGAGATCGTGCGCCACTCGGCGGTGCTGGAGTGCTATCTCGGCGAAGAAACCGAAGTATGAGTTTTCTTTCGGTGGAGAAGCTGGACCTCTACTACGGCGACGCCCAGGCGCTCTCGGAGGTCAGCCTCGAGGTCGGCAAGGGCGAGATCGTGGCCATCGTCGGCGCGAACGGCGCCGGAAAGTCCTCGCTCATCCGCTGCATCGCCGGGATCGAGACCGCGCGCGCCGGGAAAGTCGTCTTCAAGGCAAGAACGATCTCCGGTCTGGAATCGCACGCCATCTGCGATCTCGGCATCGGCCAGGTCGCGGAAGGCCGCCAGGTGTTCCCGAGTCTCACCGTGCTCGAGAACCTGCAGATGGGCGCGATGGTGCCGCGAGCCCGGGCGACGGCGAAGCGCACTCTAGAGGACGTGTTCGCGCTCTTTCCGCGCCTCGCCGAGCGCCGGCACCAGCTCGCCGGCACGATGTCGGGCGGCGAGCAGCAGATGGTCGCGATCGGCCGCTGCCTGATGGGCGCGCCCGAGCTCATTATGTTCGACGAGCCCTCGCTCGGCCTCGCGCCCCTGGTGGTGCAGGAAGTCCTGCACACCATCCGCCTGCTCAACAGCCGCGGCCTCACCATCCTGCTCGTGGAGCAGAACGTCGCGGTGTCGCTCAAGATCTCCAACCGCGCCTACGTGCTGGAAAACGGTCGGATCGTCATGAGCGGCACCGGCGACAAGCTCCTGCGCGATGACCGCGTGCGGCAGGCTTATTTGGGGCTGTGACGGTCCTCGTAGACTCTGCCCAGGCCATATCCGACCATGGCGCCGCCCAGAGTGCCGACCTTGCCGCCGTCGCTGACCGCTGCCCCGATTGCAGCACCGGTAGCCGTACCGATCATGCGCTCCTTCGTGGCACAGCCGGCGAGGCCGACGAACGAAGCGATTAGTGCGATTCCGATACCTGACCTCAACATTGCGTGCTCCTCATGAAAGTTAAACGGCACGCACGCATTCAATCAGCGCTCGGCGCTACAGTCCGTATCAGGTTGTTACCGTTAGTAACGCCCCTCCGGTGAAGCCGGTCATCGCGATCCACGGTGGCGCCGGGGTCATGCGCCGCGACGAGCCGGGCGCCGCGCATCGCGCGGTGCTCGAGGAGGCGCTCGAGGCGGGCTACGACATCCTCAGAGCAAATGGCTCGAGCCTGGACGCGGTCGCGGCGGCCGTCGTGGTGCTGGAGGACTCCCCGCTTTTCAACGCCGGCCGGGGCTCGTGCTTCACCGCCGACGGCGAGATCGAGATGGATGCTTCAATCATGGACGGCGCGACGTTGCGCGCGGGCGCCGTCGCAGCGGTGCGGCGCATCCGCAATCCGATCCTGGCTGCGCGGCTCGTGATGGAGAAGACGCGGCATGTACTCCTCGCCGGGGCCGGGGCCGAGCGCTTCGCACGCCAGCAGGGATTGAGATTGGAATCTCAAAGCTACTTTCGGACCGCAAAGCGGCTGGCGGCATTGCGCAAGAATTTGAAGGACTATCACGGCACGGTGGGCGCGGTGGCGCTCGATTCGGACGGAAGGCTCGCGGCCGCGACCTCGACCGGCGGCTACACCGGGAAGATGCCCGGGCGCGTCGGCGATTCGCCGCTCATCGGCGCGGGGACCTACGCGGACGATCGCGCCTGCGCGGTGTCCGGTACGGGACTGGGCGAGGCGTTCATTCGCGCTGCCGTCGGCCACGACGTGTGCGCGCGCATGCTCTATGCGAAGGTTTCGCTGGCAAGCGCAGCGCGTGCCGCGCTGGAAAGCGTCGCCAATGTCGGCGGCGACGGCGGCCTCATCGCCGTCGATCGGCGAGGTAATGTGGCGATGCCGTTCAACAGCGAAGGCATGTTCCGCGCCTGTATCGACCGGCGCGGCCGACGCAGCCTCGCGATCTTCTGATTACTCGACCTTGACCCCCGCGGCTTTGACCACCTTCTCCCAGCGCGCGAGGTCATCGCGCACCTGGGCGCCGAACACCTCCGGCGTATTGCCCACGGGCTCGATGCCGAGCGTGGCATAGCGCTCTTTCACGAACGGCGACTGCAGCACCGCGGCGAGCTCCTTCTGCAGTCGCGCGACCACGGCGGGCGGGGTCTTGGCCGGCGCGAAGATGCCGACCCAGGAGTTCACGTCGAACCCGGAGACGACGCCGCTCTCGTTGAAGGTCGGCACGTCGGGCAGCGCGCCCGATCGCTTGGCGCTCGGCACGCCAACCGCGACGAGCCGCCCGCTGCGCACGTGCTGCTGCGCGCTCGCGATTGCGGTGAAGACCAGGGGAATCTGGCCGCCGACGACGTCGACCACCGCCGGTCCGCCGCCCTTGTACGGCACGTGCTCGAGCTGCGCGCCAGTGCGCTGCTTGAGGAGCTCGCCCGCGAGGTGCGGCGTACCGCCGGTGCCCGAAGTGCCGTAGGGAAACGGCTTGGTCTTCGCTTTCTCGACCAGGTCGCCGAGGTTGCGCACCCCGGCCGAGGGGTGCGCGACGAGAATCAGCGTCGCGTCGCCGAGCTTGGTGACGGGCGTGAAGTCGCCGAGCGTGTCGAACGGGATCTTCGGGAACACATGCGGGTTGATCACCATCGTGCCGTCGAAGCCGAGCAGCAGTGTGTAGCCGTCCGGTGCAGCCTGCGCGGCCTGCTGCGTGCCGATATTGCCGCTTGCGCCGGGACGGTTCTCGACGATCACCTGCTGCCCGAGCCGCACGCCGAGCGGCTCGGCCACCACGCGCGCGCTGTTATCGGCGACGCCGCCCGGAGCGAACGGCACTAGAATCCGGACGGGTTTGGACGGGTAGTCCTGCGCGAGCGCCGCGCTCGCCAGCATCGCGGCAATGCATCCGATCAGCGTTCTCATGTCTTCCCTGAAAGTCGAGTTGAAATACGCGCCGCTGCCCTGGATCGGCGTGCTTGCCTGGCATTACTGGTTCGTCGTCTCCGACGAGACCGGGCGCCATCGCTGGGAAGTATGGCAGACCAAGAACGCCGGCGGCTCCTGCATCGGCCACGTCCATCTGGACCTCAAGCATCCCGACGCCGGCGTGGGCGGCGGGCCCTCGCGCGTTGCCATCGAATGGAACGGCGAGCCCGCCCGGCGGATCGCCGAGATTCTGGCGAAGGCGCAAACCTACCCGTTCTGCCAGCGCTACCGACTGTGGCCGGGGCCGAACAGCAACAGCTTCGTCGCTTGGGTGCTGCACCAGGCGGGGGTCGAGTACGCGCTCGACCCTCGGGGAATCGGCAGAAGCTACTTTGCCGCGAAGCAGTAGAAGAGGCCGTCGCCGCCCGAGCCGCGCAACGCCTCCTGGCTGCAGCCGCGCGAGGGATGCGACGAGTTCCAGGACCTCGCCGCCTCGGTGTCGCTCAGGCCCACGCGGTCGTGGTGCCCGACCATCGCCGCGCCGTCGCCGCTCTTCGTCCAGTTGCCGCAAGTCATGTCCTTGTCGCTCGCGATCGCCCGCCCGTCGGGCGCGGAGCCGGTGAGGATGTCGTGCCGGTTCGGACTGTCGCCGCGGCCGTTGACCGGCTGGCCCTTTTCGTCAAGCCCGGTCTGCTTGCTGACCTTGCTCTTGGCGTGCAGGTCGTCGAGGTTGCGCGCGATTTCCTCGCCTTTCGCGTTCTTCCACGGCCCGTTGCCGATCCGGTCGCGGGCGTTGACCTTGTCGGTGCTGAGATACGCCCGCCACTGACGCTGGCCGGCGCCGGCGGCCTTGGCGAGGGCCTGGCAATGCCGGTCCGCGCCCTCGAGGCCGCCGAGGTCGGCGCCCCGGCCCGGCCCGGCGCTGGTGATGAAGAAGGTCATGTCCTTCTGCTGCGCGTGAACCATGCTTGCGAACAACGAGAGCGCCAAAGCTGCGATGGTGGATTTCATGAATTCCTCCGGTAGGCACGCAAACACCGGCGGGCGCTAAGATATTTCAATGCGCGCGCTATTTGCGTTTGTACTGATACTGGCTTTCTCTTTCAATGCTTGCGCACAGGACGCCTGGCCCAGCCGCCCGCTGCGCTTCATCCTGCCCTTCCCGCCCGGCGGCGGCACCGACATTCTCGGACGGCTGATCGCGGAGCGGCTGTCCGCCGGGCTCGGCCAGCCCGTAGTCACCGAGAACCGCGGTGGCGCGGGCGGCAACGTCGGCGCGGAAGCCGCGGCGCGCTCGGCGCCGGACGGCTACACCATCGTGCTCGTGGCGCCTTCGCTCGCCATCAGCCCGACGCTCTACTCGAAGATCAACTACGACCCGGTGAAGGACTTCGCGCCGGTGAGCCTGGTCGCGACGGTGCCGAACGTGATGATCACGCAGCCCTCGCTCCCCGGGCAGCTGCAGGAATTCATCGCCTTCGCCAGGACCAAGCCCGGCGCGCTCAACTTCGGCTCGGGCGGCGCCGGCACCTCCAACCATCTCGCGGGCGAGCTGTTCAACATCGTCACCGGCGCGAAGCTAGTTCATATCCCCTACAAGGGCGTGAACCTCGCGATGCAGGACGTGCTCGCCGGGAACGTTCACCTGGTGTTCATCGGTATCCCGGCCGCCGCGCCCCACATCAAGGCCGGCAAGTTACGTGCGCTCGCGCTGGTCGCCCCGCAGCGCTCGAGCGCGCTGCCCGACGTGCCTACCGTTGCGGAAGCTGGTCTCAAGGATTTCGAGGTCACGACGTGGTACGGCGTGCTCGCGCCGGCAGGCACGCCAAGAAGTGTGATCACGAGATTGAACGGAGAGCTGATGAAGATCATGCACTCGCCGGAGCTGACGGAGAAGCTCGCCGCGACCGGCACCGAGCCGCTCACCAGCACGCCCGAGGAGTTCGCTGCCTACATCCAGCGCGAGATCGCCAAATGGGGCGACGTCGTACGCAAGGCGGGCGTCAAGGCGGACTGATGAACCGGGCCGCACGCGCCGTACTTCTCGCGCTCCTGCTCGCGGCGTGCGGCGCGCACGCGCAGGGCGAGGCGCTGGTGGTGTTCATGCGCTCGAGTCTCCTCGCCAACGGGTCCACGGCAGCGCTCTTCGACGTAAGCGATCCGGAAACACGTTTCATCGGCATCATCGACAACGACACCAAGGTCGCTCACTCGGTCAAGCCCGGAACGTACACTTTCATGGTGGTCGCCGAGACGGCCGATTTCATGCAGGCCACGTTCGCGGCCGGGCATACCTACTACGCGATGGTGACACCGCGCCTGGGGGTATTCAACGCGCGCTTCTCGTTTCGTCCCCTGCGCCAGGACGAGCTGGACGGCCCGGAGTTCGAGCGTTGGGATTCCGGCACGCGCCTGGTGACCAATACGGCAGAGTCACGCAACCGGGCGCAGAACGCGGGCGACGTCAGTTCCAAGCGCGCTCAGTACTGGCCGGAATGGAGCGCGAAACCCGAGGCGCAGCGCGCCTCGCAAACGCTGCGGACCGTGGATGGCAAGCCCACGCCGACGCTCGCCGCCGCCCCGGCGCTCCGGGGTGCAGCGCGCGTGGAGACCGTCTTCTGGGACAGCATCCGCGCGAGCAGCCAACCGGACGACTTCCGCACTTATCTCGAGCAGTATCCGAACGGCATGTACGCCGCAGCGGCGCGCGAGCGGCTTGCCGCGCTCGCGCCCGCGCCGGCAACCGCCGTCGTCGCGGCCGCGGTGCCCGCGGGACCGCCGCCGCTGCCGCTCTCGAGCGGCGGCGGCTTCCCCAGCGCCGGCGACGCCTGGACCTACCGTCTCATCGTGCCGAAGCGCGCCTCAGGGCCGACACGACGCAAGTACGAGGTGAAGATCGCCTCGGCTTCGAGCACCGAGATCGTCGAGCGCTACGAGCTCGAGGCCGGTCCGTCGCGCGAGCAGAAGCACTGGTCGGGGGCCTACCTGGTCGGCTCGGGCGCGTCGGTGTTCTCGCCCTACCTCGCCGCGTTCCGCGATCTCTCCGCGCAGCCGCCGCTCGGCCTGATCGAGATCGCCGACCCGGTGTGCGGCGGACGTGTCACCTGCTATGTCAAGGCGCGCGTGGTCGGACGTGAAGTGGTGAGTGTGCCGGCGGGCAACTTCGAGACCGTGAAGGTCAGGGTGGATCACGCCTGGCACGGCGGGCGCGGCATTTCGATGAACACCGGCATCACCCCGAGCAGCCGCGAGCTCTACGTCTGGTACGCGCCGGCCGTGAAGCGCGCCGTGAAGTTCTCCAGCCGCTCGGCCGGCCGCACGCGAGAAGCGCCGTTCGAGGCCGATTTCGATCTTGAGCTCGAGTCCTACCAGCTCAAGTAGCTAGCGCAGATACCTTTCCTGCAGCGTGCGCCGAATGAAGGCGCGAGCCTGCTCGCGATCGAACGCGGCGCCCTCAGCGAGCTTGTCGGCGTACTCGAAGAACGGCCTGAAGAGCTGCGCCTGGTCCACCGGCGCGCGCACGCTGAAGCGCCCGCGCGCCTCCTCGAGCTCGCGCCACGCCGCGCGCACCTCGGCCCAGAACGGCTCGGTGCGCTTGTAGTAGGCCTCGCCCGGACCGAAGTCGTAGTCGCGGATGCGCTCGTAGCGAGCGACCCCGTATTCCCGGGCCAGAAGCTTCTTCTGATTCAGGGCGTATTTGAGATTGTTCTCTTCCTGCACCCAGCCGGTCGGCGTGATGGTGTGGCGGTTGGTGCCGACGAGCACGTCGTAGTCCTTGCGCACGCTGAACTCGCGCCGCGGCAACGGTCGCCAGGTCTCGCCGCTCAGCCAGGTCGACACCCCCTCGGTATGCTCCCATCGCCCGAGCGACGCATAGCGGGGCGAATCGTCGACCTGCAGCACCGTCTGCGTCCAGGCGCCGCGACGCTGGACCTCATTGGTCGCGCGGCGCGTCCAGCTGTTCGCGCCCTCGTAGGCCAGCAGCGCCGGCGCTTCGTAGCGCCATTCCTGCCGCCAGTGGCGCACCACCATCGGCTCGCTCACCTTCTTCTCATCGAGCCGCATGCGCATTACGAGGATGTGCTGCAAGGCGACGAAGTCCGGGCGGTCCTCCGCCACGAACACATACTCGGTGCCCCAGCTCTGGTAGGGCGCATCCTGCTTGAGCGACGGGTCGAAGCGCACCACCTCGAGGAAATCGAAGCTCACGCGATAGGGGCCCGCCATGGCGAGGATCGCGCGCCGGTCCCTCTCCTGCGCGCTGAGGCCCGGCTCGTTCAGGCGCCGCCAGGCCTCGCCCGGCGCCGCGTCGAGCGTCACCGGCGCGCCGCGCGTGGTGGCGCCGCGCGGCTTGAGCGCGCCTTCGTCGAGCGGCCAGGCGAAGATGAACTGCTTCGGCTCGGCCGCCTGCGCGGCGAAGCCCAGCGCCAAGAGCATCAGGACAAAAAGCCTCATGCGTCGCCCCAGACCTCGCGTGCGGTATCGACCACCAGTCGCAGCTTCGCTTCCTGCTCGGCGAAGCCCAGCATGCTGCCCTTCTCGTGGCTGGCGAAGCCGCATTGCGGGCTGATCGAGAGCTGCTCCACCGGTACGTAACGCGTCGCGTCGTCGATTCTGCGCTTGAGCAGGTCCTTGCTTTCGAGCGACGGCACCTTGGTCGAGACCAGCCCGAGCACCACGCGCTTGCCCCTTGGCATGAAACGCAGCGGCTCGAAGCCGCCGGCGCGCTCGCTATCGTATTCCAGGAAGAAAGCGTCGACCTCCAGCCGGTTGAAGGCCTTCTCGGCGATGCGCTCGTAGCCGCCCTCGGCGATCCACTTGCCCATGGCGTTGCCGCGGCACATGTGCACGCCCACTGTCATGCCGGAAGGGCGCGCGCGCACCACCCGGTTGATGAGCTCGATATAGAGATCGATCAGTTTCTCGGCGTCGTCGCCCCGGGCGCGCACCGCGTCGCGCAGCTTCTGGTCGCAGAGCAGCGTTTGCGCCACTTCGTCGATCTGGAGGTAGCGGCCGCCGACGGCGTGCAGCGCCTCGATCTCCTCGCGGTACACGCGCACCACGTCGTCGAAGAACCGGCCCAGATCGGGATAGACGTCGCGGTCGACGCAGTTGCGCCCGCGCGGGTAGTGGAGATACGACGGCGCGGGGAGGGTCGCCTTGACCACGCGTTGCGTGTTCTTTATCGAGAAAGCGACTTCGTCGGCGACGATCGGCCCGGTGCGCCGGATCCGCGTCACCGCGACCGGCGCCGAGCCGACCCGCATCACGTTGCCGGCGTCGTCGCGCTGCAAGTCCACGTTGCCGACCGCTTCCGCGCGCGCGAAGCCCGCGACCTTCGAGACGAACCCGAGCCGCCAGGATTCGCGGCGAAACTCGCCGTCGGTGACCACGTTGAGGCCCAGGCTCTCCTGCCACCGGAGCGCTTCGCGGATGCTTTCATCCACGCGAGACCGATCCGCGAGCAGCTGCTTCGGCCGCAGCAGGCTGCCGATGTGCTCGGCCCGAAACGGGGGCGCGCTCACGAGCGTACGAGCAGCGCGACGGGCAGCGTGGCGAACACCTGCGCGAGGCTCAAGCGCCCGCGGGCCTCGTGGCGCTCGCCGGTCAGCACGTTGAGGTATCGGCCCTCCACGGCCAATCGCGCCTCGGCCCAGGCCTTCGCGCCGAGCGGTGCAATGTCGTCGGACTCCATCAGCCGCGAGCACAGCCGCGGCGCGACGGCGATCACCGAAGCGGAGCCTTCCGAGAGCATGAATGCGATGATGTTCTCTTCGCGTCCGCCATCGGCGTAGAGCGGCGTGTATTTCGCAGCACCATGGAACAGCCCGGGAAGCTTTTTCCGCACCTCGAGACCCTTTCGAATGACGTGCAGCTTCGCCCGCCCATCCGCGAGGTTCCTAAGGAGGTCATTGGAATTGTCGAGCAGCTTCCTGCGCAGCTCGTAGTCGACCGGCCGCCGGTTGTCGGGATCGACCAGGCTGAAGTCCCACAGCTCGCTGCCCTGGTAGTAGTCCGGTACGCCGGGCGAGGTAACCTTGACCAGCGCCTGCGACAAGCCGACGAGCAGGCCGAGGTGCGCGAGCCGCGCGACGGTGTTTTTCACGTCGGAAATGAACTCGCCGTTCCCGAGGGAGTCCTCGACGAAGCGCTCGAGCGCCTGCTCGTATTCGCCATCCGGGTTGATCCAGCTCGTGTGCTCCTTCGCCTCGCGTGCCGCCTTCAGCATGTAGGCCTTCAGGCGCTCGACGAGCTCGGCTGAAGACTCGCCCGGCCAGACGCCGGTCAGCGCCTGGTAGAAGTGGTACTGGTCGTTGCGTGAAACCTCGGTCTTGTTCATCAGGCTCCAGCGCCGCAGCGTAATGCGCCAGCCCGAGGCCATCTCGGAAAGCACCGCAAGCCGCGCGCGCACGTCCTCCGAGCGCTTGGTGTCGTGGGTGGAGCTGCCGAGCATGGTGTAGGGCCAATGCCGCGCGCGCTCTTCCGCCGCGGCGTGGAATTCCTTGAGCGAGAAGCCGAACTGTGACGGGTGGCCGCCGACCTCGTTCAGCGCGATAAGGCGGTTGTAGCGGTAGAACGCGGTGTCCTCGACGCCCTTCGCCACCACCGGCGCGGTGAACTGTTGGTAGCGCATCGAGAATCGCAGCATTTCATTCCTTCGCCTCCCTGGGGGTGTATTTTCCAGGAGCAGGACGCTGCGTACGAAGTCGAACACGCTTGGATCGGCGATGCGGCTGGCGCGCTTCGCGGCCCGTACCGCCTGGTCGATCACGTCGCGATCGTTGTCCGACAAGCCGCGCGGCGAGATATAGGTGCGGTACACCGGGAACTGCGCGGCGATCTCGGCCAGCGCCTTGCGCAGGCCGCTCGCGGTGTAGTCTCGCGTATAGCGATTGCCGGCCGCGATGCGCGCCAGCCAGTTCGACAGCATGTGCAGCTCGGCCGCGAGCGTGGTCGCCATGATGAGCCAGCGGCTCTCGCGCGCGATCGCGCCGAAGCTGCGCCGATCGCCGGTGAAGCGTTGGTAGATGCGATCGAAGCGAGACTCGGCAGCGGAGTCGATAAAGACCCCGGTAAGCAGGTTGACGAAGCGGTAGCCCGTCTCACCGTGTACCGGCCAGTCGCCGGGCAGCTTCTCGTGGTCGGCGAGGATTTTCTCGAGCACGATCCAGCGGCGCGGAAAGAGCTCGGCAAGCCGCTCGAAGTACTGGCGCGGATCGGCCAGGCCGTCTGGATGGTCGATGCGCACGCCGTCGATTCCGCCACGCTTCGCTAGCCGCGCGACCAGGCCGTGCGTCGCCTCGAATACCGTGCGGTCCTCCATCCTCACGCCCGCGAGGTCGGTGATCTCGAAGAAGCGCCGGTAATTGATCTCGTCGGATGCGACGCGCCAGTAGGAGAGGCGGTAGTACTGCTTTTCGAGCAGTCGATGGAGCGCGAGGGAATCCCTGGGAGCAGTCTTGAGGCCGTACTGGCTCTTCGCGTTCAGCGGAAATCGGTGGTCGAAGTAGCGCACGCTCCATTTGCCGCCTTTGCGCTCGACCTTCAATTCCTCGAGCGCCTCGCCGTAATGCTTCCCCAGCACCGGCAAAAGCAGCTTGCCGTGCGCCCAGTCGATGTCGAAGAAGCGCGCGTACGGGGAGGCCCTGCCCTTCTCCAGCACGTCGAGCCACCACGCGTTGTCGGCGTGCAGCACGCCCATGTGGTTGGGCACGAGGTCGATGACCATGCCCATCCCATGTTTTTTCAGGGTTCGCATGAGCTCGTTGAGCTCGGCCTCGGTGCCGATCTCGGGATTGACCTGGTTGTGGTCGATCACGTCGTAGCCGTGCGAGCTGCCCGGCCTCGCCTTGAGGAAGGGTGAGGCGTAGAGGTGGCTGACGCCGAGCTTCGCCAGATAGGGCACGAGCCTGGTCGCGTCGCTGAAGCGGAAGTCCTTGTGGAACTGCAGTCGGTAGGTCCCGACCGGGACCACGACCGGCGCGCCCCTGGCGATGCTCCTCTCGCGCATCACCTCGGCCAGGGCCGCGACGCGCGGCGCTGCGTTCCAGCGCTCGAGCGCGAGCGGCAGCTTGCGCCGCCAATTCGGATGCTGATCCACCGTCCCCGGGAGGTTCGCCTGCTCGAGCATCTCGAACACGTCTTCGGGCTGCACCATGGCGAGCTTCGCCGGGGTGCGCGCGATGAAGGCATGCGCCGAGCGCGCCGCTCGATCGAGGCCTTCCTGCCGGAGGATGCGCGCGATCCGCTCCTTGTCCGCTTCCCGCGCGGCGGCTTCCTTCGCGAAATCGACCGTCAGACCGAGCCGCCGCCTCATCTTGAGGTCGTGCGCCTCCCAGTAGCCGCGCCACGTCGGCAGATCGTGGGTGGTGACGCAAACCAGCGCCTCGCGGGGATAGTCTTTCGACGGCTGGTTCTCGAACAGCAGCGGCCGGTATGAAAGCACGCCGGCTTCGTTGAGCGCAGCGCGCATCTCGGCGGTGACCGTGCCGAGGTCCTCGCCGATCACCAGGCAGCGTGCGCGGCGGCTCTCGGCGGCGAGGATGGCGAGCAGCTCGCGGAACGGATAGTTGACGTAGCCGCCGCGCTCCGGTTTTTGGCCGCCGGGTACCCACCAGAGGCGCGAGAGCGCCATGACGTGGTCCATGCGCAGCGCCCCGCCCGCCGGCATGTTCGCGCGCAGGAGGTCGATGAACGGCCGATAGGCCTTGGCGCGCAGCGCGCGCGGCGAGTACGGCGGCAGCCCCCAGTCCTGGCCGAGCGGATTGAATTCGTCCGGCGGCGCGCCGCACGACGCGCCCACCGCGTACGCGTCCTGGTCCGACCACACCTCCGCCCCGCCGCGGTCCGCGCCGAGCGCGAGATCGACGTACAGCCCGAGCGGCATGCCAAGCTCCTGCGCGTGGCGTTGCGCGGCGTCGAGCTGCTGGCGCGCGATCGATTGCAGCCAGGCGTGGAAGGCGACGCGCCGTGCGTTCTTTCTTGAGAAAATCCGGGTCGCTTTGGAGCCTGGATCCTGAAACTGTGTGGGCCAGCTCTCCCAGCCGCCGCCGAATTTTTCGCGCAGCGCCTCGAACACCGCGAAATCGCGCAATGCCTTCGTCGGAAGCTGGACTCGCTTTCCGGGGAAGAGGCTCTCCAAAGCCTCGAGCTTCACCCGCCGTACCGCGTCGTAGTCGACGAGCTCTGCATCGCGCAGCGCCTGCAAGCGCTTGCGGAGCCGCGGGTTCTCCTCGAAGCCCGGCACTGACGTGACATCGATGTAGAGCACGTTGAGCGCGTGGCGGCTCGACGGGCTGTAGGGACTGCCCTGGGTCGCATGCAGCGGATTCACGCCGACCACCGCGGCGCCCAGGCGCGCGGTGACTTCGATCAGCTTCTTCAGGTCGGTGAAGTCGCCGATGCCCCAGTTGCGCTCCGAGCGCAGGCCGTAGAGCTGGGTCATGAAGCCCCACAGCCGCTGGCGCGCGAGCACCTCGGGCTGGTAGCAGCGCCCGGTCTCCAGCTCGACCTTCCCTGCCTTGCGCGCCGGCCCCATCGCCTTGAGCAGCGCGGCGCGCACCTGCGGATCGATCGCCCTTTCCTTGCCCCAGACGTCCAGGTAGCTGGACGCCACCTCCACGGTCACTCGCTGATCCACCAGTTCACCGACCAGGGTGCGCCAGGCTTGCCGTTGGACCAGAGGGACGCATGTTTCGGCGCATCCTTCACCGCGACGGGCTCCTGCCCGCAGTTGGCAATCAGCGTCAACCGGTCCCACTTCACCTCGAAGGCGCGCTCGCCGAGCATCCGGTACCGGCCCGCGCGGAACTCGCGCGGCGCGATCGCGCGCGCACGGAGTTGGAGCAGCTTCTTGTAGTGCGCCAGCCAGGTGGCGTCGCGCTTGTTCCAGTCGAGCACGCACTCGCGGAAAGTGCTTTCCGCCAGCGGGTCGGGGACCGAGCCCGCGAAGGAAGCGAAGCGGCTGAATTCCTCGCGCCGGCCATTGCGCACCGCTTCGCCGAGCTCGCCCTCAAAGTCGCAGAAGAAGAGGAACGGCTGCGTGCACCCCCATTCTTCGCCCATGAAGAGCAGCGGTGGCGATGGCGCGAGCAGCTGGATTGCCGTCAGGGTCTTGAGGATGCGCTCGTTGCCAAGCCGGGTAATGCGTTCTCCCAGCGCCCGGTTGCCGATCTGGTCGTGGTTCTGCAGGAAGTCGATGAAGCACGACGACGGCAGGTGCGCGCTCGGCTCGCCGCGCGCTTCCTTGCTGAACGGCGACACTTCGCCCTGGTAGGCGTAGCCCTCGGCGAGGCAGCGCGCGAGGTGCTTCGCCGGGGCGTCGGCATAGGCGACGTAGTAGCCGTCGGACTCGCCGGTAGCGAGCACGTGGTAGGCGTGGTGGGAATCGTCGTTCCACTGCGCGGTGTAGCGGCCCGGTCCGATGAAGCGCGCCTGGTTGGCGTCGTTCTCCAGCACGAGATGCTTGCCGGCGGGGATCGAGGCGCAGATCTCGTCCAGGATGTGGCGCGGCGAGTCATCGATGATCGCGTGCACGGCGTCGAAGCGCAGACCGTCGAAGCGGTATTCCTCCAGCCAGTAGCGCACGTTATGGAGGAAGAATTCCCTTACGACAGAATTCGTGTAATCGATCGCCGCCCCCCACGGCGTCTTGTGCCGCTCGGTGAAGAACTGCGGCGCGTAGCGCGGGAGGTAGTTTCCCTTCGGGCCGAAGTGGTTGTAGACCACGTCGAGCAGGACCATCAGTCCCGCGGCGTGCGCCGCATCGATGAGCGCCTTCAGCTGCTCGGGCCGCCCGTACGCGGAATCGGGCGCGAACGGCAGCACGCCGTCGTAGCCCCAGTTGCGCTTGCCGGCGAAGTCGGAGAGCGGCATCAGCTCGATCGCCGTGATGCCGAGGTCCGCGAGATGCTTGAGCTTCTTCGCGGCGCCGGCATACGTGCCTTCGGGAGTGAAACTGCCGACGTGCAGCTCGTAGATCACCGCCTCGCGCCACGGCCGACCCGTCCACGCGTGATCGCTCCACCTGTAGGCCTGCGGCGCGATCACCTCGCTCGGACCCTCGACGTCGCGCGGCTGGAAGCGCGACGCGGGATCGGGCACGAGCAGCTCGCCGTCGATGCGGTACTGGTAGAGGCTGCCCGCGCCCGCCTGGCGCTCGGTGTGCTCGAACCACTCGCCGGCCTTGGCCATCGGAATGGACTTCTGCGCGACGACGAGGTCGACGCTCTTCGCCGCGGGCGCCCAAAGGCGAAAGCGCACGCCGCCCTGCGCCAGCACCTCGGCGCCGAACGGCATCGAATGCCGGTGGGCTATCTTTTCCTGCGCGGCCACCATCGCTCCAGCATTTCCGCAGCCCATTCCTTGCCGCCGAGGCCGAAGGCGAGCGCGAGCGCGAAGACCACGCCGGCGAGCACGATGAGGAAGGTCTGGCGCACGATGTCGCCGCCGACGTTCACCTGGTCGAGCGCGATCAGCACTACGAAGGCGAGGATCGCGTACTGCGCGAGCCGGCCGAGGACCTCGGCGTCCTGCAGGTGGATGTTGCGGCAGTAGGCGATCACCGCATTGCCGACGAAGCGCGCGAAATACGCGCCGAACGCGAGGATAAGGAGCGCGACCATCACCTTCGGCAGGAACCAGACCACGCGCCCGAGGAGATCGGTGATGTACTCGAGGCCCAGCAGGTTGAAGCCGATAACCAGCGAAGCAAGGATCACCAGCCAGTAGAACAGCAGCCCCAGGATATCGGTGGTGTCGGAGCGGATGCCGCCGTCGCGCAGGAAATTGTCCATGCCGGCGCGCTCGGTGAGCACGTTGAAGTTCACCGCGCGCAGGCCCTTGACGATCGCGAAGCGCACCATCTTGGCCACGATCCAGCCGGCGAGCAGGATGAGAAGCGCGAGCCCGATGCGCGGCAGGATGTCGCCCAGGCGCAGGAGAAAGCCGCGCAGCGGCTCAAGCGACCAGTCGATCGTGTTCATTTTTTGCCTCCAAGCATGCCGAGCACCCCCGAGAGGGGCACGTGCATCCAGTTGGGACGATTGTTGATCTCGTAGCGCAGCTCGTACAGCACCTTCTCCAGCTCGAACAGCATCAGCAGGCCGGTAACGTCGTCGAACGAGGCGTACAAGCCGCTGTCCCTTGTCGCCTGTGCATACGCCTTCAGGAAGGCGCGGCGCACCTCGGCCTCCCACGTGTCGAGCGCTGCGTCCTTGTCGGAGGTGACCGCCGCCTGCCCGCCGGTCAGCCCGCTCACGTAGCGATTGCGCGCGCTCCACTTCGCGTAGCTGAACGAGCGCAGCATGCCGGCCACGTCGCGCAGCGGCGAATGCTTGCGCCGCGTGTCGGCGAGCGGACGCGAGGGCTCGCCCTCGAAATCGATGATCACGAAGTCGTTGTTCGCGATCAGCACCTGGCCGAGGTGATAGTCGCCGTGGTGGCGCGTCTTGAGCCCGGCACCCTTGGGCGCGGCGCAGGCGTCGATCAGGGCGAGGATCTCGGCGCGGCGCGCGAGCAGCGGCTGGGCCTTTTCATTCTTCTGCAGAAGCGAGAACGTCTGCTCCGCCTCCTGGCGCACCTTGGCCTTCCAGGCCTCGACATCCTGCGCGTCGATCGGCTCGGGCTCGAACGCCGGGTCGCCCGAGCGGATGGCGAACGCGCGGTGCAGCTCGCCGGTGCGCGTGGCGAGCGTCTGCACCAGCGCGAGATAGCCGCCGTGCGGCTCCTTTTGAGGGCTCAATTCGAGAAAGCGCTCGATGTAGGCGAGCGTGTAGCTCCACCCATCGCCCTGGTTGGGCACGTAGCCCTGGAGCAGGGCAAGGGTGGAAGGCTCGCCAGTTTTCGGAACGTATTCCACCGCGCCCGCGAGCGGCACGCAGTGCGGGAAGTGCGCCTGCTCGGTAAGGAAGCGGCCGATCTCGAACTCCGGGTTCATGCCGGCGCGCAGCCGCCGATAGCACTTCAGGAACAGGCGATCGCCGAGCTGCACCGAGGTGTTGGTGCTCTGCGTGTGCAGCGGGCCGAGCTGCAGGGTGGCGAGCTCGTCGCCCGCGAGCTTCGCGTACGCGCGCGTGCGCGTGAAGCGCAGCTGGCCGCTCGCGGTCGGCACGCTGCGCCCGGTGCCGATCGCCTTGACCACGTGGCGGCAGAAGCCCTCGTCGGCGATGGCGTCGGCAAGGACACCGACGTTCGCCTGCTGGCGCACGCGCGCCACCGTGACCGAGGCGAGCGCGCGTACGTGGTCCTCGTCGTCCTCCCAGCCGAGCGCCAGCGGCAGGAAATACAGGGCGTCTTTTATTTGAATCAACGACAAGAGCCAGCTGATGCCGCCCACGTCCCAGATCACGTAATCGACCAGCCCGGCACGCGCGACCGCCTCGCCTTTGGACGCATACCAGCGCTGCGCGACGATGAAGCGCGGCAGGACCTCGTTCTCGAGCTGGGCGCGCAGCTTCTCGGCCATGCCGATGCGCCAGGGCACGACCTGGTCGCGGAAGAAGCTCGTCCAGCTGTCGAACAGCACCAGCACCGGCGCCTCCTCGGACACGATCATTTCCTTGTGCCAGTCGGGCACCGGCGCGTCGGTCGCGAGGCGAAACCAGTAGAAGCCGTGCGCGGGCAGCGTAAGGAGATACGGCAGCTCGCCGATCGGCGGAAACGAGGTGCGGCCGAGCATCTCGACCGGCACGCGGCCCTTGAAGCGCTTGAGGTCGAGCTCGACCGGCTGCGCGGTGCGCGCGAGGTTGGCGACGCAAAGAATGGCGTCTTCACGGTATTCCCGCAAATAGGCGAGGACCTTGCGGTTACCGGGACGCAGGAACTGCAGGTTGCCCCGGCCGAAGGCGTGGCTCGCCTTGCGCGTGGCGAGCATGCGCTTCATCCAGTTCAGCTGCGAGCTCGGGTCGCGCTGCTGCGCCTCGACGTTGACCGCCTCGAAGCCGTAGACCGGATCCATGATTGGCGGCAGGTACAGGCGCTGCGGGTCGGCGCGCGAGAAGCCGGCGTTGCGGTCGGGACTCCACTGCATCGGCGTGCGCACGCCGTTGCGGTCGCCGAGGTAGATGTTGTCGCCCATGCCGATCTCGTCGCCGTAGTAGACGATCGGCGAGCCCGGCATCGACAGCAGCAGGCTGTTCATAAGCCGGACGCGCTCCGGGTCGTTCTCCATCAGCGGCGCGAGGCGCCGCCGGATGCCGAGGTTGATGCGCGCCTGCAGGTCGGTGGCGTAGGTCCGGTACATGTAGTCGCGCTCGCGGCTCGTCACCATCTCGAGCGTGAGCTCGTCGTGGTTGCGCAGGAAGATCGCCCACTGGCACTGCGACGGGATCTCGGGCGTCTGCTGCATGATCTCGACCAGCGGGTGGCGGTCCTCCTGCGCGATCGCCATGTACATGCGCGGCATGAGCGGGAAGTGGAACGCCATGTGGCACTCGTCGGCCTCGCCGAAGTAGGGCCGCACGTCCTCGGGCCACATGTTGGCTTCGGCGAGCAGAAGCTTGTTCGGGTAGCTGCGGTCGATCGCCGCGCGGATCTGCTTCAGCACCACGTGCGTCTCGGGCAGGTTCTCGTTCGTGGTGCCCTCGCGCTCGATCAAGTAGGGAATCGCGTCCAGCCGGAAGCCGTCCACGCCGGTGTCGAGCCAGAATCGCATGGTGCGGAACACCGCCTTCAGCACGCTCGGGTTGTCGAAGTTGAGGTCGGGCTGGTGGCTGAAGAAGCGGTGCCAGTAGTACGCCTTCGCCACCGGATCCCAGGCCCAGTTCGAGCTCTCGGTGTCGGTGAAGATGATGCGCGTGCCCTTGTACTTCTGGTCCGAATCGCTCCACACGTAGTAGTTGCGCTTCGTCGAGCCCGCCGGCGCGCGCCGCGCGGCCTGAAACCAGGGGTGCTGGTCAGAGGTGTGGTTGACGACCAGCTCGGTGATCACCTTCAGGCCGCGGCGCTGCGCCTCGCGCACGAAGGCCTTGAAGTCGGCCATCGTGCCGTACTGCGGATGCACGTCGTGGTAGTCGGAGACGTCGTAGCCGTCGTCCTTGAGCGGCGAGGGATAGAAGGGCAGCAGCCAGATCGCCGACACGCCGAGCTCCTGGATGTAATCGAGCTTCGACATGAGCCCGGCGAAGTCGCCCATGCCGTCGTTGTTCGAGTCGTAGAACGCCTTGACGTGCAGCTGGTAGATGACCGCGTCCTTGTACCAAAGTGCGTCTTCCTTCACCGGCGCGGCGAGCTCAACGGTGGCAAGCCGGTTCACGTGCGTGTCACCTTGAACACGTGCGCCGGAAGCTTGTGCGGGCTGAGCTCGATGTAGTTGCGCGGCTTCGTCCAGCGGTAATGCCCGCCGCTCAGCAGGTCGTGCACCTCGCAAGGCGCGAAGTCGATCCAGCCCGATTGCGGGTGGTGCACGTCCAGGTTCACGACCACGAGGATCTCGTTGTCCCCGGCTTTCTTCGAGTAGGCGATCAACTGGCTGTTGTCCACGGGGTGGAACTGCAGGCTCCAGTCCGACTGCAGCGCCGCGTTTTCCCTTCTGAGCGTATTCAGCCGGGTGATCATTGGGGCGAGACTATCGGCGCGCTCCAGGTCCCAGCGCTTGAGCTCGTACTTCTCCGAGTTCAGGTACTCCTCGCTGCCGGGCTCGCGCGGCGTGCGCTCCTGCAGCTCGTACGCCGGCCCGTACATGCCGTAGTTCGCCGCGGCGGTGGCCGCGAGCACCGCGCGCACGATGAACGCCGGCCGCCCGCCGTGCTGCAGCGTCTCGTGCAGGATGTCGGGTGTGTTGGGCCAGAAGTTCGGCCGGAAGTATTCCCGCGACGGTTCCGTGGCAAGCTCGGTGAAGTATTCGGTCAGCTCGTGCTTGGTATTGCGCCAGGTGAAGTAAGTATAGGACTGCGTGAAGCCGAGCTTCGCGAGCTTGTGCATCACGCGCGGCCGCGTAAACGCTTCGGCAAGAAAGATGAGCTCGGGATGCTTTCGCTTCAAGTCCGCGATCGCCCATTCCCAGAATGCGAACGCCTTGGTATGCGGGTTGTCGACGCGGAAGATCGTCACGCCGTGGCCGACCCAGAACTCGAACACCGACTTGAGCTCCTCCCACAGGGACTGCCAGGCCGGCGTCTCGAAGTCGAACGGATAGATGTCCTGGTACTTCTTCGGCGGGTTCTCGGCGTACTGGATGGTGCCGTCGGGCCGCGCGCGGAACCATTCCGGATGCTCTTTCACATAGGGATGGTCGGGCGAGCACTGGAACGCGATGTCGAGCGCAATCTGGATCTCCCGCTTCTCCGCGGCGCGAACCAGGGCGTGGAAATCATCGAACGTGCCCAGCTCCGGGTTGAGCGCCTTGTGGCCGCCCTCCTTCGAGCCGATCGCCCACGGGCTTCCCACGTCGCCGGGCTTGCACGCAATCGCGTTGTTCTTGCCCTTGCGCGCGCTCACCCCGACCGGATGCACCGGCGGCAGGTAGAGCACGTTGAAGCCCAGCCGCTCGACGTAGGGCAGCACCTCGAGCACGCCGCGCAAGCCGCCGAACGAGCGCGGGAACATCTCGTACCAGGAGCTGAAGCGCGCACGCACCGGATCGACCACCACCTCCAGGCTTTTTTCGAAGCTGACGACCCATTCTTCGCGCGGCGGCGGCGGCGCGAGGTCGATCGCGCTTTCGTAGTCCGCAATCTCGGCGCCGAGCAGCTCCGCGCCGATCTGCAGGTCGACGGTCAGGTCCTGGCCGGCCTCGTGGCGCTTGACGAGGTCGCGCTGCCAGGTGCGGAACGGGTCGGTCCAGCCGCGCACCGTGTACTGGTAGCGGCCGAGCTTCTCCACGCGGAACGCCGCCGCCCAGTGGTCGTTGTGACGAAACTCCATCGGGATGCTGTGCCAGGCCTTCTCTTCCGAGTGCTTGAAGAGCAATTCCGCCACGACGGCGTCGTGCCCGTCGGTGAACACGTCGGCCTCGACCAGCACCTCGTCGCCGAGCGCGCGCTTGATCGGGTAGCGTCCGCCGTCGACCTGCGGCCGCACCGACTCGATCACGACGCGCGGCGGCGCCGTGCGGATTTTGTCGCGCGACTTATTCAGGCTTGAAGAAGAGCACGGCGAGCGGCGGTAGGGTCAGCGAAAGCGAGTAGCTCAGGTCCTCGTAGGGCATCGGCTGGGCCTCGATGCCGCCCTGGTTGCCCATGCCGCTGCCCCCATAGTAGCCGGCATCGCTGTTCAGCAGCTCGCGCCAGCGCCCGCCGCTGGGCACGCCGACGCGATAGTTGGTGCGCGGCACCGGCGTGAAGTTGCCCACCACGAGGACCGGCGCCGAGCCCTCCGGCCCGAGGCGCAGGAACGACAGTACGCTCGCCTCCCAGTCGCCGCGGTTGATCCAGCGGAAGCCGTCGCCGGAAAAGTCCTTCACATGCAGGGACGGGTTTTCGCGGTAGACGCGGTTGAGATCGGCGACCCAGCGCTGCACGCCCTGGTGGCGCTCGTCCAGGCTGGTCGCGTGCCACTCGAGGCTGTCCTCGTGCGTCCACTCGCGGCGCTGCGCGAACTCGCAGCCCATGAAGAGCAGCTTCTTGCCCGGGTGCGACCACATCATGCCGTACAGCAAGCGGACGTTCGCGAACTGCCGCCAGGCGTCGCCGGGCATGCGCCCGATGATCGAGCCCTTGCCGTGCACGACCTCGTCGTGCGAAAGCGGCAGCACGAAGTTCTCGTGGAACGCGTACCAGAGGCTGAAGGTGAGCTCGTCGTGATGGTGCTTGCGGTAGACCGGGTCGCGCTTGAAGTAGCCGAGGGTATCGTGCATCCAGCCCATGTTCCACTTCATGCCAAAGCCGAGGCCGCCCACGTAGTTGGGGCGCGAGACCTGCGGCCACGCGGTCGACTCCTCGGCGATGGTCTGGATGTCGGGAAAGTCGCGATAGAGCGTCTCGTTCAGAAAGCGCAGGAAGTCGATCGCGTCGAGGTTCTCGCGCCCGCCGTGGCGGTTGGGGATCCACTCGCCGTGCTTGCGGCCGTAGTCGAGGTAGAGCATCGAGGCGACCGCGTCGACGCGCAGGCCGTCGGCGTGGTACTTCTCGAGCCAGAAATGCGCGCTCGAGGAGAGGAAGGCGCGCACCTCGTTGCGGCCGTAGTTGAAGATCGCGCTCGCCCAGTCGGGATGGTGTCCCTGGCGCGGGTCCGAATGCTCGTAGAGATGCGTGCCGTCGAAGAACCCCAGGCCGTGCTGGTCCCACGGGAAGTGCGACGGTACCCAGTCGAGGATCACGCCGATGCCGTTCTGGTGCAGGACGTCGACCAAATGCATGAAGTCCTGCGGCGTGCCGTAGCGCGAGCTCGGCGCGAAGTAGCCGGTGCACTGGTAGCCCCACGAGCCGTAGAACGGGTGCTCCATCACCGGCATGAGCTCGACGTGCGTGAATCCCAGGTACTTCATGTAATCGGCGAGCGGCTGCGCGATCTCCCGCCAGCTCAGCAGCCTTCTCGGGTCCGACGGATCGCGCCGCCATGAGCCGGCGTGCATCTCGTAGATCGAGCACGGCGCGCCGAGCGCGTTGTGCCGCGCGCGGTTCTTCATCCAGTCGCCGTCGTTCCACTCGTAATCGAGCTTCCACACCATCGAGGCGGTGCTCGGCGGCGCCTCGCAGCGGAAGGCATACGGATCGGCCTTTTCCGCGCGGAAGTTGCCGTGCCGCGACACCACGTGGAACTTGTAGAGGCTGCCCTGCTTCGCGCCCGGCACCTTCGCGTTCCAGATCCCAGCATCGTTTGGGTGCATCGGATTGGCGCGCGGGTCCCAGCCGTTGAAGTCGCCAATTACCGCGACCTGCGCCGCGTTGGGCGCCCAGACTGCGAATTGCGTTCCATCCCCGAGCACGTGCGCGCCGAGCTTCTCGTAGAGGCGGCTGTGGGTGCCCTCCCGGAACAGGTACAGGTCGTGTCCGGTCAGACTGACTGGGCGGTCGGTGACGATAGGCATCTGTCTATACTTTGACCATGCAGACGGACTACGTTCAGCGCTTTCTCTTTGAGGATCTGGACATTAGAGGGCGGCTGGTCTGCCTGACCGGAGCCTGGCAGCGAATGCTGGACGGCCGGGACTACCCCGAAGATATCGCAGCCCTGCTCGGTCATACCACCGCGCTGAACGTCCTTTTGGGGGCCAACCAGAAAGGCGCGGGCCGGGTGACCCTCCAGGTGCAGGGGTCGGGGCCGGTGAAGCTCCTGGTGGCCGACTGTACGTCCGAGCTGCGGATCCGGGGCATGGCCCAGTACGAGAAGCAAGATTTGGAACCGAGCAGCGAACGGGGCCTGCTCGGCGACGGGCGGCTCTCCGTGACGCTGGAAGACGTGAAAAGCGGCCACTTCTATCAGAGCCTGGTGCCGCTCGAGGGCGAGACGCTGGAGCAGATCTTCGAGCACTACCTCTCGCAATCCGAGCAGACCACCGCGTTCCTGCGGCTCAGGGCCGACGGCGGCGCCCTGTGCGGGCTGCTGCTCGAGAAGCTGCCGCACGCCGACGCGCGCGACCCCGACGGCTGGAACCGCGTCAAGCACCTCGCCTCTACCCTGACGCTCGACGACACGCGCGACGCGCAGCCGTACGATCTCCTCACGCGCGTCTTCCCCGAGGAGCTGATGCGCGTGTTCCGCCTCTACGCGGTCGAGTACCACTGTCCGTACGACGAGACCAAGGTCAAGGACATGCTGCTCGGCCTGGGGCGCGAAGAAGTCGAGTCGATCCTCGCCGAGCAGGGCGAGGTCGTCATCCGCAACGAGATGTGCAACCACGAATACCGCTTCGACGCCCGGGCGATCGCCGAGCTCTTCGCCTGTCATTGAAACGCTACAAAATGCCATGACGCGGCCATGATCGCGCGCTAACCTCCGCGCAGGAGGTGCGATCATGAAAAAGCGTTTCGTAGTTGCCGCCGCGCTCGTGCTTGCCGCTTGCGGCGATTCCGCCCCGCCGCCCGCCAAGCCCGCCGCCCAACCGTCCACGCCGCCGCCGCAGGCGAGCGCGCCGGCGCCCAAAGCACCGGAAACGAAGGCGCCCGAAGCGCCGAAGCCCGATCCGAACAAGGAACTCGCGCAGCGCGTGAAGCAGGCGCTCGAGAGCAACGCCAAGGTCCAGGCCGCGGCGGTCGACGTCACCGCGAAGGATGGGCGCGTAAGCCTGTGGGGCACGACGGCGACCGCGGCCGAGCGCAACCTCGTCGCTCAGATCGCCGCGAAAGTCGATGGCGTTGCCTCCGTCGACAACCAGATCAAGGTGGTCAAAGGATCCTGAAGCGGCGCCAGCTTTTTCCATCGGAAATGCGCCGGTGTGACTATTGCTGACGCAAGGCTGACGGGACACACTTCGTTCCGTAGCGGGGATAGCTCAATGGCAAGAGCGCGGTCAATCCCCGATCGAGATCTGAGTGCGAGTCTCAGTCCCCGCTCCAACCCCTCTTACTTCGCGCTCCTCGCGAGCTTTGCGCCCGGCCAGAGGTCGTGCCGGCTGCGCGCGTACTGCGGCGGATAGTCGAGCGTAACGCCGAAGCGCTCGGCGGCGTGCCAGACCCAGCGCGGGTTGTCGAGGAATGCGCGCGCCATGGCGACCATGTCGGCCTTGCCGGAGGCGACGACCGCCTCGGCCTGCTCCGGGTCCGCGATCATGCCGACCGCGCGCACCGGAATCCTGATGTTCTGCTTGATTTGGGAAGCAAAATTCACCTGATAGCCGGGCGCCACGGGGATCTTCGCGTACGGCACCGTGGCGCCGCTCGAGACGCAAATGAAATCGAGGCCGGCGTGCTCCAGCGCTTTCGCGTACTCGACCGCGTTTTCCGGTCCCCAGCCGCCTTCGACCCAGTCGGTGGCATTGATGCGCGCGCCGAGGGCTTTTTCCTTCGGCCAGACCTCGCGCACAGCCTTCGCCACCTCCAGCGCAAACTTCATCCGGTCGCGGCCGTACTCGTCCTTGCGCTGGTTTGCGAGCGGCGACAGGAACTGGTGCAGCAGGTAGCCGTGCGCCGAGTGCAGCTCGACCACGTCGAATCCGATGCGCTTCGCGCGTTCGGTCGCGGCGACAAACGCATCCACCAATCCCTGAATTTCCGGCCTGGATAGCTCGTGCGGCATGTGCCAGCCCTCGCCAAAGGGAATCGGCGACGGGCCGACCGTCGGCCACGGCGACTCGTTCGGCCCGAGCGCCTTGCCACCCTTGAACGGCGGCTGCGACGATGCCTTGCGCCCGGCATGCCCGATCTGGACGCCAACCGGGTTTTTCGTGATGCCGCGGTAAACCTGCACCGCGCGCGCCATCGTCGCCTCGTTGTCATCGCTGTACAGGCCGGTACAGCCGTGCGTGATGCGCCCTTCGCGCGTGACGTTGGTCTTCTCCACCACGAAGAGTCCCGCGCCCGAGCAAGCGAAGGTGCCGAGGTGCACGAGGTGCCAGTCGGTCATGCTCCCGTCGTGCGCCGAGTACTGGCACATGGGCGAGACCACGACGCGGTTGGGAAGCGTGACGCCGCCCAGCTCGAGCGGCGCGAACAACTTAGGGCGCGGCGACAGAGATGTTTCTTTCCTTGAAAGCCTTCCTCAATGCCAGGGCAAAAGCCGCGGCTCCTGGCTGATCGCCGTGCAGGCAGAGCGTGTCCGCGGCGACCGGGACACGTTTGCCGGAGAGGCTAGTCACGTATCCCTCCTCGACCATCGCCAGCGCCTGCTTCACCGATTGCGCAGCGTCCTCGATCATGCCGCCGGGCTTGTCGCGCGGCGCGAGCGTGCCGTCGTCCGAATAGCCGCGGTCGGCGAACACCTCTCCGCACACCGGGATGCCGGCTTGCTTCGCGAGCTGGAAATTCCTGCTGTTCGAAAGGACGTAGAGCATGGTCCCCAGGTCCTTGGCGGCGCGCACCATCGCCTCCGACAGTCCCTCGTCGTTCGCCGCCATGTTGTAGAGCGCGCCGTGGCACTTGATGTGGTGCAGCTTCGTGCCCGCGGCGCGCGCGAAGCCCTCCACCGCGCCCGCCTGGTAGACCACTAGGTCGTACATGTCCTGCGGCGAGATCTTCATCGGCCGGCGGCCGAAGCCCTGGATGTCGGGCAGCGACGGATGCGCACCGATCGCGACGCCATGGTCGACCGCGAGGCGCACCGTCTTGCGGATGGTGGCCGGATCGCCGCCGTGGAAGCCGCAGGCGATGTTGGCGGAGCTGATGTGCGGCATGACTTCGGCGTCGGCGCCCATTTTCCAGGCGCCGTAGCTCTCGCCCATGTCGCAATTAAGGTCGATTCTTCTCACCGTACTCCCATGCAATGCCGCGCAGCGCGGATTCCAGCCGCCCGCGCGCGTCGCGCCGCAGCTCGCCCGCGATCTCGAGGCTGCACTTCGCGAAGTGCACTTTGCCGCCCGGCGCGAGCTGCGCGAGCCGCGCCACGTCGGCCGAGGCGATCTCGGCGATGCGCGGGTAGCCGCCGGTGGTCTGGTGATCGGCCATGAGCGCGATCGGCACGCCGCTCGGCGGCACCTGCACCGAGCCGAGGCAGGTCGGCCCGGATAGTATCTCATCGGCCTGCGGCCGCCCGAGCGGCGGACCGCTCAGGCGAAAGCCCATGCGGTTGGAATCGGGCGCCACGCGCCACACCGTGTCGAAGAACGCGCGCTGCGAGTTCGAATCGAAGCTCGCGAAGTGCTGGCCTTCGACCACGTGCACCAGGATCGGCTCCCGGTCGGGCAGCGTGAGCGGCGGCGCGGACCACTTTACGGTGCCGTCTTTGGTTTTCTTCAAAACCGAAAAGCGCTCGACTGCCTTGTCGTCGCGCAGCCGCAGGACGTCGCCGTGCTTGAGCGCACGCCCCTCGAAGCCGCCGAAGTGCCCGGGCAGGTAGGTGCTGCGGCTGCCGAGCACCGGGTTCACGGCGAAGCCGCCGGCGACCGCGATGTAAGCGCGCGCGCCGCGCGTTGCGCGGCCGACGTTGAAGCGCGTGCCCTTGGCCGCAAGCACCGGCCGGTTGTGCGGAAAGCTGCCCTGGAACTCCGCGCCGCACACCGCGACCAGCGCGTCCCGCTCGAACTCGAGCTCCGGCCCGATCACCGTGATCTCGAGCGCGGCTTCGTCGGGCACGTTGCCGACGAGCGCATTGGCGAGCGCGAGCGCCACGGGGTCCATCGCGCCGCCGGGACAGAGTCCGACGCGCTGAAAGCCGTGGCGGCCCTGGTCCTGCAGGGTGGTGAGCAGGCCCGGGCGCAGCACGCGGATGCTCATGGGGCGTTTCTCACTGACTCGCGGCCATCTCGATGAATTGCGCGCGGCTGATCGCGCGGAAGCGCACGCGGTCGCCCGGCCAGAGCAGGCTCGGACGCGTGCGCGAGGCGTCGAACAGCACCATGGGCGTGCGCCCGATCACGTTCCAGCCGCCCGAGATGGCGTAGGGATAGACCACCGTCTGCTCGTTGGCGATCGCCACCGAGCCGGCAGGCACGATCGCGCGCGGCGAGGCGCGCCGCGGCACCGTGAGCTTCGCATCGAGCCCGCCCATGTACGCGTGACCGGGCGCGAAGCCCATCATCAACACGCGGTACTCGCCCGACTCGTGGAGCTGCGTAACCTCCTGCGGCGGGAGGCCCGCCTTCTTCGCCACCTCGGCAAGGTCGAGCGCGAACTCGGGCTCGTAGCAAACCGGCAACACCACCTCGCTGCCCGGATTGTCCTTAGCCGAGAGCGCCTGCTTCATCGAGTCGGTGACGATCGCGAGCGCCTCTTCGAGCGGCTTGGCCGGGAACTCCGGGTGGTCGGGATCGAAATGCAGCGCGAGCCCGCCGAGCGCCGGCACCACGTCGCGCACCCACGGCACCTTGCGCTTGAGGATCGCGAGGCCGAGGCGCTGCACGATGCTGTTGACCTCGAGGTCGAGCGTGGCGGAGAACTCGACGTAGGCCGCCGAGTCCCCCAGCGGGATCACGCCCAGGGGGCGAGGTTGCGCCATGGAAGCCTTCTACACTGCGTTGCTAATCGTTGGGACCCTTGGGAACCGCAACGCCGAGCAGGCAGTCCCGGTTGACCAGGCCCGCAAGGCGCTCCTCGCTCCAGGCTGCGGTGCCGGCCGGGCGCATCGGCAACACCATGTACCGCATGTCGGCCGACGAGTCATGGATGCGGATCTGCACCTTCTCGGGGACGCGCAAGCCGAATTCCTTCAGCACCGCGCGGGGTTCGCGCACCATGCGCGAGCGGTAGTTGCGCGACTTGTACCAGTCGGGCGGCAACCCGAGCAGCACGCGCGGGTAGCAGGAGCAAAGGGTGCAGACGATCGTGTTGTGCACTTCGCGTGTGTTCTCGACCACCAGCAGCTTGAGCCCGGGGATCTCCAGCCCCAGTTCTTCGCAGGCCTGGGTTCCATTCTGGAGCAGCCGCGTCTTGAAGGCGGGATCCAGCCAGGCGCGCGCCACGACGCGCGCGCCGCGCTCGTAGCCGCGATTGCGCATCGTCTCCACTTCCTGCGTGATGCGCTCCTCGCTGAGGAGCCCCTTCTCCGTCAGGAGCTCGCGCAGCGTGACCTCCATGAGCTGGAAGTACGAGAGCGGCTGATACTTTCCCTTGTCTTTCACGCCGGCTCCAGCCAGTGCTGAAAAATCTCCACCTCCACCACGTCCTTCGCGCTGCCGCGATAGTCGGGCCAGACATCCTTCTGACGAAAGCGCACCCGGTACAGCGGCTGCTCCGGCAGCCCGTCGCGCATCTGCGCCAGCTCCTCGGGGTTCGGAAACGTGCCGCACAGGCGCTCGATCGTGCCCGTGAGACCCCGCACGTAGAACGGGGTGCGCACGTGGCCCAACGGAAACGCCTTGCGCACCTTCACCTTCGCTCCCGGCTTGAATCTAGCGTCGACCACGCTTCTCGACCTCGACCATTTTCTTCGCCAGCTCGTCGGTGGTGACCACGCCCCGCTGCAGCAGCGTCTGCGCGAGCGAGGTCACCCACTTCTCGTAATAGCTCATCGCGTCGTAGGCGTGCGGCGGCAGCGCCTCGATGTTCTTGCGCAGCTCGTCGACGGTCATCTTTCCGTCGAAGCGCAGCAGCTGCACCATCGCGTCCACGCGGCGCTCCCAATCGGCGTAGTCGTGCTCGGTGCGCTTCACCTTGCCGGCGCGCAGCCCGCCCATGTCGTGGTGGCTGCGCTCGATCATGCGACCCACTCCGACACCGGCGCCCTTGCCTCGTGCAGCGGCTGGCACACGATGTCGACAAGGGTTGGGCCATCGTGCGAGAGCGCCGCCTTCAAGGCGGCACTCAGCTTTTCTGGTTCGAACACCCGCCAGCTTTTCACGCCGAAGGCTTCGGCCACTTTGGCGTGGTCTGTTACGCCGAAGTCGACCGAGTAGTAGCGCTCTCCATAGCCGGATTTCTGCCCCGCCTTGATCCAGCCGTACACCGCGTTCGAGATCACGACGAAGGTGATCGGCAGG
>Ga0075420_100000482_pt1 | contig 31636 bp, 20 predicted proteins | sample SoiMetdeltSBSDD4_FD_75296 | JGI IMG/M metagenome (GOLD analysis project Ga0075420, IMG submission 75296) | Bulk soil microbial communities from a Populus tree surrounding site in Tennessee, USA - Soil MetaG P. deltoides SBSDD4 | ecosystem: Environmental > Terrestrial > Soil > Tree plantation...
TCTTCGTCGTCCCGGCAGAGGGCCCTCGGTCGGGACGATGAGGATCCTTCGCCTGACGGCTCAGGATGACAAAAGTGCCTGACGCCTCAGGGTGACACGCGCGTTTCGCTGGTCGACCGCCATTCCTCGCTACGCTCGGAATGACACGCCGCCCGTCAGCCAGACCAGGACCACCCGCTCGGGTCCAGCGCGGAGACGATAGGCGTCGCGCCATACCCGTTCGCGTACATCCACATCAGGCTCGTGGCATTCCTGTAAAGGATGCGAGTGCCATCGGGCGACCACGACGGGACGCCGTACATGCCGGTCTCATCTCCGGTCGTGAGCACCGCAAAGCCGCCGCCGTTCTACCGGCCTCGATTCTCGCCGGACGGCCGCCGCGTCGCGTTCGGTTATCACGCCAGCGCGTCATCCTGAACACCGCTCAGGATGTCGGCATCATCTCGCGTCCATCACCGCTACACGCATTTTCAGCGTGCTCGACTCCTGAGACCCGCCCGCGTTAGCGGTCCAGATCTCCTGCGCGCCGCCGGCTCCTGCTTGATGTAAACGACCTTCCTGCCGTCGTTCGAGATCGACGGATTGTCTTCGCGACCGGTCGTGTACGTCAGACGACGAAGGTCCGTGCCATCGGGATTGACCGGGTACAACTCATGGTGCCGGTCGCCTCGCGCGCGAAGAAGATGCGCCCCGTTGTTGGTGCGGCGTTCGGACCGTTCTTCGCCGCGAGCGGCGCGAGTGCCGCGATCTCGGGTGCGGTCGCCGCGTGGTCGCTGCAGGCCGAGGTGACGAGAACGAGCAGCGCCACGGCCAGTCGGGTGCCGACGGCAGGCGCCGGAATGTTGGACATGGTAGGCTCCTGGTAAAGGGTTCGTACCCTCTACTGGGCGAAAACCGGTCGATTCCGGACATCGGCGGCGGACACCCGATGGCCTGTTTTCCGAGCGGGCTGCGTTCTCCGGAAGGCCATAGTGGACCTCTGGCGCTTCAGTCCACTGGTGGGTTCATGCCGGGCAGGAAATCGCAAATCGACCGGCCCTCAAAGCGTTAGAATCCATGCCCACGTCCACTCGCCATCACCGTTTCCCGTGCCCGGAGCGCAGCGCCGACCCCCGCCAAAGGTCAGCGTTGCGGCCCACCAGACCCCGGGTAATCATTCGCGTCGAACCGCCCGACGCAGAGTGTGCGCCGATCGAATGCCCTGACCCGATCGGACGCGGCTCGCTCCCTCACGTCAGCGGTCGGTCTTTGCCAGCGATGATTGATCATGAACCCGCGATCGATCGCTCGCCCGCACCCGACGAACACGCGACGAGCATCACGCAGCTACTCGCTGATCTCCGGTCCGGCAAGCGTGAAGCGTTCGATCAAATCCTGCCCTTCGTCTACGACGAGCTTCGCCGAGCGGCTCGTCGCGAGCTGGCCATTCGGCCGAGCGATTCGCTGTCCACAACCGCGCTCGTCCACGAGCTCTACCTGAAATTCTCGCGCGCCGACCGCGCCGACTGGCGGAACCGCGCCCACTTCCTCGGTGTCGCGTCGGTGGCGATGCGACACATTCTCGTCGACCGGGCACGGCGGCGCAGGGCAGAGAAGCGCGGCGGTCCGCACCGCCACGTCACGCTCGACGACGAAGTCTCGGCCGCCGATACCCAGGCGGACTCGCTGCTCGAGCTCCATGAGGCGCTCGACCGGCTCGCGGCGATCGAACAGCGGCTCGCCCGCGTGGTCGAGTGTCGCTTCTTCGGCGGCATGACCGAGCAGGAGACTGCTGAGGCGTTAGGCATCGCCGTCCGCACGGTGCGGCGCGACTGGATCAAGGCGCGCGGTCTCCTCTACCAGGCGCTCGGCTCCGATGCGCCCCGGAGCGGCGTCTCGCCGAACGCAGACCCCCGGTCTCGATGACGCTCGACTCGATGTCCCGGGAACGGTGGTCGGTGCTCGAGCCGCTGCTCGACGCGGCGCTCGAGCTCGCCCCGCCCCTGCGCGCCGAGTTCCTCGACGACGCCTGCCTCGGCGACGCGACGCTGCGTGCCGAGGTCGGCGAGCTGCTCGCCGCCTGCGAGCTCGCCGACACGATCCTCGGCGATCCCGCCGCGGTCACCTACGGGCCACTGCTCGCCGAGACGACGCCCGTGCTCCCCATGGTGCTCGGGGACCGCTACCACATCGTGCGCGAGATCGGCCGCGGTGGGATGGCCACCGTCTACCTCGCCGACGACACGAAGCACGGACGCCGCGTCGCGGTGAAAGCCCTGCACGCCGAGGTGGCGCAGATCATCGGGCACGAGCAGTTCGCGCGCGAGATCGAGATCGCCGCCGGACTCTCGCATCCGCACATTCTGCCGCTGCACGACTCCGGCGAAGTGACATCGGAGGACGACAGCGCGATATCGTTCCTGTACTTCATCACACCGTTCGCGGCTGGCGAGTCGCTCCGCGACCGGCTCCGCCGCGAGCCGAAGCTGACGATCGAGGAATCCGTGCAGCTCGGGCGTGAAATCGCCCTGGCGCTCGACTACGCACACCGGCGCGGCGTCGTCCACCTCGACGTCAAGCCCGGCAACGTCCTGCTGCACGAGGGACACGCCGTCATCGCCGATTTCGGGATTGCGCGGGCGATCTCGATCGCCGGCGACCGGGAGCTCCCGCGACAGCCGTCGTTCCTCGGAACGCCATCGTACATGAGCCCGGAGCAGGCGCTCGGGCTCAGCGATGTCGACGGCCGCAGCGACATCTACTCGCTCGGCTGCGTGCTCTACGAGATGCTCACCGGAGCGCAGCCGTTCACTCGCGCGTCACGCATGCAGGTGGTCGAGGCTGCCCGGGCGGGAACGGGCCCCGATGCCGCCGCGTTGCACGAACACGTGCCGCGCGAGCTCGCCGAGATCGTCCTGCGCGCGATGGCGCCGTCGCGAGACGAGAGATTCCGCACGGCCGGTGAGCTCGCGCAGGCATTGAACGCCGCCGTACGAGGAGCGGCGAGCCGGCGCCTGGGCAGAGCCGGGCTGACGGTCGCCTCGATCGCTGCGCTGGCGGTGTCGACGCTCGGACTCTGGCGCCATCAGTCCGCTCGGACCCTGGACGATGACCTGATAGCCGTCGCTCCGTTCGACGCCGAGGCGCCGTCGCTCGCGCTATGGAAGGAAGGGCTCGTCGATGTCATCTCGCGCAGCCTCGACGGCGCCGGCGCGCTCAGGGCGGTGCCGGCCTCGATCGTCGTCCGCCGGTGGCAGGGCCGCGCGGACGTGGAGTCGGCCCAGGCGTTAGGCCGAGCGACCGGCGCGCGGCTCGTGCTGTTCGGTGGGTTGCTGGCGGCGGGCGACTCGGTTCGCGCGACGCTCAAGCTCCTCGACGTCGCGAATCGTCGCACGATTGCCGAATTCGAGCAGCGCGATCTCACGGACCGGATCGACCGCGTCTCCGACTCGCTGACGCTGGCCGTGCTTCGCCAGCTGCGGGAGACGCGGCGCATCGACATGGCGAACGCGACGTCGTCACCCACGTCGTCGCTCGTCGCGCTCAAGGCGTACCTGCAGGGCGAGCAGTTCTACCGTGCCGCCCGGTGGGATTCCGCGCAGACGCGTTTCGAGCGCGCGCTGGCGCTGGACACGACGTTCGCGCTCGCGTATCACCGTCTCGCCTCCGTTCGTCGCTGGCGCGACACGAAGGAGATTCCGGATTCGGCGGCCTACGAGCTGATGCGCCGCGCGAGCTACTACCCGCGAGGGCTCGGCCCGCGCGAGCGCATGCTGGCCACGATCGACTCCCTGTCGGCCGAGACGTACTTCGCGTGGCGTCGCGCCCTGGGGGATGGGCACTACGCGGACGAGGAGGCGCTGTTCCAGAAGCTGTGCGATGCGCTCGTCGCCGCCCTGCGCCAGTATCCGAACGACCCGGAGCTCACGTTCCTCCATGCCGAGGCGCGAGCGGAGTACGACCGGGACGTCGTGTGGGGCGAGGTCGACGATCGTGCGACGCTCGCGCGGTATGATCGTGCGATCGGGCTCGACTCGGGGTTCGCGCCGGCGTACGTGCGGCCGATCGCGCTGGCGGCGTATCTCTATGGCGCCGATAGTGCGCGTCGGTACATCCGGTCGTACCTCGCCCTTGCGCCGTCGGGTCCGCGATCCGAGTTGATCCGTCTTGCGGACGTCCTGCTCGATGCGGCGAGAGCACCGTCGGTCGACGCGGCTCATCTCGTGGAGAACCTGTCGCCCGACGCGCTCTGTGAGGTGGCGACACTCTTCCAGCACATCCCCGACTCCACGGAGACGATCGTCCGCATCGGCCAGGCGCTCGCGCGCCGCGAGCCGATCGAGACGTCGAAAACCCGGGCGTCGTGTGCCGTTAGGCAGACAGTGAACGCCCTCCAGTTCCGCGGGCGCCTCCGTGATGCGGACCGGCTCGCATCGATGGGCGCGCACGGGTTGCGCCCCGTCGTGCGGTACAACATGGCGCGGTTCGGCGTGGTGCCGGCCGACTCGAGTCGCGCCGAGTTCCGTCGCATTCTCGCGCTCGCGCCACGCACACGAATCACGAAGCTGTACGGCTGGTGGGCGACGGACGGCGACACGTCGGCCATCCGTGCGTACGTGGAGGCATACACGAGTGCAGCGACGCGGGCGAAGTCCCCGGCGATGCATGCGATGTACCGCTCGAGCGCGACCATTGGCCGCGCGTATCTGTCGCTCGCGAAGCGCGATACGTCGAGCGCACTGCGACAGTTCATGGCGACGACGGACACGCTGTACGAGTGCTGGCACGAGAACCGGCTGCCGCTCGTGCAGCTCCTCTCGGCGACCGGCCGGTATCGCGAGGCGGCCGAGCGGCTCGAGCGCCGGTGGCCGGGAACGACGACGTGCAGCAACGGCGTCGATGACGTGCTGTGGACGTTCGAGCGCGGCCGCGTGTTCGAGCGCGTCGGCCGTCGCGCCGAGGCGGCCGCGAGCTACGAGCTCGTGGTGAAGGCGTGGCGAACCGCGGACCCCGAGCTGCAGCCCTACGTGCGCGAAGCGCGCGCGGCGCTGGCGCACCTGCGCGATGGCCTCTTTCCGCGCGTCGCTGCGTTATAGGGTCGATTCCCTAACGCGCACCGGCCCGGACACGCGGCCGTGATGCGCTCCGCCTAACAAGAGAGGATGCTTCGATGAAGCGACGTCGCACGTTCGTGCGCGCCGCCGCGACGAGTCTCGTCCTGGTCTCCGCGACCGCCGCGCGCGCCCAGGACATCGGAACGGTGAGGGGCCGAGTGACAGGGCCGACCGGCGAGCCGCTCGCCGGCGCCACGGTATCGGTGACCGGAACGCAGCGCGGTTCCGTCGCGCGCGCGGACGGATGGTATCAGTTCACGGTTCCAGCCGGCCAATACGAGCTCCGCGCGCGGCTGGTCGGATATGCCGTCAGTGTCGAGTCGGTGACCGTGAGCCCCGGCCAGACCACCACGAAGAACTTCCGTGCGACCCGCCTCACGACGAAGCTCGAGAGCGTCGCGATCCTCGGCACACGGGGTGAGCAGCGCACGGTCATCTCCGCCCCGGTGCCGATCGATGTGCTGTCGGCGGCGGATCTGCGTCAATCCGGACGTACCGAGACGGCGCAGATGATCCAGGCCGTGGCGCCGTCGTTCAACTTTCCTCGCGCGAGCGTCGCGGATGGGACGGATCACATCAGACCGGCGACGCTGCGCGGCCTCGCACCGGATCAGACGCTCATTCTGGTGAATGGAAAGCGCCGGCACACGAGCGCGCTCGTCAACCTGAACGGCTTCGTCGGTCGCGGCGCACAGGCGGTGGACCTGAACGCCATCCCCGCGAGCATGATCGACCGCATCGAGATCCTCCGCGATGGGGCCGCCGCGCAGTACGGGTCCGACGCGATCGGCGGCGTGATCAACATCGTGCTCAAGGGCAATGCGCCGGGCAGCGTGAGCTTCGAAGCGGGTCAGAACGTCACGACGTACAATCGCGACGCGAGCTCGCAGGTTGCATTCCCGGCACAGATGACGGAGCGCGAGGCGCGCGACGGCGAAGTCTTCGCGACGGGGATGAATTACGGGTGGTCGTTCGGAGAGCGCGGGTTCCTCCACGTCGGCGGTGAGGTTCGGAATCGCAGCGGCACGAACCGATCACTGCCGGACACCCGGCAACAGTACTTCGCTGGCGATCCGCGCAATGCGGACCCCGCCGAGATGCACTTCTGGCAGGGCGATTCCTACAACCGTGACACGCAGCTCTTCCTGAACGCCAGCCACGCGCTCGCGAAGCGCGTCGAGCTGTACGGCTTCGGCGGGTACGGACGCCGTCGCGGCGCGTCGGCTGGAATGTGGCGTCGCCCGAACGACGACCGGACCGTGCGCGCGATCTACCCCGACGGTTTCCTGCCGTTCATCAAGTCGGACATCGACGATGCGTCCGGTTCGTTAGGCCTCAAGGGCACGCTCGGTGCATGGCGCTGGGACCTCGGGACGACGTACGGCCGCAACGCGTTCGACTTCACCATCGACAACAGCGCCAACGTCTCGCTCGGTCCGACGTCCGGGACGTCGTTCGATGCGGGCACGCTGTCGTTCAGCCAGTCCACGACCACCCTGGATGTGCAGCGCAGCATCCGTCTTCCGTGGCAGCGCAGCCTCAACGTGGCGTTAGGTGCCGAGTATCGGGCGGATCGCTACGAGATCAGGGCGGGGGAGCCGGACTCGTATCGCGACGGTGGTGTGAAGGTGCTCGACGCGAACGGGCAGCCGACGAACCGGCTCGCGCCGACCGGATCGCAGGTGTTCCCCGGGTTCCGCCCGAGCGACGCGGGATCGCACGATCGCGGAAATGGCGCGGCCTATCTCGATCTCGAGAGCGAGATCGCCTCTCGGCTGCTGGTGAGCGTCGCGGGGCGGTTCGAGCACTACAGCGATTTCGGCGCGACGACGACCGGGAAGCTTGCCGGGCGGTTCAACTTCACCGACGGGTTCGCGCTGCGCGGCGCGGTGAGCACAGGGTTCCGGGCACCGTCGCTCGGCCAGGCGTTCTTCTCGTCCACGGCGACGAACTTCATCAACGGCGTGCCGTTCGACATCCGGACGTTCCCCGTCACGTCGGCGGAAGCGCGCCTCCTCGGTGCGCGCGATCTCGAGCCCGAGCGGTCGGTGAACCTGAACGCCGGCGTCGCGATGACTCCGGCTCGCGGACTCGCGGTGACGGCTGACGTTTATCGGATCACGATCGACGATCGCGTCGTCTTGTCGGACAACTTCACCGGCGCGGCGATTCAGACGTTGTTCACGAACGCCGGCCTCAACGGCGTGAGCGGCGGCCGCTTTTTCTCGAACGCGATCGACACGCGGTCGACCGGCGTCGACGTCGTGCTGAGCTATGACGCCACGATCGGCTCGAGCAGCGTGCTGCGACTGACGTCGGGATACAACCACAACGTCGTGAAGGTCACGCGCGTCGACTCGACGCCGCCCGAGCTGCGTGCCTTCCAGGAGACCCTGTTCGGCCGAGTGGAGCGCACTCGCATCGAGCACGGCAATCCTCGCGACAACCTCATCCTCTCGGCCAACTATGCCGTTGGCGCACTCGGGCTCACGGCGCGAACGCAGCGGTATGGTGAGGTGCGCGTGGCGGGCACGACGCCGACGAACGCCACCGGTACGCTCGACCAGACCTACGGCGCGAAGTGGGTCACCGACCTCGCCGTGTCGTACACGCTGCGCTCCCGATACAACCTGACCGTCGGCGCCGACAACGTGCTCGACGTCTACCCGGACCGGAACCTGAACCCGGGCGACCCGGCCACCGCGAACGGCGGACTCTCGAACTTCGGGATCTTCCCCTACAACGGCATCTCGCCGTTCGGCTTCAACGGCCGGTTCGTCTACTCGAAGATCTCGGTGGGACTCTGATGCGAGCATTGCTTCAGCGCTTCCGCCGCCTGACGGCGTTCCGGACGATCACGCTCGTGTTTCTGCCAATCGCGGCCGTTGACGGATGCTCCGACTCGGGCGTGACGTTGCCGCCAGCTCCCGCTCTCGCCACCGTCGCGGTGTCGCTCGAGCTGGCGTCCATCGAGGTTGGGCAGATGATCGCCGCGAGCGCGTCGGGCTTCGACGAGGACGGCGCGCCGATCGAGACCGGACGCCTCACCTGGTCCTCCGATGATCCCCGAGTGGCCGGCGTCAGCCAGGCCGGTGACATACTCGCGATCTCCGCGGGCACGACGCGCATCGTTGCACGGAGCGAGGTTGGCGTGACGGGTGGGCGCACGATCACGGTCGCGGCGTTACCGGCGATTCGCATCAACGAGGTGCAGCCGAGGGGGGATGCGCGAGACGGGTGGATCGAGCTCGTGAACCTCATGGCATCCACCGCCGACATCTCGGGGTGGATGCTGTTCGGCCGCGATTTCCTCGGCCAACAGTTCACCTTCCCGTCCGGGACGACGATCCCCGCCGGCGGCTATCTCGTCGTCGAGGAGACGAACCTGCCGTTCGGCGTGGGCTCGGTGGATACCGCGAATCTCTTCAGTCGGTTCGGTGTGCACGTGGACGGAACGGACTGGGTTGCGTCGCCGCCCACGATCCATGCCCGGTGTCCTGACGGATCGGCCGCGTTTACGAACAACGCTGCACCGACCAAAGGACGTTCGAACGCGTGCCCGGTCGGTCCATGAGCTCCCGACTTCAGCTCATGACCGCGCTCATCGCCTTCGCCGACTGTGCGGGCGGCGTGGCCGCCCTCACGGCACGCCTAACGCCCTGCGGGCGTGCCGGGCAGGGTTGCGGATCGGTCGAAGCTCCGCAGTGCCGCGCTCACCTCCGCGTCGAGCTTGGCGAGGACGCCAGATGCGCCCGCGTCCCCCACTTCGCGGCGGCGACGGCGGGCGAGCGGGTTGCGGCGAGCGTGCTTAGACCTTATTCAGCCCGTTGAGGGCAGCCACTTTGTACGCCTCCGCGAGTGTCGGGTAATTGAACACCGTATCGCGGAAGTAATCGATCGTGCCGCCCATGGACAGAACGGCCTGTCCGATGTGGATGATCTCGGTGGCGCTCTCGCCCATCACGTGCACGCCTAACAGACGCAGCGTGTCAGGATCGAAGAGGAGCTTCAGCATCCCGCGCTCGTCGCCGATCATCTGCGCTCTCGCGAGCTCACTGAACCGCGAGATGCCCACCTCGTATTTCACCTTGTTCGCCGTGAGCTCGCGCTCCGTGCGTCCCACCATCGAGATCTCCGGAATCGTGTAGATCCCGAATGGCAAGAGGTGGGGCGCCGTCTTCACCGGGACGCCGAGCATGTGCGAGATCGCGAGCCGCCCTTGCTCCATCGACGTCGCCGCGAGCGCCGGGAATCCGATGACGTCGCCGGCCGCGTAGATGTGCGGCACGTCGGTCTGGTAGTTCGCGTTCACCGCGATGCGGCCCCGCGCATCGGGCGCGATGCCGACCGCCTCGAGCCCTAACAAGTCGCTGTTCGACTGGCGCCCGACGGCGTACAGCAGCGCGTCGCCTTTCACGGTCTTCCCGCTCTCGAGATGCGCGATGACGCGGTCGCCCTCGACGCTGACGGATGTCACCTGCTCGCCGAGCCGGAACGTCACGCCGGTTTCGCGTAGATGGTGGCAGAGCGACTCGATGATCTCGTGATCCGCGAACTCGAGCAGCGTCGGCCGCTGATCGATGAGCGTCACGCGCGTGTTGAGCGCGGTCATCATCGCGGCGTACTCGATGCCGATCACGCCGCCACCAACGACGATGAGCTCGCGCGGAATGAGCGGCAGATGCAGCAGCTGGTCCGAGTTGAACACCCGCTGCCCATCGGTCACGATCTTCGGGCTCTCCGCCGGCCTCGTGCCGCACGCGATGAGAATCGTGTCGGCGGTGATCGTCGACGGACCGTCCGTGCCCTCGATGGAAATCGTGTGAGCGTCCGTGAACTGTGCCATCCCGTTGATCGTCGTCACGCCGTTCCGCTTGAGCTGCGCCTTCACGACGTCGATCTCGCGCTGGAGGACGATGTCCACGCGATGAGCGAGGTCGCGCGCCGAGATGTCCTCCTTCACGCGATAGTCCCCGCCGTAGAACGAACGTTGGCGAATCCCGCTCAGGTACAGGATCGCTTCCCGCATCGTTTTGCTCGGAATGGTGCCGAGGTGCAGCGAGCACCCGCCGACCATGTCGCGCCGATCGACGACGGCGACGCGCTTACGGAGCTTTGCGGCGGCGATCGCGCCCTTCTGTCCTGCGGGGCCGCTGCCGATCACGGCGAGGTCGAAATGGGGCGCGGACATGGGCGCATACGATACGGGTCCGCGTGTCGCGGCGCGAGCCCGACACCGGCGTGCGCGCGTTCATGACCCGATGCGCGAGCATAACGCGACCGCGCGTCGGCCGTCGCTGTCCGTGTCCGAAGCCATGCCGGCGCAGCGCACCGCCATCCGGTCGTGGCTTGCGTGCCCTCGCTTGACACACGGTCGAGCTCGCTTCATCGTTATCGCCAATCGAGGGGACCGCGATGCCGCGCCTTCGGCGGAGTCACTCACAACCCGAGATACCCCATGGCGTGCATCGTGAACCCCGACGGGAGCATCACCTGCAGTGACGGCGACGAAGAGCTGACGCAGCTCGAGATGCTGGCGGTTGCATCGTACACGGATCGGACAAGCCCAGGCTGGAAAACGAAAGCCTCCAATGTCAACGCACAGGTCGCGGCAGTACAGCAGGAGCTCACGCGACAGGGGCGGGGAACCATGGTGGTCGTCCTCGTTGACGCCAACAAGCTGAAGAACGCCTCGCCCTGATCACTCTCCGCACCGCCGCTCCGGCGAGCCACACCCGTCATGGCGCGCCCGCAACCAGGCGCGCGAACGCCGAGTCGGAGCGCAGCGGGGCGAACCACGGCGTATTGGCGACGAGCCCACGGTAGGCCGGGTTCGTCGCCAGAAACGACGTTAGGCGCGCCACCGCATCCCGCGGACGGCCCGCGAGCACGTGCACGTGGCTCTCCCAGTAGTCGATGCTCGACGCATTGCCCTGGCGCTCGAGCTCTGCACGCGTGCGCCGGACCACCGCCTCGGCGCTGTCGCGGAGCCCGGCCCGCGCGAGGACCGCCGCGACATACATCCGCCGGAACCCTCGCGTCGCCACGAGCATCCCGCTCGGGTCCTCGCGCTCGTGCTGGTCGATGAGCCGCCACGCCCGGTCGGCGTCAGCGGCGCGAGTGCCCGTCCATGCCAACACGATGAGATCGCAGTCCAGCAGCCGCGGATCCCGCGGAAACCGGCGCTGTCCTTCGGCACACCGCTGACGAGCGTCGTCGAAGCGGCCGAGGAACAGCGCATTCACCACCTGCTCCTGCACCACATCCTGCGACCATCGGAGGAACGCGTCGGCCGCGACCGCCCGATCCGACGCGATCGCCGCCTCGGCGAAACGCCCCGTTAGGCGATAGAGCGTGCTGAGGTCCGACCACGCACCTGACGCCGGCGCCGCCTCGGCCGCCGCGCGCAGATCCGCCTCGATCAGTCGAGCGATCGAATCGGGCGCGTTCCGCGTTGCGCGCCACACCAGGTTGCGAGCCCGCGCACGGGCGAGCAGCGCGCGCGGGTTGCCGGGCGACGCGTCGAGCGCCCGCTCGGCGTGCCGAAGCGCCTCGGTGCGCCAGAACTCGGGCGAGCGCCGGCCGTCGCCGGTCGTGCGGCCGGCGCCGCTACCCATCCAGGCACGCCGCTCCTCGAACGTCGCCCGGCGGTGCGCCACCGTGCTGTGCTCGATGTGGGGCGCGGCCCACCTGGGGTCGATGCGCTCCGCGCGCGCGAGCAGCGAATCGGCGTGGACGAAATACTGAAGCTGCAGCGAATCGGGCACGGAGCTCTCGAACCAGAGCTCGGCCTCCCGCAACGCGCGTGCTTGCTCGAGGAGATTCCACGCCTCGACGCTCTGCGTGCCACGCCGCTCATCGCGCAGCCGAACCTCCTGACCGAGTCGTTCGCGCAGCACGCCGGAGATGCGCAGCGCCAGATCGCGCTGGAGCTTGAACACATCGCGGCTCTCGGCCTGTTCTTCGGCGGACGCGAGCTGGCGTCCACTGATACCGTCCACGAGACGTACCGTCACGGCCAGCGTGTCGTCGTGGCTCGCGACCGACCCCGTCACGAGGCTCCTCACGCCCAGCCACCGTGCCATGCTGTCGAGCGAGATCGGTTCGCGTCGCAGGCGGCGCACGGCGTCCAGCGACGCGACCGTGAGCCCGGGCACGGCTGCGAGCTCGTCGGTGAGGTACGTCGTGATGGCGTTCGCGATGTAGCCTAACGAGTCACCCGGTGAGAGATCCTCGAAGTACAGCACGGCAATGTGCGACGGGTCGAGCCCCTCCCCGCGCGGCGTCGCTGCGGCCGGCGGCTTCGCGTCCGCCGACGGATCGCGACGCGCGCCCAGCGCGGCCCATGCGCCGGCGACGCCGACGACGGCCGTCGTCGCGATCGCCGCGACCGCGACGCGTCGCCGGGATCCGAAGGGCCGCACGCGCTTCCAGAGGCGGACCACGGGACTCTCCGACGACGCAGCGCTCTCGAGCGCGTCGAGCAGCGTCGCGCCGTCCGCCGGCCTGGCCGCCGGATCCTTCTCGAGGCACTGCATGACGAGCGTCGCGAGTGGCGGCGGGACATCGACGCGTCGTGCGCTCAGCGGGGTCGGGCGCTCGCCGAGGTGGGCGGCCATCAACTCCTGCGCCGAGCCGCGCCCGGCGAACGGGTGTACGCCGGCCAGCAGCTCGTACGCCACCACGCCCCACGAGTAGACGTCGGCGGGACGATCCACATGCTCGCCCGCGGCCTGCTCCGGCGCCATGTAGCCCGGCGTACCTAACGGGCGCACGGACCCGCCGCGCGTGGCATCCGCCGTCTGACCCACGAGCGACAGCGATGCGTCCAGCGCCTTCGCGATGCCGAAGTCGGCCACCAGCGCATGGACCTCGCCGGTCGCGGCATCGCCGGTCATCAGAATGTTCTCCGGCTTGATGTCGCGGTGGACGATGCCGCTCCGATGCGCGTAGGCGAGCGCGCTCGCGACCTCGCGCAGCAGGCGAACGGCAGCCCGAAGCGCCATCGGCTCACCGCGGGCGAGGCGTGCCCGCAGGGACTCGCCAACGATGTGCGGCATGACGTAGAACACCCGTCCGTCACTCTCGCCCGAGTCGAAGAGCGGGACGATGTGCGGATGCTGCAACGCGGCGGCGATCCGGATCTCGTGCAGGAGCGCTCGCCGGCCAGTGAGCGTCCCGATGTCCGGGCGGAGCACCTTGATGGCGACGTTCCGACCATGCCTAACGTCGCGGGCCAGATAGACTGCCGCCATCCCGCCCGCCCCGAGCGGACGCTCGATCACATAGCGGCCGCTGGCGAGTCCATCACCGGCCGTGAGCGGCTCGTCATCGCGCCGCGACGACTCCGGCCGGTCCTCGAATGGCGATGGCGATGGAGAATCCGCTGGAAGGGGTGAAAAGAGCGGAGCCGGAGGTGAGGCCTGCGCCACGGCGAGACCGCCAGAGGCACGCCGAATCTGCTCCACCAGCGCCCGCGTCTCGGCCGCCGGCTCCGCCTCGTACTCGGCGCGCAACCGCCGCGAGAAGTCGTCATACGCGTGGAGAGCGCCTGCCCGGTCACCCGCTCGCGCGAGCAGGGCGAGGAGTCGGCGGAACGCGCGCTCGTCGTCGCCCGCGAGCGCCACCGCGCGCCGCCCCCACTTCACTGCCAGTGTCAGGTTCTGATGTCGCTCCGAGTCCTCGGCGAGCTGACGGGCGGCGCGCGCCGCCTCTGTCCTGAGTGCCGTGCGTTCGCCATCGAGCCACTCCTCGAACGCCGCCGCGTCGGTAATGAAGAACCCCTGCAGCAGCTCGCCGCGGTACAGATCGAGCGCGTCGGCAACGCGGCCATCGTCCATCTCCGCGCGAAACGCGCTCACGTCGCACCACACGTGTCCCGGGTCGACGGCGACGTCCTCCTGGCCGCGGCTCAGGATCGCCGCGGTACCAAGCGATTGACGAAGGAACCGGAGCGCCTGACTCAGGTTGTCCCGTGCACGCGTCTCGTCGAGCTCCGGCCAGAACAGTCCGACCAACGTGTCGCGGCGATGGAACCCGCCACCGTTCGCAACGAGCATGTAGACGAGCAACGCGAGGCGCTTGGGCTGCGCGAGGAGAGGGCTGACGTCGCCATTCTCCGCATCGCGGAGCTCCACGGAGCCCAGCACCCGGCATCTGATCATCGGTGTTCCCTGGTCCGCGCCGTGGGATGACGTCAGCCGTGTCGATGCGCCGCGCACTCGCGGCTACGCTGCCGCGGCTCTAATAAGAGGCGACAGCAGAACGGCCGCAATCCAGCGGATCGCGCACATGGCGTCGCATCCGAGCGGTAGGCCCCGAAACGTTCACGTCTCGGTTGCCAGCGACTCACCCCCGGTCGCTGGCGGCGGGCGAAAAGCCAGTGGCTAGTTCGTTATCTGCTTCGCTCCCGTTCCGTCCCCGTTCATCACCCACACCTCCATCCGACCGCTGCGATCGCTCTGGAACGCGATGCGACCGTCGGGGAAGAACGAGGGCGTCCATGAGACGTCCGTCAGGCGACTCGACCGGGTTGAATACGGGCGCCGACGCATCTGTCAGCGTCCGCACGTTCGAACCATCGAGCGCTGACGCGGTGAGGACGAGGGCGGGGAACCTGCCGGTCGAGTAGATGAGCAAGCGTCCGTCTCGAGAGAGAATCGGTCCGCGGCCCGCGACCACCGCGATCTCGAGGCGACCAGCACCGCTCGGCTCCAGCGTAAAGACCGGGAGGTAAGCCGCCGTCGATGACGGGACGCTTAGGTTGCTGCGCACGCGCGAAAGCCGGCACGCCAGCGAGCACGAGAAAAAGGTGATGACGAGCACTCATCGTGACTCCATGATTGGGCGGTTGCAGCCACCAGGGTACCCGAGGAGCGCCGGAGGCCGGTCGGCGAACCGTTCCGTTCTTGTGTGAGATCTGTGGCGATCAACGAGGCTTGGGCTGCGTCATCGCCCGGGCCCATGGGTTCGGGCGTCGCAAAACCGCCGCGATTGGTCGAGAAACGTGGCGGACCGATATCACCGCTCGTCTCTGTTCACCAAGCGACTGACGCTCAGCTTGACCCACGACCATCCGCGGCCAACACCGCAGGCGGTTCGTATTCCTGCTCGCTGGAGATGATGGTCTGACTTCACTGGAACTGGCGACCGACCGCCCCCCTGCCGAAACCGTTGCGGGGCCATATCATCCGGGCGTGAATCGCCTGCTGACCCGCTCTGGGGCCGTCGTCGCGCTCTTCTCGATGACGCTGTTCGTGAACGCCGCGCTGCTCTTCGCCGTGCAGCCGATGTTCTCGAAGATGGTCCTCCCACTACTCGGAGGAACCCCGTCGGTCTGGAACACGTGCATGCTGTTCTTCCAGACGGCGTTGCTCGCGGGCTACCTGTACGCGCACGTCACGACGAAGTGGCTCGACATGCGTGTACAGTCGCTGCTGCAGCTCGTGCTGCTCGGGCTGACGTTCCTCACGCTGCCCATCACGGTCGCGTCGGGCTGGCAGCCGAGCGGGGCGGGCATGCCCGTGTGGTGGCTCGCCGCGCTGCTGACGGTCTCGCTCGGCGCGCCGTTCTTCATGTTGTCCACCGGTGCGCCGTTGCTGCAACGCTGGTTCGCCGAGTCGGGTCATCCGGCCTCGGCGAACCCGTACTTCCTCTACGCCGCGAGCAACCTCGGCAGCATGGTCGCGCTCGTCGCGTACCCGCTCCTGCTCGAGCCGCGACTTCGACTCGCCGAGCAGAGTCAGCTCTGGACGACGACGTACGTCGCGCTGGTCGTGCTCATCGCGCTCTGCGCGTTCGTCGTGCGTCGCGGGCTCATGGGTCGGCCCGTGACGGACGAGTTCGCGTCACGCCCGTTCGCCGCAGACGCAACGGTGGCCGACATGAACGCCCTCGACACGGCGACGAGGGACGCTGTCGCCGGCGCACCGGCCGAGCGGCTGACGATCTCGCGCCGCGTGCGATGGGTGCTGCTGTCGTTCGTGCCGTCGAGCATGCTGCTCGCGGTGACGACGTACCTCTCGACGGATGTCGCATCGATCCCGCTGCTCTGGATCGTGCCGCTCGCGATCTACCTGCTCACGTTCGTGATCGTGTTCGCGCGGAGGCTGGTGGTTTTCCGCCACGCGTTCGCGGTGTGGCTGCAGCCGCCGTTCCTGCTCATGCTCGCGGTCGCGATGGCGCTCTCGATGCAGCGGAGCGTGACGGCACTCGCGCCGACGCACCTCGCGGCGTTCCTCCTCACCGCGCTCGTGTGTCACGGGGAGCTCGCGAAGGACAGGCCATCGGTCTCGCACCTCACCGAGTTCTATCTGTGGATGTCGGTCGGCGGCGTGCTGGGTGGCATCTTCAACGTCCTCGTCGCGCCGCAGATCTTCAACTCGCTGCTCGAGTACCCGATCATCATCGTCCTGGCGGCGGGGATGCGCCCTGTGCTCGTGTCGCGCCGTCCGGTCGATCGCGAGCTCGACTTCATCTATCCCGTCGCACTGTGCGTCGTGATCATCATGGCGATGCGGCTCGGTTTCCCGCCCGCCGCGTGGGGCGCCAAGTTCCCGGTGTGGCTGTTCGGTGGGTACGCGCTCGTCGTTCTGCTGTTCCAGCGACACCCGATCCGCTTCGCGCTCGGCGTCGCGGCGCTGTTCGTCGGGGCGGCGCTCGGCCGCGGTGAAGATCGGACGCTCATCTATCGCGGCCGCAGCTTCTTCGGTGTCTATCGCGTGGTTGCGTACCCGAAGCACCACGCGCTGCAGCACGGCACGACGACGCACGGTGGCCAGAGCATCTTCCCGCAATGGGCGCGAGAGCCGCTGACGTACTACCATACCGACGGTCCGCTCGGGCAGTCGTTCGCGTCGCTCATGCGCGACAACCCGAACCGCCGGGTTGCCATTGTCGGTCTCGGTACCGGGACGATCGCCTGTTACGGGCGGACCAATGAGACGTGGACGTTCTATGAGATCGATCCGCTGATCCAGCGCGTCGCGTTCAACCCGAAGTACTTCACGTACATTCGCGACTGTCCGCCGGCCAAGCGCATCGTGATCGGCGATGCGCGGCTGCAGCTCGCCAACGCGCCGGACGCGTCGTACGACTACATCATCCTCGATGCATTCTCGAGCGACGCCATTCCCGTGCACCTCATGACGCGTGAAGCGCTCGCCCTCTACCAGCGCAAGCTCGCGCCCGGCGGCTCGATAGCGTTCCACGTCAGCAACCGGTACCTGAACCTCGAGCCGGTGCTCGTCGAGCTCGCACGCGATGCGCGCATGGCCGGCATCGTCGGGGCCGACGTGGCGATGACGCAGGAGCATACCATGTCGTTCAAGATGAACTCGAAGTGGATCGTGCTCTCCCGTAACGCGAAGGATCACGCCGATCTCCTTCGGCAGCCGGGCTGGCGCGTGCTTGCGCCGAAGTCGGACGTGGCGCTGTGGACCGACGACTTCTCGAACGTCTTCAGCGTGTTCCGCTGGTAGCCGTGTTCATCCACGCCGCGCGGTAGTCGACGCTGCGACGGTACGAGGCGAGCCCCGACGCGAGAATGCTCGCGGACGCGGCGAGCCCGACGACGGTGAGCACGGCGAGCGAGTATCGAACGGCCGCGTCGTCGCCGAACACACGCTCCGTGAGCACTCCCACCACACTCGGGCCGAGCCCAAGGCCGATGAGCGTCATCACCGTGACGAACAGCGCCGAGGCCTGCGCGCGCATGCGGTTCGGCACGATCTCCTGCACGGCCGCGACCGCGGCGCCAAACGCGAACGACGCGAAGAAGTTGTAGGGGATGAGCGCGGCCACGGCGATCTCCGCCGTCGGGGCCAACGTGTAGATGAGGCCGAACACGAGGTTCGCGACGGAGGCAATGATGCCCACGCGCAGCTTCGCGTCGGTCCGGCCGCGCGCGAGCATTGCGTCGGCGATTCGCCCGCCGGCGATGATCCCTGCGACGCCGACGGTCATGGTGAGCGTGCCTAACGTGATACCGGCCTTCGCCGCCGACCACCCGTACGAGCGGATGAGATGGGTGGGGAGCCAGGCAGCCGTCCCGTAGTTCACGAGCGCCAGCAGCGCGTAGCCGAGGTTGTGCGAGATGAACGTGCGCCGGTTGTCGGCGACGTACGCGAGCACGTCACGAATCGAGTGTCCCGACGCGCTCGCCGCGCCGACCTCTCGGCGCACTGGTTCGCGGACGGTCGCCATCAGAAGCGCGACGACGAGCCCGGGAATGCCGACGATCATGAACACGGCCTGCCACGCGCTCACCGTTCCCGCGACCGGCACGGTCATCGTCGCGTTCTCACCGAGCCGTGCGATGACGAGGCCGCCCACGAGATTCGCGAGTCCCGCGCCGAGATAGATGCCGAGCGAATACACGCTGAGCGCGGTCGCGCGGCGCGAGGCGGGGAAGTAGTCGGCGAGAAGCGACGCCGCGGGCGCCGCGAGTGCGGCTTCGCCGATCCCGACGCCGAATCGCGCGAGCAGCAACTGCTGGTAGGTCGAAGCAAACCCCGACAGCACCGTCATCACGCTCCACACGGCGATCCCGATGCCGATGATCGCGCGCCGGCTGCCGCGATCGGCGAGTCTCGCGATGGGCAGCCCGAGCAGCGTGTAGAACGCCGCGAACGCGAGTCCGTAGAGCACGCCCATCTCCGCGTCGCCGATGCCGAGATCTCGGCGAATGGGACCGACGAGAAGCCCGAGGATCTGTCGATCGATGAACGCGGATACGTTCGCGAGTGTGAGGATGGCGACGACGTACCAGGCGTAACGAGCGGGGGGAAACGCGGCGCCGCTCGCGGTGGCGCCCGTGGGCGTGTCAGCGCTCACGACGCCCGAGCTGCTTGAGACGCTGCCACATGCGCGAGAGCGGCATCAGCGTGAGCGCACCGAACAGCATCATCGTCCGGATGAAGACCGCGAGCACCAGCAGGAGGAAGAGCACGATCGCGATCGCCGCGACCATGTTGCCCCAGCCAGTCCCGTTTTCCATGACGTTACGCGGAGTGCGACGCCGCTACGCGTGCGTCGACCGCTGATGCGACGGCCGACGGAGCGAGCCACGCGACGAGTGGCGTCGTCATGAGCGTCGTTGCCAGCGCCATGATGACCATCATCGCGAACAGCTCGCGCGAGATGACACCGATATCGAGCCCGACATTGAGAATCACGAGCTCCATCAGGCCGCGCGTGTTGAGCAGGATGCCCAGCACCGCAGCCTCTCGCCACGGAATCGACATGCTTCGCGCGGCGAGGGCCGACCCGCCGAGCTTCCCGGCGACCGCGACCGCGATGATGAGCGCGCAGATCAGCCACTCGGCGCTGCCGCTGATGAGCGTGATTTCCGTTCGCAGTCCGGTGAACGCGAAGAAGAGCGGGAGGAGGAGCACGACCATGACGTCCTCGAACCGCTCGAGTATCGCGTGGACGAAGCCTTCCGCCTTCGGGCTCGCGGCGCCGGCGATGAAGGCGCCGAAGAGCGCGTGGACGCCGAGCCACTCCGTGACGAGCGCGGACGCGAGCATCGTCACCATGAGCACGGCGATCATGTCCTGCGTGACGCGTCCCACTCGTTTGTAACGTTCCTCGAGCCTGCACAGCAGGCGGTGACCTACCGTCATCATCAGCGCGGCGTAGGCGATCGATCCGCCCAGCGTTGCCCAGAGCGGCAGTCCTCCTGCCGGCGCGGTTGCGCCAGATGCCCGCGCGATCACCACGACGACGGCGAGGATACACCACGCGGATACGTCGTCGATCGCCGCGCACGCGATCGCGAGCGCACCCGTCGGAGTTCGGAGCAGCCGCCGCTCGCTCAGGATTCGCGCGAGGACGGGAAACGCCGTCACGCTCATCGCGGCGCCCATGAACAGCGCGAACGCGGTGAACGTCACGCGCTCGCCGGCGAGCGTCGGGTAAAGCAACAGCGCGAGCATCGCGCCGAGCAGAAACGGGGCAACGATACTCGCGTGGCTGATCACGACGGCGGCACGCCCTCGCTCGCGCACGTGTTTCGGATCCAGCTCGAGTCCGACGAGGAACATGAAGACGAGCAGTCCCACCTGGCTCAGCGCGTTCAGAAAACCGAGACTGCCGGGCGGGAACAGCACGCCCGACACCGATGGCGCGTAGGCTCCGAGAATCGAGGGGCCAAGCGCGATTCCCGCGAGCATCTCGCCGACCACCTGTGGCTGCCCGAGGCGTCGCACGATGAGACCGACGACGCGCGCGGCGATCAGGATGACGATGATCTGCGTGAGCAGGAGCGGGAGGCCACTCAGCAGCGCAGGCGGCGCAGCGACGGCCGCGTCGGCCGCGCTCGAGGTGGCGATTCCCGCGCTGAGATTCTCTCCGACGCGCAGGATCGCAAACAGCGCGATGACGGGGACGCCAACGAGCGCCGCATATACGCGTACGAGTCGACCACGGGCAGGTCGCGAGTCGACCATGGAGCCTGGAGGCGGAGTTACTTCTGGAGGGAAGGGCGGGTTAGGCCGGAACACGGGGGCGAACGCCCTGGGAAACCCTGGGACCGCCTCCGCCGTACGGGCTCAAAAATGCTGTAGCGGGGTAGTACCAGCCAAGACGAGATCGGCCGCGGTAGCGCCGGGGGCGGGAATCCTTGGCGGCTCGCGCTGGTCCGTCACGATAGCGGCGTGGTTCGCCAGTGAAGGACGATGGTTGGCCACGCATTTTCATATAGACCTCCGGCGAAGGAGGATATCGAGATGACACGGTTCGAATTTTCACTCAAGAGCCCCGACGAGATTCGGCAGGCGGGAGTGGTTCAGAGCGAGTCGTTCAACGATGCGCTCTCGTTGGTGAGCAAGCACGTAACGGTGCAGGACGGCGACACGCTCGAGATTGGTGTGGCAGGCTTTCCTCCGGCGCGCTTCGCTTTCGTACCGTCGGACTCGATTGACGCTATCAACTGGCGGCCTATCGGCTTGCTCGCAGCGTAAGGTCAGAAAAGCACTGGTTCCTGTTAGCTGGAACTGATTGCTGCAGAGTGAAAAACAGACCCCTCGGGAAGCCTCTCCATCGGAGAGTGACTTCCCGAGGGGTTTGCAGTTACCCTGCAGCAACCAGTTCCAGCTCTCAGTTACCAGCGCTGTTCACGTCCCGTTCAGACCGCATCGGACAAGCTGGTGAAGTTGAAGTCTCTGACCTTGAGGGCCGGCACGACCACGGCGCCTCCGGCTTCCGTGCCTCCGAGCCGGATCGGTCGCCCGAGCGCCTCGAGGTTGTTCAGCATGAACAGTGGCGATTCGTTGAACCGGAAGTTCTTGATCGCCTTCGAGATCTTCCCGTTTTCGACGAGGAACGTCCCGTCTCGTGTCAGGCCTGTGTAAAGAATCGTCCGCGGATCCACCTCACGCAGATAGAACAACCGCGTGACGAGCACGCCACGTTCGGTCGACTTTATCATGTCCTCGACCGTCGTGTCACCGCCGCTCATGATGAACGATGTTGGCGCGCCGGTCGGCGTCTTGCCCTGCTTCTGCGCCCAGAAGCGCGAGTAGTACAGGGTCCTCAGCACGCCGTTCTCGACGAACACCTGCTTGCCGAGCGGAAAGCCTTCGCCGTCGAACGGCTGCGCGAGCACGCGCGGATCGAACGGGTCGGCCATCAGGGTGACGCGCTCGTCGACGATCTTCTCACCGATCTTGTTCCCGCCGCCCTGCTTCGAGAATGGACTCCGGCCTTCGTCGGCCGTGCGCGCCGCGACGTAGGCGCCGACGCGCTGAACCAGGTCACCGACCGCCTGCGGCTCGAGGATCACCGTGTAGCGACCCGGCTCGATGGCGACCGGGTTCCGCGACAGCTTCGCCTTCTCGATGGCGCGCTGGCTGATTGCCGCGATGTCCACCTGGTTCCAATCGTTATGCTCGCCGCCAGCCCAGCCTGAGCCGGTCCCGTCCTTCGTCCGCACCGTGACCGTGTAGTTCACGTTCGTCGAGCGATGATACGCGAACAGTCCCTTGTCGTTGCCGAGCGCGGTGGACGCCGCGTTCGTGATGAGGAACCCCGCCGTCGCGAGATCACCCGCCTTTCGCGCCGGCTCGAGCGCGGTCAGCGACGCCTTCGCGCGATCGCCGGGCGTTAGGTTCGCGACGCTGTCGAAGTAGGCGTTGACCTGGTTGTACTGCTGCGGCGGCAGCGCCGGCATCGCTTCGGGATCATCGGGCGCGAGCCGGGCCAGCTTCTCCGACGACTCGACCGCCCGTCGCAGCGCCTCGTCCGAGACGTCGTTCGTCGTGACGACCGCGTGCTTCTTTCCGAACGAGCTCTGGATGACGACCGTGAAGTTCGTGATGCCGCCCGCTGTGGACATCTGGTTGTCGGCGAACCGCACGTTCGCCGAGTACCCGCCGCCGATGTTCACCTGGACACTCTCGGCCTTCGACATCTTCACGACGCGGTCGATCAGCGCCTTCGCCTCATCTCGGCTCAGGACTGAACCGTCCGGGACAGTCTCGATCAAGCGTTTCGGGTAGGACATGGTAGCTATGCTAGAGGGTCAGGCCCAATCGTGATGACAGGCAACTGCGCGGTGGGGTCAGAGTCCATCTGCTGCGCCAAGGGGTCAGAGTCGGACGTCCGTCGTTCTACCGGACCGACAGTGAAGTGTCGACGTCCGACTCCGACCCCACCGCGCCGTTCATGCCTTTCGTCCGGTGTTGATGACGTTGACCTGCTTGAATCGTGCGGGCACCGAGCCATGCGAAACCGCGTTGACCTGGCCTGGCTGTCCCTTGCCGTCGAAGAAGCTGCCGCCGAGCTCGTAGCTCGACTTCCCGCCGATCATGTCCATCGCGTTCCAGAAATCCGGCGTGCGCATCTGGTACGCGACGTCCTTCAGCATCCCCGCGATCTTGCCGCCGCGGATCTCGTAGAACACCTGACCGCCGAACTGCGCGTTGTAGCGCTGCTGGTCGATCGAGAACGACCCGTCGCCCACGATCGCGATCCCGCGATCGGTCGCCGCGATGAGGTCCTCCCACTTGGTGTCGCGCTCGCCAGGCATGAGCGAAACGTTAGGCATGCGCAGGAACTGGACGCTCGCCCACGAGTCGGCATACGAGCACCCGTGCGACCGCGTCGGGAGCTTCTGCTGCTTGTACCAGCCGCCGAGCCAGCTCGCCTGCTCGCGCGTGGTCTGGTAGTCGTTGAAGACGCCGTTCTTCACGATCAGGAAGTCGTCCGGCTTCACCCCTTCGTCGTCGTAGCCGATCGTCGAAAGCGCGCCGACCTGCGACCGGTCGCCCTGGACGTTCATGAACGCGGGACCGTACTTGAACTTGCCAAGGTATTCGTCCGGCGGCGCAACGAAGCTCGTACCGGCGTAGTTCGCCTCGTAGCCCATCGCGCGGTCGAGCTCCGTCGGATGGCCGATGGACTCGTGAATCGTGAGCCAGAGGTGCGACGGGTGCAGCACGAGGTCGTAGCGCCCGACTTCGACCGGCTTCGCCTTGAGCTTCGCGGCAGCCTCCTCCCCCCACTTCGCCGCATGGCCCGGCAGATCGCACTCCGTGACGTACTCGTAGCCGCGCCCCATCGGCGCGACGACGTTGCTGCGGTTCTGGAAGTCGGAGAAGTCGGGTGCGACCGCCGTGATCTGCATGAGCGGCCAGCTCTGAATCACGATCTGGTTGATGACCGACCCTTCGCTGTTCGCGTAGTTGCGCTCCTGCTTCCGGAAGAAGAGGCCGCTGACGACGAACTTCACGCCCGCGACCTTCAGCGCTTCGGCGTTCGCCTTGAGCAGAAGCGCCGCCTTGTCTTCGATCGTCACGTTGAACGGATCGACCGTGTGCGGCGTCTGCCACGACGCGTTAGGCTGCGCCGGCGCCGGCACGAGCTGCACCGCGCGGTCGCGCGCGACCCGGTTCGCCTTCGCGATGGCCGTCGCTTCGCGTGCCGCGCCGGCCACACCGGCTTTCGTCATGGTGCGTGTCGCCGCGAACCCCCACGTCCCATCGACGAGCGCCCGCACGCCGCACCCGATCGAGTCCTGGTCCACGACGTTGATGATCTGCTGCTCGCGCGTGAGAATCTGGTTGTCGCGGTACCGCGCGATGCGCGCATCGGCGTAGCTGGCGCCGCCGAGCTTCGCGACGTTGAGCGCCTCCATGAGGAGTTCTTTCGTCGCCGCGTCCATGGGCGGCGCCTGGTTCGCGGCCGGCGGCGGCGCCAGCGTCCCCACGGCCGCCTCGGCCCGCTGGAGCGCGCCGCCAACGGCAATGGCACCGGCGGCGATGCCGGTCTGCTTCAGAAACTTTCGGCGATCGGACATGGTTGTCGATCTGGTGGTGGGAAACGGTCCGGATTGTCCGCTCAAGCTACCACGCGCCCGGTCGGCGGCGCCAACCAGTTTGGGCTCGCTCGATAGGCCGACTTCGCCGAGTCGAGCCTGCTTTGGCCCCCCGTCGTGTCGCCGTTGATGTCCCGCGCCGTTAACGGCAGTTCGCGCCGTTCGGAACCTGGCGCCGTTTTGCCGTTATCGTCGGACGATGACCTTCTGTCCCAAATCCGTAAAATCCGGAAAGAATGCCTGTAACGAGAGATCCGGCCGATTGCGTGAGTATCCCGCGACGAGCTGCCGGTTGTACTCGGCCAGGTAGAGATCGAACGGATCCGACGGATCGAGGTCGAGGATCTGCAGCTGCGTGTCTCGCATCTCCAGCCGCCCGAATCGGAGCCGTCCGCCTCGGAAGAACATATAGTTCGGCGCCGCCGAGTCCGCGCGCGCATAACCGTCGAACACCGAGTCCTCCGGCAGGCGCGCGAACTCCTGCACGAGCGCATCGCCCTCGACTCGCACCGCCACGAGGCGTCCGGCAATCGCCGGCGGCGGGAGGATCTTCGTCGGGTCGAGGTAGATGTCATCGCCTTCCACTCGTGCCGCCGCCGAGCCACTGAGGTCGAGCAGGTCGTCCAACTCGAGCCCGAGCGCGTCGAGCAGCGACTGTCCGTTCACTCCGAGCACGCGAACCTTCGTCGGATGCAGGCGGATCCACCCGCTGTCCGTGAGCGAAAGCGACGACGTGATCTCGAACGACAGATCGACGCCCTTCCGCATGACGCCCTTCTGCACGAGCTGCGGCCCGTCCATGCGCACGCGCAGCTTCCGCAGCGGCGATCCCTTGTAGCCGAACACGAATCGATTGAGGATCACGCCGAGATCGGCGCTGCGCAGCGCGACGGTGCCGGACGTGATGCGGATCGAGAACGACGTCGTGCTGTCGAGAAACGCGCTGGCGCCGGGCGTCGTGGGGATCACTTCGCCCCGCAGCGATCGAATCCCGACGACCGCATCCGGCGCGACGCGCAGGTTGACGTGCTTCATCTCGAGCCACGTTCGCGGCAGCGTATCGGGCTTCGCGGTACGCGCGGCGGCTGACTCACGCGTCGCCGCGGCGATTACGCTGTGCGCCTCGGCCGCCGGTGAGTCGCTCGATCGAATTGTGGCCGCGAGGAGGGCTCCGGCGAGTGCGACCACCCCCACGGCTGCGATCGATCGCGCGCTTTTCGGATCGTGCGCGCCGTTCGTCGTGAACGAAGAGTGAGTCACGCATGCCTCATGCTTTTCGAAGGAGTGGCGTGCCAGGTCGGCACTCACCCGATCCCTTCGTCAACGGCCGTGCCGGGACGGGTGAAGGGCAACCACGAGGCGGTGAACAGGGCAGGGGGTGCGGTGGAGGGGTCGGCCACGGCCGGGTCCGCGAACCGGTCCCAGCATTCGACGCAGATCGTCCCTCGCGGCCGAAGTTCCTCCCCCGCTGCATGCCGTGCATCCCGCCCGACTCGCGTGTCGCATCGCCGTCGTCCCATGATCGCGGCCATGACGCGCGCAGCCGTACCGTGGATTCTGGTCGCAGTCGTCGCGAACGCTCCCGCGGTCGCGGCGCAGCGTGCGCAGACGCCACCAGCGAACAGCGGCGCGACGTCGAGCACGATCGGATTCCGGCTCGTGCCAGCAGCGAGCCACGTGTCCTACTCTGTCGACGAGGTGTTCATCGAGGAGAACAACCGGTTCTTCACGGCCGTCGGCAAGACGGCAGGCCTGTCCGGTGAGATTCTGTTGCACACCGCTCATCCGAATCCGAGCCGCGTGCGAAACATCAGCGTCGATCTTCGAACGCTGACGTCCGACAGCGAGCGTCGCGACCGCGCGATCCGTGAACGGTTCCTCGAGTCACGCCGGTATCCCTACGCGCGCGTCGACTCGGCCATCATCACCGGGCTGCCTGGGCACCTAACGCCAGGTCGCGCGTTCGCGTTTCAGCTCACCGGCGCGCTGAACGTTCACAACGTCACGAGGCCGACGACATGGCGCGGCGAAGCGACGCTCTCCGGCGACACGCTTCGCGGCAAGGCGACCACGCAGGTGCGCATGAGCCAGTTCGACATCGAGGTGCCGCGGTTCCTGTGGTTACGCGTCGCGGACGCCGTGAAGCTCGAGATCACGTTCGTCGCCGTGAAGGATTCGGCGCGCGCCGCCGGCGCTCCGGCGTACGACCCTACACCTTCTTCTGGAGGCCAGCGGTGAAGGCCCTGCTCCTCGCGATTCTCATCCCCGTGTCCGCCGTTGCTCAGACGGCGACCGTCGCACCCGCGGACGCGCCGGCACGCGTCGTCGTCCCGCCGCAGGGTGAGCCCGGAACACCCATCGTCATCTCGGGCGTCGTCACCGACGCGAACGGCGCGCCGCTGCGCAACGCGTCCGTGTACGTCTATCAGACCGACGCGCGCGGGTACTACGATCCGTCGAACCCACGCGCGAGCGACAACCCGCGGCTCAAGGGCTACATGCGAACCGACGCGCAGGGTCGCTACGAGTTCCGCACGATCCGTCCGGGCTCGTATCCCGGGACGCGGAACCCGGGCCACGTCCACTACCACGTGAACGCGCCGGGCCACCGCGAGCGCGTGTTCGAGATCGTATTCGAGGGCGACTCGTTGATCCCGCCGCAGTGGCGTGAGCAAGCGAAGTCGGAGGACTCCGGCGTCGCGATCGTCGCCCTCAGCGGAAGCGCGTCAGGCCCGATGCGCGGCGCTCAGAACGTGAAGCTGCGGTCGCAATAGTAGCCGACGTACGGGCTCTCCGAGGACGCGGAGGGAATTGGGGTCGGATTCGATTTTCATTTGATAGACTCAGCCTGGAATGAAGTCTGGGAAAATCGAGTCTGACCCCAATTCAGACTGGAAATGATGAGGAGACGGCCGCCCGGGACGTCACGTCCCGTTAGGCTGTCCCCCAATCATTTCACGACTGTGCCGGCCACGCGGCCGCGTCAGCGGCCCTCTGCGACCCTCCGCGTGCAGCTCCTCTCTGTTCCCCCTTTGCGTCTAGAACGCTTCTCAGTCGACTGTCCCGATAGAGGGACCAGAACTACCGGGCGCTGAGCGTCAACGCCACGAGCTCGGCATTTGCCCCAGCCCCTGTCGCTACGACGACGAACTGCTTCCCGTCACGCGTCGCGTACGTCATCGGCACCGAGTACGCGACGCGGCCGAAATCGTGTTGCCAGAGCGTGCGGCCGTCCCGCGTGTCGAGAGCGTACAGCACTGTGCCGCCGCCCGTCGCGAACAACAGCCCACTCCGGGTGACGATCGGACCCGGCGCGCCCCGCACGCCTAACACGGCCGGCAGCGTCACGCCGCGCAGCATGGGATGCGCTCGCACGCTTGGGTCGTCGCCGAACGGGACCTGCCAGAGGTGTTCACCGCGGTTGAGATCGATGGCCGTCATCGTGCCGTACGGCGGCTTGTTGATCGGCAGGTCCGGGACGCGCTCGCCGTAGGACGCCGGCGCTTTCACGCCTAACGTGCGTCCCGGCTCCATGACGTATCGCGCCTGGACCGTGTCCGAGTACGTCGCGGCGTGAAGCTTCGCCACCGCGGGGTTGTTCGTGGCCTTGACGTAGAGCACGCCCGTTGCCGGATCGAACGCGCCACCGCCCCATCCGCCACCGCCGATGACGCCGGGCATGACGACTGTCCCGCCAAGCGAGGGCGGCGTGTAGATCGGTCCGAGCCGGTACTTCCGCACTTCCTCGAGCGCGAGCCGGCGAATCTCCGGCGTGAAATCGATCACGTCGTTCTCGCCGAACCCCTGGGCGGCGAACGGCGCCGGCTTCGTGGGGAATGGCTGGGTCGCTGACACGCGCTCCCCGGGCACGTCGCTCTCCGGCACCGCGCGATCCTCGATCGGCCACACCGGCGTACCTGTCACGCGGTCGAACACGAACACCCACCCCTGCTTCGTCACCATCGCGACAACGTCGACCGTCCGGCCGTCGTTGTTGATCGTCGCGAGTACTGGCGGGGCGGGGAGGTCATAGTCCCAGAGCCCGTGTCGCGCGATCTGATAATGCCACACGCGACGCCCCGTGTTCGCGTCGAGGCACACGAGCGTCTCGGCGAACAGGTTGTTGCCCTTCCGCTCGCCGCCGTACCAGTCGTTGCTCGGCGTCCCGAACGGGAGGTACACGAGCCCGCGCCTGACGTCGACGGTGAACGGCGCCCACACGTTCGTGTGGCCCATCCGCGTCCACGAGCTGTCCTCCCACGTCTCGTGGCCGAACTCGCCCGGTTGCGGAATCGGGTTGAAGCGCCAGACACGACGCCCGGTTCGGACGTCGAAGGCCTGCACATCGCCCGGGGGGTCGCGCTTGTACACCAGTCGGTCGCCGACGCCGTTCCCGACGATCACGAGGTCGCGATACACGACCGGTGGCGACGTGTTCGTGTAGTGCTTCTTCTCGACGCTCCAGAGGATGTTTGCCGTGAGATCGACCTCGCCATTCGTGCCGAACGATGGAATGGGGCGGCCTGTCGCGGCGTCGAGCGCGATGAGCCGCCAGCGGCTCGCGATGAGGATGCGACGCTCCTTCCCGTCGCTCCACGTCGCCACGCCGCGATGGACGAATCCCGTGCCGTTCGATGGCTGCCCGGCCACGTACGCCTTCGGGTCGTACGCCCAGAGCTCGCGTCCCGTGCCCGCGTCGAGCGCAATGACGCGGTTGTACGGCGTGGAGAAGAAGAGCGTGTCGCCGATCGCGAGCGGGGTCACCTGAAACTGGCCGGGACGCGCGGCGATCGTGGAATCGGTCCTTGGGATGGCCTGCTCGCCTGCCTTCCACGTCCACGCGACCGTGAGCCTCGCCACGTTCGACCGGTCGATCGTCGTGAGCGGTGAGTACTTGAGCCCGCCGGCGTCGCCGCCGTACACCGGCCACTCGTTAGGCTTGCGCGCGCCTTCGGCCGAATACGTCACGGGGCCGCCGCCGCTGGTCGTCGAGATGTCGTTGGCGGTCCTGCCGCCGGGTGCGGCACAAGCGACGACTATACCCATCACGGTTGTCATCCTGAACGAAGCGAAGGATGCTCGTTGCCCCGAGCGAGGGGCCCTCACTCGGGACGACGAGGATCCTTCGCCTGACGGCTCAGGATGACAACACTCCGCCGGGACGCCAGCGATTCCCCGCTTCGCTCGGAATGACATCGGAGTCATGACGGCCTCCGCGCCGGAAACTCCCGGCCGATCGCCGTCGCCTGACGCAGCCCCACCGCCAGGAACGTCAGCGTTCCGTTCGCGCAGCCACCTGTTACGCTCGTCGGCGCGCCAACGACGAAAAGGTTCTCGTGATCGTGTGTCCGCCCGAAGCCATCCACCACGCTCGTCGCCGGATCCGTTCCCATACGGCATCCGCCTCCGGGATGATCCTGAAAGTCGTCCACCCCCGAGCGGATGATCTCTCCGTTCCCCACCTTGGCCATCCGCTGGAACAGCGCCTTGATCGTCTCCTCCGAGTAGCCGCGAAGCGCGGCCGATTCCGGGCTGTCGCGGAACGTCAGCTTCGGCTGCGGATCACCGTACGCGTTCGTGGCCGCGGTGTTGAGCGTCAGCGCGCTCTCGCGGTCGGGGAGCACGTCGTAGTACGCGCGCACGCGCGCCGTGCCAGCGGTCGTCCGCCGCCGCCAGTCGGCGAGCACGTCATCACCGAGGAGAAGCGAACCGTCGTCGCCGCGGAGCCGCGGCCGCTGTCCCACGCTCGACTCCCACACGCGCAGGTCATGCCGCAGGTAGCGATCGGTATTGCCGCGCCGCATGAACTGCTTCGTGACGAGACTGTGCTGCTCGTTGATCCCCGGGTAGAGCTTGACCGGCAGCTTCACGAACGCGAACACGTTGCGATGCCCGGTCATGTACTTGCCGACCATCCCCGACCGGTTCGCGACGCCATTCGGGAATCGACTGCTGCGCGAGAGGAGCAGGAGATGTGGGCTCCAGGCGTAACCCGCCGCGACGACGAACGTCCGCGCTCTGAAATGCACGGGCACTCCTGACGGTCCGCCGCGATCGCGCCGCACAGCCTCCGCCCGAACGATGCGATTCGACCGATCCTCCACGACCAGGCGCCTGACGAGCGTACGTGGCACGAGCCGCACCTGCTTCGTCGCACGAAGCTTGTTCCACGTGAAGTCCGGTGAGTACTTCGCACCGACCGGGCATATCGAGCACGTGTCGTTGCGGCAGCATACCGGACGCCCGCCGTACGGGATCGAGTTCTTCGACGACGGCTGGCTCCACATCGCGATCTCGCAGTCGGTCGTCCACCGCTTCAGCAGCTCGAGATTGTACGTGAGCGGAAGCGGCGGCATTGGAAACGGCTTCGCGCGCGGGTCCATCTCTGCCGGCCCCTGCTCGCCGGCGACGCCGATACGCAGCTCGGCCTCCTGGTAGAACGGCTCGAGCTCCTCGTAGCTCACCGGCCAGTCGTCACCGACGCCGTACGTCGACCGGACGCGAAAGTCCTCGGGCGAGAACCGTGGCGTCACGCCGCCCCAGTGCATCGCGAGCCCGCCGACCTGCATCGACCGCGACTGAATGCCCTCGGCCGTCATTCCGTCGATATGGTCCTTTCCCCACGGGTTTTCGCCGTAGCCTATGAAGCGCGCTCGGTGTGACGCTCGATCGGTGAGCGGCACGGTTTCGTCGCCTGCTTCCACCACGACGATCCGCACCTGCCGCTCCTCGATGAGCTTCTCGGCTATCATCGCCGCGGTGATGCCCGACCCGATGATGCAGACGTCGCTCTCGATCACTTCCGGGCGACCCTGCCTGACGAGTGGCGTCATGATCCGCGTCTCGTGAGAGGTACCGGCTGTTGTGCTGCGGCGGCCAGCGGCCGGCACTGCTGTCGGCCGATGCGCGCCTCGTAGCAGAGATCTGTCGCCGTCGTCGAGTCGTAGAAGTGAGCCAGCATGGCGACCGCGATGTGCCGAGCGGACGCCGCGGTCGGAAGGGACTCCCCGCGCTCGGCTGTCAGTGCCGCCCGCACGACCGCCTGACGATTCGCGAGCGTGAGGGCCGGGAACGACAGGCCGTGAGCGCGTCGGGCATCGGCGTCGAGGGCCGCGAGCTGTGTCCGCCAGCGTGGTCGCGGGTCGGCCGGTAGTCGCTGAATCGTGCCAGTCCCGTAGCCGTGGTTCGCCTCGGCCCCGGGGCGGTAACCGTCCATCCAGCGCTGAAA
>Ga0075420_100000483_pt1 | contig 31603 bp, 29 predicted proteins | sample SoiMetdeltSBSDD4_FD_75296 | JGI IMG/M metagenome (GOLD analysis project Ga0075420, IMG submission 75296) | Bulk soil microbial communities from a Populus tree surrounding site in Tennessee, USA - Soil MetaG P. deltoides SBSDD4 | ecosystem: Environmental > Terrestrial > Soil > Tree plantation...
CACTACGCGGCCATCGCGGCGGGCTCCGGCATCACCCCGGTGCTCTCGCTGCTGGCGACCGCGCTCGGCACCGAGCCGGGCAGCCGGTTCACCCTGCTCTACGGCAACCGGTACGCCCGGTCGGTGATGTTCGTGGAGGAGCTGGCCGACCTGAAGGACCGCTACCCGGCCCGGCTGCACGTGGTGCACGTGCTCTCCCGCGAGCCGCAGGAGGCCGAGCTGCTCTCCGGCCGGCTGGACGCGCGGCGGCTGCGCCGGGTCCTGGACACCCTCCTGCCGGCGGAGACGGTGGACGAGTGGTTCCTGTGCGGGCCGTACGCCATGGTGGTCGACGCGCGGGGGGTGCTGGCCGAGCGCGGCGTGCCGGACTCGTCCGTGCACACCGAGCTGTTCCATGTGGACGAGGGGCCGCCGGTGGCCCGCCGGCGCACCCCGGTCACGGCCGGCGCGCCGGACACCGCCGAGGTGACGATCGTGCTCGACGGGCGGGCGTCGACCTTCTCGATGGGGCGCGACGAGCGGGTCCTCGATGCGGCCCTGCGGGTGCGCAGCGAGCTGCCGTACGCATGCAAGGGCGGGGTCTGCTCCACCTGCCGGGCCCGGGTGGTCGACGGCGAGGTGAAGATGGCCCGCAACTGGGCCCTGGAGCCCGACGAGCTAGCCGCCGGGTACGTGCTGACCTGCCAGTCCAGCCCGGTCACCGACCGGGTGACCGTGGACTACGACGCCTGACCGTAGGTTGCCGCTACGACGGGTCGGCGCCTGCGCGCGGCGCGATCTCGTCCAGCGCGCGCAGGTCCTCGGGCGAGAGCCGCCAGGCGCCGGCGGCGGCGTTGGCCCGTACCTGGTCGGGGGTTGTCGCCCCGGCGATCACGCTGGCCACGGCCGGCTGCGCGGCGAGGCCGGCGATGGCCACGTCGAGCAGGGACCGGCCGCGCTCGGCGGCGTACTTCTCCAGCGCCTCGATGGTGTCCCAGGGCGCGGTGGCGAGCCGGCCCGCGAACCGGTCGCCGGCCAGCCGGGTGCCGGCCGGTGGCGGCTCGCCGCGACGGTACTTGCCGGTGAGCAGCCCGCTGGCGAGCGGGAAGAACGGCAGCAGGCCGAGCCCGAAGCGCTGGCAGGCCGGCACCAGCTCCGCCTCGATGTCGCGCTTGAGCAGGCTGTAGTTGTTCTGCGCGCTGATGAAGGGGGTCAGGTGCGCGCTCCGCGCGGTCCAGGCGGCGTCGGCGACCTGCCAGGCGGCGAAGTTGGAGCAGCCGAGGTAGCGGACCTTGCCGGCGTGGACCAGGTCATCCAGGGCCGCCAGGGTCTCCTCGACCGGTGTGCCCGGGTCCGGCAGGTGGAGCTGGTAGAGGTCGATCCAGTCGGTGCCCAGCCGGCGCAGCGACGCCTCGGCGGCCCGGACGATGTACCGCCGGGCGCCGCGGGCGCCCCAGTCCGGCCCGTTGGCCCCGCCCAGGTCGCCGCCGAACTTCGTGGCCACGACCGCCTCGTCCCGCCGGCCGGCCAGGGCCGCGCCGAGCAGCTCCTCGGACCGGCCGTGGTCGCCGCCGTAGGCGTCGGCGGTGTCGAAGAGCGTGATGCCCTCGCCGAGCGCCGCGTCCACCACGGCCTCGGTGGCCGCCGCGTCCATCCGCCGACCGAAGTTGTTGCAGCCCAGCCCCACTACGGACACCATGAGCCCGGAGCTGCCGAGCCGGCAGTAGCCCATCTCCGCCATCTCCGCAGCCTATGGCGCCCGCTGGCAGGCGGCACGGGTGGGCTGGTGGGTGGACCGGGCGGGCTCGCCGGACAGGGCTGGCAGGTGGACCCGGGCGGGTTCGCCGGGCAGGGCTGGTGGGTGGACCCGGGCGGGTTGGCCGGGCGAGCACGTACCCTGGCCGTTGTGGCTGCCATCCGGGAGATCGACGACATCCTCAGGCGCGGAGCGGACGGCGGGCGGATCGGCCCGGACGAGGCGCTGCTCCTCTACACACACGCGCCGTTCCACGCGCTAGGCGAGGCCGCCGACGCAGTCCGGCGGCGGCGCTACCCGGACAACGTGGTGACCTACCTGATCGACCGGAACATCAACTACACCAACGTGTGTGTCACGGCGTGCAAGTTCTGTGCGTTCTACCGGGCGCCCAAGCACGCCGAGGGCTGGTCCCACCCGACCGAGGAGATCCTGCGGCGCTGCGGCGAGGCGGTCGAGCTGGGCGCCACCCAGGTCATGCTCCAGGGCGGGCACCACCCCGACTACGGCGTCGAGTACTACGAGGAGCTGTTCTCCGCGGTCAAGCGGGCGTACCCGGAGCTGGTCATCCATTCGATCGGGCCGAGCGAGATCCTGCACATGGCCCGGGTCTCCGGCGTTGACGTCGGAGAGGCCATCGCCCGGATCAAGGCCGCGGGCCTGGACTCGATCGCCGGCGCCGGCGCGGAGATGCTGCCGGCCCGGCCGCGCAAGGCGATCGCGCCGCTCAAGGAGTCGGGCGAGGAGTGGCTCGCGGTCATGGAGACCGCGCACGGGCTGGGGCTGGAGTCCACCGCGACGATGATGATGGGCACCGGGGAGACCAACACCGAGCGCATCGAGCACCTGCGGATGATCCGCGAGGTGCAGGACCGCACCGGGGGGTTCCGGGCGTTCATCCCGTGGACCTACCAGCCGGAGAACAACCACCTCAAGGGGCGCACCCAGGCCACCTCACTGGAGTACCTGCGCCTGGTCGCGGTGGCGCGGCTGTTCTTCGACAACATCGCCCACCTGCAGTCCTCCTGGCTCACCACCGGCAAGGACATCGGCCAGCTCTCGCTGCACCTGGGCGTGGACGACCTCGGCTCGATCATGCTGGAGGAGAACGTCATCTCCTCGGCCGGTGCCCGGCACCGGTCGAACCTGCTCGAGCTGGTGCACATGATCCGCTCGGCGTACCGGGTCCCGGCCCAGCGGGACACCCGCTACCGGCGGCTGCGGGTGCACTGGACCCCGGCCGACGACCCGACCGACGAACGGGTCGTGTCGCACTTCTCGTCGATCGCCCTTCCCGGCGGCGGCGCGGGCCACCCGCTCCCCGTGGTCCAGGCAGGCTGAGCGGTCCAGGCCCGCTGAGGGGGCCGTCCGCCCTGGCTACCGCCGCCGGGTCGCTCGTTCGGCCGGTAGCCAGACGGGGGCGGATCCGCTAGCGTCCGGCGGCGTCGGCCAGTTCCCTTACCCCCGGGGGAGTCATGAAGGTAGGCACGCGGCGCGCCTGGGCGCGCGCTGGCGCTGGCGTGGCCGCGCAGCTCCTCACCGGCTCACTCGTCCTCACCTGCGCGCTGGTCGGCACCGGTGGGCCGGCGCAGGCTGACCCCGCGCCCCGCGCCGACCTGTCCGTGAGCGCGGCGGGCACGCCGCTCACCACGGACACCACGCGGGCGAAGGCCAGGCCGTTCAAGGTCGCCATAACGAACTCCGGTCCGCACACCGCCCAGAACGTCGTCCTGGAGGTGGACCTCGCCGGCCTGGACCGCGACCTGGTCGGCTATCTCGCACCGCGCGGCTGCCGCGGCTCCGGCCAGAAGTACCGCTGCTCCTTCGGGCCGGTCGCCTCGCACGGCGTGATGGAGTTCTCCGTGGCCCTCTACGCCAAGGGCGGGACCGGCCCGGCCGGATCCTTCGCGGTCTCGGCGACGTCAAGCACCGCAGACCCCGACCGGTCCAACAACTCCGCCGGGGTCCAGGTCGAGGTCGTCGCGCGCAGCTTCGACCTGGTCGCGGTCGCCTTCGACGTGTACGCCGACGACGACACCGAGCCGGTCGAGCTGCTGCCGGTAGCGCCCGGTCACCGCGCCTGGCTGCGCTGGTTCGCGGTCAACCGCGGCTCGGGCGGCAGCCGCGGCGGCGGTGCCACCAGGGGCGTCTCCTACACCGTTGCGCTGCCCGCGCACGTCACGTTCGCCGAGCACCGGGAGGGCTGCGCGTACAGCCCGGACAACCGCAGGATGACCTGCCAGGACCCGGACGCGGTGCTGGCCAGGGGCACCGCCAGCGGCTACGTCGCGGACCCGGTGCGGGTGGTGGTCGACCGGCTGGCCCGTGGACCGGTCCTGGTCGGCGGCACCGTCTCCGCGTACGCCCTGGAACAGCTCACTGCCGACGCGGCGGCGCGGCTGGGCGTGGCGGCCGGGCCGCGGGTCAAGGCGCTGACCGAGGCGCAGCAGGAGCAGCTGGCCGAGGCCGCACACGGCGGCAACGCGGCACGCTACGACGTCCATGTCTCCATGCGGCAGCTCGCCGCGGGCAGCGGGGGCGGCCTGCCGATCACCGGCGCCCAAGCCGGGCTGGCCGGACTCCTCGGCCTCGCGGTCCTGGCCACGGGTGGCGTGCTGCTCGTCATGGCGCGCCGCCGCCGGCTGGTCCTGGTCACGCCGGACGAGCGGCCCCCAGCCCGGTAGCGGTCACCGCCCCGCGCAGGTCACTATCCGCAGGTCACTATCCGCGGGTCGCTGCCCGCGCGGTCACTGCCCGCATGGTGGGCTGGGGCCGGATGCGCTGCCCCAACGCGGCGCCCTACCACCCCCACTGGCAGAGTGGTACGCCGTGACGCGGGCCTACCTGGACAAGTCGCCGCACGACATCGCCGCCATGTTCGACGGGGTTGCCGAGCGGTACGACCTGACGAACAGCGTGCTCTCGTTCGGCCGGGACCGAGCCTGGCGCCGGGCGACCAGGGCGGCGCTCCAGCTCGCCTCCGGCCAGCGGGTGCTCGACCTGGGCGCGGGGACCGGAGTGTCAACGGCGGAGCTGGCCCGCTCCGGCGCGTACGCCGTCGGCGCCGACCTCTCGCTCGGCATGCTGGAGACCGGCCGGCGAGCCCGCCCGCAGGTGCCACTGCTGGCCGGCGACGCCCTCGCCCTGCCCTTCCCGGACGCCAGCTTCGACGCGGTGACAATCTCGTTCGCCCTGCGCAACGTGGTCGACCCGGACGCCGCGCTGCAGGAGATGGCGCGGGTCACCCGTCCCGGCGGGCGCCTCGTGGTGTGCGAGTTCAGCCACCCGACGCACCAACCCCTGCGGACCGTCTACCTGTCGTACCTGATGCGGGCCCTGCCCGCGGTCGCCCGGCGGGTGTCCAGCAACCCGGACGCGTACGTCTACCTCGCCGAGTCCATCCGGGCCTGGCCGAACCAGGCCGGCTTGTCCGCCCGGATCGCCGAGGCCGGCTGGCAGGGCGTGGCCTGGCGCGACCTCACCGGCGGGGTAGTGGCCCTGCACCGCGCCACCCGCCGCTGACGCAGCTTCCCTCGTCCCGCCCCTTCGTCGCTGACTCGCCCCTCGCTGCTGACCGGTGCCCGCCCCTCCCCTCCACCCCGCCGTTGACCACCCGGGGACTCTCAAGATCGCGATCGTGGGGCCGGATGTGCAGTCCGGCTAAACATCTGGTGCAAACCTCGCGATCATGGTGCTAGGGCGCGCCTGCGTAAGCGGGTGATCGTGTCACTGAGCGCCAGATATCGAGGCCCGTGAGAGCATTGTCCGGATTGTACTGATGACATAGTCCGGGCGGCCGGTGAGGTCGTACCAGGTGAACCGCAGCACGGTCCAGCCCTCCGCCACCAGCCGGTTCTGCCGCTCGCGGTCGCGGGCGAAACGGTCGGCGGTGGAGTGGAACGCGCGTCCATCCAGCTCGACAACGAGCCGGGCGGCAGGGAAGACCAGGTCGCCGACTGCGATCAGGTCGCCCTTGGCATCCCAGATCCGGTGGTTGGTCACCCACCCGGGGACCCGGGCGGCGCGCAGCAGCGCCACTGCTCGGCGCTCGGCTTCGGACCGGGCACCCGAGGCGATCTTCCGCATCAAGGCGACGAGCCGGGGCGCGCCCGGGCGGCCGGCGTGCTCGTGCACCCGCCAGGCCAGCTCGCCCAGGCTCGTCCAACGTTCCCGCAGCGCATCGTCGAGCAGGTTCAGCGCGTCGGCCTCGGCGAGTACGAGCAGGCAGTCGACGATCGTTCGGCCGGTTGCCGTGACGACGGCGTCACCGGCCAGCCACCGATCCCGGGCGGACAGGTGCGAGCGTAGGTAGGTCACCCCGGACAGGCTGATCCCCCGGCCGGACCCGATCCACAGGTACGTGCCGCTGTCCGGTACCCGGATGCCGAGGCGGCGCGCGGCGGAAGGTCCAGCGAGGACGCCCGACGGTACGGCCAGCAGGGCGGCCGTGTCCCGCAGCTGTGGCGTGACCCGCGACGGCCGGAGCGAGTAGACCGTGCCGAGGATGTGGTGCCACTCGCCTGCGGCCAGGCGCCGTCGTATCTGGTACATCGAGTAGCCGCAGGCGCGCGCCTGAGCTCTGGTGAGGAGCCCGCCCTGGCGGGTGGCGAGGCTGTTGAGCCGTGCCTTGTCGTCCACGACGTAGAGCGTGCCGTCCGGCCGGGCTCCAGCTCCGGTTATCCACAGGCAGCAAGGCGCGATACCGGCAAATCGGGCGTAATTCACTACGCCCGCCCCTTCTTGGCGACCTCGCCAGCGCGATGATCGCGATGTTCGCGCCAAATGTTTAGCCAGACTGCACGTTCGGCGCTGTGATCGTGATCTTGGTGCTGGAGGGGCGCCGGAGCAGTACCGAAAGGGCGGAGGGGCGCTGGGGGCAAGGTCGGATGAGGAGGGTGCTGGGGCGGAGAGGGGAGGGGCGCCGGGGGTGGTGCCGGAGGTGCGCCGGAGGCGAGGGCGCTGAAAGCGGGTGCCGAAGGGCGTCGGCGGCGTCGGAGCGGACGGGGGTCGGGTGAGGTACGGGTGGAGGGCAGGTTAGGCGCGCCTAAGTGAGCGCCGGGGTCTGCGCCGTCTTAGACTTGCACGCCGAAGCTTGTGAAGACTTTCACGAGTACGCAACACGCAGACCGGCACGGGCACACACGGGCAGCAGGACACGGGCGGGAGGTGGCCGTGACGCCGACGCGGCATGACGCCGAGGTCGATGCCGACGTGATCATCGTCGGTGCCGGACCCGGCGGCTCCACGACCGCCTACCATCTCGCCCGGCACGGCGTGCGCGCGCTGATGCTGGAGAAGACCGAGTTCCCGCGGGAGAAGGTGTGCGGCGACGGGCTCACCCCCCGCGCAGTCACCCAGCTGGTCAAGATGGGCATCAAGACCGAGCCGGGCGATGGCTGGCTGCACAACAAGGGCCTGCGCATCATCGGCGGCGGGGTACGGATGGAGCTGGACTGGCCCGACCTGGCCAGCCACCCCAGCTACGGGCTGGTGCGCACCCGGCTCGACTTCGACGACCTGCTGGCCCGGCATGCGGTCGCGGCAGGAGCGGAGCTGCGCACCAACCACACGGTCACCGCGCCAGTGCTGGACCAGGAGACCGGCCGGGTGGTGGGCGTGACCGCGACCGTGGACGGCCAGCCGCGGACGTTCCGGGCACCGGTGGTGGTCGCGGCGGACGGGGTCTCCGGCCGGTTCCCGCTCACGCTGGGCCTGCGCAAGCGCGACGACCGGCCGATCGGGGTCGCGGTCCGGCAGTACTACCGCTCGCCGGTCCGGCACGACGACGAGTACCTGGAGTCCTGGCTGGAGCTGCGCAGCCGCGAGGGCGGGGACCGGCTGCTGCCCGGGTACGGCTGGATCTTCGGTCTTGGCGACGGCCGGGTGAACGTGGGCCTCGGCGTGCTCAACTCGTCGGTGGCCTTCGGCAAGACCGACTACCGGGCGATGCTGGCCGACTGGCTGTCCACCACCCCACCCGAGTGGGGCATGAACGACCCGGCCAACGCCGACGGCAAGCCACAGGGCGCGGCGCTGCCGATGGGCTTCAACCGGGTGCCGCACTACACCCGGGGCGTGGTGCTCGTCGGTGACTCTGGCGGCCTGGTCAACCCGTTCAACGGCGAGGGCATCGCCTACGCCATGGAGTCCGGCGAGCTGGCCGCGGAGGTCGTCGTCCAGGCGCTGGCCCGGCCCACGGAGGCGGGGCGCGAGCGGGCGCTGATGCGCTACCCCGCGGAGCTGAAGGCGCGGTACGGGGGGTACTACCGGCTGGGCGGGCTCTTCGTCAAGCTCATCGGCCGGCCAGAGGTCATGCGCGTGGCCACCCGGCACGGCCTGCCGCACCCGCTGCTCATGCGGTTCGCCTTCAAGCTCCTGGCGAACCTCACCGACCCGCGGGGCGGTGACGCCATCGACCGCGTCATCAACGCGATGACCAGGGTGACCCCGGCGGTGTGAACGCCGGTCAAGACCAATAACGTGAGCTGTTCGGGAAGGACGGAGCAGGCAGGGTCATGACACTCTCGCCGTACGTACCCATCATCGGGCTGTTCGCGGTCGCCGCGGCGTTCGCGTTGTTCTCGGTGGCGATCGCGCCGCTGCTCGGCCCGCGCAGGTACAACCGGGCCAAGCTCGAGGCGTACGAGTGCGGTATCGAGCCGACCCCGCAGCCGGTCGGCGGCGGCCGCTTCCCGGTGAAGTTCTACCTGACCGCGATGCTCTTCATCATCTTCGACATCGAGATCATCTTCCTCTACCCCTGGGCGGTGTCCTTCAACGCGCTCGGGATCTTCGGGTTCGTCGAGATGGTCCTCTTCATCGGCACGGTCCTCATCGCGTACGCCTATGTCTGGCGGCGCGGCGGCCTCAACTGGGATTGACAGATGGGCATCGAAGAGAAGGTACCGAGCGGCATCCTGCTCACCACCGTCGAGAAGCTGGTGAACTGGTCCCGCAAGTCCAGCGTGTGGCCGGCGACGTTCGGGTTGGCGTGCTGCGCGATCGAGATGATGTCGAGCGGCGCGCCGCGCTACGACCTCGGCCGGTGGGGGATGGAGATCTTCCGCGCCTCGCCGCGCCAGGCTGACCTCATGATCGTGGCCGGCCGGCTGAGCCAGAAGATGGCCCCGGTGCTGCGCCAGATCTACGACCAGATGCCGGACCCCAAGTGGGTGCTGTCCATGGGCGTCTGCGCCAGCTCCGGCGGCATGTTCAACAACTACGCGATCGTGCAGGGCGTCGACCACATCGTGCCGGTAGACATGTACCTGCCCGGCTGCCCGCCCCGACCGGAGATGCTGATCGACTCGATCCTGAAGCTGCGCGAGAAGATCATGCACGAGCCGCTCGGCGAGCGCCGGCGCGTCGCGCTCGCCGCCCGTGAGGAGCGGGACGGCCGGCCCGTGGTACAGCCGTGGGAGGTGCCCTCCAGCTACCGGGTGGACAAGGCGCGGCGGGCCGAGTGGGAGCAGGCGGTCGCCGAGGGGCGCGAGGAGCAGCTGCGCATCGAGAACTGGATGCGCACCCAGGAGCAGCGCACAAAGCAGGAGGTAGGGCCGTGACCGAGTGCACCGAGCGGAGCGAGGGCCGCGAGGGCACGGCAAAGGGCGGCCCAGTCGTGACCGAGTGCACCGAGCGGAGCGAGGGCCGCGAGGGCACGGCAAAGGAGGTGCAGCGGTGACTACCGAGCCGTCCGTGCCGGTCACCGCCCCGCCGGCCGGTGCCATGGTCGGGGCGCCGGCCGACTACCCGCCGAGCAGCCGGGCCGGGCGCGGCATGTTCGGGGTGGCCGGCTCCGGCGACACCTCGGGTTTTGGCGGGCTGGTGCGGCGCCGTCCCACCCTGCCGGCGACCGAGCGGCCGTACGGCGGCTGGTTCGACGAGGTGTACGACTCGCTCGAGGCCGCCTACCCAGGGCTGGACGACGCGGTCGAGCGGGTCGTGGTGGACCGGGACGAGCTGACCCTGCACATCGCGCCGCAGCGCATCGCCGAGGTGTGCCAGGTGCTGCGCGACGACGAGGCGCTGCGCTTCGAGCTGTGCTCGTCGGTGTCGGGTGCGGACTACCCGGACGACCCGCGGGGCCGGCGGCTGCACTCGGTCTACCACCTCACCTCGATGACCTACCGTCGGCGGATCCGGCTGGAGGTCGCGGTGAGCGTGGAGGACCCGCACCTGCCCAGCGTCACCGCGGTCTACCCCACCGCCGACTGGCAGGAGCGCGAGGCGTACGACATGTTCGGCCTGGTCTTCGACGGCCACCCGAACCTGACCCGGATCCTCATGCCGGACGACTGGGAGGGCTTCCCGCAGCGCAAGGACTACCCGCTCGGAGGCGTGCCGGTCGAGTACAAGGGCGCGGAGATACCACCGCCGGACCAGCGGAGGTCGTACCAGTGAGCACGGGCTACGCGGCAGCGCGCGAGACCACCGAGGGCAAGGTCTTCACGGTCACCGGGGGCGACTGGGACTCGGTCGTCGCCGGCACCGACCCGGGCGGCGACGAGCGGATCGTGGTCAACCTGGGCCCGCAGCACCCCTCCACGCACGGCGTGCTCCGGCTGATCCTGGAGCTGGAGGGCGAGACGATCACCGAGGCCCGTACGGTCGTCGGCTACCTGCACACCGGCATCGAGAAGAACCTCGAGTACCGCAACTGGACCCAGGGCACCACGTTCGTGACCCGGATGGACTACCTGGCGCCGATGTTCAACGAGGCGGCGTACTGCCTCGCGGTGGAGCGGCTGCTCGGCATCGTTGACGACGTGCCGGAGCGGGCCACCACTATCCGGGTGCTGATGATGGAGCTGAACCGGATCGCCTCGCACCTGGTCTGGCTCGCCACCACCGGCTTCGAGCTGGGCGCGCTGTCGATCATGCTGTACGGCTTCCGGGAGCGCGAGCTCATCCTGGACATCTTCGAGCTCGCCTCCGGGCTGCGGATGAACCACGCGTACATCCGGCCGGGCGGGCTGGCGCAGGACCTGCCGGACGAGGCGGTCACCCGTACCCGCGAGTTTCTCAAGCTGATGCCCGCCCGCCTCAAGGAGTATGAGGACCTGCTCTCCGGGCAGCCAATCTGGGAGCAGCGCACCCGCAACGTGGCGGTGCTGGACGTCACCGGCTGCCTGGCGCTGGGCATCACCGGCCCGGTGCTGCGCTCGGCCGGCCTCGGCTGGGACCTGCGCAAGCAGATGCCGTACTGCGGCTACGAGACGTACGAGTTCGACGTGCCGACCACGACGACCGCGGACGTGTACGGCCGTTACGAGGTGCGCCTGGCCGAGATGCGCGAGTCGCTGCGCATCGTCGAGCAGGCCCTGGACCGGCTGCGGCCCGGCCCGGTGATGGTGGCCGACCGCAAGATCGCGTGGCCGGCGCAGCTCGCGGTCGGCGGGGACGGGATGGGCAACTCGCTGGAGCACGTCGCCAAGATCATGGGCCAGTCCATGGAGGCGCTGATCCACCATTTCAAGCTGGTCACCGAGGGCTTCCGGGTGCCACCCGGCCAGGTCTACGTCGGGATCGAGTCGCCGCGTGGCGAGCTGGGCGCGCACGTGGTCAGCGACGGCGGCACGCGGCCGTACCGGGTGCACTACCGGGACCCCAGCTTTGTCAACCTGCAAGCCATTCCGGCGATCTCCGAGGGCGGCCTGATCGCCGACGTGATCGCGGGCGGGGCCTCGTTGGACCCGGTCATGGGTGGGTGTGATCGCTGATGCCACTGCCAGAGACTCCGTCCGCGCCGGCTCAGCCGGCGCCGGCCGCGCCCGCACAGGCCCCGTCCGGTCAGGCCGCGCCAACGCAGGCCCCCTCCACGCAGAGCCCGTTCCCGGAGGCCACGCGCGAGCGCGCGCGGCAGCTCATGGCCCGCTACCCGGTGGGTCGGGAGCGCTCCGCGCTGCTGCCGCTGCTGCACCTGGTGCAGGCCGAGGAGGGGTACGTGTCCCCGGCCGGCATCGCGTTCTGCGCCGGGCAGCTCGGCCTGACCCGGGCCCAGGTGGCCGCGGTCGCCACGTTCTACACGATGTACAAGCGCCGGCCGGCCGGGGACTGGCTGGTCAGCGTGTGCACCAACACCATGTGCGACGTGCTCGGCGGGCAGCGGGTGTTCGACGCGCTCGCCGGCCACCTCGGCGTGGGGCACGACGAGACCACCGCCGACGGCACGGTCACCCTGGAGCACGCCGAGTGCCTGGCGGCGTGCGACTACGGCCCGGTGCTGACGGTCAACTACGAGTTCTTCGACAACATGGAGCCCGAGCGGGCGGTGGCCCTGGTCGAGCAGCTGCGAGCCGGCGGGCGCCCGGCGCCGAGCCGCGGCGCCCGGCTGTGCACCCTACGCGAGATGTCGTTGCAGCTGGCCGGGTTCGCCGACGAGCGGGAGGGCGCGGTGGCCGACGGCCCGGCCGGGCCGGCCACGCTGCGCGGCAACCGGCTGGCCGAGGAGCACGGCGTCTCGGTGGCCGGGTTCGACCCGCGGACCCCGATCGGGCGCCCCAACGGCGACCAGCCGGGCGGCGGCCGGCCCGCCAGCGACAAGGCCCCGGACAAGGGCGGCAAGGCCCCGGACAAGAGCGAGAAGGCTCCGGGCGAGGGCGAGAAGGCTCCGCTCACCGCGGTCCCGGTGGCGAACCAGCCGGCCAGCGACGGCAAGCCGGCCGGGGATGCGCCGCTGCCGCAGGAGGGCCAGCTCAAGGAGGTCAAGTCGTGACCGGGTGCACCGAGCGAGGCGAGGGCCGCGAGGGCACGACAAAGGAGGCACAGCCGTGACTGCTCCGTCCCGGGAGGTGCTGGCGAAGCTGACCCCGGTCCTCACCAAGCGCTGGCCGTCGCCGGAGGCCTGGCGGCTGGACGTGTACGAGCAGCTGGACGGCTACCTCGCGCTGCGCAAGGCGCTATCCGTACCCCCGGATGACCTGATCGCCCTGGTCAAGGAGTCCGGCCTGCGCGGGCGCGGTGGCGCCGGCTTCCCTACCGGCCTGAAGTGGGGCTTCATCCCGCAGAACGACGGCAAGCCGCACTACCTGGTGGTCAACGCGGACGAGGGGGAGCCCGGCACCTGCAAGGACCTGCCGCTGATGATGCACGACCCGCACGGGCTCATCGAGGGCGCGATCATTGCGGCGTACGCGATCCGGGCCCACCAGGCGTTCATCTACGTGCGCGGCGAGGCCGTGCACGCGGCCCGGCGGCTGCGCAACGCGGTGCGCGAGGCGTACCAGGCGGGCTACCTCGGGCATGACGTGCTCGGCTCCGGCTTCGACCTGGACCTGGTCGTGCACAGCGGCGCGGGCGCCTACATCTGCGGCGAGGAGACCGCACTGCTGGACTCGCTGGAGGGCTTCCGCGGCCAGCCCCGGCTGCGCCCGCCGTTCCCGGCAACGCACGGCCTCTACGCCTGCCCGACCGTGGTCAACAACGTCGGCACCATCGCCAGCGTGCCGTACATCGTGCTGGGCGGTGCCGCCTGGTGGAAGACGATGGGCACCGAGAAGTCCTCCGGCCCGATGATCTACTCGCTCTCCGGCCGCATCGCCAACCCCGGCCAGTACGAGTGCTCGATGGGCATCACCCTGCGCGAGCTGGTCGAGCTGGCCGGCGGCATGCTGCCAGGCCACGAGCTGCGGTTCTGGACGCCCGGCGGCTCGTCCACCCCGCTGCTCACGGCCGAGCACCTGGACGTGCCGCTGGACTTCGAGTCGGTGGCCGCGGCCGGCAGCATCCTCGGCACCACGGCGACGCAGATTTTCTCCGACGCCGACTGCCCGGTCTACGCGACCTACCGGTGGCTGGAGTTCTACCACCACGAGTCGTGCGGCAAGTGCACGCCGTGCCGGGAGGGCAACTTCTGGATGAAGGCCATCTACCGCCGGATCCTCTCCGGTGCCGGCACCCATGAGGATCTTGACACCCTGCTGGACACCTGCGACAACATCCTGGGCCGCTCGTTCTGCGGGCTGGGCGACGGGGCGACCAGCCCGGTCACCTCGTCGCTGAAGTTCTTCAAGCAGGACTACCTGGACTACATCGAGGGGCGTACCGCCCCGGTGTTCCGCGGGGAGCGCGACGCAGAGCTGGTGGGGGCGCACTGATGACGTCGGCGGTGGAGAGGCACACCGAGACGGTGACGCTCACGATCGACGGGATCGAGGTCACCGCGCCAAAGGGCGCGCTGCTGATCCGGGTGTGCGAGAAGATCGGGATCGAGATCCCGCGGTTCTGCGACCACCCGCTGCTGGCGCCGGCGGGCGCCTGCCGGCAGTGCCTGGTCGAGGTGGAGGGGCAGCGCAAGCCGGTGGCGTCCTGCACGCAGGCGGTCTCCGACGGCATGGTGGTGCACACCCAGCTCACCTCCGAGGTCGCCCGCAAGGCGCAGGAGGGGATCATCGAGCTGCTCCTCGTCAACCACCCGCTCGACTGCCCCACCTGCGACAAGGGCGGCGAGTGCCCGTTGCAGAACCAGGCGATGTCGACCGGCCGCGCCGACTCCCGCTTCCACGAGCACAAGCGCGAGTATGTCAAGCCGATCAACGTCTCGACGCAGGTCCTGCTGGACCGGGAGCGCTGCGTGCTGTGCCAGCGCTGCACCCGCTTCTCGGACGAGATCGCCGGCGACCCGTTCATCGACCTGATGGACCGCTCCTCGGCCGAGCAGGTCAACGTCTACCGCGACGAGGGGTACGCCGGCGGCGAGCCGGGCGATGCCGGGGACGCCCCGTTCAACTCCTACTTCTCCGGCAACACCGTGCAGATCTGCCCGGTCGGGGCGCTGACCGGCGCGCAGTACCGGTTCCGGGCCCGCCCGTTCGACCTGGTCTCCTCGCCGAGCGTGTGCGAGCACTGCGCGTCCGGCTGCGCCATGCGCACCGACTGGCGGCGCGGCAAGGTGCTGCGCCGGCTGGCCGGCGACGACCCGGCCGTGAACGAGGAGTGGAACTGCGACAAGGGCCGCTGGGCCTTCCAGTACGCGAACGCGTTCGACCGGATCACCACGCCCATGGTGCGCGACGCGGACACCGGTGAGCTGCGCGCCGCGTCGTGGTCGGAGGCGCTGCGCACCGCGGCCGAGGGGCTGCGGCGCGCCCGCGACGGCGGGACCGGCGGGACCGGCGCGGGCGGCGGGACCGGCGTGGGTGTGCTGACCGGCGGGCGGCTGACCGTGGAGGACGCGTACGCGTACGCCAAGTTCGCCCGGGTGGCCCTGCGCACCAACGACATCGACTTCCGGGCCCGGCCGCTGTCGGCGGAGGAGGCGGACTTCCTCGCCGCCAGCGTGGCCGGGGAGACCGGCGTGACCTATGCCGACCTCGAGCAGGCGGCGCACATCGTGCTCGTCGCCCTGGAGCCCGAGGAGGAGTCGCCCATCCTGTTCCTGCGGCTGCGCAAGGCGTACGCCAAGCGGAGGCTGCGGGTGACGGCGGTGGGACCCTTCGCCACCAACGGCCTGGAGAAGATGGGCGGCGCCCTGGTGGCGGCGGTGCCCGGCGACGAGCCGGCCCGCCTGGCCGACGTGGGCGGGGTGGACAACCGCACCATCATCCTGGTGGGCGAGCGTCTCGCCACGGTCCAGGGTGGACTGTCCGCAGTGGCCGACCTGGCCGCCCGCACCGGGGCCAGGCTGGCCTGGGTGCCCCGGCGGGCCGGCGACCGCGGCGCGGTGGAGGCCGGCTGCCTGCCGAACCTGCTGCCGGGCGGCCGGCCGGTGGCCGAGGCGGCGTCCCGCGCCGAGCTGGCCGGGTGCTGGGGCCTGGAAGCCGGCGTGCTGCCCAGCCAGCCCGGTCGGGACACCGACGGGATCGTGGCGGCGGCCGCCCGGGGCGAGCTCGGCGCGCTCGTCGTCGCCGGGGTGGACCCGGCGGACCTGGCCGACCCGCGGCTGGCCGAGGAGGCCCTGGACCGGGTGGAGTTCCTGGTCAGCCTGGAGATCCGGCGCAGCGCCGTGGCCCGGCGGGCGGACGTGGTCTTCCCGGTCGCCCCGGTGGTGGAGAAGGCCGGCACGTTCGCGGACTGGGAGGGGCGGCTGCGCCCGTTCGAAGCGGTGCTGGACACCCCGGCCATGGCCGACTCGCGGGTGCTCGACGCCATCGCCGCGGAGCTGGGTGTGGCGCTGGGCACCGGCACCGTGGCGGCGGTGCGGCGGGAGCTGGAGTCGCTGCCGGCGACCGGAGTGGACCGGCCGGCCGCGCCCACCGTGGCAGCGGGCGAGGTGCCCAGTCCCGGCGCTGGCGAGGCGGTCCTCGCCAGCTGGCACCACCTGCTCGATCTCGGCGCTCTGCAGGACGGCGACGAGCACCTGGCCGGCACCGCCCGGCTCGCGGTGGTGCGGCTGGGCAAGGGTACGGCGGCCCAGCTGGGCGTGCTCGACGGTGACCCGGTGACCGTGGCCACCGAGCGCGGCGCGGTGACCCTGCCGGCGCTGCTCACCGACCTGCCCGACGGCGTGGTCTGGGTGCCCACCAACTCGCCGGGCTCGACGGTGCGGCGCACGCTCGGCGCGCCGGCCGGCGCGGTCGTGCAGATCTCCGGAGGAAGCTCATGATCCTGGCGCAGGATCCGACGCTGGAGGACTTCGGCGCCGACCCGTGGTGGCTGGTCCTCGCCAAGGTCGTCGTGGTGTTCGTGTTCGCCGTGGTGATGACGCTGCTCGGGGTGTGGTTCGAGCGCAAGGTGGTGGCCCGGATGCAGGTGCGCCCGGGCCCGAACAAGGTGGGCCCGTTCGGGCTGCTGCAGACCCTCGCGGACGGCCTGAAGCTGGCCTTCAAGGAGGACATCCTGCCCCGGGCCGCGGACAAGGTGGTCTACCTGTTCGCACCCACCATCTCGACCATCTGCGCGATCACCGCGTTGTCGGTGATCCCGTTCGGCCCGATGGTGAGCATCTTCGGCCACCGCACGGCGTTGCAGGTCACCGACGTACCAGTGGCGGTGCTGGTGATCCTGGCCTGCTCGTCGCTGGGCATCTACGGCATCGTGCTCGGCGGCTGGGCGTCCGGCTCCACCTACCCGCTGCTCGGCGGCCTGCGCTCGTCAGCCCAGATGATCTCGTACGAGGTCGCCATGGGCCTGTCGATCGTCGCGGTGTTCATGACCGCGGGCTCGATGTCGACCTCGCAGATCGTGGCCGCCCAGTCCGAGGGGGCGCCGGTGTCCCTGTTCGGCCTGGACCTCACCGCCCCGGGCTGGTATGCGCTGCTGCTGCTGCCGAGCTTCGTGATCTACTTCATCTCCGCGGTGGGGGAGACCAACCGGGCGCCGTTCGACCTGCCCGAGGCCGAGTCGGAGCTGGTCGCCGGCTTTATGACCGAGTACTCCTCGCTGAAGTTCGCGCTGTTCATGCTCTCCGAGTACGTCAACATGGTGACCGTCTCGGCGGTGGCGACCACGCTGTTCCTCGGCGGGTGGCGGGCGCCGTGGCCGATCTCGCTGTGGGACGGCGCGAACTCCGGCTGGTGGCCGTTCCTGTGGTTCCTGGCGAAGGTCACCCTGTTCCTGTTCATCTTCGTGTGGCTGCGCGCCACCCTGCCCCGGCTGCGCTACGACCAGTTCATGCACCTGGGCTGGAAGGTCCTGCTCCCGGTCAACCTGCTGTGGATCCTGGCGCTCGCCGGCATCAAGACGCTGCAGCAGTCCAACGTGGACACCCGCAGCCGGCTGCTGCTGATCTCCGGTGCGGTGTTCGTGGTGGCGCTGGTGGCCATGCTGTGGCCGAGCCGGCCGGCGGGCGGGCCGGCCGAGGAGCGGGCCACCGCACCGCCGCCCGGCGGCTTCCCGGTGCCGCCGATGGACCTGCAGGTGCCACCCAGCCCTCGGGCGCAGCGGCTGACCGCCGAGCGGGAGCCGGTGACCGTGGGGGCCACCGGCGTTGCCGGCACCGGCACGGCCTCCGGCGCCGCTGGTGCCGGCACCGACGACGCACGCGACAGGGAGGTGTGACGTGGGCGCGATCCTGGACTCGGTCAAGGGCTTCGGCGTGACCTTCTCGCACATGTTCCGCAAGACGGTCACCACCGAGTACCCGAACCACCCCGAGCCGCTCGCCCCCCGCTACCACGGCCGGCACATCCTCAACCGGCACCCGGACGGGCTGGAGAAGTGCATCGGCTGCGAGCTGTGCGCCTGGGCGTGCCCCGCGGACGCGATCTACGTCGAGGGCGCGGACAACACCGAGGACGGCCGGTTCTCGCCCGGTGAGCGATACGCGTCGGTCTATCAGATCAACTACGCCCGCTGCATCCTGTGCGGCCTGTGCATCGAGGCGTGCCCGACCCGGTCGCTGACGATGAGCAACGAGTACGAGCTCGCCCGCGACTCCCGCCGGGACCTGATCTTCACCAAGGAGCAGCTGCTCGCGCCGTTGCTGCCGGGGATGGAGCAGCCGCCGCACCCGATGCGGCTCGGCGACAGCGAGAAGGACTACTACGTGGGGGCGCTGACCAACCCGGGCACGTCGGCCGGGGCCGAGCGGTCCACCATGGGCCCGGGCCGCTTCCACCTGGATGAGACGCCAGGCGTCGAGTTCCCAGGGGCTGAGCAGCACGCCCAGCGGGCGAAACACCCGGACCCGCCCGGCCTGGGCCCCGACGAGCGGGCCCAGCAGCAGGGGAGCGCGACATGAGTACGGGCACAGCGCTGCTCGCCGCCGTGGGTGAGGTGGGCGGCGGGGAGCAGTGGACCTTCTTCATCCTGGCGCCGCTGGCCCTGGTCGGGGCGCTCGGCATGGTGCTGGCCCGCAACGCGGTGCACTCCGCGCTCTGGCTGGTGCTCACCATGCTCTGCCTCGGCGTGTTCTACGTGCTGCAGGCCGGGCCGTTCATCGGCATGGTGCAGATCATCGTCTACACCGGCGCGATCATGATGCTCTTCCTGTTCGTCCTGATGCTGGTCGGCCGGGAGAGCTCGGACTCGCTGATCGAGACGCTGCGCGGGCAGCGCGCCGCCGCGATCCTGCTCGGCACCGGCTTCGCCGCGCTGGTCGGCGTGGGCACGGCCCGGGCGCTGCGGCTGGTCCAACCGACCGGCCTGGACGCGGCGAACGCCGAGCACGGCGGCAACGTTCCGGGGATCGCCGCCGCGCTGTTCACCAAGTACGTCTTCGCCTTCGAGGTCACCAGCGCGCTGCTGATCACGGCCGCGCTCGGCGCGATGCTGCTGGCGCACGTCGAGCGGCGCCGCGGTGAGCGGATGCGCCAGCCGGAGCTGATGCGGGCCCGCTTCGCACCTGGCCGGTACCCGGCGCCCAAGGCCGGGCCCGGCGTGTTCGCCACGTCCGACTCCGTCGCCACCCCGGCCCGCCTGCCGGACGGCACCCCGGCCGAGCGCAGCATCTCGAAGATCCTGCCGGCCCGGGAGCTGACCTCCGCCGAGTCGGCCCCCAAGGGCACGGAGAGGTGAGGGTCTGATGACTCCGATGTGGTACATCGTGCTCGCCGCTGCCCTCTTCACGATCGGTGCGGTCGGGGTGCTGATCCGGCGCAACGCGATCGTCGTGTTCATGTGCATCGAGCTGATGCTCAACGCGGCGAACCTGTCGCTGGTCACGTTCAGCAGGATCAACGGCAACCTGGACGGCCAGATCATGGCGTTCTTCGTGATGGTGGTGGCCGCGGCCGAGGTCGTGGTCGGCCTGGCGATCATCATGTCCATCTTCCGCACGCGGCGCTCGGCGAGCGTCGACGACGCGAACCTGCTGAAGTACTGAGGGATTCCGGCGTGGAACCGACTGTTGAATTCGCCCCCGCCACCGGGCTGCTCACCAGCATCTGGCTGCTCATCGCGATCCCCCTGGCCAGCGCGGCGGTGCTGCTGGTGCTCGGCCGGCGCGCCGACCGCTGGGGCCACTGGCTGGGCTGTGCCAGCGTGGGTACGGCGTTCGTGCTGGGCCTGGTCTACTTCCTCGAGCTGCGGGGCCTGGCGCAGCGCTCGGCCGAGCTGAGCCTGTGGAGCTTCATCCCGGTCGGCGGGCTGCAGGTCGACTTCGGCCTGCTGCTGGACCCGCTCTCCGGGGTCTTCGTGCTGCTCATCACCGGGGTGGGCTTCCTCATCCACGTCTACGCCGTGGGCTACATGGCGCACGACGAGGGGCGCCGGCGCTTCTTCGGCTACTTCAACCTCTTTGTCGCGGCCATGCTGCTGCTGGTGCTCGGCAACAACTACGTCATGCTCTACCTCGGCTGGGAGGGCGTGGGCCTGGCGTCGTACCTGCTGATCGCGTTCTGGTTCACCCGCCCGTCCGCGGCCACCGCGGGCAAGAAGGCGTTCCTGATGAACCGGGTCGGTGACGCGGGCCTGGCGATCGCCATCTTCTGGATGTTCGCCGCGTTCGGCAGCACCCAGTACGCGGACGTCTTCACCAACGTGGGTGCGCTGGGCGGGACCGCGGTCCTGCTGCTCGGCCTGCTGCTGCTGCTCGGCGCGACCGGCAAGTCCGGCCAGTTCCCGTTGCAGGCCTGGCTGCCGGACGCGATGGAGGGCCCGACCCCGGTCTCCGCGCTCATCCACGCGGCCACGATGGTCACCGCGGGCGTCTACCTCATCGCCCGGTCCAACCCGATCTTCAGCCAGAGCGCGACGCTGCAGACCGTCGTGGTCAGCGTCGGCGCGCTCACCCTGCTGGTCGGTGCCATCATCGGCTGCGCAAAGGACGACATCAAGCGGGTGCTCGCCTGGTCCACGGTGAGCCAGATCGGCTACATGTTCCTCGGCGTGGGGCTGGGCGCCGGCGCGTACGCCCTGGCCATCATCCACCTGCTGGCGCACGGGTTCTTCAAGGCCGGCCTGTTCCTGGGCGCCGGCTCAGTGATGCACGCGATGAACGACCAGGTCGACATCCGCCGCTTCGGCGGGCTGGCCCGCTACCAGCCAATCACCTGGGCCACGTTCGGGGTCGCGTGGCTCGCCATCATCGGCATGCCGCCGCTGTCCGGCTACTTCTCCAAGGAGCCGATCATCGCGGCCGCGTACGACCGGGAGGGCTGGACCGGCTGGCTCTTCGGCACCGCGGCGCTGCTCGGCGCGGGCCTCACCGCGTTCTACATGACCCGGCTGTTCGTGCTGACCTTCCACGGCCCGAAGCGGTGGACCGACGACATCGAGCACCCGCACGAGTCGCCGCCGGTGATGACGGTGCCGCTGGTGCTGCTCGCGGTCGGCTCGCTCGCCGCCGGCTGGCTCATGTCCACCTCGGTGGTGACCTGGCTGCGGCCGGTCTTCGAGCCGGCCGGGGTCGAGGAGGCGCACGGCGGCAACCTCAGCCACACCGCGGTCACCCTCCTGTCGGTCCTGGTCACGCTGCTCGGCGCGGGCCTGGCCTGGGCGATGTTCCGCACCGGCACCGCGTTGCAGGAGCAGCCCGCCGGGCAGCTGGTCACCGCGGCCCGGCGCAACCTCTACGCCGACGCGTTCAACGAGGTCGTCTTCGAGAAGCCCGGCCGGTGGCTCACCCGGGCCCTGGTCTACCTGGACAGCAGGGGCGTCGACGGGCTGGTCAACGGGCTGGCGGCCGCGGTCGGCGGCGGCTCCGGGCGGCTGCGCCGGCTGCAGACCGGCTTCGTCCGGTCGTACGCGATGTCCATGCTCACTGGCGCCGTGCTGGTCGTGGCGGCCTTCCTGGCGGTGATGGTGGGATGAGCTCGTTCCCGTTCCTGTCGGTCCTGACGCTCCTGCCGCTGGTCGGCGCGCTGGTGGTGGCCTTGCTGCCGCGGCGCAGCCCGGCGCTGGCCAAGTGGGCCGCCCTCGGCTGGTCGCTGGCGGTGCTGGTGCTCACCGCACTGATGTGGGTGGCGTTCAACGTGGACGGCGACCGGTTCCAGTTCCGGGAGTCGTACCCGTGGATCCCGTCCTGGGGGGTGCGCCTCACGCTCGCCGCCGACGGCATCGCGCTGGTGCTGATCGCGCTGGTCGCGGTGCTGGTGCCGGTCGTGGTCCTGGCCAGCTGGCACGACGCGGAGGCCGGGCGGCGCAGCGTGCCGGCGTACTTCGCGCTGATCCTGGCCCTGCAGAGCACGATGATCGGCGTCTTCGCGGCGGCCGACGTGTTCCTGTTCTACGTGTTCTTCGAGGTCATGCTGGTGCCGATGTACTTCCTCATCGGCTCGTACGGCGGGCACCAGCGCCAGTACGCGGCGGTCAAGTTCTTCCTCTACTCGCTCGTCGGCGGCTTGTTCATGCTGGCCGCGGTGATCGGGCTCTGGGTGGTCAGCGCCGAGGCCGCCGGCGAGCGCACCCTGGACTGGGCCGCGCTCACCCGGCTGGACCTGGCCACCGGCACCGAGCGCTGGCTCTTCCTCGGCTTCTTCGTGGCGTTCGCGATCAAGGCGCCGTTCTTCCCGTTCCACACCTGGCTGCCGGACGCTGGCGGCGCCGCCCCGGCGGGCGCCGCCGCGCTGCTCGTCGGCGTGCTGGACAAGGTCGGCACGTTCGGCATCCTGCGCTACTGCCTGCCGCTGTTCCCTGACGCGTCGCGCTACTTCGCTCCGCTGGCGCTCACCCTGGCACTGGTCGGCATCATCTACGCGGCCCTGCTGGCGGTCGGGCAGAACGACCTCAAGCGGCTGGTGTCCTACACCTCGATCGCGCACTTCGGCTTCATCGGCGTGGGCATCTTCGCCTTCACCACCCAGGCCGGCACCGGGGCCGTGCTCTACATGCTCAACCACGGCCTCGCCACCGGGCTGCTGTTCCTCGTGGTCGGCATGCTGGTGGCGCGGCGGGGCAGCGCGCTCGTCTCCGACTTCGGCGGGGCCGGCAAGCTGGTGCCGCTGCTCGCCGGGGTGTTCCTCGTGGCCGGGCTGGCCTCGCTGGCGCTGCCCGGCACCGCACCCTTCGTCTCCGAGCTGCTCGTGCTGCTCGGCACGTTCTCGGTGAACCAGACCGTGGCCGTCATCGCCACCGTGGGCATCATCCTCGCCGCGGCGTACGTGCTCTGGATGATCCAGCGCACCGTGCACGGCGAGCTGAACCCGGCACTGTCCACTGTGGATGGCATGCGGCGCGACCTCACCGGGCGCGAGCGGGTGGTGGTCGCCCCGCTGATCGTGCTGCTGATCCTGCTCGGCTTCTACCCCAAGCCGGTCATTGACGTGGTCAACCCCGCGGTGCAGGCCACGCTGAGCGAGGTGGGCGCCACAGACCCCGCGCCCACCTCGGTGCGCGAGGCCGCCCGGTGAGCGCTGCCGCACGCAGCGCTGCCGCACGCAGCAGGGCTGCCACGCGCATCGGGTCCGCGGTCGTGAACAGAGGAGAGGTTCAGTGAGCGTTCTCGCGCAGGAGGCGCTGCAGCTGCCGAAGATCGACTATGCGGCGCTCGCGCCGATGCTGATCCTCTTCGGGGCCGCGGCCGTCGGCGTACTGGTGGAGGCCTTTGTGCCCCGGGCCCGGCGGCACCTCACCCAGCTTTCGCTCACCCTCGCCGCGCTGGTCGCGGCGCTGGTGATGGTGGTACGCGAGGCGGGTACGCGCACCGTCACGGCCGGCGAGGCGGTGGCGGTGGACGGGCCGACGCTGTTCCTCCAGGGCGCGATCATCGTGCTCGGCATCACCTCGGTGCTGCTCATCGCGGAGCGGCGGCTGGAGGCCGGCGGGCCGTTCGTGGCGCAGGCCGCGGTGACCGTGGGCTCGGACGCCGACCGCAGGCAGGCGGCCAGCGAGCCGGGCGGCACCGAGGTCTTCCCGCTCGCGCTCTTCGCCCTCGGCGGCATGGCGCTGTTCGTGGCAGCCAACGACCTGCTGACGATGTTCGTCGCGCTGGAGGTCTTCTCGCTGCCGCTGTACCTGATGTGCGCGCTGGCCCGCCGGCGCCGGCTGGTCTCCCAGGAGGCGGCGCTCAAGTACTTCCTGCTGGGCGCCTTTGCGTCGGCCTTCTTCCTGTTCGGCATCGCGCTGGTCTACGGCTTCGCCGGCCGGGTGGACCTCGCCGGCATCAGCGCCGCCGCGCTGGCCTCGTCGAACAGCCGGGTGCTGCTGCTGGCCGGCCTCGCCATGCTCGCAATCGGGCTGCTGTTCAAGGCGGCCGCGGCGCCGTTCCACGTCTGGACGCCCGATGTCTACCAGGGCGCGCCGACGCCGGTGACCGCGTTCATGGCGGCGTGCACGAAGGTGGCGGCGTTCGGCGGCCTGCTCCGCGTGCTGTACGTCGGCTTCGAGCGGGTGGCCTGGGACTACCGCTGGGTGCTGGGCGGTGTCGCGGTGCTGACCATGCTGGTCGGCTCGATCCTCGCGGTGACCCAGACCGACATCAAGCGGCTGCTCGCCTACTCCTCCATCGCCAACGCCGGCTACCTGCTCGTCGGCGTCCTGGGCGGGGCCCGGCAGGGCCTGTCCTCCACCCTGTTCTACCTGGTCGCGTACGGCTTCACCGTGGTCGCGGCGTTCGCCGTGGTGACCCTGGTCCGCGACGCGGACGGGGAGGCCACCCACCTGTCCCGGTGGGCCGGGCTGGGCCGGCGCTCGCCCATCTACGCCGCGGTGTTCACGTTCTTCCTGCTCGCCTTCGCCGGCATCCCGCTCACCAGCGGGTTCACCAGCAAGTTCGCGGTGTTCTCGGCCGGCCTGGGCGGGGGCCAGCTGTGGCTGGTCATCGTCGGCGTGGTCACCAGCATGATCCTGGCGTTCCCGTACCTGCGGGTGGTGGTGATGATGTGGCTGTCGGAGCCGGGCGACGCCACGCCGGCGGTGTCGATCCCCGGTGCGCTCACCGCCGCGTCGCTGACCGTGGGCGTGGCGGCGACGCTGCTGCTCGGGTTGGCGCCGCAGCCGATGCTGGATCTCACAGACCGGGCCGCCGAGTTCGTCCGCTAGCGTGGCGCCGGGGCCGCGCGGGGGCCGGCCCTGTCGGGACCTGGGGGTGTGGCATGGTGAGAAGTGTGAGCGTGCTCGGGTACGCCGGTGTCCCGCGGCTGGGTGTGGGCCCAGGTAGCGCGCTGACCGCGATCGGCGTCAACTTCTGCGACCCCGGGCTGGAGGCCTCGGTCCGGCAGACCCTGGACCAGGTCGAGGAGCAGCTGCGGACGGCGGTGACCAGCAGCGATCCGTTCATCACCGAGGCCGCCCGGCACCTGGTCGAGGCGGGAGGCAAGCGGTTCCGCCCGCTGCTGGTGGCGCTTGCGGCGCACTTCGGTGACCCGCGCATGCCACGGGTGGTCCAGGCGGCTGTGGTCGTCGAGCTGACCCACCTGGCCACCCTTTACCACGACGACGTCATGGACGAGGCCCCGGTCCGCCGCGGCGCACCCTCGGCGAACTCCCGGTGGACCAACTCGGTGGCCATCCTCGTGGGCGACTACCTGTTCGCCCGCGCCGCGGACGTCACCGCTGAGCTCGGCATCGAGGGCGTGCGCATCCAGGCACGTACGTTCTCCCGCCTGGTGCAGGGGCAGCTCGCGGAGACGGTGGGGCCCCGGCCCGGCCAGGACCCGATCCAGCACTACCTGGACGTGGTCGCGGCCAAGACCGGGTCCCTGATCGCCACGTGCGCCCGGTTCGGCGCCATGTTCGGCGGCGCGCCGCCGGACGTGGTGGAGGCGGTCTCGGCGTACGCGGAGACGATCGGGATAGCCTTCCAGCTCTCCGATGACCTGCTGGACATCGCGTCCGAGTCGACCCAGTCGGGCAAGACGCCAGGCACCGACCTGCGCGAGGGCGTGCCCACACTGCCGGTGCTCTATGCGCTGGCCGCCGAGGAGGACGACGCGGCCTCGGTCCGGCTGCGCGAGATCCTCGCCGCCGGGCCGGTGACCGACGAGGCCGAGCACGCCGAGGCACTGGCCCTGCTGCGCGAGTCGACCGCGCTGAAGCGGGCCCGGGAGACCGTACGCAGCCACGCCGAGGAGGCCCGCAGCCGCCTTGCGCCGCTGCCGCTGGTCCCGGCCCGCCGGGCGCTGGAGGCGCTCTGCGACGTGATCGCGGACCGTACCGCCTGACGGCCGCGGCCGGCGGTGCCCGCCGCTGTCACGGCGGCTGGGGCGACCGGCGGGAGAGCCACATCAGGGTCGCTCCGAGCAGCATCGCGGCGGCGGCGCCGGTCCACGCCGTGGGGTAGCCGGCGCTCGCCGCGGTCGTACCGAACGCCAGCGGGCCCAGGCAGCTGCCGGCGTACACCCCGGTCTGGGTGACCGACGTGGCCGCAGCCGGGGCCTGCGGGTGCAGCCGTACCACGGCGTAGTTCAGCAGGCCGGGCCAGGCCCAGCCGATGCCGAAACCGAGCCCCACCCCGACACCCAGGGCGACCGGCCCGGGCAGCGCCAGCAGCGCCAGCCCAGCGGAGCCCACGACCAGGAAGGCCGCGACCAGCGACAGGTACCCGCCCGAGCGGCGGTCGGCGTACCAACCGGCGACCAGGCGCACGGCGATGCAGACCGTCCCGCCGCCGGCCAGCGTCAAGCCGGCCGGGCCGGGCGCGACGCCCCCGGCGACCGCCGAGTCGACGAGGAACGTGCTGAACGCCCCGGCCGCGCCCGCCGCTAGCATGGCGGCGGTGCCGAGCACCACGAGCCCGGGTGGTGGGCGCCCGCCACGGGCCGGCGCGGCCCGCCGGGCAAGCCCGTCCGGGGGTACGGCGAGCAGCGCGCCGGCCGCCAGCCCGACCGCGATGACAAAGGTCCACCGCCACCCGGCGGTGAGCGCGACCGTCGGCACCGCCACCCCGGCGAGCAGCGTGGACAGCGGGATGGCGCTCTGCTTGATCCCGAAGGACAGGCCCTGCCGCCCGGGCGGGACCCGCGCGGCGAGGCTGGCGTTGGCGGCGAGCTGCCCGACCGTGTTGGCGGGCCCGGCGGCGACCAGCAGGCTGGCCAGCGCGGGGTAGCTACGAGCGGTGGCGATGCCGCCGAGCGTGGCCGCGGACAGGATGATCGCGGCGCGCGCGGTCCGGGCGGCGCCGAAGCGCTCCACCATCGCCCCGGCCGGCACCGACGCGAGCGCGCTCACCGCGAAGTAGGCGCTGACCAGCAGTCCCAGGCCGGCGGGGTCGAAGCGCAGCTCGGCGCTGATCTGCACGGCCTGTCCACCGATGAGGAAGACCGGTAGGACACAGGCGACCGCTGTGGTGACGGCACCGATGACCGCCCGTGCCGGGCGTCCGGCCGGTACTGTCCGGCCGGCATGAGACACCACCTCGACCATTGACGAGGACGCTATGACACGAGGTAGACACACTGGGCGACGAGATACGCACTAGCGGGTGTTCTCACAGTGGCTCAAATTTCATATGGTGTAAGGCTACTGATTCTGGAGGTGCACGATGCGTGACCCGCTCGCGGAGCCTTCGGACCTGATCCGCAGCGTGTCCCGGGCGCTGCGGGTCCTGGAGGCCGTGGGCAGGTCGCCGCGGGGGCTCACCGTGAAGCAGGTCGCGCGCCGCTGCGACCTCACCGTCGCCACCACGTACCACCTTGTCCGCACGCTGGCGTACGAGGGCTACGTGATCCGCCGCGAGGACGGCACGTACGTCGTGGGGCTGGAGATCGCCGACCGGTTCCGCGAGCTGGTGGCGGCGTTCCGGGGGCCGACCGGCATCGGCGAGAGCCTGCGCCGCGCTGCGGTGGAGACCGGGTACAGCCACTACCTCGGGCGGTTCATCGGTGGGCACGTGGCGATCACGGCGGTCGCCGAGGGGCCCCGCTCGCCGTACCTGGAGGAGCTGGTGCCGGGTTTCGACGAGGGGGCGCACGCCACCGCGCTGGGCAAGGGGCTGCTCGCCACGCTCAGCGCGGACCAGCGCGCGCGGTTCCTCAAGGAGGCCGGGATGCGGCCGTACACCCCGCAGACGCTCACCTCGGCCGATGTGTTCGAGGCGGACCTGGCGGCCGGCGACAAGCGCGGCATGCAGCTGGAGATCGGACAGTACCGGCCCGGCGTCGCGTGCGCCGCGGTGCTGGTCACCGCGGACCGGGACGTGGAGCGCCGGGTGGTGCTGGCCTGCTCCATGCCGGCCGCGGAGCTGATGACCTCGGCGCGGGTCATCCGGACCAAGCTGCTGATCACCGCGCGCAACGTCGCCGACCAGCTCGACAAGGGAGAGCTGCCCGGTCCGATCTCGACATGAGGGCACCCGGCCGTGCCTGGAAAGGTCCCGCTGAACCGTGGGTAGCCGTGCTGCGTGAGACTGAGGTGATGACCGGGAGCGGTGCGTGACCGACGACGACGCGGACCTGCTGCGTGCGCTGCATGCCGAGCATGGTGACGCGTTGTACGCGCATGCGGTGCGGCTGTGCGGCGGCGACCGGCAGCGAGCCGAGGACCTGGTGCAGGAGACGCTGCTGCGGGCGTGGCGGCATCCGGAGGCGCTGGACCCGGAGCGCGGGTCGGTGCGGGCGTGGCTGTTCACCACAGCGCGCCACCTGGCCATCGACTTCTGGCGGCGCCGGTCGGTGCGGGTCAGCGAGGTGGTCACGGATGTGCTGCCGGAGCCGTCCACGGTCGACGAGACCGACCGGGCCGTGGAGGCGTGGACGGTGGCCGAGGCGCTCGCCCGCCTCTCCCCGGCACACCGGGAGGTGCTGCTGGAGTGCTTCTACCGTGGGCGCTCCGTGGCGGAGGCGGCGGCGCGCCTGGGCGTGCCGCCGGGCACGGTGAAGTCGCGCACGCACTACGCCCTGCGGTCGCTGCGGCTGGCCCTGGAGGAGCTGGGGGTGACGCGATGAGGTGCGAGTACGCCAACGAGGACGGCGTGTACGTCCTCGGCGCGCTGTCCCCTGCGGAACGGGCCGTCTACGAGCGCCATCTGGCCCGCTGCCCATCCTGTTGGGAGGCGGTGGCCGACCTCGCCGTGCTGCCCGGGCTGCTCGGCCGGCTGGACCCGGCGACCGCCGAGCAGATCGCCCAGGCGGGTGCGCCCACGGAGCCCGACCGGCTGCCCCGGCTGCTCGCGGTCGCCCGGGCCGACCGGGCCCGACAGCGGCTACGGTGGCGGGCCAGCCTGGCCGCCTTTGCCGCGTGCCTGGTCGCGGTGGTCGCCATCGAGGTGGGTACGTGGGGGAAGGCACTGGTTGACCAGCCGGACCCGGTGACTCCGGTGACCCCGGTGACCCTGGTGGCGATGACGCCGGTGAGCGGGAGCGGGGCGTTGGCCGCGGAGGTGGGGATCACCGGCACCACCGGCGGCACCCTGGTCACCGTGCACTGCTCCTACCGCTCCTACCCCAGCACCGAGCGCCGCAGGCCCTACACCTTCCGGCTGCACGCGGTCGCCGTCGACGGCACGTCGGAGCAGGTGGCCTCGTGGTCTGCGGCGGCAGGTGACGACCTGCGCTTCGAGGGCCTGACCCGGATCGACCAGTCGAACCTCGACCGGATCGAGCTGCGCCGGGCGGACGGCGCGCCGATCCTGGTCTACTCGCTGCGCTGAGCCCCGGCGGCCGGCTGAGGCAGCCATCCACGCGGTCCGGCCCCGCCGGCCTCACCCATCCTGCGAGCACCCCGCCTCACCGTCCGGCGAGCCTCCCGCCTCCCCGTCCTGCGAGTACCTCTGCGCGAGCGTGGTGAAGAGCGCGGCTGACCTGGTGGGGGCCAGCGCCGCCCGGCTCAGCCGCTCGTAGAGCAACCGGAACCGCTCGACCTGCCCCGGGTTCTCGACGTAGAGGGCGTCCTCGATCGCCTCCAGGTAGACCACGGCGGGGTCGTTGTCGGCGAAGCTCAGGATGGCGAAGGGCGACCCGACCACCGGCGTCGCCAACCGTGTGAACGGCAGCACCTGGAGGGTGACCAACGGCCGGGCGGCCAGCTGCGCCAGCCGCCGCATCTGCTCGGCCATCACCCGCCGGCCGCCCACCACCCGGCGCAGCGCGGCCTCGTCCATGACGACCTGGATGGAGAGCCCGCCGGCGATCCGCTCCTGCCGGGACATGCGCAGCCGGACCCGGTCCTCGACCGTCTCCGGGCTCTCGCCGACGAACCCCGACGAGATGAGCGCCCGCGCGTACTCCTCGGTCTGCAGCAGGCCCGGCACGATCTGTTCGAATATCTGGACTCCTTGCGCCTCGGACTCCAGGCTCACATAGGTGCTGATCCAGTCTGGTACCTCGACGCCGCCGTACTGATGGCTCCACCAGCCGCGCCGGTTCGCCTCGACGGCCAGCCGCTCGAGCTCCTCCCGCTTGGCGTCCGGAGCCTCGTACGCCTCCAGCAGCTGCCGCAGGATGGAGACCTTCGGCGCGGTCTGCCCCTGCTCCATGCGGGACAGGGTCGACTTGGTGATCGAGGTCAGCTCGGAGACCGCCTCCAGCGACAGGCCGGTCTGCTGCCGCAGGCCCTTGATCTCTCGCGCGATCCGTCGGCGCAGGACGATCGGGCTGCGGTGTGTCACGGCCACAGTGTGTCAGGTCAAAGTGGCTGTCCTGCACCGGGACGCCGCACCTGTTGGTGAACGTCGATCGGATGACCGCTGCTCCGCGGCTCGTCCGTTCCCGCCGCGGCGGCGGTACGCCCGTGCCGGGGCTGGACGCGCCGCCCGGTTGACGGGCGGCGACGCTATGGCGTCGTGTCCGTCCAGCGTAGAGTGAAGGCGCTCGTTACGTATGCCAGGTGAGTCGGGGCTGACCTGCATGGATGGGCGTCAGCATCATGGTCATGACCTGGGGGCATTGGGTATGTGTCGAGCGGACAGCGTGTCCACCTGATCGGCTCCGAGCCAGGCTCTCGGAGTAGTGAGATGAGCTGCCCAGCCGGTGGGGGTTGGTCCGGTGGCCGCCAGGGCGCCACTGCCGGTGACACCGCGCTGCGGACCACGACCTGTCGAGGTCCGTTGGGCCCTCTGGGTCCGTCGTTCCCCATAGCGGGGCGAGAGGAGAGCGGCAATGGGTAGCTTCGAGCTGCCACCCGGCATGGACCTCAACGAGGTTGTCGAGGTCGATGAGCTGTCCGTCGCCACCATCGAGATCGAGGACGCCGGTCGCCGGGTCTGCCACCCGGTGCTGGACGTGACCGGCGTCCACAGCATCACCAGCCAGCCGTTCCGCCGGAGCCTGGTGTTGAACAAGGCCTGCCTCGCCTGGCTCGCCACCAGCGTGGTGCTGGTGGGCCGGCAGCTCTACGGGCCACGGTTCGACGAGGCGCTGGCGCAGTACGAAGGTCCGACGGCTGGCGAGTCCGAGTGACCGAGACCGGCCGGGGTGGCAGCCCCCCTTGATGCTCACCCCGGCCGGCCCGCTCAGTGGGAGCCGTCAGCCTTCCCGGACCGGCTCCTTGATCTCCTCCAGCTCGTTGAGCCTGGCGATGCCCGCCAGCTCGTCGTGGCGCTCGCGGTGCTGGGCCAGCGCTGCGGGACCCGGCGTGCCGAACCACTCGCTCTCCTGCCGGGGCGCGGGGACTGTCGCCCGTACCACTGCGGCCTTGGAGCGGTACGTCGTACCGAGGTTGCCGTCGTTGCGCAGCTCGCGTGCCAGCGACCGGGAGAACGCCACGGTGACCCGGTTGTTGAACGCGTGCCGGAGGGTCGCCTGTATGTATGCGCGCTGGCGGTTCCACTCCTCGTCGGTCCCGTCCTGCCGCCCGCACCGGTAGGCGTCGAGCCGATCCTGGCGACCAGCTATCCGGCCTAGCGCATAGGTGCTGGAGCCGATCAGCACGATGAGGAACAGCCCGAGCAACGGATGGGTCACGTGGCCCCCTGGGTCGCTATGTGATCGTACGCAGATGATCACCAATAATTTGCAACTCCCATCTTTCGTGTCACTGTGAGCTACTAGTATCCCCCGAACAGGTAGTCAACAAAGAGTATGGTCAGCCGCTGCGGCGCCGATCAGGTAGAGCAGTGCGTGGGTACCGATCACGTAGCGACCGCGAGTACCGGCGCACGGGGTGTCGCCCCGGCGTCCGGCGCGCTCGGCTCGTTCGCCCGAGTGCCTGGTTCCGGGGGCGTCCCGGTGGGCGCGG
>Ga0075420_100000485_pt1 | contig 31555 bp, 48 predicted proteins | sample SoiMetdeltSBSDD4_FD_75296 | JGI IMG/M metagenome (GOLD analysis project Ga0075420, IMG submission 75296) | Bulk soil microbial communities from a Populus tree surrounding site in Tennessee, USA - Soil MetaG P. deltoides SBSDD4 | ecosystem: Environmental > Terrestrial > Soil > Tree plantation...
TCATCGATCATCGTAGATCCGAGGTAGACTGGATCAGTCAGGTTCGACACTCCAAGTTCCTCCCACGCCTCCTTACGAACAGTGGCTTCGAGGCTCATGCCTGGTTCTACGAACCCACCAGGGAATCTCCACAGATTGTGTGGATCCTCAGCCTTCCGCCCCATCCACACACTTTCACCCTCGATGAGAGCGATATCTACAGTGGGGTACGGGTTGTGGAATTGCTGGTTCAGAGCATATGCCATACCACGGAGGAAGTCCACACTGTTGTTCTCTCTGATGCTTTCACGGACTGCGGTTCCTCGCTGCCCACTGTTCTCAGCGAATGCGTCTACCGTGAATCTACCTCCATGTGCCTTGTAGGCATTCTCAGCACCACTATTGTGACCACAGAGTAGAGATACCTCGTATCCAGGGAACGTCAGGCTGAGGAATCTGTCGAGGTTCCTCGTCCACTGCTCATTGCTCGGGTGGTCCAGCAGTGGGTAGATGTGGATGTGAGGTGCATGCCTCCGAATGACAGACACCCTCTGAGCGAACGAGTAGGGGTTGTTTACGGTTGGCTGTTGGGCACCACTGATTCCCAAGAGGACGATAGCAGTGTCATACTGCTTGAGGGCACGATTGATGATTGCCTTGTGTCCTTCAGTCAGCTCAGGAACCTGCATCCGTGCCACGATGGCAGCGAGGGTTGGTTTACTCATTCGACTGCATCCTTAGGAAGCTCGAAGAAAGGTGCCTCCGCAGCTTTCGCGGAGACGGCGACACCACTTGGAGATGTGCAGCCATATGTGCAGCCTTCGTATGACCACACCTGTGCCCCTGCTGGGAGGTCCGCATCGAGCCACGGGCATTCTTTCTGGGTAACGGTTCGCTTGAGGGTTAATACTTTGCTCATGGATTTCCTTCTTTACCTCTTGTCGTCGTTGTCGAACGAGGAACTCTACCAATTCACGATTGCCCTTAGCCTTGTTACAAGGAATACAAGCAGCAGTCAGGTTAGGCCAGCTTCGACGTTGCTCGGGTTGCCACTGAATCTTACGCCTCGGATGCAGAGGCACGATATGGTCTATGGTTCCTGATGTGCTACCACAGTAGCAGCATGGATCTTGGTGGAGGACCTTTACGAATACTTTAGTCCTCCTACCGTGGCTGATACGGTTCACTTGTCTCCACTGGGACGGCGGGCGGATCGCCCTTGTCCCGCTCGTGTTGAATCTGATCGTGGTCAACAGGGCAGCTTGGGGTGTCGCCTGGGTGGCCGCAGATGCAGCGGATGGGATCCCCCTCGGCATAATCCACGGCGGTCATCGCATTCCTGCCATTGGGTCCCCACAGACTTTCCGGCATCTCCTCCGGCGTGTGCCGCGCCAGGAGCGCGTCGAGATCGTCAGCGCATATCTCGTACCCACGGCCCAGCGGGGTGTGCCATGACGCCTGGTTGAGCGCCATCGTTCGCCACTTGTAGATTAGGGCGCGGATCTCTTCCCACGCGGAGCGGGACGAGCCAGGCTTAGAAGTTTCCATCAGCCACCTGCAAGCACTTGATTCCATTGTCCCTCCACATCTTCACAACTTGATCCCTATCGTCGAGGACAAACGCGATTCGATCCTTTGGGAGGAGGTCGCAAATCTCCTGCTTGACGATGAAATCATCACGATGATCCCCACCGTTACGCATGAAGAGGTGCTTGTAAGAGATGTTGTTTGTCTTCAGCCACTCCTCAGTGCTGATACCCGCATCGCTAGTGGGACGACCGCTGACGATGAGGATGTAGTGCTCCATGCTTAGGAGGCGGACCAGATCCACAATCTCCGGGATTGGAGGATCCTGTGCTACTCCAGCGAAGAACCCACGGTAGTCTTTCTTCCCCCTGAGGTTGCCAGTCCCACACCAAGCACACTTGTCTGACATGAACTTTGGCTCACTCGCACGGTCACATGCGAGGCACCAGTTCTTATCGAGATACTTCACCCGATGCTGACAGCTGGCGAGGGTGCCATCCATATCCACGACTACGAACTTGATGTTCTGGGCATACTGTTCTGGATCCTTCCAGTCAATGTGCCCATTGAACAGTGCCATCCTCTCAATGACAGCTCTCCCCACACGGTTGTCACCTCTCAGCTCGTCACGCTGAACACACTCTCTGACAGGCACGTCCAGTTCATGCTCCTCAACATTGGTGACGCTGAGGTTGTTGGCAATGTTGCGCCAGTGATCTCGAACCCTCGGGGTGAGGTTGCAATTGTCAATCACAACATCATGCCCGAGGTTTATCGCAGCAGTCACCCTCTTGACTGCTTCGACCTTCATGAGATCCTCCTGGAGACGGTTCCACACAAACTCTGGGCCATACATCTCTCGACGGAGGTCGTCATAGTTCAGGCGATAGCGACCGCCTGGCTCCTCAGCCACCCACTTCTTGGCATAGGTCGATTTGCCACTAGCAGGGAGGCCACTGAGAATGAGCATCGAAGGCACTGTGTCTCTCATATCTCCCACCGGATGTCGAGGATGTGCTCAGCGATGTCCTTGATGCTGTAGTTGCCAGATTCTAGAGCTGACTCTACAGCTTCTTCTTCCTCGTGTTTCTCGAGGGGATCCTCACCGTAGTTGTCCTCGAGGTAATCGTTGACATCCTTCACGAATTCGTCTCTGTCGAACATCACATCACCCTGTCGCTGACCGTGAACTTGCTGATGTTGAGGATGGTAGCCCATCTGAGTGCCTCAGTCGCATTGAGGACGCCCATTGAGTGTTCAGCACCTTCGCTGTCGAACCAGGACATCCTGCACTTGAGAGGAACGTAACCGTTATGACGCACGCTTCTTCCTCCCTAGGCGATCGAGGAGACGGAGGACATCAGAACGTTTGGTTTCAGGGTCATCATTCCACTGTGACACGAAGGAATATCTGTGGTCGAGGCCTCTTAAAACAGCGTTAATGGCATCTTCATGTGCCCCAAAATACACCTTAAGCTCTGAACGAGCAATTCCCAGTGCATACTGAGCACAGACCCTGCCATTACGCGATAGGACGTTCTTGCACCACCCTCGTCTACGGATGATCGCGGCAGCCCTCTTGATAATGCGACGTGCGCCATCAGTCATGCTAACCTCTCCGAATTGGGAAATGGCGTTGGGAGGCAACTCCACACTACGACCGCTACTACACTGTGAGGTGTGCAGTGCCTCGCTGGGAATGTTAAGCTGCCCCCCAACATTGTTGCTAGGACTAGGGTGGATTCGGACCACCGACCTCCCAGCTCTCAAGCTGGGCGCTCTACCGCTGAGCTACCTGTCCTAGCAACTTCGCTAACTACTCCGCGCCGCAAATCTCCTCAGCCACGCCATCAGCTTGATCCACAGCCATAGGAGGTGGAACAGCTGTTGTTTCGATAATGAGTGGAGGATCCTCTGGTTTGATTGACTCAACGGCCTTCTGCACTTCCTCCACTGGAACCTTCTCGCTGTTGATCTGCACTCCACCTTCGAGCATTACCAAGTGGAGCCACATGAGGGCGAGGTCACGTTCTTGTGATGTCAAATCCATTCCTCCAGGACGTTAGAAACACCAGCAGCGAAGAGGCCGATGCCTCCCAGGAAAGCAACCATGAGGGCAGGTCCACTACTGAAGTCTGTCGGGTGTGTCAGAATCACAAGTCCCACCGTAGCAGTGCAGAGTCCGAGGAACGTCTTCATACCTAAGCCTCCATAGTTGAACAAAACAGGTCGGCTGCCCAGGGCTATGGGATACATCCCACAAGTGGCTATTACAGGTCCGGCCGGACCCTGAGGCCAACATGCAGCGAAGTCCCATAGATGTGAACAGACCGACCGATCGCGGACCATTAGGTCCAAGAAGAGGCACCACCCAGGTGTCCCTGCCTCGACCTACTGATTCGCAGTCTCTCGCTTCCTCTTCGCAGCCAGCACAGCAATGTATTCGTGAGCAGCCTTCTCATCTGGAACAAACATGAGGAGCTTCCTCTCAGCTGTCTCTACCCACCAGTTACCCGTATAGGGTGAGCGTCGAATGCGATAGTCGAGGACTGGAATGTCGATATCCTCATACTCGTTATCAATATACGCATGGTCAGGCATTGATGTTCCTCATCGACTTGTTGATGCTGTGTTGCCACATGGCCTTAACAGCATCCCTCATACTGCACTGTGCCTCATGTGCAGCAATCTTCATGCGGTCGTTGATGCGGATCTTGCAGTAGACGCACCTGAAGATGTGGAGGGCACTGCCCTGTCTGTTCCCAAGTGGGAAGTGCTTTGCACTGTTAGGCACTGAGTCCCTCATACAGCAAGATACTGGCAGGACCGAGGATTACTATGTTCAGAATAGTGAACACGGGATCCATGCCAGCGAGGCTGAAGAGGACGCCATGAATGAAGCATAGGACAGCACCAATGACGAATGGAACCAGCTTCATCGCCTCACCTCCATATTCAGTTCAGTGCGTTCCTTGTAGCTCATGTCCACGTCGAGGCCAACATCTTCGTAGAACCGCGTGTCTTTCAGCCCTCCGTAGAGTTCACCAAGGATGCGCTTCTTCTGGTCTATCATGAACTGATCACACTCATCAATGAGCATTTCACGCTTGCCCTCTATCTGTGCTCGCCTTAGATGGCCGATCATGACACCTTCCCACTCGGCTGAGTCTCAGAGAGGAGTAGCTTGTCACAGCCATTTCTCAGCGCAGCGAACAGCTTGTCCCTCTCTGGACCGAACGGAACCTGCAACGTCATCATCCCCAGCAGTGAGTTCATGACAGATATCTGCTCCTCACCACTAAAACCATTGAGGACAATCAGGCAGGCCATCATTCCTTCTCGGATCTTGTCATAATCCTTGACAGGAGAGTTCTCTGCAACCTCCTCATCAGACTTGCCACTGAGCGAACTGAAGATGACTTTACCGTTGTCTTTCATTTCGACGCTCCTCAACCGGGATCAGCTTGTAACGACCAGTAGACGGAACACCTCTCACAGAAGCAGTCATCGAACAAGTGATTCGCATTCTGTGAGGGTTGGGGGATCAGGGTTGTCTACCCTGGTCCTCCGCTTTCAAAAGCTAATCACATGGAACCTGTCATCGAGGATGGGTTCCAGCACGGGCCTCACGTCCTCCCACCGCAGTTGACCGTTTCCACAGCCTGGGCGAGGGAGCACAATCGTGTCCCAGTCATTCAAATCAGCCCATGCTCGGAGAATCTTCGCACTGGTTTCAATCAACAGTGGATCAGCAGCCTCATGCCAAGTGTGCTTCACTGGCATAGATACAAGCTGATAAGTTTCAAACTCACCCTCGACAGTCATGAGGATGGCAGGGATGTTACCTTGCTTGGTGATGTGATCACCTAGTGTCTTAGCTATCTCAGGGAATAGTTGCTTTGCCTCAAGCGCACACCCCCTGCCCATCACAGCCTCGCCATTCTTCTTGACAAAGCCATTGGTAGTGATGATACGAACATCAACAGGGCTGTAGGTCCACAGGTTGCCCTTTACCTCAATCATATCTCAGCTCCCCACCTCACACGGACAGACGTTGCACGTTGCAGCGTGTCCAGTGCCCTCAGCAGTTCAAACACCTTCTTCCAACTGCCCACTAATATGCAATTAACGTGAGGGCCGAAGTGGAGCATGAGGATTGTTTTCATGAGTTGGCTATCTCCAACCACACAGCAGCATGGCAATCGGCAGGCCAGCACCAGCAGATGAGGTTCTTACCTCGTAGTTGAGTGCGTGCCTTCTCCCTCAGGCGGGTCTGTGCATCTAGCATGACCCATGTCCTGAACAGCTGCATGACCTCTTCCCTCGTCCCATTCTTACCAATCGAGAATGGGTTGCCCCACTCTGAGGGCCTACCTACATAGATCCCCTGCAAGTCAGGAGGACCTTTGAGGTTACGCATGTTGAGGACCTTGGGCATCAGTTGATGAACTCAAAGTCGATGTCTACCATCCGACCAAGCTCAATCAGTCTGGACTCACGCTTGGAGTCTGTCAATGCCTCGTTGTCGTTGATCATGTAAATAATACCAGCAACCGTGTTGTCGAAGGCATCAACCATTAAGTGAGAGCAGAACCCGTGCAATGGGTGTGAGATTTCGCATCTCGCGTCAATTACATCGGTCACAACCTTTTTGTTCAGGAGATTCTCTCTACTAATACCAGCAGCCTCACAGGCAAATCCCATGCAGCACATCTTGTAATCACCGGGCCTCAGGAGGAACGACGCTTTTACACCCTCACCCCTGATCCACTTCAGCCGATCAACAATGACCTTAAGCATTACAACACCTCAGAAAATTGCGTAGGCCAGTCCTTTTACTCATGATATAGGACAACTGCATTGAGCACAGCTACAGATAGTCCCTACGCCGTCTGTATACGCCTGTAGAGTGCCTCACCAGCTCAGCTCAGTTGATTGTGGTCCAAGCCCCTGTTACCGTTCAGTTGAAGCACTCTAGGAGGATCACTAGTGCTCCCAGCACCAGTGACCTACCTACAGGGCTACACACCCTATTGCGAGGCATGTAAAGGGGTTACATGACTCACCTCCATCCGATCCCTACCTCACGCCAACTACAGCATTCACACCATTCGCTACGAATGTGCATCCACCCTTGAGGCAGACTTCACGCTGTGTTTGAATAGCCTGGAGAGTGACGAACTGTTCAGGTGTGAGGTTCATGTTCTGTCGATAGGCGTTGTCAGCCTCAGCCCTCGCCAGCTCACCCATACGGCGCTGATCCTCAGCCAACTTGCGCTGCTTCTCAGTCTCCACACGCTGCTGCTGTGCGGCAGTCTCAATGCGCTGATTCTTCACGCTATCGGGAGGGTTGGCCTTGCCGACCGTGAACTCCAACAGATTGATGCAGAGGCCAGTCTGTTTCAGCTCAGCAATAAGCTGCGCTGTGACCTCAGCGTCGATATCCGTGATGGCCGTGGTGTCGATGGCAGTCTCATTCATGCCATGCTTCCTCACAGCCTGCCTGATGGCAGTCTCCAGTGGTTTGTAGAGGTTGTTCCCGAACCACGTAGGCCAAGAGAGTTTCTGTCCAGCGTTGGTGAACTCGTACTCAGCCACACCAAACTTCTCAACCATACACACACTGTCATTCACGCGATAGGTGAATGCAGCATTGAAGTCGAGAGGCACGCCGTCCCTCGACATCATGTCATCGAAGTGAGTGACCAGGGTGCGAGGCTGCATGCCCACGTAGTCCACATTGGTGGACTGGAAGATCCACTTGCTCCCAGTCTCCACAGGTGTGCTCGCCACGCCTCCACTACCAAAGAACCAGGGCTTGCGTGTGAGGACAGCCTCCTGACCTGCGTCTGGTGTGACACGCCAGATACAGGCAGTGTTGAGGACCGCGAGGACGATGAGCAGCGCGTGCTTCAGTTTCATGTTGTCTCCTGTTAGAGGTTACTTGCCTGTCGCTCGGTGATCTCAGGAAGCCATGCAGCCTTGAGGTCATCCCAGAGTGGTTCGTCTGTGCTGAACAGAGAGAAGCCGTGGTAGACACTATTCAGTTTGTCTATCTCCCAAAGCCCCTCGACGTATCCACCATACACCTGACCGAGGACGCAGAGCCAGCAGTCACCCATGTTCAAGGTGGATGTGTCGATCTTCTTGAACCAGCCAGGAGCTACTCGATCCAGCAGCTCAGCACCTCGCTTCGCACGCTCAATGAATATGTTCATAGCCCAATCGCCTTCCTCAGCTTTTCCCTGATTGACTCATCGTTCATGAAACACCTCGAACACCACCACCTGTGCATGTGGTCCCTCAAGAACGCCATCTTCTCGCCACAGCGGCAACACTTCTCGAATGCCACATCAGCCTCCCAACGAATCATTCGGGAACTCATCATCGGGAGCAACCTCAACAGCGAAACCATACAGCCTCGCTCTCTCCAACACCTCAGTATTGTTGGGGATCCGATACACAGGTGTAGTCACACCTACCCACCGAGTTATGACCACACAACAACCGAGGCGCTTCGAGGCCATCAACTCAAGCTGTTGTTTGACCACATCCTTCGAGGCGGTAGTGCCATGACGCCAGTGCATGATCATCTGTATGTGAGGATCATCATCAGCGTGGTGCCGATGACGAAAGCACAGATCGAACTGAACACAGCAACGCCCATTGGATCGCCAATCAACATGGCAACCAAATACCAGATGAGGGCACCCGTCCCAGTGCCAATCATGATGTCCTTCATGCCGTCACCTCAGGAGCACAGAACTCAGGACGCCGAAGACCAGAGGCTGGAGGCAAGTAGCCTGATCCAGTTCTCAGTTTGAGACTGTTGGCCTCGTTGACCACAGCGCGACGTTGACAGCGCCGACGGTAGCGAGGACCCATACGATTGGACGGTTCAGGCTGCATGATGATACTGATACCGCCATTCACACCACGCACTCGCCTGTGTGGTGAGGACCAGCGATGAAGTAGTTGACGGATGTTCATGTGAACCTCAGTTGATGAACTCTACCGTGATGCCGATCTCGGACAGGTCCTTTGTGATTTCAGCCTCACGGATGCTGTCATCTATGCCTACCCTGTCGTTGGATGCCATTGCATTACTAGCATTGAGATTGTTGAAAGTGTAGTAACCCACACCAAAACTGATCAGCTTAGTGAGAGTCTCAGGTAGAGCTTTGCCGCGAGCGATCATCTTCCCAGCAGCAGCAGCCGGTGAGCCAATATCCTCCAGATACTCACGCGGCACACCAGCCTGGCAGAGGATCTGACCTAGGCAGCACATCTTGCCGATGTCCTCAGATGTTGCCTTTTGACGGGGTGAGTCATGGTCCTTCATGTCCTCGACGGTGCTCTGGGTCACAATGAGCCTGCTGCCCATACTCTTGCCCCTGAACCACGTCTTTCTGTCAATGAGAAACTTCATGTTGCACATCAAGCGTTTCATATCACCTCGTTAAGTGCCCAGGGAGGGCCACCCTAAGGTGGCCTACCCAGAGAACTTACTTCAGTTGTTCCAGCCGATGCTCTGCGATCTTGGCCTCAGCCTGGAAGCGTTCCTCAGTGACCTCACCATACAGGTAGAACGTCACCTTCACGTTACCCGGCCTGCCTCACGATCACAGCAGTAGCTCCGTTGTTGTTCACTTGCACTCCTTCCACACCTGAGGAAACACATCGCTGTTGGTCCCTGAGATGCACATGGTTGGTGCCAGTGGGCTTGTGGGGGCGTCATGACACGCCACAACCCACAGTGCAATGAAGATGACCATCAGGAGGGCCTTCACGCCGGGATCTCCTCACTCTCCACCAGAGCCATCGTCCTCAGCTTCTGGAGGCCCGACTGCACCGACTTGTCGGTGTAGTTGAACTTCGTCCTCAGGTCCGGCACCGTGCAAGGCCCCTCACTGAGTAGATGGGCAAACAGCGTGCCTATGACCGTGCGATTCCCCAGCGCCTTCAGTGCATCGTTGCCCGCGATGGCACGATACCGAACCTTCGCCCTCGACTGGTCGGCAGGAACCTCACCCGCGATGGTCAGGTCCATTTCGTCCTCGCCATACACCTTTGCCAGCTCAGCGATGTATCCGAGGGCCTTTGCGAACACCTCCCGATTGGTTGTCTCGAACATGAATCTGCGCTTCACTTCACTACCTCAAGGCAGCATTGCGGCTGCATTTACCTCTTCACTACCTGAATCGACGCAAGCACGACTAACGCGAGTCCTCCCCAGCCGTAGAAATACCAGCCGAGGAACCATAGCAGCAAGTGGAACATCAGTGCTTCCTCGCTTTCCGCTCAGCCGCCAGCATCTGCCCAGCCCATTCAACCAGTGAGCCGAGGTTGAAGTAGGCACCAGCACGCCTCGACCGCTGTGTCGTATGCCGCTGATTTAGTGCAGCAGCAGCATCCACCCACTTCTCGGAGATGTGGTCCACGAACTGAGGACGCAACGTGGGTGCGAGAACCTCAGCCATGTCACCAAACTTGTTGAAATGCATGATTGGGATGTCCGTCCCATGTCGGTCCTTCCGCATGACCAGCACATCAGCGCCCTCAGCCATAGCCCTGAACCTCGCCATGTCGAAGGTAGTGTCGATGTTCTTGCCGACAGGGATCTCAATCATTGGTCACCTCTTTGGGTAATTGAACAGCTCTTACAAGCTCTCCAACCTCAATGTAAGCCTTCAATGGCTCAGGAAGCCTTACAGTCTTGCCGTTCTGTAGAGCTATCTCAGCCATCAGCTTGCCTAACTCCTCACGCCTCTTGTTCTCGATATTCACTAGCTCTTGTTCACAGTCCATTAGCACTTGGCAGTCTCTACAACCCAGACCACTCAACTGCACAGGAACTCTCCTCCACTTCTTCACATACTCAGTAGCACTAATCCTATCCAGATAGGACATTCTAACGAGTGTGCCAATCTGTATACGCCTCATGCCCAGGTGATTGCCCACAACAGCAATACCACAGGCTACGCAGTTGATGACCACTTGCCCATTCTCTACCCTGGCAATCTGCTCAGTGCCCTTGATTGCGTTGTTCTGTTTACTACCTTGCACTCCTCTCTGAGTGTATGTAGTCATGTAGAGTCCTCTGTCAGCAACAAACTTCTTCCAATGTATGACAGATGGCAGTTCGGCAATGTGCTCAGGCATCTTGGCACAGAACACTGTATCACCGTTCTCTAGAGTCTCTTTCCAGCCCATGACCTACGGTAATCCGTTTCCCCCAGTTAGGACAGGCTCAATAGCCCACCACTCACAGTGCATACACCGCTGATACGCAGCAGCAAGAGCAGCCTCAGCACTTGGGTAGGTGAATATGCTCTCCTCACCATACTGACTGCGACTAGTGACTAGAACCCACATGGCCTAGAACCTGTGAGTTACAGCATTCGTGGGCATGTGACGTTCGCCATGCGCCATATGCCAGTTGGCCACAGGGATCAGCTTCCATGTGGTATTGCCCAACGCCACGCCAGCAGCATATGCCTTGGCGTATGTGCTGTATACACCCTTGCTCTCAGCCATTGTGTTATTGAGCATTACGATTACTCTCCACATTGCCCTATCCTCTCAGTTATTGGCCTTGACGCCACAGCGGTTACAGGTCAGTTCACCATTCCCAAACAGTCTGTTCAGTATGGCAGAGTCTCTGTGCTTCAGGCAGTCACCACACAGAATCTGTGTAATGGTTCGCCAGAACCTTGTGGTCACTGTGCCCTCCGCATACCCACATTGCACTCCCAGCCCTCAGTGGTATGACCACAGTGTAAACACTCAGTATACACAGACTGTTCATCAGTTCTGAACATACGCTCTGAGTGCTTGCACAGTAGTTGCCTTACCCAAAGGCCCACTGTGTAGAGTGCAATAGTGATCCTGAGTATCATTATTGCACCTTATCGTTGATGTTCTCAGCAAATGGATTCACAGCAACAGCCGTGAAACACTCATGATTGATGTCAACATGAAGTTCAGGCGTCATCATGCCATCAGCAGAGAACACATCGTCCACGCTGGACTCGTTTGTGTCCAGCATTTCACCGCAGATAGCGCATACTGCAGTGTAGTTGACGGCTCTTGCATTCTTCCCCAATTGTGCTCCTCCTCAGTTTGCTCAAGTGCTCAGCAACAGACTAGCAGGCTAACTATCTGGCTTGTGGGCTTACAGAGCACTCTAGTCCGTCTCTGTAGTCTCATTAGTGTCCAGTCTGCTAACTCATTCGTCCAGTCTGTTACTCAGCACTCAACATGCTCTAAACCCTGCTACCCGTCCGGCCCGTTTGCGGCCCCACTTTCGCTCGCCTTTCGCGGGGGCCGGTAGTTGCCCCTTGCCGGTGCCCCGTTCGTGGCTCCTGGGGCCTGCTAGGGGCCTTGCCGGACCATCCTAGCACCCGTCGTTACCGCCCAAAATCGGTTTGGTGTCCGTGGCCGGGGCTTGTGACCCGGCCTGCCGCATTCCCGCAAGGTCCGATGTTCTGAACCTTGCGTCACTCTGCGATTGAGTGCTTACCGTTCTGCCTGTCGGTGCAATTCTTCCGTGATCTCGGCCTCATCACGTTCCCGCATGGTGGCTGCCGCCGCCTGCCGCGCCCGTTCTGCGATGCTCATGACTGGGGCTGCCGCCCGTGCCGCGCCAGTCTTTGCGCGCTGCGGATTCTTGGCTTTCCAGTCCGCGATGATCGACTCCATCTTCACCAGATCGGCCCTGTTGTCGGCGATGTAGGCGTCGATCTCGGCACTGTGAGCTTTGATGACAGCCCACTGATCCGGATGGACCGTGATCGGGTATCGGCCCCACGAATCGAAAGCACCGTAAATCTGCATCGCGCCTTTCGCGTTGGTTGCGATGCTGAATCCGGCCTTTCGGGTCCGCGCCGCCGCCACCTGGGCCAGCTTCTGGTTCTCCGCCTGAAGCGCCGCAATCTGTGCTGCGACTTCTTCGGAAACCTTCATGGTCTGACCACCGATGATGACTTCGACTACTTTTGGCATTTGAGTTTCCCCTTGTGCTACGTGATTTACGCTCTGCCCAATGGTAGCACTTCATGGCAGATCGTTTCGCCTGTTGTCAAAGAGCCTGCCGATACTGCTAAGGTGCCCGTATCGGTTGAGTAAGGGCCAGTAGTGGCGCACTCCGGCCCGCACCGCACTCGCTCGCAAGGCCCGTGCCTTCCCGGTTTTGCACGTATTTGCCCGCTTTTGCACACTCATAATCCGCGCTTTGGGAGACTTTTGTAAGGTTTACCACGGATTGTCAGATTTTCCGACCCGCCCGGTCGCGCCCGCATACAAAGAACGTGCCCGCGTTCCGCGAGGCCTCGCCAAGAACCATGCCAATCCTCTATTCTCCCTCGGCAAGGACCATGCCGACCTCCCCAGGGATGGGGGATGGCAGATTCAAAACTCATGCCAACCGGGCCGGGGTGGTCCTCGCTAGAAAAATTTTGAAATCAGGGCTTGACTATCGCATAAGTCCTTATGACCCAACAACTTACGAGGAATATGACCATTTTCCTAACAAAACAGTGGGCCTCCCAACTTGACCCACCTGACCCAATCCTCCAATAACCAAACCTAACTCGTTTAGAATCAACAACTTACCTCTGACCCACTTTTACAATGTTCCAAACAGGCTACACCCCCAAACCCCTCAGGTTGGGGTGTCCTGGATGCCTAGGTGGGTCTATTACTCTTATATAGGGAATTTGACCCGCGACCCACTTGCCCCTAAATGCTTGAAAACAAGGGATTTAGCGGTTTTATACTACTCAAAAGCCTGGGTCAGCCTTTAGAATCAACAACTTACAGCCATTTTTGACCCTCAAAATCGACCCTCCGATCCCGTAAGTCCTTTAGAATCAACTGGGTCACGGGATTTTGCCTCTTTTATGTCATTTTGGGAGCCTTGACTGCCCCACCCGGCCTGACTCCGAGCTGGCCGTAAAATTACGGACACTTGACAATCCGGGATATCTATGGTAGACTGTTCTTCGTGCCCAACAAGAACTACATCACCGGCCGCGCCTACGAATACAAAGCTAAGAAGCTCCTGGAGGAGGAAGGCTACACGGTGATTAGAGCAGCTGGGTCACACGGACCATGGGATCTCATGGCCGTCCGAGGCGATGACAAGGTTCGGTGCATCCAGATTAAGAGGACCAAGACCGCCAACGGAGTAAAGCAGCTTTTCGGTAAGTTCCAGCCCTACCACAACGGCGAAAGTCGCCCTTATGTTCACGAGTTGTGGGTCTGGTTTAAGGGAAAATGGCACTTCGGGTAAAATAGTTCTTGACAATCTCGTAAGTCTATGATAGGATTGAATTACTGGCACTTATAAACACCAACCCCGCCACCGCTCAGTGAGTCCTCCTTTCCCTCCGCTCCTGACCTGGGCAAATTAGTGGCGACCGATACAATAGGCAAACCGGGGTAATCGGTCCAAATCTTCCCAGCTTGCGAGTCTGGGTTAATAACTCGCTCCATTTAGCATACCAGTTGAGCCTCTCACAGAAGCGCAACACAACTGGTCTTTATTGAGCCTCGTGATGTAGAGATGTAGCATCCGTCTTGGCGCACCGACGTTAACATGCGCCACCATCGGGAATTGGGGAAGTCTGGCCGTTCCCACTCGTTTTGGAAACGAGGGGTCGCTGGTTCAAATCCAGCATTCCCGACCACTTTGTTGCGGATAGACCGACCGGGTAGGTGCCAGTCTCATAAGCTGGGACAGTAGGGTTCGACTCCCTAATCCGCTACCATGGGTTCCTAGTGATAAAGGGAGCACTTCTGTTTTGCAAGCAGAAAGTAGGGGTTCGATTCCCCTGGAATCCACCATTTGTGCCCTGCTGGCGGAATGGCAGACGCGCTGGTCTTAGAAATCAGTGTCGCAAGACGTGTAGGTTCGACTCCTACGCGGGGCACCACTTTGCTCTGATCGACTAACTGGACAGGTCAAGGCGCTACGAACGCCTAAGTCGGGGTTCAAATCCTCGTTGGAGCACCATTCTGAATCGCCTGCTGTGATTCGTCCAATCCGTCAATCGGTTTGTCTTAGGAGGAACCGGAATGATGATGGCCGTGCTACTGCTGATTGTGCTAGCTGTAGCACAATTTAACACTAACAGACTGCTAGGAGGAATAATGGCAACACAGGCTGAGTTTACTGCTGCACTTGATCGCGTATTCTCTGAAATCGCAGAGACTGCACAGCTAGTTCGTGACCTAAAGGATCAGCTAGCCAACGGTGGTCTTTCGGGTGAGGAAGAGGCTGCGGTTATTCAGCAGCTAGGTGCGGCGGCTGACGCTCTGGACGCAATCCAGAATCCAGTCGAACCACCTGTAGAGTAACACCTTGGGGGCCATCGAAAGATGGCCTCCATTTCGTCCGGAAGTAGCTGAGATAGATTAGCGCCTCCCTGAAAAGGAGGAGAGTTAGGTGCAATCCCTAAGTTCTGGACCACGGATGGGCAAGCCGACGGCTGGCGACGGCACTTGTCTTGAAAACAAGCGAGCTTAAAAAGCCTTGGGGGTTCGATCCCCTCCCTTTCCGCCATTTCGACCATAAATAACCCTCGCGGTAGACTAAGTAGGTGAGATGCCTGCTACAAGTTTCTCACGGTCTGGTGCAACTGGCAGACACGACCGCCTCAAAAGCGGTTTCTTGAAGGTTCGACTCCTTCGACCGTGACCATGGAGAGCGTCCGGCAGGACGAGGAGCATGTTTGCTAAACATGTGACCCGAAAGGTTTCTGGGTTCAAGTCCCAGGTTCTCCGCCACGTTGACTGATCAGCAAGGGATGCTGAGGGCGCTGTGAACGCTCGGTAGCCGGGTTCGAATCCCGCCAGTCCACCCAATACGGTCCTGTAGCTCAATTGGCAGAGCATCCCGTTTACACCGGGCAGGTTGGAGGTTCGACTCCTCTTGGGACTACCATCTTGCTATGGCTCGAATGGATCAGGCACCTGTCTTCTAAACAGGACTATGCGGGTTCGACCCCTGCTAGCAAGACCACTTTTTGTTCCTCGGTAGTTCAGCGGTAGAACGCTCGGCTGTTAACCGAGTAGTCGCAGGTTCGATCCCTGCCTGGGGAGCCAATATTCTCTCGTAGTTCAACGCAGAACACATGCCTCTTAAGCATGGCAATGTGGGTTCGATTCCCACCGAGAGGACCATTTATCGAGAGGTAGGCTCGTAGTAGGGCGAGAGCCGTCTGTAAAACGGATGGTCTTAAAACCCCCGATGGCGCAACTCCATCTCTCTCGACCATCCAAGGTTCGTCTAATGGCAGGACGCACACCTGATTAGTGTGCTGTGGTAGTTCGACTCTATCACCTTGGACCATACGGCGCATCAGACTGTGTTGGCACGTTTGCCTGACTTTCAATCAGGAGGCCGAGGGTTCGATTCCCTCATGCGCTACCAATCGGGTTCTTAGTTCAACGAAGAATCGCTGCCTTTTAAGCAGATGGATGAAGGTTCGAGTCCTTCAGAACCCACCACATAGGGAACTCCCACAGGACGTAAACTAACTTAGTGATAGTCCGAGACACTGAGAGTGGGAACCCACCACAACCTAGGCGCTGTAGGTCAACGCCAGACTAGTGAAATTCTAGTCTCATGATGCCCTTTCGTTCAACTGGAAGGACGCCTGTCTCTGACACAGGTAATCGAGGTCCGAACCCTCGCAGGGCAGCCAATATTAAGTGTGAGTTCGTTTAATGGTAGGACCGGAGGCTTTGACCCTCCAGGCGTTGGTTCGATTCCAACACTCATCGCCATTTTACGCTATGGTAGCTCAATCTGGCAGAGCAGCTGCCTTGTAAGCAGAAGGTTGCAGGTTCAACTCCTGCTCGTAGCGCCACATACGGTTCCATGGTTTAGTGGAAGAATGCTCGGCTGTCTACCGAGCGGCAGGGGTTCAATTCCCCTTGGGACCGCCACTCGCGGGTTGGTAGTGTAATAGCAGCATTACTGTCTCCAAAACAGCTAGGTGGGGGTGCAACTCCTCCCCGGCCCGCCATTCACGCTGGTGTCGTATAAGAGCATTATCTCCGGCTTCCACCCGGATGATGGGGGTGCGATTCCCTCCACCCGCACCAAAATTATCGTGTGACTTAAAACCATCGGTTCCGGCAGGTCCGCGCTGAACCGAGCGATAATACTTTCGTCCCTCCCAACAGGCGCTGAGCCAGACGGTTCGGCAGTTGGCTGCAACCCAACCAAACTGGGTTCGACTCCCAGAGCGTCTTCCACTTAAAGCATACCTTGGAACACGAAAAACCCACCCGACAGGTGGCTTTAGCCCCCTCCGAACCGGCCCTCCCTGAAACGCCTAGCTATAGCCCCTCGTCACTTGAAAGTTTTGACCACTGGTGCAGACTCCAAATCCTGAGAATCCAACAAAACCTCGACGCAGACCGGGGTATCTCTCTCACAAGCCCGGATGCAACTGTATTGCCTGCAAGGCTGCACGCAAGCGGCAGGAAGCGTCCGACGATGGGACAACAGGAGTTGGAGGGCAAGAGCTGGTCCCCGTTGGGCAGCCTGTCCTCATCGGCAAGCCATCGGAAAGTCCGCTAAACGCCGATCCAGTTCTAGTAGCACCTTCCAAGGAGCGCCGTGATAAGGTTGCTCAATGGATTCTATTCAGAGCACAGGGAATGCCAAACACTGAGATTGCCCCAAAGCTGGGCATGACAGTAGCATCCCTACACTCAATGGTTTCTAAGGCTACCCGTGAGGGGTGGCTGACATTCGACAACGCAGCTGAGAGGCTTGAGTTCGAACTCGCCCCACTGATTGTTGATAACGTGAAATACTGGCTCGAAAAGAAAGACCGTGAAATGACGGTCAGAGCAGCACAGGGTATTGGGCTATTCAAGGCCCACCAAGCTGTCAAGGTTGAGAACCAGAACCCTCCAATGGTGTTGGCTCTTAAGATTGAAGCTCCCGCCCTGCCAGATAACATCAAAGTCGTAGAAGGAATGGTAGTAGGCCGCGCTCGGCTTCCAGGTGGTGAAGATGAATCAGAATGAGATCGAGATGTTGAAGGATATCGCTAACATCTTCAAAGACAAAAACGAATCCACAGTAACAACAACTCCACAAACATCTGGCTTCATCCAGCATTACCCTGTCCATCCCTCTCCCTGTCCAACTTGCGGACGCTGCCCAACTTGTGGGCACGGCGGATACTGGCCTCACTGGCAAACCCAACCAAATATCGTCTGCTATAAAGTCTAACAATGCCTAGAATGTCTGACGCCGAGTTCAAGAAACTTGGCCTTCCAGCCAACCTTGATAAGTACAAAGAGTCCATCATGGACTTCGATGAGTTCCTACAAGAGAACGAAGGAAGTGCTAGGTCAGAGTATCTCAAGAAAAAGGGCGGCTACAAGCGTGGCACCCATCGCTCACTAGAAGGACTACGGAACGCTAAACCCTAATGAAGTGGATCTCCCTCCCCAACGACCCAATCTTCCAACAGCCAACGCAGGCGAAGTTCCTTTCCGCCCGTCGTGAGCGTGTATGTGAATATTGCAAGGACGAAAAGGGAAGACCCTTCCGTTACGAAGCAGTCTACGAGAATCCAGCCGGTCTATCCTGCCCAAAGTGCCTCATCAACGGCAAGCGCACCTTCGACCGACTAACAATTATCGCTGGCCGTCGTTTCGGTAAGTCCCGATTCGGCAGCATCGCAGGCGTAGAAGAAGCTACCATCCCAAACAGCGTAGGATGGGCATGTGCTCCTACCAACCCTAAGCTCCACCGCTACGTAATTCCAGCCTTCCAAAAACTCATTCCAGAAGATTGGGTTGAAGACTGGTCATCCGAATTTCTCGACCTACGTCTCAAGAACGGCTCACTTATCCACTTCCAGACCCTGGAGCATCCTGACCAAGGACGAGGACAGGGACTTGACTGGTTGTGGATTGATGAGGTCTGCGAGCTTACCAAGGCTCACTGGGACGTTATCCGCCCATCTCTAGCTGACAAACGTGGGATTGCATTCTTCACAACATCCCCTCGAGGCTACGATTGGGTCTACGAAGAACTCTACAAGCCCGCTGAAGACGAACAACCAGGCTACTGGGCTGCTCTAGCTAAGACAGCCAACTCTCCTCTCTTCCAAACAAAGGATGGAGTTGAGTTCCTAGCCCGCGAACGCGCTTCCATGACTGACGTTATGTATCGTCAGGAATACGAAGCCGACTTCGTTACCTTCACGGGAGCTGTTTACGGTGATCTGATCCTCCCTGCCATCCTACGAACAGATGATCAGGTTAAGAAGCTCATCCCTGAATGGCCAAACATCGACCCAACCCGTGCTGCAACTATCGGACTCGATACTGGAGCTGACCACCCCTTCGGTGCTGTCAAGCTCGTATCAACCGAAAAGGGCCTCGTGGTCGTTGGAGAGTATCTAGAACGAGACAAAGCGTTCATTCAACACAAGAATGGACTCATTCGTCTCCAAGGTGGCCACCAAACACGCTGGGCCATCAACAAAAACGAACGCCAGCCGATGATTGAGCTTGCTCAACACGGCATTATGTGCAACAAAGCCGAGAATGACCAGCAATCGGGCATCGAAAGAGTCCGTTCCTGGCTTCACAACGGTCAATTGTTCTTCGTAGAGAGCCGAGTTCCCAAGACTATCAAGCAAATGCAGGCCCTCCGCTATGCGGATCCTCGCAAAGATGGTCAAAATCGCGGTGTAACACTCGTCTACAAGAAGGACGATGAACTTCCGGACTGCATTCGCTATGCCTTGATGACATGGCCGCAGCTTCCGGAGCCGAAAAAGGCTCAAGAGAAGCAAGTAGACATCTCTGCCTACGATGGAGAGACTCAGGCAACCATCCAACGCATCCGATCAATCGAAAAGAAGATGCAAGATGACTCTGAGAAGCCTCCAACCTATGTGGATGACTTTTGGCTCTGATATGAATCACAAATTCGTTCCCGTTATTCCTCGCGACATCGCATCGGATACCGTCATTACAGAGCTTTGGAGTGAAGAACGCTTCAAACTATGGCAGAAACAGAACCCGCAATACAGACTTCCTTCCAATGATAGCCTTCACGTATGGGGTATTGTTTGGGCATGGAAGTGGGACAACATCTGGCGTCGATATGTTGTTAAACGGTTCAAATATAGCCTCCTACAGAAGCTATCACTAACCAAATCCTTCATTTATGGTGTATTTCTTCCGTCCCGGCCGACCTTGCCCCGTCTGTAAGTCCTTTATGTCCCCAAAACGCCCCTGTAAACGTTGTTCGGGAGGAAAATAACACCTCATGTGGCTTCCAAAGTCAATTGTAGAGTATCTCCAAGCTTCAAAGTCCGTTGTAGACGACCTAAAGGCTGAACTTACAGTCATAAAGGCCGAACGAGACACCCTAAAGCTCCAATCAGTCATCGACAAGACCAATTTTGACTGGCTTCGAGCCAAAGTTAACCAGCTAGAGATGGAAAGAGCTGGTCTGATCGAACGAGCTTACCAAATCAAGCTTCCAGCGATCCCAGAACTCATTAGAACACCATCCGAGCCTTTCACTCCTCCCGAATTCGGCTTCGACGACATCGGAGACGAGCTAGCGAAGGCAATCGGACTTCCAACTCACGCAGATAGGTAAAGATGGCCCAGCCTTTTGAGTCACTATCACAAACGATGACAAACAGTCTGTCCGCAACAGGGACAGATGATGCCCTTCCGCAAGCTCCAGATGCAGTAGACCCTTACAGCGATGATCGTAAGCTTCTAACCATCTTCGAACGCCTAAAGAAGGAATCGTTTGACAATAGATGGATCTGGGAGCGTGAATGGCTGCGCGATATCTTCTATACCATCAACCGACAGTGGATTTACTACCACCCCACTCGTCGTGAATGGGTCGATAAGCGTCTAAACAAGAACGTCCCTCGACCAACAACAAATAAGATCGCTGAAATCGTCCAGGCGCTGAAGTCTAACTTCGGTGACGTAGACCTAGGCGTTGTAGCCCGTCCAATCGGCCACAACCCTCAATCAGTAGCAACAGCAGAGATCGTAGACAAGCTCGCACCACTCATCCACGATGAGCACCGTATGCGAGGAGTCATGCGTGATGCTGACTTCTGGTTCATCGTAACTGGAAACGCCTGTCTTCAGATTTCCTGGGACATGGACAAGCGCCACAACCGCGTGTTCATCGCCCACGAAGCCTGCCAGATGTGCGGACTGGTTTCATCTCCTGCCACAATCATTGAGGCCAACAACATGTGCCCAGGATGTGGTGGAGCACAATTCGGTAAGGCAACAGACCCCCTAACAGGTAAGCCTGCTGGGGAATGGAGAAGCCACGGTAAGGGACACACTCGTGCCCTATCGCCCTTCGAATACGCCTTCCCACACAACATCACTCACTTCGAGGATGTCCCATACATTATCCGCCTCCGCTGGCGCGATAAGCACTACTACGAGGCAAACCACCCTGATCTCCTAACACGAATCGTCTGGGAAACAACTCCGGCAGATCGCTCTCTACAGATTCTCAAATCTCTCGCCTACACCAACGACCTCGCAACCGGCTCTGCCCACAACACAATGTTTGGGGCATCTGGAACCGGGTCCGTTGAAGGTGTAACAGAGTATGAGCTATGGATGAAGCCAACTGACGAGTTCCCAGAAGGACTCGTAATGCGAGTGATTGGGGAGAAGAATCAAATTCTCCTACGAACTGAAGAAGAAGCAATCCCCGGTCCTATCCCCTTCAAGGATAAGGAAGGAATGCCTCTCTTCCCGTTCTCACACGCAGCCTTCGAGCAAATCGGTGGTCGTCTATACGGTCGCAGCGCCCTAGCGCCACTCATCCAGAAGCAGGATCAGCTAAACCAGCTCGACTCCCTAATCCAGATGATCGTTCAGCGCATGGCCAACCCTGTCTGGGTAGTTCCAGAAGGTGCTGGTCTAGATCACTTTACCGGCGATCCCGGCCTAGTGATGAAGTGGAATCCACTTGCCGCTGGTGGCTCTGCCAAGCCTGAGCGTATCGCTGGAGAACAGGTTCCAACAACCCTCTTCCAGCTTCGCGCACAGCACTTGCAGGACCTCGAAGAACTATCAGGAACATTCGACATCCTCAAGGGCCAACGCCCACAAGGTGTCAGCGCCTTCTCAACTATGCAACTCCTAGTTGAGCGTTCACAGGCTCGATTCACATCTGCCTTCCACGCAAGAGGCGAGATGTATCGCACCTGGTTCAACGTAGCTCTCGAACTAGAGCGAGCGTTCGGACCACAAGAACGAGTAATCTCAGTACTTAGCCCAAACCACGGCTACACGTTTGAGACATTCCAAAAGGCATCTCTAACAGGCAACGTCAACATCCACATCGAGGATGGAACTGACATGCCGAAGACAGGTCTAGGTAAGCGAGCCGCTATTGAGCACGCCAACCAGCTCCGTCTTCTAACACCTGAGGATCCTGAACAGAAATACGCAATCCTATCACAGCTAGGCTTGTCCGACTTGGTTCCATCCCTAGACGTTCATGTCCAGGCCGCTCTGCAAATGCAGGACGCCTTCGAACGTTGGATGGCAAGCCCTGAAGGACCCCCACCTCTCAACGTCAAGCCTTGGTATAATCCTCAGATCCACTGGGGCGAACGTATCAAGTGGCTCAACGGCGACACCATGAGAGACGCTATGCAACAGTTCCCCGAGGTCGAGCAGGTTATCCAACTTCACCTCGAAGAACTAAACATGGCAATGATGCCAATGCTGATGGGAGTTCCAACGCCCGGTCAACCTAATCCGCCCGCGCCCCCAGGCCCAGGCGTAAGAGGCCAAGGCGCAGCTGGTGGTGGTCAGAGTATGGACCGCTCAAACAGCAACTCTGGAAGCCCAACAATCGAGAAGTCGAACCCCGCTGGGGAACGAGCACCTAAGTAACATTCGTCTGGATCTCCTGTGTCATGTAGGCACTGGCAGGGGATCAAACCTCCTTCAGTGCCTACCCATCCGGCTCTAAACGCGGCACCTACCGCGACACAAAGGGTAATAGAGAATGGAATTCGACGGCACAGTAGCATCCGCAACCCCCGCAGCAGCGCCTGCGACACCAACGCCTTCGCCAGAGCCTGCGACACCGGCTCCTTCCGCTGCGCCAACAGCGACACCAACACCGGCACCGTCTGCGGCACCGACAACGCCGCCTGTTGAACCATCATGGCTAAAGGGTCGTCTCGAGGAAACTCGTGCGGCAGCTATCCGCCAAGCTCAGACTGAGTATGCTCAGCGCGAGCAGCAGATGCGTCAGCAGTATGAAGCAGTTCAACGTCAACTCCATGCAATCGTAGGAGTCACTCCACAGGAAGATCCTGAAATTGCCGCCGTCAAGGCGCAGTTCAACCGACTCTTCCCAGGACTGTCAAAGCTGGAATCCATCGCGGACCAGATTGCAGCCCTACAGGAGCGTTCAGGTGATCTGGAACAACAGTCCCAGCATTACTGGACAAGCTACGGACGACAGACGATGGATCGTCTGTATGCAAAGGCCGAGCAGTCTCTAGGAGGTCCTCTGTCGAAAGACGGTAAGGAAGCTCTCCTAGCAGCCTTCTCCGGTTATGTTGCATCAAGTCCAACTTTGACCGAGCGTTATTCAAAGGACCCGACAATTGTAGATGAGTATTGGGATCGCTTTGCGTCCAACCTCATCGACCCAGTTCGTCGGCAGGCTGCGGCTACAGTTGAGCAGCAGACAGGTCCACTCCGCCAAGCCCTACCTCAGGACACTGCGCCAGGAGCACCAGTTTTGCAGTCTCAGCAGCCACAGTTCAAGTCCCTTGATGAGCGTGCTGCCGCTGCATGGGCAGGCTATAACACAGGGAGAAAGTAACTCCCAAACTCACACAAGTAGGTAATAATCAATGGCTGGTGCAGACAAGCAGGCCCTGGACGCAATCTTCAAGGAAGTCTTCGAAGAGGGCGTTGCCGAGGGTGTCAACCAGAAGAATCCCCTTCGAGACATCATCAAGACTGAATCGTCTCCATTCAAGGGGCGCGAGATCGTAAAGCTCGCACACACTTCACGTAACCAGTCTCCTATGTTCACTACGGAAGACGGTGCGATTGCTGACGCCGGTCAGCAGGGATACACACGTCAGTTCGTGGATCAGCGCAAGCTGATGGCACGTATCCGTATGACATACGAGGTAATGACAGACTCAACATCAAGCGAAGGAGCCTTCATTTCAGCTCGTAAGAGCGAAATGCAGTATCTGATCGACGACATCGCTCGTCGTGACGAGTATGCTCTTTCATCTGATGGACGTGGTGTTCTAGCCCTCCTAGACACTGACGTTACAGGTCCCGTTGTTGCTCTAGATGCCCCTGGTGGTATCACAAACGACAACTTCGGAAACCGTTTCGTGTCTGTTGGTATGACAGTAGGAGCTGTAAACCCAGCAACTGGGCAGCTTCGAACAACTGTCAGCCGCGTCGTGGGCGTTTCAGGTGCTGGATCAGAAATCACCCTGAACGACTCAACCCTAACAGGTTGGGCAGATAACGACTACCTAGTCCAGGTAGCGAACACAGCTGTCTCAGACGTTCTCCACAGCTCATACGAGCACGCATGGTGGGGCCTAATGGCCCTTGTTGACGACGGAACCTACCGCGCCAACTTCTTCGGTGCTGACCGCACACAGGTGCCATACGCAAGCTCATACGTAAACGCCTCAACAGGTGCTCTTTCAACAGACCTGATGCAGCGTGTTTCGGATATCGTCGATCAGAAGCTAAACGGTCAGATCGACATTATCCTATGCCACCACAGCGTTCGTCGCCTGGTTATCCAGCTGACAGATGCTGACCGTCGTTACAGCGGTGCGAACCTGATGAAGCCAGATTCTGGAACAGTGGCCTTCAAGCAGGGTGACATTCCGTTCGGTAACGTCCCAGTTCGCGCAGTCCGCGACTTCCCTCTAGACGTTATGATGTTCTTGGACATCAAGAACGCTGGCTTCAAGGAATACGTTTCTGAGCCAGGTAAGTGGGTAGACGAGGACGGCCAGGTGCTTCGACTAGTCGGAACAGGCTCAACAGCCCGTGACGCCTTCGAGGCTCTATACCGTGTGCGTAAGCAATACTTCCTGGAATTCCCAGCATATTGCGCCCGCCTAGACGGTATCACAGGACAGTCACTCGTGGTTGTCCGCGCAGCTGGTTCGTAATTCGTCTAATTCTTGTGTTTGGGTGGGGGCCGTTCTGGTCCTCACCCTTCACAGGGTTGAAAAGGATTCGTATGAGATTTGTTACACTCGTTAACCGCACCAACGACACTCTAGAAGGTGTCTGGGACGGTGTTCATCATCGTATCTCCCCCGGTAAGCACTCTTTCCCAGAAATCCAGGCCCGTAAATTCAAGGAACAGAATCCAGTTATGGGTTCCGAAGATCCGCGCACTGGGGACATGATTTATAAGCTCGGTATTGAAGAAGACCGCGACCCGACAGACGACCTTGGATCATTTGAAGAGAGCGTTGAACGTTGGGATCGCAGCAAGCTAGCTGGCGCACGACCAACAGAGGTAGTTCGAGGCGACAATGGCCTCTACCAGATGGGGCGCACAGTTGGTTCAGGCACTCTACCACTTAACAACGGACGCGAAGGATTCGTTAACCCTAACAGCTAATGTCTAGACTTCCCAACTACATCGAGGATAGGAATCCCTTCCGACTATCAGGTCCACCCGCCTACTGGCTACGCCAGCTGTGGGAATTTGATAGCTCCCTCGTAGTGGTTCCGTCTCGTCAGACCTTCTGCTACCGTCTTGCCCAGCGTCGTAAGCTGAATCTTTCAGCGGAGATCGTCAATGATGTCCTATTCAAAGAATCAGATACTCAAATGCTGGCATCCTACGGCCTCGTCCCAGTCACAACCATTCTAGCAACTGCTAGATGGGACAACCCCCTAATGTTCCAAGACCTCGCTGAGCGAGCACCTTGGCGTCAGGGTGGTGCCGATAAAGTTATGGATCACATCCAGAAACAAGAAGCGGCAGCTGAGGAAAAGAAGCGCCAGGAGATTGACGAATACCAGACGGCCCTCGGGAAGGATGGTTGGAATCTGTATCGTAAGAAGATTGGCCTCGGCCGAACTATCCACGACGCACCCGGCAAGTAACACATCAAGACGGTGATCCAGCGCCCACCTAACGTGCGCTGGCCGATGCTCCTCGGAATGGGGCGAGACTCAAACAATGGCTCTAGCTCTTGAAAATGCTCTCAACGTTCGCAACCGTGTCAAGAACGCCCTAGGCGCACTTGGCGTTGGAACTACAGCAGGCTCAGGCGACCCATCACTTCAGTATGCGTTCAAGTCATTCTTCTTGAACCAGGCTGCAAACAAGGGAAACCCTGACCTACAGTTCGTTCCAATCACTGCTGCCGGTGCCACAACTGGCCAGGGTGAAGATCACGGAATCGACGCAGCATGTCAGGTCTACGCTATCTTCGTCAAGAAGACAGCAACGGCTACTGACTCTTACTACAACCTAGCTGATGATGCAGATGCGGACTCAGAAATCGCTGGTGACGGTCGAGTGGTGCTTGCGCTACTTGAGGCCGGAGACTACGCGATTGTCTTCTATCCAAATGGTCTGCCTCTAGCAGCTGGTGCTGTATCGTCCTTCACTACAACATCGAAGGGTGAAACAGAGAGTGCTGCTGCGGACGCTGGAAACGGCTTCCTAATTCTCGGCAACTAATTGACCTGGAGGGGCGGCAGGGGCTGCCCCTTCTCTAAAAAGGACCCCTAATGGCTACAAAATACATCGACAAGGTTTCCTCATCTGCTGAAGTCGAAAACCGCCAGAACGCTGGTGGTATCGGTATCCTCAACGGAACACTCGTTTACAACAACGGCTCAGCTGTTGTTCCAGTAAACGCAAGTGAAGTCGTTGCAGTGACAGCCGGTGCAACTCTTTCCCCCGCAACACACGGCAACCGCACAGTTCGTATTGATGCTGTCGCTGGTGGTGCCTTCGTTCTCCCTGCCGCAACTGGTTCAGGTGTAAAGTATAAGGTTGTTCTCGGAACAGCCCTAACTTCAGCCTCAGTATCCGTGGCAGCGGCTGGAACAGACACCTTTACTGGATACTCAATCCAGGATGACGCTGGAGACACAACTCCCGCGCTCGCAGGTGTATTCCCAACAGTTAACGGAACAACCGATACATGGACTGACGCCTTCACAGGCGGTGGTGGTGAAATCGGTAACTTCTTCGAAGCCGAAGACATCAAGACTGGTCTATGGCTCGTTAGAGGTTGGCAGTCGGGCGTGCTCGATCCTGCAACTCCGTTCTCTGGTTCGTAATACCCAGGGGGGCTTTGCCCCCCTTCCCTTCCTTCATGCCAAAAACTGTTCGTATCTACGGGATGGCCAAGAATCTTGGTCGAACTCCCCCTGCCCCACCAGGTGTGGAAGTATGGTGTTCAAACGCCCCCAGAGGATACCAGATCCGTCATCCACAAGCTCTCAACGAGTGGACTAGATGGTTCAATCTCCATTCTCGTAAACACATGGACTCCACCTACCCGGCTGGTGTCAAGTGGTATCAAGATAACGGTGATGGGCATACTCTCTACTTCCAGAAACACCAACCAGACATTCCAGGCAGCGTAGAGTTTCCAGGTCCTGCAATCCAGGACTACTTCTCCATCAACGGGAAACCTAATCGTTACTTTACCTGCTCCGTCGCATGGTTCATTGCGTTCGCCATCATGCTTGGCTTTGAGCGAATTGAACTATGGGGCTTTGCGCTAACCGACAGGAAGCGCATCAAAGATGCCTACTCCTGGGAGCGTCCATGCTTCTTCTACTGGGTCCAAGAGGCTCAGAGACGTGGTATCGAAGTAACCTACCAAGAAGAAATCCACAAACTACCCTTCGAGCCTGGATCCCCAGACTCCTACGACGGCACACTTTATGGGTATGAAACAAAGCCGGAGGAATAATTCATGACAGTAATTTCCAAGAGTTATGATTTCTACAGAACAATCTATACTGATAAGTCGGTTAGATATCAGCTTGGCGCAGCTGACACAGGCACAGTCGAGTTGATTGAAGCTAAGAACGCCAACTGGACTCTATACATCCAGCGCATCCTCCTAGCTGTTACAACCGATGCAGCCCAGTCTCTAACCTTCCAGGACGATTCTGGAACAGTAGTAGTTGGTAAGTCAGCAGCAAGTCCAGGACTTGGAATTGAACTAGTTGGGGACTACGGCCCAGAGGGTCGAATCCTGACAGCCGGTGAGGGTCTGGATATGGTAATTTCAGGTGCTGGTTTGGCTGCTCAAGTTATTGTTGAAGCCTATCAGCGACCTAACGCAGTTCAGACAGAAGCACAGTCAAAGGCATAATAAATGGCCGCACTTGCAGATCCAATTGCTGGACTTAACGGCACTTGGACATGGTTCAACAATCCTAGAGCAGTTTATTCCTCAGTAACTGGGAAACTTTTCTATGCTTTCGTGCGCTCAACTGGAGTGATTTCAGTAGCATCCCTAGACTACAATAATCGAATTTTCCAATACGGCACACCACGCACAGCTGTTCTCCAGGTTGATGACCACGTAAATCCAGCTATCATCGTTTTGGACAATGGAGAGGTGCTTGTAGCTTACTCCGTTCACAACGGAGACGGCTTCTCTGCGCGCTCTGCCAACGCCTACGATATTCGTACATGGGATGCACCTGTTCAGGTTAACTCAGGCAGTGATGATGATACCTATGCTAGCCTCATGCAAATGGGCGATACAGCTGGGACCTGCTACTGGTTCTTCCGTCGTGGGAATCCTAATGGACCATTCAACTTCCGCACATCTACAGATCGAGGAGACACTTGGGCCAGCTCTACTGAGTTCTTCCGCAACGGCTCAGAGCGTCCATATCTTATCGCTGAAAAGACGGCTTCCAACCGCGTAGATTTTGTATCCACACAGGGACACCCAAACGAAGTTACAGGGTGTAGTATCTACCACTGGTATATGGAAGTTGCTGCCAACGGGACGCGTTCATACTACAAATCTGATGGAACTCTTATTGGTGGGGATGCTGTCCTTCCTCTAGAACCAGCTGATGTAACGCTTGTCTACAGCGGTGCGACATCTGAATCTTGGAACTGGGACCTTGCCATGTTCAATGGTAACCCAGTGATTACCTACGCTACCTTTACAGACAGCAACGAGGTTCATCACTATCATCAGGCACGTTGGTCAGGCTCAGCTTGGGAATCGGATGAGATTACCACAGCCGGAACTACTCCTAACTATTTATATGCATCTGAAGTATACTACTCTCCAGGTGTCTGTCTAGATCCGAACGACATTAATTCAGTTTATGTGTCGGTTAAGTATGGAGCAGGAGACTTCCGTATCGAGAAGTGGTCACATACTGGCAGCTTTCCGAACGGCACATGGGCTAAAGTTGCTGATACATCAGGTAACACTGCTACAGTCAATGCTCGTCCTTTCTGTCCTCGAGGTTCATCTCCAGGGGATGTCCTCTGGTGGGAGGGCACTTATACATCCTTTACTAACTACTTTACACGAATCCGCGTATCCCCATCGTTCCCTTGGCGTAAGGCTAAGCCTGTAACACCTTCATGGACGGCTTCTCTAGCTCCTCCGGGTATCCAAGCTTACTATCTCATCAATGAAGGAAGCGGAACATCATTGGATGACTTGGCTAACAACCGAGATGGGACATTCGTCGGAACTCCGGCTTGGAATGTTGGTGATAGCGGGGACTTTGGACCTTACCTGAATGGTTTTGATACTTCCAACTATGTTCAGATCAATGCGCTAGCAGCTGCATTATCTGCACAGGTGACTAACTATCCTATTTGGATAGCTGTCCTTTACAAGACAACATCTACCGGCACAACAGCACAGAATCTTGTTGGTATCGGCAACAGCGGAACAAATAACCCACTCTTCCAAGCTCTTAGTAATAATGGTGGTCAGACTGTCATGGCAGGACAGTGGAGAGACACTGCTGGGGCAACCAGCACACCAAGCGCAGCAAGTGCAGGAAGCAACGATGGTGAGTTCCACGTTCTTACGGTATCCAAGACAGCTTTAGCTGCCGCTAATCGCACAGTAGATGGTGTTGTAGCATCCAGCTCAATTACAACTGGTGCTGTTACATTCGATCGCGGTGCCATTGGATGTCTTCTACGAGCAGCTGCATCTGGAGCCTTCGCTGGTGAAATTCACGCGGCTCTAGTTGGGTGGGGTGCAGAGCCAGATGCATATGGCCTTGCACTAGATTTGCTTCGTGGTCAGTTCCTTGGAACATACAACGCCCTTGTTCAGAGTGGTGGGGCTGCCGACGGCGACGAAACAGATTTCCTGCTTCTTGACTCACGTAGAAGAAAATAATGAAAGTAATTCTAATTCCTGGAACATGGGGTTGGGATGATGATAGCAAATACAGCCGCTACGAAGGCGTTATTGAAGACCTCAAAGCGGCTGGCTACGAGCCTCTATTTTTCCCTTGGAGCACAGACCTCGGCGGAATTGGATTCGGTAGTAATGACCTTCGTAACTGGAAAGCCAGTGCATACGCTCTAAAGGATTTTGCTGCCATCCATCTAGGCCCAGAAGACGAGTGCATCATTATCACCCACTCCCACGGACTTCAGGTTGTGCTTTATGCAGCCGAACGTGGGCTAGTGGTTCATAAGCTCCTCGACATCAGCGGACCCTTCCGTAGGGACCTCAAAAAGGTATCCGCTAATGCTAGAGTAAATATCTACCAGTGGGTTCACTTCCATGGTGACTGGTGGAGAGACTACATGAACGGCCTAGGGGGCTGGTTCGATACTTGGAACCCTCTCAAGTGGTTTCAGAATCCCAGATCCCACCCTCTTGCTGATGAAAACATCCACATCAAGGGTGCAGGCCACACTTCAACCATCACCAAAGCTGAACTTTTCAAGGAATACGTAATTCCACATCTACTAAAGTAGGTGTCACATGATTGATCTAAGCTGCCCCTGGTATTCAATCAGGGAAGATTCGGATGCTGCATCCGGTTGGATGCACACAGAAACCGAGGAGGAGCGCAAGATTATCCTCCTAGATGTGCGGGCCGATAGGTTCTACGAACTCAAACTAGGAATGCTACGGCTCACCGGAACACTCCCAGACAAGCTTACAGCATCCATTGAATAATGTTCAGAGTCTACCAACCCGGCGAGTCAATTAACTTCAACGAAGAAACCTTCCTATGCCATACACATCAGGCAGACTCATTGCCGGTTCTACAAATCTTGACACCAACGCCGCTCCGATTTCATCAACGGCTCATGCTATCCGTGAAACGTTGGTTCAAGCGGATCCTGCAAACTCTACGAATGTCCTCGTAGGGGATGTAAGCTCCCAAACAATTGTTCTAACTCCAGGGGCATCAATGACGGTCCCTATCATCAGTTTGTCCCGTATCTATGCCAAGATGGCATCCGGGACTGGAACTGTTAACTGGTTCGCAAGAGACTAATACATGCAGGGAAACCTAGATATCCAATTCCCACCTGGTGGTGGTAGTGGTGGAACGCCAGATGCTCACGCCACATCGCACCAAAATGGTGGAAGCGACGAGATCAACGTTGCAGGACTCTCAGGTCTACTAGCTGACGATCAGAACCCGACAGCACACGCTACTGACCATCAGAACAACGGTGCCGATGAGATCAGTGTGGCTGGTCTGTCTGGACTGCTGGCCGATGGGCAAACTCCACTTGCCCATGCAACCAGTCACCAACACAGTGGAAGTGACGAGATCGCAACTGCTACTCCCGCAAACAACGCTATTCCTAAGGCCAGCGGAACTGGCAAGCTCGATAGTTGGATCTCTACGGCATCCGACTCGGTTCTTGGGTTGGTGCAGTGGACAACTACTCACATTAGAGGTCTACTTGACTCACTGGGAACTACACGAGGTAGCCTTATTTATCGTGGTTCTGGCGGTTATACAGCCCTAG